>Ga0074199_1000105_pt1 | contig 181321 bp, 159 predicted proteins | sample EPASupsiteSAE347_FD_64528 | JGI IMG/M metagenome (GOLD analysis project Ga0074199, IMG submission 64528) | Bioremediated contaminated groundwater from EPA Superfund site, New Mexico - Sample SAE3-47 | ecosystem: Environmental > Aquatic > Deep subsurface > Groundwater > Contaminated ... | reverse complement strand
GCGGCGGGGGGGGCGCCGCACCCCCCCCCCCCCCCCGTTCTCGGGGCCCCCCGCCTTATGTGAGTAGCCGAAACGGAGGCGATACCGGATATGAAAAGGGCCAGGAAGCTCCCTCTCTGGCTGGCCGGCAGTGCTGCGCTTGCCGTAGCTCTCCTGATCTCTCTGCTTTTTGTTCTCCCCGGTATGATCAACCCCGATACCCTGAGGGAGAAGATTCTTGCGGATATCTCTCAAAAGACGGGAGGCTACCGGGTAGTATCCGGCAAAGTGGATATTGCGCTCCTACCGCGGCCTCACATGGTGATTCATCAGGTAAGCCTTTCCTTTCCCGAAAATTTTACCGGAACGATAGAATCAGTGGGAGTCTATCCTCGAATTTTGCCTCTCTTCAGCGGCAGAGTAGATATAGCGCTCCTTCAGGCCGGACGGCCCGAGCTCGTCGTGAGAATCCCCAAAAGAGCCACCCGCCCGGGGAAGGAGGTTGAGGGCTTTTCCCTCCGGGCGATGCAGGAGAAGATCGCTTCCGTGCTGTTGTTTGCCGGATCGAATACAGCGGGCCTTGTGTTGGAGCTCGCTCGAGGACAGGTCACTGTTTATGAAGAGGAGCAGGCCCTTTTTTCGTTCAGCGATATCAAGGGACGATCTAGTCTCTCTCCCGGCGGTTTCGCCGTCACCCTGAACTGCAAATCCAGCCTCTGGGAGAATCTGTCCCTGGACGGATCGCTGAGCGCCCACGAGCTCAAGAGCGAAGGCCACATCATCTTGAAGGATTTTCAACCTCAGGCGGCGGCCGGCTATTTCTTTTCGCCGGCAACCCGTCGCCTGGGCGAGTCTCATGTGAATATGGACCTCAGTCTCAGCTCAAAGGGAGCCGGCAGCCTGCAGGCAAGCTTCAAGACTACCATTCCCTCCGCGGCCATCGAACGGAGCAACGAGAAAGCGTTTTTCAAAGACGTAACCGCTGAAGGTGACTTTACAATGCAAGACGACAGGCTGACTATCACCCTGACAAGCTTATCGCTCGATTCTCCGCGGATCTTTCTCACCGGCAACCTGACACTGGACCCCGGCCTGCCTTCGGCCAACGCCGCACTGGAAGCACGAAGCGCCGACGTTGCCTCGGTGCGCAATGCAGCCTTGATTCTCGGGGGCGATTCTCCAACGATACGCAAAGCAGCCGATATCCTGAGAGATGGACTTGCAAACCGGGTTTCCATCAGTGCCAGGGGAAGCTCCCTCGAGGACCTTCGAAAGCCTGAGAACATGGTCATTCAGAGTAGCCTCTCAGGGGCAAGCCTTTTCATCCCGGGGCTCAAAATGGAAGTGGAGGATGCCAAAGGAGAGCTCCTCATTACCGGAGACCTCCTCCGAGGCAAAGACCTTGAAGCCAGGACAAGTGACGGGGATAGTTACGTCCATGGCGGAGCCCTGAGCCTGGGCTTGAAGGGAAAAGACCCTCCTTTTCACTTCGAGGCCGATATGGATGTCGATCTGGCTCGGGTGCCTCCTTTCCTGGCGTCCGTAACCGGGAGCATGAAAACGCTCGAGGAGCTGGCACGGCTCGAGGAGGTCAAGGGCAGAGCGACGGGTAGATTGGTTTTGGGCGAAAGCCTGAGCTCGCTCGGAGCAAAGGTGGATGTTAGCGAATTCAACTGCTCTCTCCGCTACAGGGGACTTCCTTACCCCCTGGAGCTGAGCGGAGGGCCGTTTTCCTACGAGAAAGAGGCGGCGTCAGTCGAGTCTTTGAGCGGGAAGATGGGACACTCCGTTTTCTCTCAGGTCTCTGCAGCCATCGATTGGGGAGCTGACTCGCAGATCGAGGTGACCACTCCGGCGGCTATCGGGATCTCCCTTGACGAAGTCTATCCCTTGCTTCAGTCGCACAAAGCCCTGAAAGAGCGTTTCGAAGCACTCGAATCCATCCGGGGAGCCATCATCCTCGAATCCTTCGACTTGAGGGGAACATCTCTTGATCCCGACAACTGGCGCATCCTGACAAAGGGAGAGGTGGATAACCTCGCCGTGCACTCCTCCCTTCTCCCCGGCCAATTCCTGGTGAGCAAAGGTAAGTTCGAGGCAAGCCGGCAGAATCTCACCCTGATGGATCTTCATGCGAGCTTTCTCGACGCCTCCGGAGTCGTGTCAGGGAGTGTTGGCGCTCATCTGGGACATTTTCGTAAACTGGATCTTTCGATGGAGGGAAGCCTGGGACAGGAAACCGGTCAATGGATTTCCGACCGGATTCATCTGCCGGCCGAGCTGAGAGTGCGCCCTCCCCTTTCCGTTTCAAGGTCACACCTGGTCTGGGAAAAGGACGGTAATGTATCTTTCTCGGGAGACCTGGCCCTGCCGGAAGGACCGGCGGTTTCCATGGAATTGCTTCGAGAGCCGACCCAACTGATCATCGACGAACTGACTATCAGGGACGATGATTCCAAAGCGTCATTTTCGCTGGCCTTTGAAAAGGAAAGAGAATTCGATCTGGAGCTGGAAGGAGCCTTGAACGGCACCACCCTGGACAAGCTCCTGATCAGAAATGAGCTCCTCACCGGACAGGTGAAAGGAAGCATCCAGGCCCACATTCTAATGGATCAGCCGGCGAAATCGACGGTACGGGGGAGCTTGCACGTGTCGAATCTTCAATCCGCATGGGGATTGAAGATTCCAGTCCGTGTCGAGGATGCCTCTCTCGAGGCCGGAGGAAGCAAGGTCTATGTTCAGTCGGCCCGGCTCAACCGGCAGGACACTCCCCTAAGCCTCAAAGGAAGCGTGGATTTTACCCGACCCGAATTCCTCCATCTGGACATGGAGCTCGAGGCCGAAAATCTCGACTGGGATCTCTTGAAAATACCCGGCCTCGCGGGGCTTCCGCTGAGAGGGATCGTGAATATCCACGCGGATCACTTCACCTACAAAGGACTTGCCTGGAGTCCACTGCGTGCCCAGGTATCCCTCGGCTCCGAGACAGCGGATGTTCGGGTCATGGAAGCGAGCTTGTGCGGCATTTCGACTCCGGGGACAGTAAGAATTTCCAGGCGGGGACTGCAGCTCGACGCCGCGCTGGATGCCCGTGGAAAGGATCTGGAGACGGCCGTCGAGTGCCTGTGGAAGAAGGCTGAGGTTATGAACGGATCGTTCGATATCAACGGGAAAATAGCCGCTCAGGAGTCAAATGATCCTCGACTCGAAGATCTACACGGAGACGTCCGCTTCGCCGCCCGTGACGGCCGTATCGATAGTCTCGGCCTCCCGGCCAGGATACTTGCCGCCCTCGACCTCACCGAGGTGTTCAACAGCCCGGAGCTCCCCGACTTTCCCCTCGAGGCAATCGCCTACAACTGGATCAGGAGCGCCGGTAAAATAAAAAGCGGCAAGCTCACCCTGGAAAAATCCGCCATGAGCGGCCCATCCATGGATGTCGTTTGGTATGGGGATTTGGACCTGGTGGAGAATAGAATCAATCTCACCGTCCTGCTGGCACCTCTGGTCAGTCCTGACCAGATCAGCACCTATCTTCCCTTCCTGCACACCCTGCCGCCAGGGACTTTGGCTTTCATCCCCGTACAGATCAAAGGAGACATGGCAAATCCCCGGGTCGTTCCTCTCTCGCCTTCGGCGGTAGACTCTGAAACCATCGAGTACATGAGGCAAACCATGCACCTTCCCTTGGAGGTGATCTCCGCTCCGTCGGTCACTCTCCCGGGGCCTCGGTTGCCGGAGAAGTAGCCGCGGGTGAGACGATAAGCTCATTGCGCCGGCCGCCAACTGCAAAACGCGCTGTAGATAGATGCCAGCTTCCAGGCTCCCTCCCATGAAATGAACCTGCCGCCGTTCAATATCTTGGAGCCTAGAACATTGGAACCGGCTCTTGGGGCCTCACAGCTTCTCTTCACGTTTGAGCTTGGAGATGAGAAAGGTTGCACCCCTTTGAGAGAGTCCGAGCTTATGGGCCAAGGCTTCAGCGTTCAAAGGGCCGTATGCTTTATGAAGAGAGATAACCTCCGCTTCCAGCTCCTCCAGCCAATCTTCGAAGAGGACCAGGAGCTCCGGATCGGTGATCGCCATCAACTGCTTCGATTGAGCGACCTTGTCCACCAGGGTCTGGCACATCTGCGTCGGGTCGATACCTTCGCCCATGCATTCGGCCAGTCAGAGGTGCACCATGCTCGCAACCTTGTCGCCCTCTGATTCACCAACGAGGTTCATCACGAACCGGGTCCGGTCCTCCTCGTCAAGGAGGGGAAATATCCTCTTCAAGGCCATGGCCATCTCGGCCGTCGCCTCTTTGGGGTCCATGCTGCCTATGATCGTTTGTATATCTTCCATACCGGCTTGATATCACCTCCCCTGAAGCTAAAAGGTTCTTCTTGCGCTGAGCAGGTCCGCTGCTATGGCTTCCAGGACTCCCACGACGTCCATGACCCGCTGGTCCGAAAGCTCGTAGTAGATAAACGGGCCGCTTCGCTCCACACTCACGAGGAGCGAGCGCTTGAGCTCCTTCAAATGATGGGAAACCAGGGGCTGCGATAGATTGAGCCCCTCTACGATGCTTCCCACCGACTTCTTTCCATCGCTTATGAAGTGGAGAATGCGCAGCCGGTTCTCATCCGAGAGGCTCTTTGCCAGAAACGCCGCCGTCTGAAACTGCTCGTTCGTGAGCTCTCTTTTTTCTCCCTGCCGCATCTTGCTCAACACTTCTTCTTTCGGTTCCACTTCATCGAGATCATGTTTAAACATTGTTTCAACCAGCTTTTGCATGGAGTCAAGCACCTCTAAAGGGAGCTGACAGCCAGCCCCGGAAGCACCACATATTGCTCACGGTCACCCTTTTTCACTTCCACGTATCGGGCGGCAGCCAGAGCGGCGATGCACCCGTCACTCGCCGCGATGACGATCTGGTTTGCATACTTCTGTCTGAGATCCCCAACGGCAAAGATTCCGGGAATGCTCGTCTCACACTTTTCATCGGTCAGCACATAACCGGCAGTGCTCATTTTCACCCCCCGAGGCACCAACTGATTGTTGGGGAAGAAGCCAACGAAGATAAAAACCCCTTCCGTTTCGACCTCACGCTCTTCGCCGGACCGTCCGTCCTTGAGACCTACCGCCCGCACTCCCTGTGCGTCCGCGAGGATTTCCGTAACGTGGGTATTGAATATGACTTGGATTTTGGGCTCGGCCATGACGCGCTGCTGGAGTATTCGGCTTGCCCGGAAAGCCTCCCGGCGGTGGACGATATAGACCTGCCTGGTGATTTTGGCCAGGTAGAGCGCCTCCTCCAGTGCCGTGTCCCCGCCTCCCACAACCACGGTGGTTTTGTCTCTGAAGAAAAACCCATCGCAGGTAGCGCAGTAGGAAACTCCCTTGCCAAAATTTTCGATTTCCCCGGGCACACCAAGCCTGCGCGCGCTTCCACCCGCCGCCAGAATAATCGCGGGAGCATCCAGCGTCTCTCCATTTGCAAGCTTGACCGAGTGAAGCTCGAGCCCCGGCTCCACAGCCACGACTTCTCTCTGCACCACCTCGAGGCCATACCATTTGGCGTGCTGTAGGAACTTGTCCGAGAGCTCAAAGCCGTTTATGTCGATAAATCCGGGATAGTTCTCCACTCCTTTGGTAATGGCCATCTGGCCGCCGGGAACCGCCTTTTCGATTAGAACCGTCTTCAGAGCCGCCCTCATAGTGTAGATACCCGCCGTGAGACCACCGGGGCCTCCGCCCACAATAATACAATCATAGAGTTGCGACATAAATAAAGCTCCCTTTATCATAAACCATGAAATCCCGATACCTCCCGGAAAGCCCGGGAAGCGAAAAAATAAACCAAACAACATATGTGTGATTGTTTATATGCTAATAAAACAAGGGAGTCAACACCCGATTCTCTCGTGTCTCATAGGTTCAAGAGAGATACGGCAGGGTAACATCGTAGGGTAGGCACGGGATTAGTTGAAAAGTGGATAACGCGTCGGTTATGTTGCGCTGTAACTGAGGCGCAATTGGGGTGGGGCTTGCCCCACCATCTGGCTCAAGAAAACTATGGAGGATTCCATGGACCGTCGTGATTTCTTGAAGAAAACGATCAGGGGCAGTATCGTAGCCGGAGCTACGGTGGCTTTCGGAGACTACGCGAAGCTATTGGCCGCACCTCCTGTTTCTCCCACACCGTACGATCTCGTCGCCGTGAAAGGAGGCGAGCCGGAGGTGATGTTCGACAAGGCCATTGCCTCGCTCGGTGGGATGGAAAAGTTCGTGCCCAGGGGCAGCAAGGTTTTGGTGAAGCCGAACATCGGCTGGGACCTGACACCGGAGCACGCGGGCAACACGCACCCGAAGCTCGTGGCGCGCATCATCGAGCATTGTCTGAACGCCGGAGCGAAAGAAGTCTCCGTATTCGATCATACCTGCGAGAATTGGGTGCAATGCTACAAGAACAGCGGCATCGAGAGAGCGGTAAAGGATGCCGGCGGGAAAATCGTCTCGGGTGACAGCGAAGGATATTACCAGAAGGTCGCCCTGCCGAAGGGGAAGCGGCTCACCGAGGCCAAGGTTCACGAGCTCCTTTTGGGCGCGGATGTTTTCATCAATGTACCGGTTTTGAAGCATCACAGTTCTTCGATGGTCACGATCGGCATGAAGAACCTGATGGGCGTGGTGTGGGATCGCCAATACTGGCACCGGAATGATCTTCATCAGTGCATCGCGGATTTCGCATCGTATCGCAAGCCAGCGCTCACCGTCGTGGATGCCTACAACGTGATGAAGCAAAACGGCCCGCGCGGGGTGTCCACCGGCGATGTCGTTGCTATGAAATCACAGATCGTCTCCACGGATTTCGTGGCCGCCGACGCCGCCGCGGCGAAGCTCTTCGGCGCCGAGCCGGCCGACATTCGCCACATTCAGCTTGCAGCCCAGATGAATCTCGGCCGGATCGATCTGGACGCCCTGTCGATCGACCGCATCAAGCTGTGACACGATGGGACTTCACCGGCTAAAATCGTTTCGAGTGGGCGTGTCGGTTTTGTTCTTCGCGCTGACCGCGTTTTTGTTTCTTGATTTCCGGAACATCGTTGCGCCATCCCTCGCTGGGGGACTACTCTACCTGCAGTTCGTTCCCTCGCTGCTGAAGTTCGTAAACGCAGCGGCTCTCGGCGCGGCCGGATTCATCGTGGTCGTAATCCTCACCGTTCTCTTCGGTCGAGTCTACTGCTCGACCGTCTGTCCTCTCGGAGCACTCCAGGATGTGATCAGCTTCACGGCTCGCAAGAAAGGAAAGCGGCGTCACTTCCAATTTTCCGAGCCGCACAATGTACTCCGGTATTCCATTCTCGCCCTCACGGTTCTGCTTCTTGTCGCGGGCAGCGGCTTTCTGCTGAACCTTCTCGATCCTTTCAGCAGCTTCGGCCGGATCTTATCGAGCCTCATCCGCCCCGTTGTCCTCGTGGTGAACAACGTGGCCGCGATCTCGCTCGAACGGTTGGGCGTGCACACGCTCTACCGCGTGCGATGGGCGGTGATAGCGCCGGTATCCGCCGGCGTCTCGATGGCGATGCTGATGCTGGTCGCGTGGCTTGCCGCGACGCGCGGCCGCTTGTACTGCAATACCGTCTGTCCCGTGGGCGCGCTGCTGGGCCTTCTTTCGAAGATCTCATTTCTTCGAATCAGTATCGATGAAGGTGTCTGCAAGGGATGCAAACTGTGCGAAGGCGTATGCAAGGCGGGCTGCATAGATCGAGGAAAGAAGACGGTGGATATCAGTCGCTGCGTTGGCTGCTACAATTGCTTCGCAGTTTGTCCGAAAGATGCACTGCGATTCGAAAAAAAGTGGCGAAGACGCGTCCCCGCGGCGCAGCCGAATCGCGAGCGGCGGGATTTCATTCTCAACTTTGGGATGTATCTTTTGGGACTTTCCGGCGTCGGCGAGCAGACGAAGAAGATTATCCAGAGCAGGCCGACGACGATTCCCTTGCGCGTTACGAGTCCGGTCTCGCCGCCCGGCTCCGGGAGCATAGAGCATTTTACAGCCACCTGCACGGCGTGCCATCTCTGCGTGAGCGCCTGCCCGTCGCGCGTGCTCATGCCTTCGTTTCTAGAATACGGTTTCCTCGCAATGTTGCAGCCGCGGATGGACTTCCACGCGGGCCACTGCAACTACGAGTGCACGATCTGCATGGACGTTTGCCCCAGCGGCGCCATTCTGCCGCTGACGGTGGAAAGGAAGAAGCTCACGCAGCTCGGCGTCGCGAAGTTCATCAAAGAAAACTGCGTTGTCTACACGGACAATACGGATTGCGGCGCGTGCTCCGAGCACTGTCCGACGAAAGCGGTGAACATGGTGCCGTATCCGAATCCGGCGAACAAACGGCTCGTGATCCCGGAAGTGAAGCCGGAGTACTGCATCGGCTGCGGCGGATGTGAGCACGCCTGCCCCACGAAGCCTTACAAAGCGATCTACGTGGACGGAAATCCGGTGCACAAGCTCGCGAAGAAACCGATGGTGAAGAAGATCGAAGAGAAGGCCGATAACAACGAGGACTTTCCGTTCTAATTAAGAGCACGATGGTGTGCGTGAAATCTCTCGAGCCTATGAACGATTTCGTCAACTGGAGAAATGGAGCGGCACATTCGCCATGGAACGATTCATCCGCAACATCTCACAATCCATCAGCGCAGTGAAGGCCCTGAAGCTGCGCACGTTCTTTTGCCTGATCAGCGTGGCCCTCGGCATCGCCTCGATCACCATCATCGTTGCGGCCACCGAAGGCGCTTACAAGAAGGCTTTTGACATTGTGGACATGTTCGGACCCGATTCCCTGCTGGTCGTCGGCGGAGGCGATGAAGCAAAACCGATAAACGAGAGGCGAAAGACTCTGACTCTGGACGATGTCAAGGCCATGCAGGAAGCCTTTCCGAGCGCCTATGTGGTGACCCCGATGACTACTTTGGGAGGAGTAGCTCTTGCCTACAAGAATCGCAAACAGCAAACCTGGCTCATAGGATCGACCGCCGACTACGGCCGAAGCTGGACATGGCCGGTCGTGCAGGGATCTGATCTCTCGACCGAGGATGTGAAAGGCTTGAGGAATGTGGCCTTGCTCGGGCATTACGTCATGGGGGAGCTGTTCGGCGATGAAAATCCGGTTGGCAAGTACATTACCCTCAAGGGTATCCCCGTGCAGGTCATAGGAGTTCTTTCCGAGCGGGGAAGCACACCCGCGGGGGCAAATCTCGACGACAGGATTGTAATGCCCATCACCACGGTGATGCGAAAAATACTGAACGAAACGAAATACGTTACGGTCTTCCGGATTCGCTTCGTGGACCGGGACAGGCTTGACCGCTATGAGGCGGACGTCAAGTTGTTGCTGCGGCAGAGGCACAAAATCCCCGAAGGCGAGCCCGACGATTTCCGTATCATCTCTCCCAAGGAGATCATCAAGTTCTTGGTCGCTCTGACCGGCTCACTCGTTGCGTTTATCGGAATCGTCGGGATTATCACTCTGATAGTCGCAGGCTTCGTTCTTGCCAACCTCTTCCTTCTGTCCGTTAAGGAAAGAACCAGGGAAATCGGCATCAGGAGGGCGGTTGGAGCCAAACGGGGGGATATTCGCCTTCAATTCCTGGGGGAGGCCGTCATCATAACCACGCTGGGAGGCCTGTGCGGATTCGTTCTTGGATTGGCGGCATCGAATCTGCTTACCCTACTTACTCAGCTTCCCGTATACTTCTCCTGGAAGGCCTTTGCCGTAGGACTGCTCCTTTCCTGGCTCGTGGGGGTCGGCTTCGGACTGCAACCCGCATCCAGAGCAGCCAATTTGAATCCCATCGAGGTGATCCGGGAATAGGCCATGCTTTATGCTGGAGGAGTGTGGTCACACTTACGCTCGTGACATGACAGGCAAAATGTGTGCTGGTTGAGCGCCGGAGGGTGCGAAATGTGTGTTGAAACATGAGCCGGATTCCGATAAACCTGAGAAGCTATTCGGGAATGATGAAAAGGGTGCACTGGTCCGTGCCGTCCACCGGGGAATATCGAGCCCGGGAAAGGCTGTTCCGAGGAGCTTCAGGGAGTGTTGGCAAGAAATGGATGATGATTTCAAAGAGGAAGTGCTGAGATTTGAAGATATTCACCAAATCAAAGTTTTTGTCGATGGGCTCATCGGGCGGGTATCCGGGCGGTGGGAATCCTCCGGACTGGGAGACCTCAAGCGGCTCAGATACGCCCTCAGTGAATCGATACTGAATGCCTGGAAGCACGGAAACATATGTGATGACCGCAAGAGTGTGGTCGTTCGCTACCGGTTCAAGAACGGTTTTGAAGTCGAGGTTATCGATGAAGGGAAGGGGTTCGACATCGATGAGGTACCCGATCCGGCTTCGGGCATGAACATCTATGAAGAAAGCGGAAGAGGCATAAAGATCATCAAGTATTTTGCATCTTCAGTCACGTGGGACCAAAATGGGCGAAGAACCATCATGAGCTTTGCCTGACTGTTTCAAGACCCGAAGACAGAAGCCGTTTTTTGGGAGAAGGGATGTCGAGGATGAAGAACTTAACGCTAGGCAAGAGGATGGCGGCAGGCTTTGGAGGACTGGTACTCATCGCTGTCGTTCTGGGAGTGATTTCGGTCCGGAAGATGGGGGCAATAGAAAAGGACTCGCTTATCCTGACAAAGGAATTCATCCCGGAGGTCACACTCTGCAATGAAATCGAGAGAGCAGTCAACAGCGCGGTCCTGGATATACGGACCTATGGCCTCACTTTTGACGGACGACTTCTCGAGTCGGGAAAGAAGAAGCTCGAGGAAGTGAAGAAAGCCCTGAACGAGACAAGAGGGCTTGCCGACAGATCCCCCCACCTTCTCAAGCTGAAGGAGAGCGTTGGCCGGGTTGATGCCCGTTTGAATGAATACGAGAACATGGTGAATGAGACAGCGAAGAAAGCTCAGGCAATCGAGCAGGATCGCAAGGAGCTCCTCGAGTCGGCCGGAACATTCACAAAGATGAGCGAGGAATTCCTCGTCTCGCAAAAAGAGCAGATGCGGGATGAGATCAAATCCGGAGCCAATGCAGCGAAGCTTGAAGAGCGCCTCTCGAAAATCTCCCTGATGGAAGAAATCGTAGACCTTAACAGCGCAGTCCGCATAGCTGTCTGGAATGCCCAGGCCCAAAGGGACGTGAAGATTGCAAACGAAGTTAGAAAGAACTTCGATCTGATCGAAAAGAAGCTGGCAGAGCTCAAAGCCGCTACGAAGAAGGCGGAGAATTTGAGCCAGATCGAGGCGATAAACTCCTCGAACACCGCGTACGGGCAGGAGCTCGATGGTCTCCTTGGAAACTGGCTCGCTTTGGATCAAATTGGAAAGAAGCGCCATGGAGTCACTTTGGCAGCTCTCGAAGTGGTCGAGAACGTTGCAAGGGAAGGAGCCAAAGAGACGATCGAGATAGCAGAGCGCTCAGCTTCCCGCGCGTCGTCGGCCTCCCTGGTCATGACAATGGGAGCACTCGGAGCGGCGGTGACGGGTACCATCCTGGCATTTCTCATCACCTTCAGTCTAACTCGAACCATAAAGAGAATAGTCGGAGAGCTCTCTGAAGGGGCACACCAGCTCTCTTCCGCCTCGGACCAGGTGGCCTCGGCAAGCCAGCAACTGGCCGAAGGAGCATCGGAGCAAGCCGCAACCCTGGAAGAGATCTCAGCCAGCATAGAGGAGATGACTTCGAGTAGCCATGAAACCGCCGAGCTCACCGGGGGCGCGGCTCAGCTCATGAACGAGAATATAGACAAATCCGCAAGATCCCTCACCTCCCTTATCGAGCTCACCCGCGAGATGAGCCTGATCGAGCAGGATAGCGAAAAGATCGGCACCATCATAAAGACAATAGATGGAATTGCCTTTCAAACCAACCTCCTGGCCCTCAACGCGGCAGTCGAGGCGGCAAGGGCCGGAGAGGCGGGAGCGGGCTTTGCCGTCGTTGCCGATGAGGTGAGAAACCTTGCCGTGCGGGCCACGGAAGCGGCCAAGAGCACTCAGGGGCTGCTCGAGGGTACCGTAGAGCGTGTAAAGAGTGGAGCCGAAGCCTTGAGGCACATGAGTGACGATTTCGATGGAATTGTTACTTCCGCAACCATCATGGGTGAGAAGACCAGGGCTATTACGGTGGCGAGCAAACAGCAATCCCAGGGAATTCAGCAAATCAATGATGCCATGCACCAACTGGATACGGTAACACAGAATAATGCCTCGACCTCGGAGGAATCCGCGGCGGCGGCGGAAGAGCTCAGTGCCCAGGCGAAAGTCTGCTTCGTGGCATCGCAGGAGCTGGCGGTAATGGCCGGTGTAACCCTCCCGGAGGACGGAAGACCAAGGGAGAGCGCCGCTGATACCCAGTCGCCGCAGCGTGAAAAGATACTGAAATCCTTGCCTGGTATCGATTGATCACCAGGAGTGAAAGCAAATCGGATGAAGCCATTTACAGTCGGCAAACGTCGCATAGCCATTATTATTGGCCGATGACTCTACCAGATCAGAGGATGAGCATATGAATTTGGTGATTTCTACTGAAGCAGGTCGGGCTCAGATTTCCATTACGGGAATGATTGATGAGGTTGGTGCAAAAGAGCTGGAGCAACACATGATTAAGCTTGATATGAACTCTACCAAGGAAGTGATTCTTGATTTCGACAAGGTTGAATACATTGGGAGTGCTGGAATCGGAGTTCTGCTTCTATTCTATAAGAGACTCGCAATGAAAGATGGCAAAATAGCCATCAAGCGAATGCAGAAAGATATATTCGATCTGATGTCTAAAGAAATGAACCTTAGCAAGGTATTTCAAATGTCGCGTAAGTAATAAGTAGTCACGACAATTGGTGGATCGGTGGCTTTGACGTCGTGATTGCTCACCTCGACCTCGAACCGGCTGAGCATTATTCACCGCGGAGACGCAGAGGACGCAGAGAAAACGCAGAGAAAAGCTCTTGGAAATCTCGAAGCTCCTCTGCGTTTTCTCTGCGTCCTCTGCGTCTCCGCGGTGAACGGTCACCTTCGAAAATCACTCTCGAGCTGAAAAACTTTACTTGGACTTACAGGAGCTTTCATGGATATTGCCTTGCTTGCACGGATCACGAACGAATTCCACGCACTGGTACCTCTGGACGCCCTTGCGATCATCACCCTGGCCATGATGGAAGGTATCCTTTCGGTCGACAACTCCCTCGTGCTGGCCATCATGGTTCGAAACCTGCCGAAGCAACAGCAGAGAAAAGCACTTACCTACGGAATCGTCGGGGCTTTCGTCTTTCGCATCATAGCGCTTGTATTCACCGCCTACCTCCTGCGCTTCATGGTCTTTAAGCTCATCGGAGGAGGCTACCTCATCTATCTTGCCATGAAGCACATGTTCTTTTTCTTCAAGGAAGACGCCTATCAGCCACGCCCCAAAGCCAGAGGCAACTTCTGGAAGACGGTGGTGGCAGTCGAGCTCACGGATATCGCCTTTTCCATCGATAGCATTACCACCGCCGTCGCCATGAGTGAGAAGCTGCTCATCGTGTGGGCCGGAGGGATTCTGGGAATCATATTCCTCCGCTTTCTCGCCGGCTTGATGATCCGGTTGCTGGAGAGACTGCCCAAGCTCGAGGACCTTGCCTATCACCTCATCTTCTTCATAGGAGTCAAGTTGTTGCTAGACGGCTTCGGTGTGTCTATCGATCACGGTATCTTCTGGCTGATGATGGGTATCATTGCTTTGCTTGGCAGCTCTCTTATCTACCGTGATCACTACCAGCGAAAAACAAAGGCCAACTTCCATGACCACCTGATCGACCGCCTCAAGAACGGGGAAATTACCCTTCAGGAGCTCCTGGCTTTCGAATACATCCCCGGTGAGATCATCCATTACCTGCGCAGCAAGGACTGCCTCGAGATCAGACTGCCCGGCATGGTGGAAGCCCCTGATGACTTCGGAAAAGTGACGGCGACGCCAACGGGAAATAAGAATGGATAACCGGTCGGCTCACGACGAAAAAAAACAAGGAGAAACATGAGTGGGATTGAATTTGTTCTGGTGGGACTGGCGGCTGTTGTAGGGGGCGCGGTGAATGCGCTCGCGGGTGGAGGCACACTCATAACCTTTCCGATGCTCGTTGCAGTAGGCATCCCGGCGGTAGCCGCCAACGTGACCAACACGGTCGCGCTCTGCCCTGGATACCTCGGGGGAACCTTTGCACAGTTGAGCGACCTGCGAGGAAACATGCGGCGGCTATGGCTGCTCGCACCCGTGGGTGCACTGGGTGGAATCGCCGGCGGAATCCTGCTGTTGAACACGGGAGAGCAGGCCTTTCGTAAGCTGGTACCTTTCCTGATTCTTCTTGCCGCCGGACTGCTGGCCGTACAGGGTCCCATGCGCGCATGGCTGGTGCGTCGTGCCGGAAGCTCGGGACCGGCAAAGATTCACGACATATGGATAGTGCTTCCGGTGGGTCTGGCTGCCGTCTACGGGGGCTATTTCGGCGCAGGCCTGAGCGTGATCGTTCTCGCCGTGCTCGGACTTGTGCTGGACGATTCTCTGACAAGGCTCAACGCCCTGAAACAGATCATATCTTTCAGCATCAATATCGCGGCGGCGATCTTTTTCGTATTCTCAGGACAAGTTGTATGGCCAGTCGCACTGGTAATGGCCATTGGCGCCCTGATTGGCGGCGCTTTGGGGGGACGCCTGGCAGGATGGATCAAGCCCGTTATACTGCGCCGGATCGTCGTGACGGCGGGCGTCGTCATTGCCTTGATCTATTTTGTTCGGTAGGCTCCGGAAAGGCGGCCGGCCTTCAGCCGCTTTGTACTATCCTTGGCGAAGCGACGTGCTTTAGGTGTCAGATCTACACCTTTGACACAACAGTGTGAAAAGTGTAGATTTGATTCCTTTGCCCCTCTCAAACGGCCCTTCACTTCTTTCAAGGGCCACCGATTAGAAAACTAAGCACATCCCTCGGTACGCAAACCGGGGAACAGAACGGGGAAGACAATTTTCTCGTATTTTTCTTGGGCAGAGAGGTGATTTTCGTCAGCCCGGGCTGGGACACCCTTGTTGTCAGGACATTGTCCGTGCTATAGTGCTTGAGTAGAAGGAAGGAGGTCATACTATGAAAACGGAATCCAGTACAAAAACAGATCGCCTTGACATCCGCATTACTCCAGAGGCACGGCAGCTTCTGCAACAAGCCGCGCGGGAGCGCCACACAACTATCAGTCAGTTTGTGCTCGAAAGTGCCCTTCATTCCGCAAATGCTGTGCTTGCTGAACGTTCGCGCATTGCGCTTAATGCCGAACAATGGACAGCTTTTATGGAAGCTCTTGACGCATCCCCGCGTCGTCATCCGCGCATGGAGCGCCTTTTGAATGAGCCAACAATCCTTGACTGAGGTGAGCCCCCATGGATGAAAAGCCGGTTGTTGCGAAGCTTGCTCTAACGCATGACGCCACAGACTTTGATTGCTACCATGAGGAGCTCAATAGATTTATTCGCCTCCATGCCCTTGCGGGCCAGAGAGCGAATATTTCTCAGACGTACGTTGCGGTTAAGGGCACTGAAATTATTGGCTATCATACCTTGGTTGTTGGGGATGTTTTCTATGATGATGCCCCTGAACGTCTTGCCAAAGGTCTTCCGCACTATCCTATTCCGGTGTTGATTCTTGCCCGCCTTGCGGTTGATTGCCGGTGGCAGGGCAAGGGGCTTGGGGCTGCTCTTGTTGTTGATGCCATGCGGCGCACACTTCAGGTTGCCGATATTGTTGGCGTAAGGGCCATGCTGGTTCACGCCGAAGACGCTACAGCCGGCAATTTTTATAGACACGTTGGTTTCGAGCCGTTTGTAAACGAGCCTCTTGTACTCTATCGGTTGATAAAAGATATACAGGCTATGTTAAAAAAGACATGAACGAACGAAAATACGGCTACCCACATAAGGCGGGACACCTTGAACGGTAGGGCGGGGTTGCGTCCCCGCCAAGCTCGCGGCTCACCAAGCTTGGCGAGTTATGCCATTGCTGACAATCGCTCTACGAGAAAAAGGATGATCACCGGACAACACGCGACCGGAATGACAAAATCCGGTTTCAGGTTAGGAGGCTCGCCTTATGCCGTTTATTCTTCCGACTTACAATCCACCCGATTTCACCCTCCCCTCCCTCCGCGAGGCACCCCCAGTGACTTTTCTCTCCGTCCAGCGAGCGGGAGTGGCCCCTGAAAACTATCATGCTACGTCCATTTTTCCTGAATACTTTCAGATACGAAAAGGAGACTGGCGGCTACTCACCGAATCCCGGATGGACTGCGTTGTGGTCCTCGAGGACGACGGGGCGTTGAGTGTCAAGGAATTTCGCCATCTCGAAGCGGGAGATTCCGTTGCCTGCGGACGGGGAGAAAATGGCGAGGAAGGCATCCTGGTCCACACGGAAGCCTTCAGCTATCCCAGCGGCATTTCGGAGAAATTTGCCTTCCGAACTCAGGTCACGCGGGAGACGTCTTTTTCCATCGACTACGACGAGCTTTATGACCTGCTGCTCCACGAGCGCGATAACGGCTTCATACTCTGGGTGCTGGGGCCGGCCGTTGCCTTTGACAAAGACGCCAGGGACGCTTTCGCCGGCATTGTAAACAGCGGCTATGTTCACGGCCTGTTGGCCGGAAATGCCCTGGCCGTTCATGACATCGAGGGAGCCCTCTTCGGAACGGCTTTGGGCCAGGAAATCTATTCCAAGCGCCATTCCGTTCTGGGACACTACAAACACCTTGATGCCATCAATCGAGTAAGGAGCCTGGGATCTATCGAGCGGGCCATTAACGAAGGGCTCGTGGAAGACGGTATCATGCGCTCCATCATTCGAGGCAATGTCCCCTACGTTCTGGCGGGCTCCATTCGCGACGACGGACCTCTGCCGGGAGTGGTCGCCGACGTTTACCTTTCCCAGGACAAGATGCGGGCACTGGCACGCCGCGCCACCACCGTCATCGCCATGGCCACGCAACTGCACGCCATCGCAACGGGCAACATGATCCCTTCATACCATGTCACCAGTGGCAACGTGATCAGACCCGTCTTCTTCTACACCGTGGATATGTCCGAATTCGCCACAAACAAGCTCGCCAACCGGGGCTCACTGACGGCACGCGCCATTCTGACCAACGTGCAGGATTTCGTGGTGACTCTGGAGCGAGGACTGAGGGACAGAGCGAAAAAACAATGATGTCGGGTGAAAGATGACTGCTGCGGACTCCCGCTTTTTGAAATCATACTTGACGTTTATTCCGATATTATTCTAAGTATGGTTCCATGATTGAAAGACCTTTCTGGAAAAATCGCATCGAAGAAGCGTGGCATGAAGCGTCGATTGAATGCTCCAGTCGGCCACCAGGAACAGTCCATGGACGTAGTGGAGATCAGGGTAAAAGGGGCATTGACCAGATCGAAGATTCCCGGCGTGGAGTATGTTATCAATCCCTACATTGGATGCGCTCACGGGTGCAGGTACTGTTACGCTTCCTTTATGAGCAAATGGTCCCGATATCATGCCGGGGCGGCGTGGGGCACTTTTGTGGAAGTTAAGGTCAATATAGCGGAGGTGCTGCATGATGAGCTGAGTCGAAAGAGAAAGCGTGGAACAGCTTTTCTCTCCAGTATCTGTGATCCGTATCAGCCAGCGGAAGCCCGCTTCGAGCTGACACGAAAGTGCATTCTTCTCCTGGCTCAGTTTGAATGGGGAATCGACATCCTTACCAGATCTCCACTGGTTACCAGGGATATTCCTCTCCTTCGCTCCACGCCTAATGTTTCGGTAGGGCTTTCGATTCCAACCGATGACGATCAAATTCGAGAAATTCTTGAGCCACAATCGCCACCCATCGCCGCTCGCCTGCAGGCTCTTAAAGAATTGCACAGCGCGGGAGTAGGAACCTGGGTGTTCATCGCTCCAATGCTTCCCTTGAACGCCGCAAAATTGCATCGGGCTATTAGCCCGTATGTGAGCTATGTCATGATCGACAGGCTCAACTACCAAGTGAAAGTCCGCTCTCTTTTTCATGAAAAAGGATGGGACTATGCACTGACTGACAGCTATGCAATGGAAACGGAATCGGAGCTGCTCTCACTATTTGGAAAGAAGGCAAGAATTGTTTGAGCTCGGCGAAAGATAGCCATGAAGCTGCATCCTTCCGCGTGATGCTTCAGCAGCCTTCATCTTGTGACTGCTCGGCCGCCGGAGGCGGAGACGACTTCATGACTCCGGTTTCAGGGACCGCGATCCGGAGCCGCGGCCCGGCCGGAGTCCGCCTGCCGGCAGAAGCCGGTTCCGGAAAATGGTCCGCAAGCCGGCTCCAACACCAGCAACAACATCAGGCTCAAAAGTGCCATGATAATATTTCGGGGTCTCATTCTTATTCCCGCCCCCTTCACCACCAGGAGACCGTTTTATCGTTAGAAAAGACAAGCTCCACCAAGAGATCGTAATCTACTTCGCCCTCTCGAAAAAGCTCAAAATGGGTGCTTTCGTTTCCTTCCGAGAGAATATCCACCAAGGTAGTCACATCCTGAGTGGGCTCGGAGCGATAGATATGCAAAAGCTTCATGGCTTAGGTTCCCCTTTCGACGTAATCGTCAAGAATTCAGGCCTGATTGCTTCGGGATTCAAATACCACCGGGCAGGTCAGAACGGGATGATGTGATCTGCTTCCCTCAATTTCCCACCCAGCTCCTCCAGCGTTATCGGCTGGAACCCATGAAGCTCCACGTTGGCAGGATTGTTGGAATAGATACTTCCTTCCATTTCCAGGAACCAATCCAGATTCTCCCGGTATTGATCCGACATTTCCACTTCCTGATCCAGAACAACCATGATCACATCGTTGTTCTCGATCAGCAGCCCAAGGCTGGAGCGCAGTCCTTCATGCAGCTCCTCTTTGGTACGTATCAGAAAGACGATATTCTTCATGTTCTTTCCTTCCCTGTCGATCTCGCGTGCGTTGTCACTCGCTTTGCGGGAGCGGCGGAGACGCCGCTCCCGCTGAGGGCACGAAGGCAACCAGACGAGCATTTCTACTCATCGGTAGCACAGCTAGAGCACCAGGTAACGGTCGCATTCTTCGATTATGACTCCATGCCGCGCCTGGGTGGCGAACCCGGTGGCGTCCATTCCAGGAATGGACTTGCCTTGCAGCCCCTGAGCTTCATAGCCCACGTTGCAGACCGAGTATTGGGCATGGCCGATCAATTCGGCGAACTCGGGGTCCTGAGTCATAAGAATCCCTTTGTGAGAAAAAAAGATAATGACCTCTTTTCCGGCTCGCTCCGCTGCTTTGGCGATTCCAACGAGATGGCGCAGGTGCTTGTCGGAGGAAACGAAGATGCCAAGCTTTTCCGCCATACACAGCCTCCATTTTATGCAATGCCGCTCTTTCGAGCGCTCTGGGACCCTTTTGTTAGACCGGCTTCACGCCGCTCCACCCGTTCCGCACAACCTTCAATCACCTGTTCATTTCTTGCGGATGTAGAAGCGGAAAAAGCCTTCCTCGATCTTCTCGGCCAGGAACTCGTTGCCCGTTCTTCTGGCCCAGGCAGGCATGTCGTTTCGGGTTCCGGGGTCCGATCCCAGGATCTCGAGGATCTGTCCGGATGTGAGCTTATCCATTGCCTTCTTGGTCTTCAAGACAGGCATGGGGCAACTGAGACCTCTTGTATCCAGGGTGTCGTCGGGTTTGATTTCATCCATGATAAGACCTCCTACGGATATGATATATCGGGTGAAAAAATCGATCCAGTCAAACTATCCATGTCTATTATGACACGGATCAGTGATACCGCACAGGGTCGCACTACAACCCGCGGGAAAGATCCGAAAGCCCGAAGAAATCACCCGAACCGGGTCGCAAAGGCACGGCAGGTGGCGCGGGGATCACAGTCCCACGGTGAGCTTATTGGTTTCTTCGTTCCAGGAGAGCACCGGATACCATGTGAGAAGACTCAGATCGAGCACCAGCAGCGCACCTCCCCCGTCGAAGACATCTGGCAAAAAGATAGACAGGCCAAGCTTCTTTCGCAAGCCTGAACCCTGCAGAAAAGCCGGCATATGGATGGTGGTGGAGGCTACCGGCATAAAACGGGACATGCCTAAGACGGAGCTTGTGTGTTCACCACAGAGGCGCGGAGGACGCAAAGAAAGCGCAGAGAAGATTTAGAGATTTCCAAGAGCTTTTCTCTGCGTTTCCTCTGTGTCCTCTGCGCCTCCGCGGTGAAGAAAGCTCAGCCGCTATCCGCTCAGAGTATATTGAATCGATAGGTTGTCCCGCCCTAAATTCCTCTTAGCGGATTCCCCCGTCCAAAAGTTCTTGCCCGTTCGCTGGTCAGCTTTTCATGGCGATAGACAGCCACTGGGGAATGGGGTCCGGAAGCCCGGCCTCATGCAATATTTGGAGGCTATAATCACATGTGTGGCTTTCGGGGGGAGAGAAGCCTCATCCTGCCGGCTGGGATCGTTGCGGACAGGATGAGGTTCGTAAGATCCGGAAGGAGCGAGAGGGCCTGGACCTGGTCAGTTATTTCTTTGCAGGAACAGGCGCTGCGGCGGGTGCTGCTGCAGGAGCGGCAGCGGGTGCCGCTGCAGGGGCAACGGCCGGTGCTGCCGCGGGAGCGGCTATAACCGTGGTTGCATAGACGAGCTTCTGATCCAGCTCATACGTCCACGGAATCGGGGAATTCTTCCAGCCGTTCTTGACTCTCTTACCTTTGAAGGTGCTCTCATCATCGGTCACCTTGTCGCCTTCGAAGCCATCCACGACGTTGTAGACGTTGGCGAAGCCTGCCTGCGCCAGACGGTTCACCACGGGACCGCTTCTATGGCCGGACCGGCACATCACCAGGAGGGTATCCTCGGGGGTGGCGATCTTCTTCACCAGAGCCTCGAGCTCAGTATTGTCATCGAGAACGAAATCTTTTTTTTCAGCCTCGAACTTACCTGTCCATAGCTTCGAGGGAATATTGAAAGCCATCGCCGCATGCCCGAGGAAAGAGTATTCTTCAGGAGTGCGGACATCGATGATTTTGACCTTGACCGGGTCGGCTTTCCACATCTCATAGGCTTCCACCGCCGTTACGTACTTTCCGAGCGTTGTATGCTTTTTCTCGTCCTTGGGCGCTTGGGTTTGGGCTGTCGCCATTGCAACGAAATTCAGTAAAACAAAAATTCCCAGAAAAACGATCAGTACCTTCTTCAACATCTTCCTTCCTCCTTTATCGATAAAACGTTCCCCGTCCCTCCCGGATCCTACCTACCCACTCGAGTGAACATCCGTCTACGCTCCCTCCGCCTATCTATCCATGTCTGCACATATGGGCTCCACAGACAAGCCCTGCAGCCGGGATGTCCTCAGCACACTACTCCGGCTCTCCTTCCTGTAACGGGAAGATAAGCGTAACCCTAATCGTCTTTATGCAACTGAAGAACAAAGGCATTTAACCATAAAAGATATGGAAGAGCAAAATGAAATCCGGCAAAAAAAAGAGAAAGGCGAGGGAAAGAAAGCGAAAGGAAGGAAGGAAAAGCGAGGGGCGGGAGATGATAACATCCACCGTAGAACTCTCTTTAGCATGGGGCTCACAGCATGCCACTCAAATGAGCGGTTCATGTTCTTTTGTTTTTTCCCATCACGCCAAAGGCGTGATGGGAAGAGGGAAATGGGAAGGAGATAGAAGTAGGTTATGCAGAAGTTATGGTCACAGCATTCAACATTCCATGCATTTTGTCCATAGAGAGATCGGCTCATTCATATGGGGCCCCACCCGCGACACGTAGGGGTTTATCCCGGATATCAAGCAGGGGAGTAATCGGTCCGGCAACAAGCTTCACTCTCTTTCCCTGGCGGCAAGTCGGCGATCCGTGCGGAGCCCTACCGGTTGGTATGGTGGGCGAAAGCCGGAGAGCCCGGGGAGCGTCGGGAGAGGAGAGCATGCCGCATTCCAATCCGTCTGGGACAGACGCCTAATTCATGGGGCTTTATCCCATGAAAATGAATGGAACCCCTATGGATAGGCAACAAAGAATATAAAGTGGGAATCTCCCCAACGAAAAGCAGCCCCTTCATTCCGCAGCGTGAGAGAACACCGAATGAAGGATGCCAATGTTCATTACCCACCGAATCCCGCTTTAAGGCTTTCAGCAGAAGCAGCAATGCATTATTATACTCGGACAAACGGAAGTTTTTTCTTTCGAGAGGCCGTGCGAAGAGACAAAGAGCTTCCTGACGCTCGATCTGTCGAGGTAATCGAAGGTTCGCAGATTAAACGACCGCCGGCAACGGGTGACGATTGCGGGCGGCGAGATAATGCATCTTGCATTTCACTGAGGGTAACCGATGGGGAGGAAAGCAGAATGAACAAAGGGCATGTCAGGTACGATGTGAGTCTCCTTACAGATCACGATATATACCTTTTCAAACAGGGAAATCATTTCAGGCTCTTTGACAAGCTGGGCTCCCACGTGCTGGATATCGAGGGAGTGGAAGGCACGTACTTCGCCGTGTGGGCCCCCAACGCAGGCGGGGTTTCGGTGGCGGGAGACTTTAACGGGTGGAATACGGAATCTCACCCTTTGAAGGTACGAGAGGACAGCTCGGGGATTTGGGAGGTTTTCGTTCCCGACGTCGGTCACGGCGATATCTATAAGTATTTCGTCTCCTCCCGGGTCAACGGCTACAAGGTCTTCAAGGGTGATCCTTTCGCCTTGCATTGGGAAACACCGCCCAGAACGGGCTCTATCGTGTGGAATCTCGACTACGCGTGGACCGACGCCGAGTGGATGAAAAACAGGCATCGAGCTAACACTCTCGACGCCCCCATGTCCATTTACGAAATGCATCAGGGATCATGGCGAAGAGTGCCCGAAGAAGAGAACCGCTCTCTCAACTACAGGGAAACCGCCGAGTATCTTTCAAGCTATATCAAGGAACTGGGCTTCACTCACATCGAATTGCTGCCCATAATGGAACACCCCTTCTACGGCTCGTGGGGCTATCAGACCCTGGGCTATTTTGCGCCCACGTCCAGGTTCGGAGCCCCACAGGATCTAATGTACCTCATCGACCGGCTTCATCAGGAGGGCATCGGCGTAATTTTCGACTGGGTGCCTTCTCATTTTCCAAGCGACGAGTATGGGCTTGTTTACTTCGACGGAACGTATCTCTTCGAACATGCGGACCCCAAGAAGGGGTATCATCCGGAATGGAACAGCTATATTTTCAATCACGGCAGGTATGAGGTTAGGTCTTTCCTCATCAGCAGCGCAATCTTCTGGCTTTCTAAATATCATGCCGACGGCCTTCGCGTGGACGCGGTGGCATCCATGCTCTACCTGGACTATGCACGACAGGAGGGGGAATGGATTCCCAACGAATATGGAGGCAAGGAAAACATCGACGCCATCAATTTTCTCCGGCGCTTCAATGAAGCGGTCTACGGGGACTTCCCCGACGTGGAGACGATAGCCGAAGAATCCACCGCCTGGCCCATGGTGTCCAAACCGGGACATCTGGGAGGACTCGGGTTCGGTATGAAATGGAACATGGGATGGATGCACGACACTCTGGATTACTTTTCCAAAGACTCAATACACAGAAAATTCCACCAAAATCAGCTAACCTTCAGCATTTGGTACGCTTTTTTTGAAAACTTCATTCTGCCCCTCTCTCATGATGAAGTGGTCTACGGGAAAGGCTCCCTAATCCGCAGGATGCCCGGAGACGACTGGCAAAAGTTCGCAAACCTCAGGGCACTTTTCGGCTACATGTACGGACATCCCGGAAAGAAGCTGCTCTTTATGGGCGGTGAATTCGGCCAGTGGGATGAGTGGTATCATGAAAAGAGTCTCGACTGGAGTCTTCTGGAATTGCCGGCGCATCAGGGGATGCATAAGTGGGTGAGTGATTTGAATAGATTCTACAGAAGCGAGCCTGCCCTCTATGAGCTGGATTTCAGCAATGACGGCTTCGAGTGGATCGATTTTCACGACGCCGATGCGAGCATCATCACCTTCGTGAGGAAGGGAAAGACGACGTCCGACCTCATTCTCGTGGCCACAAACCTGACGCCCGTTCCCAGGCTGGACTACCGGATAGGAGTGCCGCGCGGCGGGAGCTGGAAAGAAATGCTGAACAGCGATGCGGACATCTATGGTGGAAGCGGTCTTGGGAATGCCGGACGGGTCGAAGCGGCTCCCCTTCCCTGCCACGGAAGGGATTATTCCATCTCCCTCGTCTTGCCGCCCCTTGCGGTCGTTTTTCTGAAAAGCGACGCACCGCAATGAGCCGGCAGGCACAACAATCGAGAAAGGCAAAGACTTTTCAGTAGAACATCTCGAGACCTAAGGAGAAAAGATGAACATCAGGAGAAGCGGAGTCTTGCTGCACATTACCTCCCTTCCTTCCGTCTTTGGTATAGGAGATCTCGGGCCGGAGGCTTATCGCTTTGCCGATTTTCTGGCCGAGGCAGGGCAGAGAGTCTGGCAGATCCTTCCTCTGAACCCCACGATTTCGATCTGCGGGAATTCCCCTTATTGCAGTTACTCCGCCTTTTCCGAAAACCCCCTTCTCATCAGCCCCGAGCTGCTTGCCCGGGATGGCCTGCTTTCCTCATCGGACCTCGATGACCGTCCGGCCTTTCCCGTGGACAGGGTCGACTATGAAAGGGTCATCGAATACAAAACCCGGCTTCTGGCCAGGGCTTTCGAGCGCTTCAAGACCATGGGCGCCAGAGACCGTGAGCTCGACACTTTTTGCAGCGAAAACGCTCACTGGCTGGATGACTCCACCCTCTTTGCCGCTCTGAAAGAACAGTCCGGAGGAATGGCGTGGAATGAATGGTCTCCGGACCTGCGGGACAGAGCCGAAGGACCGCTTCAGGAATGGAAAGACCGGCTGGCGGACAGAATCCTTGCCGAGAAGTTTCTGCAGTATCTGTTCTACAGGCAATGGTCTTCCCTCAAGAAATATTGTAACGGGAAAAACATCCAAATCATGGGTGACGTACCCATCTATGTGAGCTACGACAGTGCGGATGTGTGGGCCAATCCGCATTTATTCAGGCTGGACAATGAAAGAAATCCCCTTTTTGTGGCGGGTGTTCCTCCGGACTATTTCAGTGCCACCGGACAGAGGTGGGGCAACCCGCTTTACGACTGGGAGCGGTTGGCGGAAACCGGGTATGCCTGGTGGGTCAGGCGGCTGGAATGTAATATGAAGCTCTTCGACTTGATCCGATTGGATCATTTCCGGGGGTTCGTGGCCTATTGGGAGATTCCTTCTTCAGAACAAACCGCAATGAACGGGAAATGGGTCGAGGCTCCTGCCGTCGATTTTTTTAACACTTTATTGAAGCATTTCCCCTCCCTTCCGATCATCGCCGAAGATCTCGGGATCATTACCCTGGATGTGAAACAAGTTATGAAAGCTTATGGCTTTCCCGGTATGAAGCTTCTTCTCTTTGCCTTCGGAGACGACAAGCCCACCAACCCCTACTTGCCGCACAATCACGTACGAAACAGCGTGGTGTACACGGGAACTCACGACAACAATACCGTCAGGGGCTGGTACCGCATAGAAGCCGGCCAGGAAGAAAAGGCCAGAGTTGCCAGGTATGTCGGCCGGCCGGTCGATGAAGAGCGTGTGCATTGGGAATTCCTGAGGCTGGCCATGATGTCCGTCGCGAATTTGGCCGTTATTCCGATACAGGATATCTTGGGGGTGGGGGAAGAGGGCAGAATGAACACGCCGGCAGTGACCTATGGAAACTGGAGCTGGCGGCTTGCGCCCGGCCGGATCAGCCGAAGCCTGACGGATAATCTTCTGGAGGTCACACGCTTCTACGGGAGGGCATGAGACCGGGAATCGGCCGCGCAATTCTTGTGCCATCAGGATCCGCTAAAATGCCAGTTGACCGGCTCCTGATTTCAAGCTAAGAATTAGTGGAAAAAGTATTGTGCGGTGCAAAAGAAATACGGGTTAAGGGGCTGAGAAAATGATCATTGACAATGATATCCTTGAAAAAACCTGCAAGGATATGATTGAGACCATCCTTTTCTGTCTGCCCCACTCGACGAAGGGTACCATCTATCGAGTCGGGCCCATGCCAAAGCTCCAGGTAGTACGGGTGACTTCAGGCATTCGGCAAGAAGGGAACGATCAGATTCAATGGGGCCTGCCTGAAGCTTCGGATTACAATCATCCGGGAAAGAGCTGGGAGCACTACAGGGACCGCTCCGGACACGTGAAGGAGGCGATGGCGTGGTGCGTCGAAGGACAGAAAAGCTGGACCGCCGACAACCCCTATGAAGATCTTCGAAGCGTTCGCAAGCAATTGAGCGGTGAGATCGAGGACTTCCATCACATGGAGCCCGTCCGCGTAAGGAAATCCTACCTGTACGGAGACAGGCTCTACGATCTGAAATACCCGCTGAGCTCTCACGGGGAGCCGATATGGAAAGAGTGCGAATACGTGGTCGTGGCCGTGATCAAGATTCATTTCAAGCCTTACACGGTTAGACGAGGAGATCGCTCCACCAAAATCATAAAGAAGCTCTCCCATACCCTCGGAACGGAGCTGCTCTCCCTCCACGTACGTGAGACTCTGTCGGAAGCTCAAAAAGAGCTCGCACGCCAGCGTCTTCAAAGCTGCAACGTGCTGGCTCATGAGCTGAGGAATACTCTGATCAAGCTGGGCTTCATCTTTTCGGCTATCAACGCTGAAATCAGCTACTTGAGAGAACAGTGGGAGGCCCAGATGGAAAAGGCCTTTCCTGAGATCGAGACCAAAAAAGCCATCCTCGCCCGGCTCAACCAACTGCTCAATTCACGAGCACCCCGCCTCAACGGCTCGACCACTCTGGCCGGCCTCACCAGAGAGCTTTTCTTTGAACAGCAGGAAATGGCCAACCTTTGCCTCATGCCCCAGGTAGGGGAAAAATGGCTCGAGAACAAGATTCACCCCCGCTGGCGGCGCATCCTGGTGGAAAGCAGTATCTGGGAGGAAGACCGCGAAGAGATCCAGCGCCTGCTGGCAAACCTGGAAAAAGTAATCTGGATAGGAATGGATGAAGATCTTGCCAAGAAGATGGATCACCTTCCGGAAGATCTGAGAACAAAATGGCCTAAGCTCGTCTATGTGGATTTTTCAGTGGAAAAGATGCTCGTCCTCGAAGAAATACTGAAGCTCCTGGATCACCCTGCTCTGATAATCCCCCATAAGCAACAGACCAAAAAAATCCTGACGTCCCTCAAGGCCCTCGCCGAGATCATCCCTGAAGTCGAAGAGCGTGCGAACAGGATCATCTATTCCCTGAGAAACGGCTGCACCCTCGAAGAGATCTAGCAGACCGCTAAGACCCGCTGTTCCCTCCCTCATCCAATACGTCCTCCCCGCAACGCTGCACCAGGACCTTATCCACGCGATGCCCATCCATATCCAGCACTTCGAAGCTAAGCCCGCAGCATTCGAAACGATCCCCCGTAGAGGGAACCCGCTTCAGGTGTGTCATCACAAAGCCGCCCAGCGTCTGATAGTGGCCCGCCAGCTCGCCGGGGAGCTTCCGGATGTCGAAAAGCTCTTTGAGCTCGTCGGCCGGCAGCATTCCATCTATAAGCCATGAACCGTCTTCCCGCTGGAAGATTTTGGGGTCTTCCATGTCGTCCATGGAAGGGATATCGCCGATGATGGCTTCGAGGATGTCATTGAGCGTTACGAGGCCTTCAACTGTACCGTACTCGTCGATGACGAGCCCAACCTGCGTACCCGACTCCCTGAAGAGCTCCATCACCTTCAACACGTGCATATTCTCAGTTACATACAACGGCTCTCGCAGCGACGCCTTCAGATCGAACGGTTTGCCCGAAAGGCAACGGGCCAGGAGATCCCGCACGTGCAACATCCCCAGAACATTTGCCAGCCTGCCCTGACATACCGGAAAGCGGGAATGGATGCTGTTGATCACCTTACGCCGGTTCTTCTCAGGCGGGTCATTGATGTCCAGCCACAGCAGCTTCTTTCGCGGGGTCATCAACACCCCCACGTGCCTGTCTCCCAACCGGAGCACCCGTTCCATCATGTCCTGCTCCGCCTCCTCGAACACCCCCGCCATGGTCCCCTGTTCGATAAGGACCTTGAGCTCCTCTTCCGTGACGGGCGGCTCGGTGGAGGGCTTCATGCCGAGCAGCTTGAGCACCAGGTCGGTTGAAATGCTTAGCAGATGGACGGCGGGAGCAGCGATTCTGGAAAGATAGCGCATTGGGCCGGCTGCAATGGATGCGATCCGCTCGGGAGAATTCAGAGCCAGCCGTTTGGGCACCAGCTCACCAATAACCAAGGAGAGAAAAGTGATGCCGATGACCACAATGCCAAGGGAAACGGGTCCGCTATAGGCTTTGAGCATCGGAATACGGGCAAGAATAGCTTGAAGCCGCTCTGCGATGGTCGCCGCACCGAAGGCACCGGTCAGGACTCCGATGAGGGTGATTCCCACCTGGGTAGTGGACAGGAGAAGATTAGGTGCGTTTGCCAGATTCAGAGCCAAGCGTGCCTTCTTGTCGCCTTCCTCGGCCCACTGCTGAAGTCTGGCCTTCCGGGCCGAGATGATCGCGATCTCCGACATGGCAAATAGGCCGTTTGCAATGATAAGCAACAGAATAAAGATGATCTCAACACTTGCGAGAGACATTTGAATTTTTCCCCGAGCGGGTACTGCAAGATGATCGTTTCGGCCATGGTGGAAGCCGTTTACCATGGCCGAAACGAGGGTCACGTTATACGGTCATAATCTGCGCTCTTGGGTCTTTGTATTCACCGCAGAGGCGCAGAAGACGCAGAGAAGACGCTGAGGATCATTAAGGATTCTTCTGAAATTTCTCTGCGCTTTCTCTGCGCTCTCTGCGCCTCCGCGGTGAAAAGCTCAGTTACTGCCCGCGCAAAGTATGGACACGTAACCTTACGAAATCGTAACGCTGCTCGCCTGTGGCCCCTTGTCCCCTTCCCTTTCCACGAAGCTTACCATGGCTCCGACCTCGAGATCTTTGAAACGGCCGTTGAGGAGGGCATTTTCATGAAAATAGATCTCACGGTCGTCCAGGGTGGATATGAAGCCGTAACCCTCATCGGCAAACAATTTGCTTACGCGGCCAACGGGCTTTTCTTCATGATATTTTACGGCACCACGCTGTTTTCCGGCATGCTGCTTGAGCTGGCGCTCGGCGGTGTCGAAGGCGTTCACGATGGCCACGTACAAATCCTCATCGGGCTCTCGCTTAACCACTACTTCTCCGCCGGGCACGGTGACATCGATGCGCACATTGTACTGGATTCCCTTTCGCTGGCTTCGATGCGGAACATCAACCATGATTCTGCAACTTATGATCCCATCATGAAAGTTGTCCAGTTTGCCCGCCTTCTCGCGGATGAGATCCTCCATTTCATCACTGAGATCCACACTCCTGGTGCTTATTTCCATCGGAACTTTCATAATACTTCCTCTCCTTCCCTGAGAGACAGAAGGCCGCGTGGGCCAGTACAACAGGCCCGGCCCTGCCGGTTGAGCTTAATGAGATTGGTCATTCTATTCCCTTGCAACTCTATTCTTTCAAATACGACTTGACGTTGATTTCAGAATGCAGCGTCCGGTGGACCGGGCATTTATCGGCAATTTCCAGCAGTCTTTGGCGTTGCTCCTTTCCAAGAGCGCCGTTCAGTTCGATCTCGCGCTCAATGTAGTCGATCTTCCCAACTTTTGTCTCACATCCTTCGCAGTCGGCGGCGTGGATCTTCTCGTGTTTGAGTCTCACCACAACGGAATCCAGAGGCCATTGTTTCCGGTCTGCGTACATGCGAATCGTCATCGAGGTGCAGGCACCGAGTGCGGCCACCAGGTAATCGTAGGGTGTCGGACCAGTGTTCGCTCCTCCGGCGGCAATGGGCTCGTCGGCGAGCAGGTGATGCCCGTTGGCGATGATCTCCGTCTGATAGCCCTGTTTGCCGGTGCGCACCATTACCCGGTTATCCGTCAAATCCACCTGAGCCTTCTTCTCCGGAGGCGCCCCGATGTACTTGAGAGCCCAGGAAGCGAGGACGGAGCCTACGAAGAGCGAATCACTTTTATTCGTCAACAGATGATCCGCCTGATCCAGCGAGACGAAGCTCTTGGGATGCCGCGCCGCTTGGAAGATTTTAGCCGCATTTTCCACACCGACTATCGTGTCCCTCGGAGAGTGAAAGATCAGAAGAGCCCTGTTCAGATTCCGGATGGTCTCTTCCATGTGAGTCTGCTCCAGATCATCGAGGAATTGCTTCCTGATCCTGAAGTCTCGACCGGCCAGGGTGATCTTCGCCTCCCCCTTCTCAGCAATCACTTCACTGGAATCACTCAGAAAGCTAGCCACCTGGGCCAGGTTGAAAGGCGCCGCTATGGTGGCCACGGCCACGGACGAAGGAATCTGGGCCGCGGCCTGCAAAACGGCCGCACCTCCCAGGGAATGCCCGATGAGAAGCCTGGGCGCCTCGTAATTCGATGCGAGAAACTCCGCCGCTGCCACAAGGTCGGCCACATTCGACGAGAAGTTGGTTTCCGCAAAATCCCCTTCGCTCTCTCCAAGCCCCGTAAAATCGAACCGCAAAACAGCGATCCCCTCGCGGGTCAAGGCCCGGTCGATGTTTACCACAGCCTTGAAATTCTTCGTACAGGTAAAGCAGTGGGCAAAAAGAGCGTAGGCAACGGGCTTTTCATCGATGGGCAGGTCAAGACGAGCCGCCAGTTTTTCTCCCTTCGCGCTTTCAAAGTATAGCCTCTGAAATTGCATTACCACCTCCCGGACTTTCAGGACGACATAGCCTGAAGCCCAAAACCTATGCCTGCCACCGATAGAACAAGTCCTGCCGATTGAGCACTTCGCATCCCGTTTCCGTGACGCGCACCATGTTTTCCAGGCGAACCCCCCCAAACCCCGGCAGATAGATCCCCGGCTCGATGGTCACCACCATGTTCTTCTCGAGAGCCACCGGGTTTCGCTTTCTAAGCCCGGGTTTTTCGTGAACCGCCAGCCCTACGCCATGGCCAAGACCGTGACCGAAATAGTCTCCATATCCCGCCTTGTCAATAAACTCCCGCGCCACACTATCCACTTCCACGGAGCTTTTTCCGGCCCGAACGGCGTCGGTGGCCGCTGCCTGGGCATCACGGACGATTGTGTAGATTTCCTGAAGGCGCTTCTCAGGGGCTCCGGCGATCCAGGTGCGGGTCATGTCCGAGCAATAGTGGTTTAGTTTGGACCCTAAGTCCAGAATAACCGCATCCCCGGGAGCGATTTCCCGATCCGTCGGAACCGCGTGAGGCAGTGCCCCATTGGGACCGGTAGCAACAATGGGAGGGAAGGACACTGCCTCGGCTCCCCCTTCTCTGATCCGCCGCTCGATCTCCCACGCCATAGCCTTTTCCGTCAGCCCCGGCCTGAGAAGCTCCCACACTTCCCCCAGAGCTTTTTCCGTCAGCGCCAGCGAGGTTTTGATCCGCTCGATTTCTTCCGGCTCCTTGATCACGCGAAGCTGCTCCAACAGATCATCGACTGCCAGCACAACCGCGTGTGAGCTCACATTGGTAAGAGACTCCTGAATCTCTTCAAACTTGCGGTGGGTCAGATGGTGGCCTTCAACACCCAGTCTTTCGATGTCGAGTGCCGAGAAGAGATCCGGCAGCACCTGAGTTGGCCCCTCGCTGTAGATCACCGCCTCGAAATCCGGAGCCTGCTGTCCCGCGGCCTCCTGGTATCGAAAATCAGTCAAGAGATATTGCTTGGACTGCCCGATGAGAAGATAGCCCGAGCTTTCCGTGAGCTGCAAATCTTCTTCTCCGTATCCGCTGAGATAGTACCGATTTTCAGGAACTGCCACCAGAAAGGCATCCAGGGCTCGTTCATCCAGAAGCTTTCGAAACTTCAGAAGCCGCGCTGCAAAAGGGTTCCCTATCATCTCATCCCTCTCCTTTCCCAACAGTGAACAATTGAACCTTCTTCATTCAAAGATAATTTCTCAGCGAAGCTTGCGCTCTTATTCTCACCGCGGAGACGCAGAGGGCGCGGAGAAAACGCAGAAAGGATATCTTGGAATCCTGATGAAATTTCTTTGCGTTTTCTCTGCGTTTTCTCCGCGCCCTCTGCGTCTCCGCGGTGAAAAGCTCGGTCCATGCCCGCGCGGAGTATATGTAGTCAGCTTTTCACCAGTGCGCAAGTATCCGGTAAATCAAAGGGACATACCGGCCAAAATCGGTTTCACAAAAAAAGATTGGTATTTTATGCGGAAATGTTATTTTTTGACACTTTAATAAGTGAAGCCCGGAAGGAAGGAACCCTATGAGCATGCATACCAGAATGTTGGTGCTGCGGTTTCCCAGGGAAATCGTGGACAAACCGATCATTACCAATTTAGTGCGAAGCTACAACCTGACCTTCAATATCCTGAAGGCCCAAATCTACCCACGCAAGGAAGGCATCGTGGTGCTGGAATTGAAAGGAGATCGTGGGGATTATGAAAAGGGCATTCAGTATTTGAAGGACGTTGGAGTACACATCGAATCCGTTGCCCAGAGCATCCGCAGAGACGACGAAAAATGTTACCAGTGCGGTGCCTGTACGGCCGTCTGTCCCACGGGAGCCCTGCACATCGTGCGGCCGGAGATGGAAGTGCTTTTCGAATCCGAGCGATGCAGCGCCTGCGAGCTTTGCGTGAAGACCTGCCCTGCCCGTGCGATGATCGTGACTTTCGACAAAACCATGGCTGCCTGACAGCCCGTGTCGGAGAAATCAGTGCGTGTGGCAGTGGCGATGAGTGGAGGAGTGGACAGTCTCGGGACGGCACTCCTTTTGAGGGAACAAGGGCATGACGTTTTCGGAATTCACATGCGTCTCCTGCCCTTATCCGGTGGAGACAGCCCGGATGCGGAAGCTATCCTGCGAAAGCGGGAGGAAGCACTTTCTTCGCTGGCCTCGAAGCTCGGCATTTCCCTTGCTTTCGTGGACATGTGGGAAGCTTTCGAGCGGTGCGTCATTGTGCCGTTCATAGAGGCCTATCAGAAGGGCCTCACCCCCAATCCCTGTGTTCTCTGTAATCCGCAAATCAAATTCGGTCTGCTCCTCGAGGAGGCTCGCCTGCGGGGAGCGGACCATCTCGCAACCGGGCATTATGCCAGGATACTGCTTCCCGGAAAGTCTTCGGACCGTATAGGGCTGTGCAGGGCAAGAGATCCCGCCAAGGACCAGTCTTATTTCCTCTTCGGCCTATCTCAGGAACAACTGGGCTCCGCCGTTTTTCCTCTCGGCACATTCACAAAACGGGAAGTACTTCAGTGGGCCGGGGATGCCGGATACGCACCGCTTCTGCCCGAGGAAAGCCAGGAAATCTGCTTCATCCCATCCGGAAATTATCAGGAGTTTCTGAAAAAACGGTTGAGCCCCCCTCCCCATGCCCTGCAAGGCCCCATTCTGGACATGGAGGGAAACCTCCTCGGAGAGCACAAGGGCATTTTTGCCTACACCGTAGGCCAGCGCCGCGGCTTGGGAATTTCCTCCACGGCCCCCCTTTACGTGGTGGAAATCGAACCGGCCGACAATATCGTTCGCGTCGGCCGCGATCATGAATTGTTTCGCTCCGAGCTCGAAGTTGAAAAAGTGAACTGGGTCTCCATCCCGACACCTTCAAAGCCCGTGCAAGCCCAGGTCCGTATTCGAAATCAGCACCGCCCCGCCCCCGCCCGGGTAACACCCGCGGGCGAGGCAGGAGCCGTTGTCCGCTTCGAGGAGCCTCAACGGGCCGTAACTCCGGGGCAGGCAGCCGTCTTTTATGATGGCGATCTGCTGCTGGGAGGGGGAACGATCATGAAACAAGACCGCCATATCTCCTCAACGGAGTGTCTATGACCGGAAGAACCGCAGCTCTCGAAACTCTGGGCTGCAAAGTCAATCAGTATGAATCTTCCTTCTTCCTGGAAGCCCTCAAGGGAGCCGGATATCATATAGTTCCCTTTCGAGAGCGGGCGGATGTCTATATCGTGCACAGTTGCGCGGTGACATCCAAAGCCGGCTTTCAGACCAGGCAGCTCCTTCGGCGTGCGCGGCGACTCAATGGGGATGCGGTGGTGGTCGTGGCGGGCTGTGATGCTCAGGTGGAATCCGAGCGTTTTGCAAACGAAGGCCTGGCGACGCACGTTCTCGGAAGCAGCGAGAAATTCGATCTACTGAGCCGAATCGAGGCCGCCGGCAGCTTCTCTCATCCATCCCTCAGTGTCGGCAATCCGCGCTTGTGCGACCGTTTCGATATCTCGCCCGTCACCCGTATGCACTCGGGGCGGACCCGCGCCTACATGAAAGTCCAGGACGGATGCGACGCTTTCTGCTCTTATTGCATCGTACCGTATGCTCGAGGCAAGAGCCGAAGTCTCCCCAAAGATGAAGTACGTCTGCAGATGGATCGTTTTCTGGACTGCGGCTATGAAGAAGTGGTGCTCACCGGCATCCATCTCGGCCAGTGGGGGCGCGATCTCGATCCCCCTCAGGATCTTACCGCTCTTCTGTCTTTCCTGCACGAGGGCCCCCTGCCCTCACGTATTCGGCTCAGCTCGCTGGAATCGGTGGAATGGACCGAAGAGCTCATCAAGAGACTGCACACCTGGCCCCGGATATGCCCTCATTTCCACATTCCTTTGCAGAGCGGTGATGAAGAGATCCTCGAACGCATGCACCGGCCATATACTCCGCGCCAGTATGAGGAGCTCGTCCAGGAGCTTCATCTGCTCTTTCCCGATGCAGCCCTGGGAGCCGATGTTATGGTTGGATTTCCAGGCGAAACCGAGCTTCATTTCCGGAACACCTTCGAACTGATCAGCCGTCTCCCTCTGACTTACCTACACGTTTTCCCCTTCTCTCCCCGCCCGGGAACCGCCGCCACCAATTTCCGGGGGCGGATAACCGGGAGTGAGCTTAAGAGAAGGACCCAAATACTGCAGGGCCTGAGTACCCGGAAGAAGCAGGCATTCCGGAAGCGCTTCCTGGGGCAATGGGTGGAAATCCTGGTTGAATCACAAGTGAAGCCGGGGTGGTGGCAGGGAACATCGGAGAATTATCTTCAGGTACGCTTTCCGGCTGAAAACCATATCCTGCAGGGCTCGCTGGTAAAAGTGCGCCTTGCTCGAATGACGGAAGACGGCATGGAAGGGGAGCTCCGAAGAAATGGATGTTAGGGATGCATAGGTTTAGATCTTCGAACCGCAAATTCGTCACCCTCCCCTTCCCGTGGCCAAGTAGATTTATCGAGAAGTAACGAAAACATCTTCCAACGTCCCGGCATCGAGAAGGTTTTCTCCCCACGCATCCAGCTCGGAAACAATGCCCGATGTTCCATCCGCCAACCGATCTCCTACCAAATGGGGCTCAAATCCGAAAGACTTCTTCCAGGCTCCGGGCATCCAGAAGATTCTCTCCCCACCGTTCCAGTTCAGCCGGATCGGCCTCGGTAATGAGATCGATAATTTCCCGGGGCAAAACACCAAAACGTTTCTCAATCAAACGTCTCAACAGATGCGATATGCCCTGCTGCCGACCTTCCTGCTGACCCTCTTGTCGACCTTCCTGCCGACCTTCCTGTTTCCACTCTTCGGTCCAGTTCTTCACACGCTCGGCTAACATGTTTCTCACCTCCTGAAGGTCCTGTACTTCGGGTAAATCCCGGCCCGGAATCCTTCCAGGGAGAAGGACCCGTTTCATCCAGACGGTAAAAGCACGCCTGAGGGAACTTTGCTTCTCGGCACCGAGCCATTCCAACAGACATTCCACAACACGCTGCATGTCTTGGGGCCGGCGGCTGTTTTCCAGTCGAAAGAGCGCGGCCGCGAGATTCTTGAGAGACTCCAGCTCGCTTTCAGCGTAGGCTCCCTCATCCAAAAGCAAATACTTGATCCGGGGCCGATAAGCCTCCAATTCCAGGGGAGCCTCTTCGATCAATTCCTCGATCCTCTGTGCCGCATGCCACCGAGGCCCGCCATTGTAGAGCACAACGGGCAAGACGGGCGGCAGTCGTTGCCCGGACGTCACTTGTTTGCTCTTGATCAGATCCTGGTAGAGCAATCCCACGTAGACCAGAATCCTTACAGCCATAAAGGGATCTATGCTCGATTGGAACTCAAGGAGAAGATAGACATACAACCAGGTCTCACGCAATCTCACTCGCCAGATGATGTCGTCCTCACGATCCCTCAGGTCATCGCTCACAAAGTTCCCGCTCACCTTCTCCAGAGTGGAAAAGTCCACCTCCCGCACCCATTCTTCCCGCACGAAGCCCTTGAGGAGATCCTCTACCATCTCGGGATGCGAGAACAGATTCTTGTAGCTGCCGTCGTGGTCCGCAGTTCCGCTGGACTCCTTCGCTTTTGCTTTGTATCCCTTCACCCTCGGTTTCCCTTCCGATGTTCTCATAAAGCTTCCAAAGCTCAAAACCCTGGCTGGATATCTACTCTTCTTTAAATATCAAGAATCTCACCAGTTGCGGATCAGGCGGTTTGCCTTGCTTCACTTGGGCAAAGGGGGCCATTTCCTCGGCATAAGCTTGAAAGAGCGGGGCCAGGTAGGATTCCGTCAGAGACTGTTGGGCGGTATCGGGCACTATTCCTTCGACCCATGAGCGGATGGTACTTTCCATGGCTCCGGGCTCGAGGAGGGGCAGCAAGGCAGGCCAGAGTCCCAGGGGAATAGGCTCCACATCCCATCTGCCTTCCAGCCGAAACCAAGCGGCGGCGGTCCAGAGCATGGCACCGAAGGTAACATCCGCGACCCCATGAATCTGCCCGGCAGGCCACAATCCAAGGGACAGGTGCTCGGGTGCCACGCGAAGAGCTTCATAAAGGGGGCGCAGAGAGGCGATGACGTCGATGATCCGCTTCCCACGAGAGAGATCCTGCCGGTTCCTGAAAAAGTCCTCACGGGGAGTCTGATAAGCTACGGAAGACGGACGCAGCAGCATGGGGGTCTTCCTGAGGAGGAGCTCCGCCGAGTCCATCCAGTCGGAGTCCAGGGCCTTGATTCCACCCGGCCACAGGGACAGCCAGCCATGCTTCAACTCCTGCTCCATGCGGCGCTTGAGTATCGCCACCTGAGTTTGCCCCAGTCGGAAGAGGTGTTCGATGAAGACATCCCGAAGCCACTTCACCGCCAGTTGGAGCTCGCCCACGCTCTTTATCTGCAAGCCCAAATTGACATAAGCCACGGCCTTTTCCACTGAATGCCGCAGAGCCTCGGGACTGTCCGGGCGGAGCTGATCCGCAACCATCACTTTGCTCGCCAGGGACGCCAGCTCGAGCTGCAGGGTATCCAGCAGCTCCATATCATTGATCTCCCTCAGGGCAAGGCCGAGCAGATCCTCGTCTCGCACCAGGGCCAGGGCGAAAAATGGAGCAGGCGTCGAATCTTCCGGCAGTCCCAGGATTTTTCCAACAGGAACGATTTCTTCGGGCCGGATGGATTGATAGATCTCCAAGGCGTTGTAAAAATCCGGAATGGCTCGATCCTCGAGGCGTCCTCTATGGAACTGGTAGGCTTCTTCCTCGGAGTCCGCATCGATGGCCCCTATGGTACAATTCATCAGCTCCTTGTAGAAACCATAGTGCACCTCGAAAATGAGGCTCAAAAATTTGGAAAAAAACTCTTCGTATTGAGGATACCGGGTTTCCCAGAAATACTGATCGTCCAGCGTATTCTTGGGCAACTGGTCCATCGCTTCCAGGAGGTCCATGTCCTCCGGAGTGAGGAAGATCTGAAACCATTTCTTGAAGAGCGTTACGAGTAGCTCGAAATCGACGTGATAAAGCCAGGAGAGCAATTTGTCCTCGCTGGCCCTCGCCAGCCGTTCCAGCCATTCCACCGCTTTGGCGGGACGAACATGGTCCTTGTCCCACCATTCCAGATCAAAGACATGATTCAACTGGTCCACCCGAGCGAGAGCCAGGAGGGGCAGAGCGTCGTCGGGGCCAATCTCCTGTACCGAGAAATAAAAATCATGATCCGCCATGGCCGCCACCACGGCTTCGGCATCGACCCTCTGAAGGATCATATCCAGCCGCTTCTTGACCGGGAGTCCCATCAGATGACGGCTCAGCTCCCGTGGAGGAAGCTTCTCCAGGCGTTTTTCTTCAAGATCTATCAAAGTTGGGGTCATCGATTCTCCACCGGGATTCCAAGCTCCAATCATCAGTCGCAATCATCATAATCCGCCATCATTTGCATCTACATCCGGTACATCCGAAGGAGGCTCTCATCCGAATTTGTGCCGTATGCCGTAGCCACCTCGCGGAAAGCGCCATTCTATATTGAAATGAGGGCATCCGATGCGGCATGAGCCGCATTCCAGGCAACCTTCGTAATTTACGCTTATGCGGTTCTTTTCTAATTTATATACATTTGCAGGGCAAATATAAAGGCAGGGCTGATCCGGACACCGTTCGAGGCAAACGGCATAGTCGATAAGGCGGAGATGGGATTCCTCGTCCACCCGAAATCGATCTAGAAAGAGTTTATCTTCTACCTTGACGGTCATCTGATGCTCCTCATCTGATACTCCTCATTTGACACTTTTCCATCCTTCCCACGCCAGGCGCAGCATATCCAGGATGGGCATTCGGCGTCTGGCCGCTTTCCATATCGCATTCTGCTTGTCTTTCTTGGAGATTCCATCGACGGTAAGCATCTCCCGGGCAGCAAAGGAGGTCAGATCCGGGAGCGTCGTGAATATTTCTCCGTGGGTTTGCAGAAAGGAAGGAAAATCGCGATACTTCTCCAAATCCTTGAGAACGAACGAATCCCGCAGGCGTGTTGTATAGCCGCCAAGCCCTTCACGGCTGCAATCCCCCCGTTCCAGGGCCTCCAGAATGGCTTGTGCGGCAAAACGGCCCGACGCCATGGCCATATTCGAGCCCTCACGGTGCAGGGCGTTAAAGAGCATGGCCGAATCTCCTGAAATGAGAAAACCATCGCCGCAGAGCTGCGGAACGGTATCATAGCCGCCTTCGGGCAGCCAGTGAGCCAGGTATTCCTTGGGCTTTCCTCCCTTGATGAGAGGAGCGATCATGGGGTGCGCTTTGAGGTTTTCCAGCATCTCGTAGGGCCGGACCCGGTGCGTGGAGAAATCCGCAAGGCCGGCTCCGATCCCCAGGGAAATGGAATTCCTGTTGGTATAGAGAAAGGCCACTCCGTTCATCCCGTTCGTCGGCGCTCCCATGATCTCCGTCGTGATTCCATGGCCGGGCTCGACATTGAAGCGCTCGTTTATCACTTCCTCGGGCAGCGCAATGACCTCTTTGACCGCCAGAGCCACATTTTCGGGCTTCGGCTCGGCTCGGAACCCGGTTTTGGCCGCCAGGGGGGAGTTGATACCGTCAGCCAGGAGCACCACTTTGGCCCCAAGATCCCCCTCGGGACGATCCGTTCGTACTCCGACGACCCGCCCTTCGCCGTCCTTGAGCAGATCGGTGACCACAGTACCGCACACCACCAAGGCCCCTTTGCCTTTGGCCTGCTCGGCGAACCAGCGGTCAAACTTGGCCCGCCCCACGGTAAAGGCATTGTACAGGAGCTCCTTGGAAAAGGCCTCGTCCCGGAAAGAAACGCCATAGCCGCCTTCCGCGGAAAGGTACCATACACGGGATTCCACGATATTCCTCTCGATAGGGCAATTTCCGGCCGCGTAGTCGGGAAGAATCTGAGCCAGATCATGTCCGTACAGGACTCCGCCGAACATATTCTTGGCTCCGGGGTACTCGCCCCTTTCAATTACAATGACCTTCACACCATGGTCCGCCAGCATGCACGCCGCGGAAATCCCGGCCGGCCCCGCCCCCACGATGACTACGTCGAATACCTCGCTCATTTTTCGTCCTTATCTCATGGATGAAACACACTACCTCTATATCCGCTTTTTCAACTGTTTGATCAGCTCGGGCACGATTTCCAGGTAGTTGCCGACGATCCCCACGTCGGCCACTTTGAAGATAGGAGCATTGGGGTCCCTGTTGATGGCGATGATCTTTTCCGCGCCCTGTATGGCCACCAGGTGTTGAACGGCTCCCGAGACGCCGACTCCGATGTAGAGCTTCGGGGCGACGGTCTTTCCGGTCTGTCCGACCTGGCGCTCGTAAGGGAGCAAGCCGGCTTCGACGACGGGACGGGAGCAGGCGACGACCCCACCCACCAGGCCGGCCAGCTCCTGGAGGAGGGACAGGGATGCCGGATCGCAGGCGCCCTTTCCTGCAACCACGAGGGCGGGAGAGCGTACGATGTCCACGCTGCCTGTTTCGGACACTTTTTTGATGAAATCGACGACGACGGGGATTTCCCCCTCGGGGGGCGACCAGTCGTGGTGGTGGATAGTGCCCTGCCTGGTGAGGTCCTTGTCGGGCATTTTCATGACCTTTGGCCTGACCGTGCTCATTTGGGGACGGCGGCGCTCACAGAAGATTGTGGCCATGATGTTGCCGCCGAAGGTCGGGCGCGTCATGAGGAGCAGCCTGGTTTCTTCCTCGATGGCAAGGCCCGTGCAGTCGGCGGTAAGGCCCGTTCTGAGGCTGGTGGCCACAATGCCGGCCAGGTCGCGCCCCAGGTGGGTGGCTCCGATAAGCAGAATTTCGGGATGGATCTCTTCGCTCAGATCGGTAAGGGCCTTGCCGTACGTGACGGAAAGGTAGGATTTGAGCAGGGGATGGTCGATGATGTGGACTTCATCGCACCCGAAGGCAATGGCCTCTCTCGCGATGTCATCCACGCCGCTTCCCAGGAGAAAGCCCAGGACCTTCGAGCCCAGCTTCCGGGCAAGATCGCGCGCTTTTCCCGCCAACTCCCAGGAAACCGGGGCGCCGACGCCGTCCGCAACCTCGATGAAGACGGCAACCCCCTGATACCCGGGCAGCCCTTCAGCGGGCATGCCCCTTTGCTCCTTGGTGAGGCGCTTGCGCTTCTTCTTTTCAAAAAGTACCGCGTCCACGGGGCAGCTTTCGGCGCATTTGCCGCACCCGATGCAGACGGCGGGATCGACGTGAGCCACCCCGTCCGAGGTGATCTCGATAGCGCCGACCGGGCATTCGCCAACGCAGATCTGACAGGCTATGCACTTGTCCGGAATGATCTCGGCGACTTCGATTCCCTTGAGATTCTTTGCCATGCTAAGCTAAGCCTCCCATCCTGTTTTGAGCTTCGATACAAAATCTTCGTCGGCAAAGAGTAAATCGACGGCCTGTTCCACGGCACGCTCGAGGCCCTCCTGGACATCGAACCTGGGTCCGCCCTCCCTGGCTGGAGGCGAGGAGATGTTCTTCACCCACGTAGGGGAGCCCTTGATTCCAAGCCTCGGCGCGGGTGCGTCGATGTCGGCGGCGTTCCACGTCGTTATCGGCGCGCGCAGGGAGCGAATCATGGCCGTGAGCGGAGCACGCCGGGGCCTGGCCAGCTCGAGCTCGACCGTCAGCAAGGCCGGAAGCGCACCCCGAAGGACCTCGATGCCGCCTTCAATCGCTCGCCTCACCTGGATCTGCCTCAGGTCAGGCTTTATCCATTCGACTTCCACCACGTACGTGAACTGGGTATAGCCAAGGCGGGTGGCAACGCCGGGTCCCGTCTGAGCGGTGTCTCCATCGATGGCCTGTTTCCCGCAGAGCACCAGATCGACGGGCATTTCACGGCAAAGCCGCTCGATGGCCTTACTGAGAGTGTAGCTCGTGGCGAGGGTGTCCGCGCCGGCAAAGGCTCGATCCGAGAGAAGAATGGCATCATCGGCTCCCATCGACAGAGCCTCACGGAGGGACGAATCCGTCTGAGGCGGCCCCATGCTGATGACGGTAACTCTTCCGCCGTATTTTTCCCTCAGCCGTACGGCCTCTTCCAGAGCCACCATGTCGTAGGGGTTCGAGATGGATTCGACCCCGGCGCGAACGAGGGTGTTGGTTTCGGGATCGATCTTCACTTCCGCGGTATCGGGTACCTGTTTGATACAGCATACAAAGTGCATCATTCCATCCTTATCTGTCGAGAGGGCGGAAAAAAACCTTGAATTCTCGAAAAAGATTCGAAGAACAGCGGAATGCCGTCAGAGGAAAACGGAAGACGGATATCTTGAGAGACGGCCGGAAATTCCGGCATGATGATTTACGGGAGCCAGGGTCAAACGCCGCCCGTCCCGTCCAATAGCTCCCCTTCGGCAATAACGGCCTTAATGCTCTGCATGCCAAGCTTTTTGCAGGCTCTCCATCTTTTTTCACCATCCAAAAGGCGAAAGGAGCCCCCAGCGAACCAGAGCTTAACGGGTTCAAGCTGGCCTTTGTATCTAATGCTCCTGGAAATGTCATCAACGGATTCGGCCGCATAGACCGCGCGAAGATTCGGACTGATGCTTCTCAGTGCGATCTCCCGTACGTCCCATTCCATGGCTTTTCTCCCCTGGCGGTAAATGATGATGTGATTGGGTCTAAGATAGGAAAGATGGCCGTGGGAATCAAGCGGTATTTTTTTCGAAAAGTCGGGTGGACATCACACAAATACTGGATAGAATATTCATAATTTTGAAAATAGCCGCGGCTGGATATTGGACGGTCTTTAAGGAGATGGGCAATGCACTCGTACAAGTCGAATACTACTGATGAGCTCGAGCACTACCGGGACATGCTGAGAGACGCGGATGAAGAGGTGAGGGTTGAAGCCTTCAGGGAAATTGCCTACCTGAACATTCCGGAGGGAGACGTGCAGCTCATCGGGGGGCTGGCGGATTCGAGTCCCCGGGTCCGGTTGGTGGTTTCGAACCTGCTCGTTGAAGTCGCCGATGAAAAAATCATCGGGATACTGCTGGAATGGCTACGCCTGGAAGATGCTACCCGCAGATCGAGGGCGATAAGCCTCCTGGCCCGGCTGGGAAAACAGGCATTGTCCCAGGTTGGAGCCTACCTCAGGGACGAAGATCACGACGTTCGCATTTTTGCCGCCACCATTCTCGGAAACAGCGGCCTCAGGGAAGCCTTCCCCGCCTTACGGGAGGCTCTCGAAGACCCAGAGGAAAATGTCCGCTACGCCGCTGTCGAGGCGCTGGGAAAGATAGCTGAACCGGAAGCCGTTTCTTACCTCATCGAAGCACTCAGAGATGACTGGGCTCGCTATGCGGCTGTCCAGTCCCTCGGGCTGCTCGGTGCACCGGAAGCCATCCCTCATCTCCTGCGCCTCTACGAAGAAGACGAATGGGTTCGCCACGCCGTCCTCGAAGCCTTGGGAAACATCGGCCTCCCCGGCGTCACCGATTTCCTGATCCGGGAAATGTGCACCGACAATGAGATGATCAGGCATGCCGCTCTGGTTTCCCTGGCCAAAATCGAGCAGATCCACGCCGCCGGTGCCTTTGAAAAGGTAAGGGAGAAAGGCATCGACTGGGAAGAAATCATTATTCCGGCCCTCGACACCCATCAGTCCGAGCTGAAAAAGCTGGCTCTCTGGGCTCTCGGCTCCCTCGGAAGGGAGAATCATCTTTCCCTCCTTCTCGCTCAACTGCCGGACTTCGATGAGGAGATAAGGGAGGCTGCCCGTCAGGCACTTCTTAACTTCGGCTCCAGGCACATCGAAGCCCTGTTGGAGCATTTCGAAGAGCAGGAAGAAGAAATCCGGGAAGAGCTGATCGATATTTTCGGTAAAATCGGTAGCAAAAAAGCCCTCCCCATCCTCCTCGGCTCGCTCGAGAGCGAAAGTGAGCTCATCCGCGAAAAGGCGGCGAGAAACCTGTCCCATTTTGAAGATCGTTCCGTTATGGAGCCTCTGATACGCCGCCTCAGTGACCCCGATGCACTGGTTCGGCGAGCCTGCGTGTGTGTTCTGGGCGAATTCAAGGCGGTCAAGGCCACCCGGCACCTGTTCCCATTGCTGGAAGATCCCGACTCGCACGTTCGCGAGGCGGCATCCGAGGCCATGGGGAAGATCGGCACCAACGAGGTCGTCACCCATGTCGCTCCCTTGCTCAAGCACCGGCGCCTGGAAGTGCGGCAGGCAGCCGTGCAATGTATGGGACTGGTGATGAATCGGCGGGCCAACAGTTATCTCATCGAAGCCTTGAACAACTCGGATCGCGGAGTACGCCGCTTTGCGGCCAACATCGTTGGGAAGCGCAAGATCTCCCGCTCCGTCAAGCCCCTCGTGGTCGCCCTCATGGACGAAGATTGGCAGGTCAGGAAGTCAGCCGCTTCAGCTCTCGGCGAGCTTCGCGATTCGCGCGGCGTTGGGGCGCTCATCGATTCCCTTGAAGATGGAAATCTCTGGGTCCGGTATGCCGCTGTAACCGCTCTGGGGAAAATCGGAGACAAGGCAGCAATGAAGCCCCTGCGCGAGCGCCTGAAGTGTGAAACGGGGCCGGTTGGAATTGCGGCTGTTGAAGCCTTGCGTGAGATAGGCGACCCGGACCTCGTCTTTCTATTGGCTCCTCTGATGGAAGATCCGGATGAGGAGGTCCGCAGGGTGGTTGCAGAGACCATGGCATCCATCTCGTGCCCGGAAAGCTCTCGGGCACTGGAGAAGCTGTCCCTGGACGCCGACTCGAAGGTTCGTTCCATCGCGTTGGCTGCTCTGTCACCCGGCAACGAGTAGGCATGTCGCCACGCCTGCTCCAGGTTTCATATCAGCCTCACCTTCCACATTCGGACATCGAACGCATGGATAATCTGGAAGATCTTCAAAGATTACGTGCTCTGGTCAAGGAGCGAAGCGGCATCTGGGTTTCGGACGGGAGAATGCGCTCTTTCCATTCACGTCTCGCTAACCGTATGAAGGCAACCAGTGCCGAAACGGCCAGGGACTATTTCTATTTCATCAAGTACGACCCGAACGGCGCAGAGGAGATGGACAGCCTGATTGAAGAGGTGACTGTCAACGAAACGTACTTCTTCCGAGAAAAAGAGCAGTTGGATGACTTTCTGACGGAAGTCGCTCCTCAGCTTCTCCATAAGAAAAACGGGACGGAGCCCTTGACCGTCTGGAGTGCCGGCTGTTCGACCGGCGAGGAGCCTTATACCCTGGCTATGCTTCTACTGGAGCATCCATGCGGAATCAGGCCGTCCCGCATAAATATTCTGGCTTCGGACATCGACAGAAAAGCTCTTCATCAGGCGAGGGAAGGCATCTACGACAAATACAGCCTGAGGTGCCTGCCGCCGAGCTACATGACGAAGTATTTCATCGAGGTGGAGAACGGGAAGTACGCCATAGGCGAAGAGGCAAAACAGGTGGTGCGCTTCGCTCGAGCGAACCTGATGGATGCACTCGCCACGCATCGGCTCCGGGATCTGGATTGCATTTTCTGCCGCAATGTTCTCATATACTTCGACGATGAGGACAAGGTGAAATGCCTTGGCCATCTCTACCAATCCCTCGGAAAAGGCGGCTACCTGTTTCCGGGGCATTCTGAAAACCCGACCCGGATATCGGACCTCTTTGAGGTGGTGCGCCTCAAACAAACTGTGGTATACAGAAAATCGGAATAATACCCCCAATTCCTCTTGCAATAATGGAAGTACGAGATCTCATCGGTCAGAGGCCGGGGCCGTGGCATGGGGAAGGACGAACCTTAGGGTGGAGGTGACGATCAATGTCCAAAAAGATACTCTGCGTGGATGATTCTTCAACCATCCGCAAGCTGGTGGAGTTTTCGCTGAAAAGCAGGGGTTACATCGTAATGACCGCCGAAGACGGTCAGAATGCGCTGGAGCTTCTTGCCGGCAGCCATTTCGATTCGATTATCCTTGACATCAACATGCCCAGACTGGACGGTTTCGAGTTTCTCAAGAGGATCAAGGCCAATGACGCCTACACTTCCATTCCGGTCATCATGCTCACCACGGAAGGTCAGGAGGAAGACAGGAAGGCGGCAATGGCTCTCGGTGCTTTCGACTATATAGTGAAGCCCTTCAAGCCTTCCGAGCTCATCGGGCTGATCGATAGACTGTTCGAGTAGGACAAAAGAAGCCTATGCCGGAAGACCGGTGGAATGAGCACAAGCGGTAGACGGTAATTGTACGCCGGCGGAAGGGGAATATGCAATGTCCGAGAGTGGCCGTGGCGAAGATCAGGATCTCGATGCCCTTCTGCTTGCACGGATGCTGGAAGATTTCCTGGAGGAGTCTCGGGAGCATCTGGAAAAGCTGACCCTGAGTCTGACCATGCTGGAGAGAAGCCATCAGGACAGGGAGCTTATCGATGAAATCTTCCGCACGGTCCACACGCTGAAAGGAACGGCGTCTTTCGTCGGGCTGGACGGGCTGAAAACAGTTGCCCACAAGATGGAAGATGTCTTCGGAACCATCCGCAAGGGCAATCTCAGGGTTACAACTTCCCTGATGGACACAATGTTCGAGGCGATGGAAGCTCTGACCCGCCTGAGGAACAAGGCCGTTACCAAAGATCTTCAGGAAATCGACATTTCCGGTATCGTTCAGAAGCTGGTCCATATTCAGGAAGGAAGTCTCCCGGAGTTGGAGCAAAGCGTCTCGACCGGAGAGACGGAAGCTCCTCATGAAATGCCGGCTCCCCAACCCGCGCCAAATATCGTCAGAGGGCTTGAAACCATCCGGGTTTCCACCGAGAAGCTGGATCATCTAATGAATCTGGCCGGGGAGCTCATCACAGACCGAAACCGCCTCAATGATTTCGCCGAGCGGCTCGGAAATGAAGACCTGAGCACTATCGCCTCGGATATCAACCTCCTGGTAGGCCAGCTTCAATGCGAAATCATGGGTATCCGCCTGGTGCCCATAGAAAGCCTCTTTCATAAGTTTCCGGGTGTGGTCCGGAATCTTTCCCGCGAGCAGAACAAGGAAATCGAGCTCATCCTCGAGGGTAAGGAGACCGAGCTGGACAAGACCCTCATCGAACAGATCCACGACCCGCTGGTGCACCTGCTCCGCAACGCCGTGGACCACGGGATCGAGGCTCCCGATGTTCGCAAGGCAAGAGGCAAGCCTCCCCATGGTCGTATCACTCTGTCTTCCCGCCATCAGGAGAACAACGTTATCATAGAGATTTCGGATGACGGGGAAGGCATTGACGGCGAAAAGATGAAGAGCACGGGCGTCCGTAAAGGCATCATAAGCGAGGAGCAGGCGGCGGCGCTGAGCCATGATGAAGCCGTGCGCCTGATTTTTGTTCCGGGGCTGAGCACGACCGCGCAGGTAACGGAGGTATCCGGCCGTGGAGTCGGACTGGACGTGGTGAAGGAAAACGTACAGAAGCTCAGGGGGATGGTGGACGTACGGACGACAAGAGGCCTGGGAACGACCTTTCGCATACGCATTCCTCTCACCCTGGCCATCCTCCAGGTGCTTCTGGTCAAGGCAGGCGGACTGAGTTATGCCCTGCCGCTCCACACGGTCAGTGAAACCAGGTTGATCTCGGCTGACGAGATCAAATCGATGGACAAAGACGACGTTATTCTCATTCGTGACAGGGTCTATCCGCTCAAGCCCCTGAGCTCGGTGCTGAAGCTGGATGCGAAGCCCGCTCGCACCAAGGACAAAATTCCCGTAGTGGTGGTTGGGCTGACAGAAAAAAGGGTCGCACTTTCCGTTGATGAGCTGGTGGGAAAACAGGAAGTGGTCATGAAATCTCCGGGAGACTATCTCGGGCGGGTCAAAGGCATCGAGGGAGCTTCTATTCTGGCGGACGGGAGTGTTACGCTGATTCTGGACGTGGAGGCTGCTTTGGAGGATATTCATGAATCGGAAGAGCAGAGAACGGAGGGCTCAGGCCGGTCTCCAAAATCAAGCGAGGTGGGGAAATAATGCAAGAGATACAAAAGAATAGAGATCAGGATGGTGGACATTCCATTCCCTTTTTCTCGAGCATGCGTGGAAGGCTCTTTGTCTGGTTTCTCTTGCTTTCGTTGCTTCCGCTCACCACGATGGGCATTCTGGTGTACTGGGATATACGGAATTTTCTTACGGAGCAGGAATTCAACCAGCTCATCGGAGTCAGCGAAACCAAGAAGCATGACCTCGAGGAGTACCTCACCACGGCACTGCGGGAAATGGAGCTGATTGCGCGCAGTCAGGATCTTGCGGAGCTGTTCGGGAAGCTTTACGACTATCACGTTGTCACCAAAGTGAAGCCGGACAGTCCCTATGATACCAACACCCCTGAATATAAAAGCATCTATGAACAGTACAACAGGAGATTTCAGACCATCCTGAATGACAGCGCATTCTCCGACATTTACCTGGTCTGCTCGGCCCACGGCCATGTGATGTTTACGGCAGCCAGGCAGAAGGATCTGGGTACGAATCTGAGGCACGGACCCTACACGAGCTCCGGCCTTCATAGACTCGTGGAAAAGGTGATCGCCACCGGAGGCAAGGTTATCGTGGACTATGAGCCTTATGCCGCCGAAGATAACAAACCTGCCTGTTTTGCCGGAGCGCCCATCTTGGATCGTAACGGTACCATCACCGGAGTTATGGCCGTACGGATTTCCGACAAACAGATCTCTGATATCACGCAGAATACGGGGCTGGGAAGAACCGGCGAAACCTGCCTGGTAGGTCCGGACAAATTGATGCGCTCCCAATCGAAGCTCATCACGGAGCCCACCATTTTAAAGCAGAAGGTGGACACGCCCGCCGTTGAACAGGCTCTGGCCGGAAAATCGGGAACGATGATTCTCCAGAGCTACAGGAACGTACCGGTATTGACCGCCTTCAAGCCCCTGGACGTTCCGGGAGTCCACTGGGCACTTCTGGCCCAGATCGATGCTTCGGAAGCCTTCGCCAGCATTTCCCGGTCACTGAAAACCCTTATGGGCATCGGAATCGTTACTTCCCTCATAGTCCTGGCGATTACCTTCCTGGTCACAAAGCAGCTCACCGGCCCGGTGATCAGGATAGCCGGCGCGGCCAGGGCCATTGCAGGCGGCGATCTAAGCAGGCAGGTACCGGATGAATCCAAAGGAGAAATGGGTATCCTGGCCAAGGCTTTCAACAGCATGGTCACCTCTCTCCAGGAAATCGTCAGCAAGCTGACGGCAGGAACGACCCGGCTGTCATCATCTTCATCCGAGATCTCGGCAGCCACCGAAGAAATGAGCCAGGGAGCCGAATCGCAGTTGTCTCAGGTATTGAAGACTTCTTCGGCCATGGAAGAAATGTCCGGCTCGATCCGGGAAGTGTCCCGAAACGCCAAGGCCACTTTGGATTCAGCCACGGCTGCTTCCGCCCTGGCCAGGGAGGGTGCGGGGAAGGTAGAAAGGACGATCAAGCGCATCAACTCGGTGAATGAAATGATCCGGAATCTGAACCGGCGTACGCAGGAGATCGGCAAGGTGGTGCAGTTGATCGGAGAAATCGCCGCTCAAACCAACATCCTGGCCTTGAATGCAGCCATCGAAGCGGCCCGGGCCGGCGAGCACGGCCGGGGGTTCGACGTGGTAGCCGAAGAGATCCGAAAGCTGGCCCAGCGCACGACACTCTCCACCGGTGAAATTTCCGGCATCATCGAGGAAATCAAGAAGGAGACCAACGAGGCCGCCGGCATGATGGAATCCGGAACCACCATAGCCAACGAAGCCGGACAAGCCCTCGAGGACATCGTCGAGGGCATAGTGTCCACGACGGACATGGTCCAGATGATCGCCTCCACCGCCGTCCAGCAAGCGAGAACGTCCGAGGAGATCGCCGAAGCCCTGCAGGACATCTCGGGAGTCAGCAAACACACGGCTCAGGCGTCCAAAGAAGTCGCCAAGGCCATCCAGGACCTGACCACCCTGGCGGATCAGCTCAAGGAGATCACCGAGCGGTTCAGGATTTGATTTCTCTGCGCTCTCGGCGCCTCTGCGGTGAAAAGCTCAGTCATGCCCGTTTGGAGTATATATCGGAATGAGACCGATGAAACAGACCCGGGAAATGGACACAAAGCCTGCGAGGGAAGTCCTCAAAGTGATGGTCTTTCAGTTGGCGGGTCATGAGCACGCCGTGGACGCCCGGCGGGTTCAGGAAATCCTTGTGAATTTCCGGATTTCTTCGGTCGTCGAGGCCCCTGATTTCGTGGACGGCGTAATCAAGCTCAGGGGCAGGATCGTCCCCGTCATCAATTTGCGAAAGAGGCTGCAACTGCCGGAAGCGCAAGCCGCCGAGAACTCGTGCGTTATCGTGATCCATTCCGAACGGAATCCGGTAGGGCTCCTGGTGGATTCGGCCTCCGAGCTTCTGACGATACCGGTTGGATCGATCGATTCTCCCACCGAAGTCGTGGGAGGCATCAGAACACACTTCATTCAGGGAATCGCCTATCTCGAAGACCGTTTCCTGGTGATCCTCGATATCGATGAGATCCTCCCCCCACGTGAAAAGGATCTTACCGGTGAAACGGATCTCGTTACCGAGAATCTTCCGTCCGGGAACAAAGCCGGTTCTCTGGATCACAGAAAGATCATTGCCTTCGAGCTGGACGGAGAGCTCTACGGGGTGGACATCGAGCAGGTGGTCGAGATCATGGGAATGGTCCCCGTCATGCCCCTTCCCAACGTTCCGAAATACATCCTGGGGCTCATCAATATTCGAGGCACCATTGTCCCCATGATGGACCCGAGGGTTCTGCTGAAGCTGGATCGAAAGCCCTGGAGTCTTGAAGCTCGCATAATAGTCCTGCGGGAGAAAAACCTGGTGGTAGGGGTGGTGGTGGATCGGATGTGGGAATTGCTGCGGCTGCCGGCAGACGCTTTTCAGCCTCCACCGGCTGAGCGGTCCAGAGCCAACGCCGAATATTTCAAGGAGGTCACTCCAGCAGGTGATCGTATGCTCGTTGTTCTCGACATCAGGAAGATCCTTATGGACACGGCTAACAGATAACAGCGCCGGGAGCGCCGACAAGTGAGCAGCATCCGAGTACTGGTGGTTGACGATTCCGCCTTTTTGAGGCGCAATCTGCCTCGTCTTCTCGAGACGGACGCGGACATCCGGGTGATAGGCACCGCGGCGAACGGACGGGAAGCTGTCGAGATGACCGCTAAATACCGCCCCGACGTGGTCCTTCTGGACGTACTCATGCCGGTCATGGACGGCCTTACCGCGCTCAGACGAATCATGCGGGAAGCACCAACGCCCGTGATCATCTTTAGCTCGACGACCTATGAAGGAACCAGGCAAACCATGGAGGCTCTCTCCCTGGGAGCGGTGGATTTTCTCGCCAAGCCTTCGGGGCCCGTGTCCCTGGACGTGGGAAAGATCAGGACCGAGCTGATCCAAAAGGTGAAGGCCGCACATGCAGCTCCCGGAGCCAAAATCCCAGCGCTGTCGGCACGGTTTTCAAAGGCTTCATCGGCCATGTCGGTAAATACTGAGAAGAGTGCTCAGAAGCCTTTTTCTGCCGGGGCTCCAAGGCAGCACATCGAATTGGTAGCCATCGCGGCATCCACGGGGGGGCCGCCCGCCATCGAATTCATTTTGGAGAATCTCCCCGGTGATCTGCCGACCGGATTACTCATTGTACAGCACCTGGCCGAAGGCTTTTCTGAAGTTCTGGCCGAAAGGCTCAATGCCGTTTCCCCTTTGGAGATCAAGGTCAGTGGCGACTACGAAGAGGTTCGTTCGGGAGTTGGACTTTTGGCGCCGGCTGGAAGACATCTCACCGTAAAGAGAATCGACGGAAAAATCTATACAGTCCTCACGCGGGAGCCAGCCGATGCCCTGCACAAGCCTTCAGCGGATGTTCTCTTTTTCTCTGTTGCCAAAATCTGCGCCGCCAATGCCTGTGCCGTCATCATGACGGGCATGGGAGACGATGGCGCCAGAGGCATAAAGCAAATCAGGGAGCAGGGGGGCATCACGATTGCACAAGATGAAGCGACGTCTCTCATCTTCGGCATGCCCAAGGCAGCCATCGAGGCCGGAGGCATCGACATCGTATCTCCGCTGGAAAAGATACCGGACCAGATCATCAAGGCTCTCAGATGATTCGGGAGCGGTCATCTCTTTGAGATCTCATGTTCCGAGAAGTGCAATCTAAAATGTGAGACCTGAGAGCATGGAAACGGGAATGGAAATGGAGGAATGCATTGCAAGTGCAGAATGCAGATAGGGAATCGACGAGCATCACCAGGACCGCGGAGACCAGGGATCAGCAGGAGCTGCTCAAGCTGTACGAGGAGATTTGTGGACAACTGACAGCTCTCAAGCATATCACCTACTCATCCACCTACCTTTCCGACCCAGAGTCCCTGGCCGTTCTGTTTTCGCGGCAAATCCTGAAATGGGTTCATCAGCTCAACAACTCCGTATGGTTGGTCCGCGGTGACAGCATCAAGGAGGTGGCCATGAACGGCGAGAGGGTGGCCGAGGATCGAGGCCTGGCTTTCGAGATCGCATCCTCCGAGATTCTGAACCGGGTCGTCAAGAACCAGATCATCGTCTGGTCGTCGGAGTGGCCACGGATGAAAGAATGGCTGCCCGGATTTCAAGCCCCGGCTCTAATCCCGATCCGAAGCAAAGGAGAGACGTTCGGCTTTCTGGCCGTGGATCGGCCGAGCCCGGAGAAGATGGATCTGCATCAGTTCATTGCTCAGTTTGCGGGCATGATTTTCGACATCTCCCATCTCTACCGCAACATTGACGAACAGAGAAAAGAACTGAGTGAAATCACAAATCTTCTTATGGCCCAGAATACCCACATGGCCACACTTCACCACGCCGGCCTGAAAATCCTCAAGACCACAAAACCCGGGCGCCTCTGGGAGCTTATAACAGAGACTCTCGTCATGGATTTTCACGTTCGAAGGGCTGCGACCCTGGCTATAGACGAGGAATCCTCGGAGCTGAGAGGGACCTCGGGGAGCGGGGATCTCCAGGATATCCTGGATGTGAGAATTCCCATTCATCAGAATAGAGCAATCAAGCATTGCATAGATTCAGGACGAATCACCAGTTACCAGGACTACGATGAGGCTCTGCAACTGGGTCCTCACCAGGTGGAAAACTGGCTTCTTTTTCCTTTCAAAGGCAAAGAGCGACCCCTCGGGGTCCTCGTGGTTCAAGCTGACGATTCCGACCTCAGCGACCCCATAGCCATCTTGATCAACCATGCCAGTATGGTTCTCGACAACCTGCTCATCATGGAAGAAAGAAAAAGATTCAACAAGCTTCTGGCCACAAAAACCGAGGAGCTCACTCAGGCCAACGAAGCCCTCCTGAAGGCCAACGAGCTCCTGAACCGTATGTGCAATATCGACTGCTTGACAGATCTGTACAATCACCGCTATTTTCAGGATAGATTCCATGAAGAATTTTCCCGGGCGGAACGCTATTGGAATCTACTTGCCCTTATTATTGCCGATCTCGATCATTTCAAGCTGATCAATGACAGCTTCGGTCACTCCGTGGGAGACCAGGTGCTTGTCGAGGTTGCCGGTAGAATCAGGAAGAGCTTGCGCATCTCGGACGTTGTTGCGCGCTACGGGGGAGAGGAAATTGCCATTCTCCTTCCTGAAACAGATCTCGAAGCGGCAATTTTCACTGCGGAAAAGCTCAGAGCGGCAGTCGGCAGCCACCCGGTGATGGTCAATGGGGAGCCGATCCCGATCAGCATCAGTCTGGGAGTGGCGGCTTTTCCCGGCCACGGAGTTTTTACACGACGGGATTTGTTCAATCGGGCCGATCAGGCCCTCTACCTGGCCAAAGAGAATGGAAGGAACAGGGTAGAGACCATCAGCGATCCGATTCAACAGACGACGGCCGGTGGATGCCTGTAGGAAGAGAGACCTTGTCGTGTGTCGACCATGGCCGGCAATACCTTCAACAAGAAAGATATTGAACCTGATACCTATCCATGCAGAAAACATCGCCAGCTCCGGAGAGAAAAATGGAAAGAAAGCCAAGCATCCTCGTTGTGGATGATGATGATCGCAACCTGCGTCTGATAAAAGCAATGCTACTCCCCATGGGCTACGAGGTTAGCACGGCTTGTGATGGTGCACAGGCGCTTGAAGTGGTGGAAAAGATACTCCCGGATGTGATCCTGCTCGATGTCATGATGCCCGGAATGGATGGCTTCGAAGTGTCGGCACGCCTGAAAGAAAGAGAAGAAACACGGTTGATTCCCATTGTCATGGTGACGGCTCTGAACGAAGTGAAGGACCGGGTCAAGGCCATGGAAGTGGGAGTGGACGATTTCCTGACCAAACCCGTCGACAAGACGGAATTGAGGGCAAGAGTACGGTCGCTGGTCAAGGTAAAGGCATACTATGACCACATGCGCACTTATCAGGCGGAGCTGGAAGCCGAGGTCACCAGGAGGACGCAGCAGCTCCATCAAGCCCTCGGAAGGCTTAAAGAAGCATCCCTGGAAACCATTTATCGTCTCTGCCGCGCGGCCGAGTACAAGGATGAAGACACCAGTGAGCATCTCCAGCGCATCAGCCATTACGCCGCCGCCGTGGCCCGCAGGATGGGTCTGGCTGAGGCGACGGTCGAGGCTATTCTGTATGCGGCCCCCATGCATGACGTGGGAAAGATCGGTATTCCGGATTACATCCTGCTGAAGCCGGGAAAGCTCGATCCAGCCGAGTGGGAAATCATGAAGCAGCACGCCGCCATCGGAGCACAGATACTGGAAGGCTCTCACGCCGGCCTTATCCGCCTGGCCCAGGTCATCGCCCTGACCCATCATGAAAAGTGGGATGGAAGCGGCTATCCCCAAGGCCTAAAAGGCAGGTCCATTCCTCTTGCCGGAAGAATTACGGCCATCGCCGACGTCTTCGATGCCCTGACGTCAAAACGCCCTTACAAGCAGCCCTTTTCAATCGAGAAATCCTTCACTATCCTCCGGGAAGGCAGAGGACTCCATTTCGACCCGGCTGTCGTGGACGCCTTCTTTGCGATAGAAGACGAAATTCTCACCATCAAAGAGAAATACAAGTTCGACCACGAGGCCCATAAGAATGGACTCCACGAGATATTCCGCACGAATGCGGACCTTCTCTCAGGATTAAAAGCCTAGCGATTTAATCGGCTTGTGTTCGCATGAGCCTGACAATAGAGGCTTTTTTGATTCTAACGGCTTCTGTTCCAGATCAGCTCACCATCCTTGTGTACTTCTCTGACTCGATGAAACGGTATCTGCAGCAATTCCCCTTCTTCATTCTCCACCTCGAAGAAGAAATGGCTGCCTTCTTCAAAATGTAAGGCCCGGAAAGGGATGCGAATGATCTTTTGTTCGATGTGATCGAAATAGCCGATCTCGAAACTGCCTTTTCCGAATTCTCTATCCCAGCGGATTCTATTCAGCAAATGATGGATTGGTAGCATAGCGGTAAGCCTCCACCGGCATTCGGTTTCCTGAAAAAAAAGAGGCCGTGCTCATCACACGGCCTCACCATTCAACCACTTGCGCAATTGGATCTCTTCGATCCCGCACTGTCGCCCCCTATTGCAGGGAGTATAGCTCCTCGATCATTTTGGAGAGACTCGCACGCCACGAAGGCGGTGTTATGCCGAAATGAGCCCCCACCTTGTGACAATCCAGCACCGACGATGCCGGCCGGTGTGCCGGTGTGGGATAGTCAGCGGTCGTTATGGGGAGCACTCTCTCGACCTTCAAGGCTTCCCTTTGCCTGCCCTCTTCAATGATCGCCCGAGCAAAAGCATGCCAGGTTGTCGCGCCTCCGCCGCAAAAGTGAAAAGTCCCCCAGCCCGGAGCCGCATCCGGATCGAGGATCCGTTTAGCCATGAAAACCAGGGCCTCGGATAAATCTTCGGTCCAGGTGGGACAGCCATGCTGATCGGCGACCACTCTTATTTCCTCTCGCTCGCGCCCGAGGCGAAGCATCGTCTTCACGAAGTTCTGCCCATGCACACCATACAACCAGGCAGTACGAACAATCAGATGCTCACTCAAACGGGAGCGGATTGCCTCTTCCCCCTCCCATTTGCTCCGGCCGTACACACTGAGGGGATTCACCGGATCATCCTCACGGTAAGGGCTCTTGGCTGTCCCATCGAACACGTAATCCGTGGACAGATGGATCAGCGGGATGCCGAGGGCCTTGCAGGCCTCCGCCAGATTGGCCGAGCCGTCGCGATTCACGGCAAAGGCCGCTTCCACATCGGTTTCAGCTTTATCCACCGCGGTATAGGCAGCGCAATTGATCACGAGATCCGGACCCGCGGCCTTGAAACAGGAGAGCACCGATTCCGACCGAGTGATATCGATCTCGGGAATATCGAGACCGGTCACGAGAAAGCCGCTCCGCTCGAGAGAAGCCAGGAGGTCACGTCCCAGCATGCCCTTGTGCCCGATCAGCACGGCTCCGGGATGGGGAATCGGCTCACGCATGGAATGAGAAAGAGTCATTAGGCACTCCTGAATACAGGCAGGCAATCCGCTGACAGACTGTCCAGCACCGGATACACACTGTCTTTCTCGGAAAGTAGAGGTTTAGACACTGGCCAGGCGATGGACAGGGAAGGATCGTCCCACCGAATACCCCGTTCTTCCTTTGGGGCATAAAAATCCGTGCACTTGTAGATGACCGTTGCCGTGTCGCTCAAAACACAAAAGCCGTGGGCAAAGCCTGCCGGAATATAGAGCTGGGAGTAATTCGCGGAGGAAAGAACAACGCCGACCCACCGGCCAAAGGTCGGGGAGCCTCTCCGGATGTCCACGGCTACGTCGAAAATCCGCCCCTCGACGACCATTACCAGCTTCCCCTGCGGCTGTCCCAGTTGATAATGAAGCCCCCTGAGCACATTTTGCGCCGAGAAGGACACATTATCCTGAACGAACTCCCGAGGGAGCCCCTGACCCGCATAGCGCCCGGCGTGGTACAATTCCAGAAAATGCCCTCGGTTGTCTTGAAAGACACGAGGCTCGACAAGAAATACTCCAGGCAATTCAGTTGGGCTCACCTTCATAAATCCCCACACTCCTCCAGAATCTGGCAAAGATACTGGCCGTATCCGCTTTTGCTCAGGGGCTCCGCGAGCTTGCGCAACTGATCGGAGTTGATATAGCCCATCCGGAAAGCAACCTCTTCCACGCAGCAGACCTTCAACCCCTGGCGTTTTTCCATGGTTTCGATAAAACAACTGGCTTCAATCAGGGATTCATGAGTCCCCGTATCGAGCCAGGCAAAGCCTCTGCCCAGCAGCTCTACCCGGAGTGTGTCCTGCATCAGGTATTCTCTGTTTACATCCGTGATTTCCAGCTCGCCACGGGCTGAAGGCTTCAGGTTGGATGCTATCTCGATCACGGAATTGTCGTAAAAGTAAAGGCCCGGTATGGCGTATTGGGATTTTGGCCTGACGGGCTTCTCCTCGATGCTGAGAACCTTTCCGTTTCCATCGAACTCAACGACGCCGTAGTCCCCGGGATTGCGTACCCAATAGCCGAAGATCAGGGCTCCTTTGTCTATCTGGACAGCTCTGCGCAGCACGTCTTGAAAACCGTGGCCGTAAAAAATGTTATCCCCCAGGATAAGGCAGACGTGGTCCTCGCCGATGAATTCTTTCCCCAGGATAAAGGCCTGTGCCAGGCCCTTGGGGTGAGGCTGCTCAATATAGGAGAACCGAACCCCCCACTGGCTGCCGTCTTCCAACAGGCTTTTGAAGCGGGGAAGATCTTCAGGGGTTGAAATGATGAGAATATCCCGAATTCCAGCCAGCATAAGAACTGAAAGAGGATAGTAGACCATCGGTTTATCGTAGACCGGCAAGAGCTGTTTGCTGAGCGCCTTGGTGATGGGATATAGGCGCGTTCCGGAGCCTCCGGCCAGGATAATGCCCTTCCATGGATGAGGTGGAGCGGGAATGGTCCCGCACAGGCTTGAATCAGTCATCTTTGGAATCTCCAGGTATCTCTGCGAACTTCATAAGGCAGTCCGCTCCCGATGACAGGAGGAAGTCCTGATAACAGGAGCCGGACCTGAAAGTATTAAAGGCTTCGCGAGCCATATTGGTGCTGAAGCCATTCACGATAAGCTCCCGTGCGAATCGAATCCACCCACGAGGGATTTTCCATGTACCAGGTAATAGTCTTCTTCAATCCGGTATCCATGGTTTCGCCCGGTTGCCAGCCCAGCGCGGATTCGATCTTCGAACAGTCTATGGCGTAGCGCCTGTCGTGCCCGGGGCGATCCTTCACAAAAGTGATGAGCGAAGCGTGAGGACAGTGCGGTGAATCGGGACGCACTTCGTCCAGAATACGGCAGATACTGTGCACCAGGTCCAGGTTCGTCCTCTCGCACCGGCCTCCGACGTTGTACATCTCACCTTCTCGGCCCTTCGTCAAGACCAGCCGCAAAGCATTGCAGTGATCTTCAACGTAGATCCAGTCCCGCACATTCATCCCATCCCCATAGACGGGCAGAGGCTTGCCCTCCATGGCATTCAGGATCATGAGAGGAAGGAGCTTTTCCGGAAACTGCCGGGGACCGTAGTTGTTGGAGCAATTGGTGGTGAGGGTAGGCAGTCCGTAAGTGTGATGATAGGCCCTCACCAGATGGTCGGCGGCGGCTTTCGATGCCGAATACGGGCTGTTGGGCGCATAAGGCGTCCTCTCCGTAAAGGGAGGATCGTCCCTACCCAGAGAGCCATAAACTTCGTCAGTCGATACGTGCAGAAAGCGAAAGGCCGCCCCGCGCTCTGCCGAAAGCCCATCCCAATAGCGCCGTGCTTCTTCCAGAAGATGAAACGTGCCGACCACGTTGGTCTGGATAAAGGCGCCCGGAGCTGAAATCGACCGGTCCACATGGGACTCCGCGGCGAAATTGACGACCGCTTCGGGTTGATATTCTTCGAAGAGCCTCTGTACCAGAGCCCGGTCTCCGATGTCACCATGAATGAAGACGTGATCGGGATTTTCTCTCTCCGAGACAAGATTCATCATGTTCCCGGCATAGGTCAGAAGATCCAGATTGACAATCCGGGCCTCTCCCCGCCGAAGTCCGCCCAAAATGAACTCGCTCCCGATAAATCCCGCTCCGCCGGTCACCAACAAGGTTTTCATAACGCTCCCGTTCTGATTTTCCATCATGATTTCTTCCGTGAATCACCGAACAGGCTGCCGGCATACGCCGGGCCATACCGCGCTCACTTCCACCCGACCCCCCGGAAGATTGCCTCACGATTGATATTTCCCTGATATTTTTCTACCAATTTGAACATGTTAACCAGAATCTCGGTCGTAAGATAGTGAGGTTGAAGGCCAAGATCCAAAAGGCCGGTGCAGGCAGGGTTGTAATAGTGCTCTTCCTTTTCGACCCTCGGGTTAGGCATGAAATTGATGTTCACCTGATAACCCAGGCTCTTCCCAACTTCGCTCACTTTCAGAGCCAGATCGTTGACGGAAAACGTCTCCACTATCTGGTTGAAGATCCTCAGCTCTCCCGCCGCAGCCGGCTTGACCAGCGAGAGGTAGATGCACTGGAGACTGTCCAGAAGGTTCAAATATCCCCGGATCTGGCTGCCTTTTCCATATACCGTAAGCGGGTAGTCGACAATTGCCTGCACGACGAAGCGGTTCAAAACCGTTCCGAAGATCTCATCGTAGTTGAAATTGGGCAAAAGCCCTTCGTTCAGGGCTGTTTGTTCTGTAGCGATGCCGTACACGGGGCCTTGCATCAAATCCGTAACCCTCAAGCCCCAGATGCGTACATAGAACCACAGGAGGTCGGTGTCCTGGATCTTCGTCGTGTGATAGAGAGAGCTCGCTTGCCTCGGAAAAAGGAAGCGATCCTTTCTTCCTTTGTGCTCTATGTCGAGCCATCCCTCCTCGATATCGATGTCCGGTGTGCCGTATTCTCCCATGGTGCCGATCTTGACGATCTGGCAGTCGGGATTGGTTTCCCGCACGGCATAGACTACGTTGAGTGTACTGATAAGATTGTTGACGACGGTACCCGCCGCCCTGTCCCGGTCAATCATGGAGTAGGGCGCCGAAGGTTGTTCGGCCAGGTGGACCACGCCATCGGGCTGGTGCTTCTCGAAAATTCCTTTCAGAAAATGGTAATCGGTCACATCTCCAATATATGTCTGGATCTGCTTCCCCGAGATCTCTTGCCACAATCTGGTCCTTTGCATCAGATTGGGGTTGGGAGCCAAGGGCTCGCAATTCAGATCCCTGCACATGCTACGCCTGAGGTAGTTGTCAACCGCGATGACTTCATGTCCTTGCTGCGAACAATACATGGACAGAGGCCAGCCCAGATAACCATCAGCTCCCAGAATCAAAATTCGCATAATTTACTCCTTCCAAATTTCCAAAGCCATGCAGCTCGAGCACCTTCACAAATACTTAAGCACTTTCGCAAAAGCCACCATAATGTAATCCCGCTACCCGTCGGTAACCTTAATGATGGTGAGCGCGCTTTCCTCATTGGCCAGGGGAACCGTGACGGAATAGCAACCGTTGACGAATATTGGTGTCAAAAGCTTATTGGTAAACAGGTCACGAACAGTCGGGCTCTGGAACCGGCCACACTCGAAGCTCACCTGGACGGACTGGCGGGGAGTTATGGAAAAGACCGTAAAGTAGTTGGCTTTGCCCTTCTGAAACCGTTCCACCTGAGCCCCGGCGGCATCGCACCTGGCAAGGGTAACCGGCTTCCAGGCCGCCTGGCCCAGGGAGTTGACGACCGAAAATACTTTGCTCCAGTGCGCCGCATCCCTTTCCGAATTAGGCCAGCCGCCCAATTGAGTGCAAAAGCTCTCATCGCCGTTGAGCCATGCGGGCTTTGCAAAATAACTTCCCCAGGTGCTGGGCAGGAATCCCAGTGACAGGCATGAGTTGATGTACTTTCGCACGGTATCGCTGTTCTTGAATCCCACACCACTCCCCAGGCGCAAAACAAGCTTGGGTCCAGCCACCGACCGTAGCAGGTAATCCTTGATGCTCAATGTGGCTCTGTACTGATCGTCACCGAGAACATCCATGAGGGAGGCAAGGAAGAACATATTGGTCGATCCTTCCGTGAAGCTACCGGCAGTCCCCGAGTAATTGCCGTTTCCGAACAGGATCTTGCCCTTGCCGTGCAAGAGAGTCGAGAGCTCGAGGAGAAACTGGTACTGTCCCCAGGCATTGGGCAGGTAAACGCCTCCGGTGTCGTCCGCGGCCAGGGACATTCCGTTTCCGTTGGGGCAGGAGTTAAAATGCTCGGCGCGGTAATTCTTGAACCCGGACCAACTTGTGTTGCTGTCCACATAGAGGCCGGCGATGCCGGGGTACTTGTCGAGCGCCTCCGCGGCCCACTGCATCAGTATGGCGCCGTGTCCCCTTACGTTGCCGACCAGGAGCCTCGGGGAGGGATTGACCGGAAAGGTCACGCTCTTTCCGATTGTCCGCCATTCCTTCACCAACGCTCCTGTTTCCGGATCTCTCCCTTCCATCACGATGTCGCGGGGGCGAGCTATGGGAAGCTGCAAAGGATCCAGGAGCCTCGAAGCCGAAAGTACATTCCTGTAGTCAGCTTCGCCCAGACCCAGAAAGGCGAACTGGCTGAAGGGCTGGGGCGAGTATATCTCGGGCTGGCCCTTGAGGAATTCATTGATGTTTTCCGTTGGCAAAGGCAATGCGTTGAGCTGGACACGGGACATTTGTCCCGCGATCAGGTAAGGGAAGGTCTTCCATCCGTAGCCGGCATCGATTTGCGTTTGATCGTTCAGGTCTCGGGCCGAGCTGTCGTTGTTTGAAAACCAGCAGTTTCCGTGCTCATGAAAGAGAAAGCCCGCCTGATTATCGAGTCCTTCGGGATCTCCCGTCGACCACAAGCCGGCCTGGGTGTTTCTGCGCTTGTAGACCTGAGGAAAGCGGCTGTAGTAGTCATCGAGTGCCTGGCGGAAGCCCCAGGCGGGCTCGATGTGCCAAAGGTGCATCTTCACGATGGAGGTATTCGGGTACGGTTGAGTCAGACTGCTTGTGCCCAGGGGGAGCTCCAACACAATTTCGTCCCCCGACCGGTAGAAATTGCAGAAGGCCGGTGTCTTGACCGGAATGCCGAGGGCAAATCCGACCGAGGCGCTTGTAAGCACGCTGAGGGGATATTTCTTTCCTTCTTCAGGCCTTACGGGACCGGTGTCGAAAGGAAGCTTGACATTCAGCCCGGGCTCCCATTCCCAGTTGAGCTTTTGCAAAGGAAGGTGCAAGGCGAGCCTCCAGCCCCGATCCCCCTTGGAGGTCGAGTGAAGGCTCGCGGTAATTTCAAGAAAATCCCGGATGCACTTATAGCGGATGAATACTCTCAATCCAGCTTGAGTCAGAACGGCAGTTTGAGTGTACTCCGTCCCGGACACAAATTTAAAGCTTGCGGCTATCTTTTCTGCAAAGCCACCATCCATCGAGGCAACGGAAAAATAGGCATGATCGCCCAGAATTGGAACCGAGCCGATCTTTATACCTGTTATTCCGGCATTCGCGTTAGTGGGAGTCATTGACGTGGAGTCCTTGTCCAGACTGATGTTGATTCCCGAATAGCTCGTGGATGCCTTTGCCTGCCCGGCGATACCACAGAGCAACACCAGCATGGAAAGCATAAAAGCCACACTGATGCGTCCCGCGTCAATAAGATTGCGATATAGCAGCATATGCCGATCCCAAAGGAGTTTAGACCTGTTCATTCCCCCTTGGCAGTCAGTACCTTTTGAACCGTCTTCAAAATGATGACCGCATCAAGGAGAAGGGAATATTCATGGATATAGAACAAATCGTATTCAAAGCGTCTCTTGGGACCATCCAGGGCTCGTGGATCGATGTCGCTGACCTGAGCCCATCCTGTCAATCCGGGCTTGACCAGATGCCTGATGAAATAGAAGGGTATGGTTTTGGCGTTTTCACTCTCGAAGACCCTTCGTATGGGCCTCGGTCCGACAAAGCTCATATTGCCGATGAGCACGTCGAACAACTGCGGCAGCTCATCCAGTCTGGTCTTGCGCATAATTTTTCCGACCCGGGTTATCCTGGGATCGTTCTTCTGAGTCCACACCGGCCCGGTCTTGACCTCCGCTTTATCGACCATAGTCCTGAACTTGTGGGCGGGAAACTCCCGGCCATGGAGGCCGACTCTTTCTTGCTTGTAAATGATGGGACCTTTCGAGGTAAGCTTGATCAGAACCGCAAGCAGGACCATAATCGGCAGTGAAGGAAACAGCAGCACAAGCGACAGAAAAACATCCAGGACTCTCTTGACTCTTCTTTGCACCGGGCTCATCAACATTATCGAGCTTGAAAAGTCGACGAGCCAGCGCGGCTCGATCTCCGAGACCGGAAACGACCCAGTACAGTTCTTGAAAAACGTCAGGCTGTCACAAACGGCCGCACCACTGAATTTATCCTCGATCAAGGTGAACAGGTGCTTGGATGACAGCTTCCCTGCATAAGGAAAGACAATCGTTCCAAACCGCCTTTTCTTGCCCTGGCTCTCCCTGATGCCGTTTTCGAAAAACTCCTTCTCGGTAAAGGAGTCGAATTCAAACAAACCCGCACATCCTTTGGACTCGAGATGAGACAGCGCTTTTTCCGTCAGGTCGTCCTGCTCGATAATAGCGATGTGCTTGGGCGCTCTCCGGTGCAACCTTAAAAAAACATAGCGAAAACAGGAAAGCATAGTAAATAGAAGCAACGAATAGATCAGCGACACCTGCACAACCAGGTTGTGTTTGTTGACAGTATATGACAACGCCCCCAGTAGAAGACTGGTGAGGAAGACGGCAATGCCCAGCTTGATGACAGCCCTTTTCATATCGAGAATCAAATCGCACTCATACAAGCCCATCACGTAGAAAACCGTAAGATAGACCATGGCGATCACGGCGGAAGACGATAAGAAGAGAAACGCCAGATGAAAGAGGACTGAGATCTTCACGAAAGGCGAGATACTCAGAATGTGCTCCAACGCCTTGACCAAATCACCATCGGCGGCATAATGCACCAGAATGCTTATAGCCATACTCGACAGACAGCCAACAAAATCGCCTGCCAGCAGATAGTACCTTGTTCTTCTATTGGACGATCCTAAGAATGACTTCATAATATTTCAAAAAAAGTGACTCCCTTCACACAAAATCTATCTGTAAATTTTGTTTTCAACAAGATCTTCGAACGCTTTCTCGGAAAGATCCTGACCCCTGGGCTGTCCGAGGACCCAAGCCCCCAAGTCTCTTAAACCTTCTCTTATGCCATACTTCGGCTCGAACCCCAGGCGTGCCCCGGCCCTGGAGATATCGGCAAAGCAATGCCGTATGTCCCCAATCCTGTAATACCCGTGGTACTGCAAGGGAACATCCGAATCGAATACCTTCTTCAGCTCATTTGCAATGTCGAGCACACTCGTTCGCACTCCCGTACCAACGTTGAAAACTTCCCCGAAAAGACCGGGAGTCTTCAGCCCCAGCAGGATCGACTCCACGACGTCGGCAACGTGGATAAAGTCGCGGCTCATAAGCCCGTCTTCATAAATCTCCAGAGGGAGCTGATTGCGGATGCGCGTTGAAAAAACCGAAAGAATGCCCGTGTATGGATTGGAAAGGGATTGGCGTGGGCCATAAACGTTTTGAAATCTCAGGATAACGGATTCAATACCCAAGGTGTCGCAGCTCATTTTCACCAGTTGTTCCTGGGTGAGCTTCGTAATGCCGTAGATAGACGTCGGCTCTGTTTGCGAGCTCTCCATCGTCGGCACCGGTTCCAGCGCGGCGCCGCATCGAGGGCAGCCGGGCTCCCACTTTCCAGCCTTCAAATCCTCCTGGGTCCTGGGCTGTGGCCGGATGGGGCCGCACTCCCGGCACGCATAGGTGCCTTCGCCATAAACCGCCCTCGAGGAGGCCAGGACAAATTTTTCGACCTTCTTTGCCGTGCTGAAAAGCAGATCGAGCAGGCGTCCCGTACCGGCGACGTTTACCGAGGTATACCGGCCGATCTCATACATGGATTGGCCAACCCCGGTCTCGGCGGCAAGATGAATAATGATCGACACGTCCTTCAGCGCCTTGCTCACCGTCTCCACATTAAGGACGTCTTCTTTGATAAAAAGACATTTCTTGAGGATCTCCTCTGGGATGATCATCTGATCCCGATGCACTTGCACCGAAAGATTGTCCAGGATTATAACCTCGTAATCTTCGGCCAGCAATCTTTCTATCAGGTGGGAACCGATGAATCCGCATCCCCCCGTAACCAGCACCTTCTTCATTTCAAAATCCTCATTCCCGCACCCATGTAGAGAAGCTTACAGTTTGATTTCAAGGATTTCAGGCCCCGTCAGACCTCAGCGACGCTCTGAAAGTCCTGTCATATTCATCCGCGACAGAATCCTCGGAATAGTGCCGAACAACGAAGTCCCTTGCCTTCCCGCCCATCTCCTTGCGCTTTTCTTCATTCGCGTACAGGTCCCTAATCGCCAGGGCAAGCAAGTCCGGCCGCTCAGGAGGAACACAGATGCCGCCCCGGGACTGCTCGACAATATCCCATATGGCACTTCGCTCATCTACCATCGCAAGCACGGGACGGCCGCTGGACATGATGCCGAAGGTCTTGGAGGGAACCTGATAGTCACTGACTCCTTTGCGCATGCACACAACGGAAGCATCCGACGCGGCCCAGATCTCGTTCATCCTTTCATAGGGCTGCTCCGGAAGGAAAAATACATTCTTGAGAGCTTTTCCCCGGGCTATGTCCTTTATGACGGGAAAGTGCTCTCCCCTTCCGAGTATCATGAAAGCAATACCATCGGTATCCGAAAGGATTTCAGCGGCTTCGAGGATATATTCCACCCCATGCGTGTAGCTCACGGCACCGATATATGAAACGATAAATCTGTCTTGAAGACCATGTTCAAGAGCGAACCGATTTTCTTTAGGCAGGGGAACAATTCGCCTGGTGTCATGAAAATTGGGAATCGTTTTCACCTTCCCGGCAGGCATCCCTTTCCCCAGGATGATCTCCCGCATCCTCTCCGATATTACCGTAATCTTCCATGCCTTGTTATAGAGCCAGATTTCGAGCTTCTCCAACAGCTTCGAAAGCCCTCCCTTCTTGATGACACCAAGGACCTCCATGTTCTCCGGATAGAGATCCTGGATATTGTACACAAAGGGAATGCCTCTCAGTTTGCCTATGATCCAGGCGTTCAAGGCCGCAAGAAAAGGAGGCGAGGAGGGTACGAAGAGGACGTCAGCCTGTTTGGATACCCGCAAACCGACCAGAAGCGAGCTTATCGAAAAGGAAATGAAGTTGAGTATCCTGAAAAAAATGCTGAATCTTCGGGACTGAAACTCCGGTGCGTACACCCACACCCGATACAGGTCGATCCCGTTCCAGGCTTCCCTGGTGAGCCATCGCCCCTTGTATTTATCCCACTTTCCGGTCCAGCCGAACCGAAAATGAGGACGGGATGCCACCAGGGAAATCCGGTAACCCTTCTTCATCAAGTCCTGAAAGAGCGTAGCGTAAATGAGGGGTATAGGCCCTTCGTAGGGAAGCCAGTACATCATCAGCACCAGCACATGGGGACGCCCCTCTCTCACTTTCAGGTCCTTTCCGTCACTCATCACTACCCTTTCCTTCCAGCACTGCAAAGCCTCCCGATGCCGTCATATCCTGCATCACTTCTTATTCATTCTTCCGGCCATGTTCAACAGGCTCCGGTAATAATATTCATGCATATCGACGCACCGGGAGAGATCGAAATGCTCGACCGCTCTGGCCCTCGCCTTGCGTGCCATGACCTCGCCGAAGCCGGGATTGTCCAGATAAGCGATGATCTTTCGTGCAATGGCCTCGGGGTCGCGCGCCGGAACAAGGAAAGCCTCCTCATTGTCTCTGACCAGCTCGGGAATGCCTCCCACGCGCGTTGCCACAATCGCCTTCTCCATCGCCATCGCCTCGAGAAGAGAAATAGGGCAAGCCTCGGAGATAGAAGGAATGACAAAGATATCGATGGCAGCGAGGATCTCGTGAATGTCCCTTCTCTTGCCCGCAAGGATAAAACGCTCTTCCAGGCCAAGCTCGCCTATCCGCCTCTTCGTTTCTTCGTAGAGCCTTGCCTTGCTTTCAAGTCTTGCTCCAACGTGAACAAACCTGACCTCGGGTCTTTGCACGCTCACGATACCGGCCGCCTCGACAAAGTCAGGAACCCCTTTCAGGTAGTTCACGTTGCCGACCATGCCGACAACGGGGACGTCAGCGGCAATACCCAGAGACTCTCTGATTCTTTCTCGCGCACCGGCCGTCCTCGCGGGATCGAAAACCGACGTATCCACCGGGGCATACAGAATACCCTTGGGCAGCCCGTTGCGGGTAGCTCCGAAATGCGACTCGACGGCCCTGGAAGCGAACACGATATGGTCGGAAAATCGCTCGACAAAGGGCTTCATAAGAGCGAGCAGGGGACGCGGAACGGCTGTATCGTTCAAATGCCAGAGGACTTCAGCACCGGCAAGATGACCCGCAAACGCACCTACCAACTGAACGAGGCCGTTGCAGTGGATGATATCGGCACCCTCCCGCCGTGCTATCCGGGCAATCAGGGAGGAGCCGAAGGGAAGATTCAAGAGCCACAAAATATTGGGAAGAGGGTTCACCGTCTTACGCAGACGATAAAGAGGAAGCGAATAGTATCGGATTCCGTTCTTCTCCAGCTCGAGGGCGAAATCACGCTCTCCCTCGGGCATCACGACAACCGTCTCGATCTTTCTCTCCCTCAGTCGCCTGGCGACAGCCAATATTCTAAGTATTGGCCCGGTGATCCTTTCCTCGAGGACCACGTTGATGATCTTTATGGCGTCCGTATTCTCACGTCCATGCTCGACAGGCATATACTATTCCTCAAAAACCCAGTTGGAATCCTTTTCATAGCCGGCCACTATCAGGGCTTTTCCAGCCACATCGTTGAAAACCTTCCTGGCCTCGGCGTTGAAAACATTTCTCCAATCACCCACCACACCCTTTCGCATGAAGCTTCCAACTTTTTCCTGACCGGGCTGCCTGCCTGACTGCCGGGCAAAAGAAAACTCATCGGCTATGGCCTGAGCCTTTTCTTGCGGCAAAATCCGTCCATTCAATTGGAAGACTACGCGCTGCAGCTCACTTGCCGTTCTCTGCCTCAGATCTTCGTAGCGCACATAGGTAACTCCCTCCCGCCCATGCCAGGTGGTGACAAAATCGGCCCACGAAAAACGAGGATACCGTTGCCTGGTGAAAGCATATTCGATGAATGAGGAGAGATTATCGGTAACATTCAAATAGTCTTTGAAGTTGAGATCTTTCCTGGTCGCCGCTACCAGATCCGCATTCGCACGCTCGTTTTTGAAAAGGCAGTGATGATACAGGGACACCATTACATCACGTCCATCTCTCCATACAACGACCACGTTTTTCATTCCCTTCGGATCTATGTAATGGCCGTGCATAATGGAGGACCGAAGGACGGGAAAAGTATTGCGCGGAAAAGGAACGTCGAGGGCTTGTGCCAACATTTGCCCAAACCATGTACCTCCCGATTTGGGATATTCGTTAACCACATACAGCTTCAGCTCAGCGGAGAGATAATGGACCATAGTGTAGCGTATGGCACCGATGGCGTGCCTCTTGATCTTTTCATGGATATCACTCATACTCTTCCTCGTGCTCTTCCCGGAATCACCTGCCCTGACGTTATCAGTCAATGGCTAAGCGCAATCATAGCCGGCATGGATCTAGAATCTGGTGAGGTGCTTTTTAAACATACCGATACTCTCTTCGGTCTCGGAGTCGTCCGAAGCCTTCTCGAAATAGTCCAGGACGAACGCCGCGCCGGTAAACAAGCATATCCCTCCGGTGATCGCGATAACAAGCATCAGAAACAGCTTGGGCTTAGCCTTTCTTTCAGGCACGGTCGCTTCGCTGATGACTTGAACTATGGCCGCCTGATTCGATTCTTCGAGTCTCGCCGCTTCATACTGCTTAACGATCAATTCGTACAGCGTTTCATTGTACTTGAAATCCCGCAGTGTTCTGATGTATTCGATACCCAGCTCCGGCATCTGACCTGTTTTGATAATAACACTGGGAGTATCGGTATCCTGTTTCGCTTCGAGCTTGCTGAGCTCATTCTTGAGGCCTTCGAGCTCTTGAGTCGCCCTCTTCAGGTCGAAATTATTGGAAGTGGCGAAAGTCTTGATCACCTTGAGCTGGACCTCCTTGGCCGCTATCTGGGCTCCGAGGGTTACGATTCCCTGTAGAGTCGCCGAGGCCTGATCATCCATTTTGAGAACGCCGGTCCGTTCCTGAAATTTTCGCAAAGCATCCTCGGATTGACTGAGAGTTTCATGCGTTTTCTTCAGTTGCCCCTCGAAGAACAGCCTTTTCCTGCTCGAATCCGTGACGGCGATCTTGTCGAGAACGTTTTTCAGTTGCTGTACGAAGGCATTTGCCATGGCAGCGGCTCTTTGAGGATTTACATCGTCAACCGCTACGGAGGTGATCCCGCTCTTGCTGTCCACTACCGCTGTAAGCATTTCGTCGGAGAGGATCTTTCTGGCTCCCTCGATCGTATCCGTTTTATAAAGCTCCTTGAGATTGAACTGCTTGATGATCGCATCGAGAACGACAGGGTTTTTTATAATACCGACGTACAGATCACCGGAGCCCGCTCCGGCCCCTCCACCCAGGATAAGGCTCGCGGCGCCTCCTAGCTGCCCGAGAAGCTGTGTGGCCGCCGAAGACCCGTTCGAACTGGGAGGCATAAGTGTGGAGGTCGCTTCGTAAATCGGCGTCATGACAAAAGCACAGATGAGGGTCAGGACAGCTATCGCCATCGTCCCGCCCATGATCAATCTTTTCCGCTTGAGCAGGGTGACGCAAATGTCAAGAAAATTGATCTCCTTTTCCTCGATCCTGGGTTGTTCAGTTGTAAGCTGTTCAGTCGTGGGTTGCTCGATCTGCATAGGCCGTCCCTTTCACCCGATGCTACAAGTATTGAATATGTTGCTTTAATTTCATCCTCATCGTGTTGCGGTCATTTTGATAATTTTGACCTCTCCAGCGGTGAGCTTGAAAGTACCATTCAAGTCCAGGGACCTGTTCTCCCGGTAGTCAAAAGCTCTATACCCGGACAACGGTCCGAAAACACCCGTGTCATAGGTCAGCCCCAAGTCTTGATCCCTGCGCGAGCCGTTATGGACGACAAGAAATATCTCCCCTGGCGATTTTCCATACCGCTCGATGCTGACCTGCTGTCCCGTTGACTTTGCGCCTGTTACCGGTTCCCAGCCCAGCTCGGACAATTTGTTCAAAAGAGGAACATAGGTTCTATAAGCTTCGATGACCGACTGGTTATCCTTGGTCAGCGAGGGTGGTCCAAAAGAGGGATAAACATCGTACAGGAGGCATTGACTGAAAATGTCCCTCAGGGACTCCGGGCTCAGCATGTCTCTGTGCTTGAGTCTGCCCGGATACAAGAACAGCAGCGCAGGCTTCTTATCGGCTACCAGTCTGAGGTGGGCAAGATCCTTGGACCCTTCCACACCCAGGACGTCACAGTAGAAGGCGGCGTACGCCCTTCCCTTTCGGATACCATTTCCAAAGATGAGCTTGTTATTACGCGTGGTAAGCTCCTTGAGCTTCATGAGAAGCTCAAGGTGGGACATATAGTTGCTTAGAAAGGGGTTGAGCTGGGCATCGTAGGTGAGCGGCAGTTGCGCATACTGGGCATGGACGGTGGAGTAATTCGGATAAGAGGACCATAAGGCAATAGAATCCACGTAAATCCCGTCAATGGCGGGATTGCCCTTCAGTCTCTTTTCAATGTAATCCATAAAATATGCACCCACGGCCCGGTCCTTGTCTCCATTGAACAGGTTAGGGCTGGGATTGACCGGAAAAGTGATTACGCTCGCCTCGTTGCGTGACCTCGTCAGATAGGTCAGCTCTCCCTTCTTGTCCTGGAGGCCCGAGGAGAGAATCCACCGAGCCAGGGCAGCCTTGTCCGAGGGAACCGCCTCGTCGGCCTGAATGCCTCGATTCACGCCGGTGTAGGACTTCAGGATCGATACCATGTCCCGGCCCGCTCCCGGTACCTTGTCCGCGGATATTTCTCTTTGTCCGACAACGAGGTAGGGAAAAGACAGAATACCGTTTTTCTCATCACTTGCTATGTCCTCATCGGGCAGGCGCAGGCGCTCGCCCTCGTGAAATCTGTAGAATTGCTTCTCTCCGGGATATCTGTCCAGACCCCCTATAAACCAGAGACCGTATCGATTCACTTTGCTATGGAAAAGCGAGTCGTAGATCTCGTAATAGCGAGACAGAGCCGATCTGAAAGGCCAATCCCGATTGACGGGATAAATGATCAGCTCAGTCGAGATTCGCTCCGGCGAGGAAGCCATGAAGCTCAGCTTCTGCTTGCAATAGAATCCGTCCGCACTGGAGTAGCCAAGCTCGAAGGTCGTCGGAAAATGAGGATTGAGTCCCATTGCAATGCCATGACCGCCCTCGAGCAGAAGAGAAGCCAGCGGAAGCTCCGAGGAAGCGACGTCACCCGACACTCCCCTCGTTTGTTGCTGCTGCTTGATCCCGTCACTGAAATCCACTGCCCCTGGCGCTTTGATGAAAAATATAAGATCGAAAACAACCGCTCTCGATGATAAGCGCCGAATATTCATTCCGACCTTTAACGAATTTCCCTCCATGGTGTACTTTGCATCGAGCTCCAGGTCAGCATCTTTCAGCTTCTGGATACCCTGACCGTTCTTCTCCTCGAAGGTGTTGACTGAAGAGGAGCCTTTTCCGGTCAGGTTCTCGATCCTGAACCCGACGGCGCCCGGACCTCCAGCAACGACCTTCCCGTCGTACTCGATGGATAGACCCCGGCGGGCATCCATGCGAAAGCCAGTCCCTTTTTCTTCGCCAAAGCCGTCCGCCGGCGATAGGAGCAGGAAGCACACCGTAAGAACAACCATGCACTCGAGGGTTACGATCCATTGCATCCTTGCTTGGGGCCTTGATTCCCTGGACATCTCCGCCACTCCTCTCCTTATTGGTCCGATGTTGAGTAGAAAACGCGCTTGAAAACAAATATGCGGTTCGGCGAACAACATTTCAAGATTGTAACAGGGTATCGAACTTCTGCCGCCGTGGGCTTTGCGCTACCCCGAGACCACCTCTGCGCTTTTTCTTCAAAATCATTCCCACGAAGAAAACAAACATTCCCATGCATATAAAGTCAACCTGAGCGGGACTGAAGCCCCCTTTCAAAACGCGCCCGATTTGAGGGTTCAACACGGCATAGAGAAGCAGCCTGCCCTTGCTCTGTGGATTGTCCAGCATGAAAATGTACAATCCCTTGTAAAACACACCCATAACAAAGAAGCTGACGATCACTCCAACCACCCCGAAGTTTATATAACCTTCCCCGATCAAACCCGGGGAATACGTGATACCCTGAGTCCATGAATCGGGGAAAAACGAAGTGCTGTATATTTTGCCCATTTGAACGGCATACAGGGCCTTATCTTCGAGAATGAACTTAGGCATGAACAGGAAAGGGGGACCAAGATACGTCATTCCATATTGAAAATCGAGCTGCTTGGGCATGTTCTCGACCAGCAGCATTTCCTCCCAGTACGGGTAAAACTGCTTGGCTATCATGTGGAACGAGTTTATAAACGGATTGTCGGTAACTTCCAGCCTCGAAGCCCCTTCCTCGACCTTCTCTTCCAAAACTTCTCCAGGCCGTCTCAAAAATCCGGCGATAACCAGAAAGATGAGCATGGCACAACCCAGCGTCACGAGAAACTTGAGCTTGTAGCGCTTGTAGGCGTAGTTTCTTATGATTACGTATCCCAGGACCACCCAGCCCACATTGAAACGGGAACCGGTCATCGCGGCACCGGCGGCGCCGAGCCCCATCAACCCCCAAAGAAAGCACTTTACAAACAAGCCATATTTTTTCCCCACCATGGCCGCGTAAAGCAACAGTCCCTGGGCAGGCATCATGAAAGTCAAGAGATAGATAACACCCATCCCTTTGAAGAAGAAGACCCGCTGGCTCAAATTGTTCAGATACGCCGCAAAGCCGCCTCCGGTGAGGACAAGGTATGTAAGCGCCACGGCCCCCATCAGAAACATGATCGGGCAAAACAAGGTAGCCTTGGTGACGGACAGCTCGGTGTAGAAAATGGGGATCATGCGCGAGAAGGCGGCACCCAGGGGACCAAAGTAGCCGAGATAGAACGCATATAGCCCCGCCAGCGCCAGGCAGACCGTCAGTATATTGATGAGCAGACTGGACGGCACATACAACAGATCGGGAAAATAGTAGGAATCGATAGGCTTCAAAATGTAATTGCAGGTGTAAAACGCCAGGAACATGGTGAGTGGATCGAAGAAGTCTATGGGGCGCTCTTTCTTCAACTTTATGATTAGAGGCACAGCCACGGATAAGACCGACACAAGGATGGTGAGAGCGAGAAGCCTGTCATGGGTTTGCGACGAATAGGCACTCACGAAGACCACGGTGCATATGATCAAAAAATATGCTATCCATCTTATCCGGATCCGCTGAAACATATTTCGAACAATCTCGAGCTTTTCCATGGAGATCAAGCACCTTCAAAAGGTCATGCCGCCAACGCCGTCGCCGCGGGCCCGGTACATTCCGAACGGGCCACATTCATATTTGCGAAAAACGAATAGTCAGAAAGAGCAGCCATCCGTTCAAAACCGCAACACTTGCGGCCGTTACCCATGCAACGCCGATACTGCCGTAGTGAGGAATCACCAGGTAGCTCGCCAGGATGTTCACCGCGGTAATCACCACGATGGAGAGAGCGAACTTGCGCTCTTTTCCCGACATGAGCAGGTTGAGCCCCACCGGGCCGGTCGCCGCATTGACATATTGTCCGAGAGCGAGGACTCTCAAGAGAGGCGCGCCCTCCTTGAAGCTCGTCCCAAACAGGCCCAACAGGAAATCGGGCCATATGACCATTATCAGAAACAACGGCAGACTGCCGCACGCCGACCAGAGGATAGCCTGACGCATTACCTGGCTCAGTTGCTTCTTGCGGCCGCCGTGAAAGGAAGCCGCGAGCATGGGCATCGTTATCGTACTGATCGCGCCCAGGATAAACGTATTGAGGTTGGAAAGCCTGTTGGCGGCGGTGAACAACCCTACCGTCTCCATGTCCACCATTGCCCCCAGCAACAGGGTCCCCGAACGGTTCATGATGATCTGAGTGATACCTCCGACCATCATCGGCAGAGCAACAGCCACCCATTGGCCGGTCTGAAATTCCGACCGGGCGATCTTCACCTCGGCGGGTATCCTCTTCCAGACACTAATGGAAGCCATCAGGAGAACGACCAGAGCCGCCATCCAATAGACCCACAGGGCACGGGAAGCCGTCGTGACGGTGAAGGTGAAACAGGCAGCCATCACGAGAGCGGGAAGAACGATCTCCTCGAAGGCTATGCTCACGTTGATGGCATAAACCGCTTGCAGCACCCTTCGGCGCAGGCTCACGAAGGAAATCACGGGAACCAGCAGGGCGGAAAAGCGCAGACTGGCCGCGATCCCCATCGGAATACCGGGCCAGAAGGACGCGCCGAGCAGGCATAGGGAAATCGACAACGCCGACCCCAGGGTGATCTGGTGAGCCCGAAGCAAGACCCCTTTGAGCAGTCCCCACTTCTGATGTTCTCGATACTCGGCCGTGAATCTCACGATCGCATTGGGCCAGCCCAAGGGCGCAATCAAGGCCAGAATGCCGGTTAGCGCCAGTGCATAACTGAAAATGCCGTACTCTTCCAGACCCAGAAGACGCCCAAGGACCGTCTGCATCAGAAAAAGCACCCCGACTCCGACGGCATGCAGCATACCGGCTCCCAGAGCACCTCGCATCATCCGCGCTTTGATGCTCTCAGCCGCGCTTGTGGAGGGCGACTCTGCTTTCATGGCAAAACCATGGCAGAGGGGCAGGGCAATTCCCCGTGCTCCCACCCCGGCCATTCCCCTGCCCTGCTGATGTTTCGGATCTTCAGCGCCGGCAATCCGCCCCCTGCTCCGGAGCTTGCTCCGTCATAAAATACTTGAATGTGCGATACAAACCGCTCTTCAGATCGTATTTGGGCTCGAAGCCGAGAATCTTCTTTGCCTTCGATATATCGGAGTAGTTCCTCATCACGTCTCCCAGCCTCGATTCACCATACTCGATATCGACTTTCATGTTCGTCTCGGCTTCGACGATTGCCTTGATCGCTTGTGCTATTTCATTGACGGTAGTCTCTCTATAGGTGGCTATCTGGAAGATCTCTCCACCTTGATCCAGCTTGCTCGCCAGAATGATCGCCTGCACCAGGTCATCGATATAAATAAAATCCCTGGTTTGATTCCCGTCGCCGTAAATCTCGAGCTTCTCCCCATTGAGAGCACGTTTGAAGAATTTGGCTACCGCGCTGTTCTTGTTCTTGGACCTGGCACCATAAACATTGCCGAATCTAAGCGATATGGTCTTGACCCCGAAGGTTCGATAATATGCCGAGCAGTAGCCTTCACCGGCCAGTTTGCTGGCCCCATAAGGGGACACTGGATGTGCCGGCAGCTCTTCATGGATGGGTGGTACGCACTCTCCGATCGGGGCACCGCTCGAGGCAAAGATAAAATGCCCCACTCCGTTATGCCTGGCTGCCTCCAGGTAGTTCAAGGTGCCGATCACATTGGTGATGCAATCGAGCCGAGGGTCCTCGACGGATGGCGCAACACCCGTATTGGCAGCCAGATGTACGATGACATCCATATTCTTCGAAATCCTGAGTGCCAGGCCTTCATCCCGAATATCCCCCACGACCAATTCCACCCCCGGATCGTTGTTTCTGCCCGGTCCCGGAGCTCCGGAATCAATCATGGACGCTTCTGTTTCAGTAAAATTGCAAACAGATCGGAGGTCCTCGCGATTCCCAACGGACAAATTGTCCACCAAACGGACGAAGTGATCTCCTTCTTCCGTCAACCTTCTGACAAGGCTCGTGCCGATAAAGCCACAGCCTCCAGTGATCAGCCAGTTCACCACGGTACCTCCTGCTCTCTCATGTGTTCGATATTGTAGGTTCGTCTCTTCGCCACGTTTTTTGATAATGATAGGAAGGAATTCTTTGGCAGGATGCCATGGTTGAATTTGGAGGGTCCCGGAGGTTTTCGACAAAGGAGGCAAGGGCCGGAGGTTTTCAAGGCATTACGACCAATTGTCCATTCCTGAGCTGAACTGAGCAAGGTGTCTCCATTGGCAGCTCGACGGACTCGCCTTCTTGTAAAGAGAGCAATTTCCTTGCCGTCACGCTTTCGAATCTCAGTATCCTGTTCTCGTCGATCTCTTTGGCGATTACGATGGAAGTATAGTAAATGAAAGGCATAATCGCAAAAGCTCCGAACACGGTTCGAAGAATCACCATCGGATTCACTGCCCACACCAGAAGATAAGTCGCCAGACTTCCAATAGCCATGGAAACGAACACCTTCACGTAGAGGCGAAGCTCCTTGCTCTTTTGAAACGCCGAGGCCTGTCCGATTGCGAGATCTCGAACATATCGCTCCAGTAGCCCTTCTCCAAAACGGGATTTCAAAGATTCAGCCAGCTTAACCCGTGCCTCGGCGAATGCACTGTGACGCTTGAGAAAAAGGACCACAGTAGCAATACCTGCAATAGACTCGATGAGAAAAACTAACGGGACAGCCCAGAGCTCCATCGATCAACTCCTCAAATAGATTTCTTCCTAAGCACAGAGGCAATCTACATCTCAGACGTCTGAAGCCCGCCACGAGACCTGCCGCCCTACGCGGATGCATTGCATATGGCAGCGCGTGAAACCAACCGACGCTCGATCAAGAACCGTACTATACAATCGACCGACTGGTCGAGCGTCAACTTATCCGTGGGGATAATCAAATCGGGATTTTCCGGCTCCTCGAAAGGATCCGAAATCCCAGTCATGTTCGTGATCTCACCTGCACGAGCCCTCTTGTACAAACACTTCGGATCGCGCTCCTCGCAGACCTCCATAGAGCATCTGATATAGCACTCGTAGTACGGCCAGCCTTCCATCAATTCTCTGATGAACCGGCGGCTTTCCCTGTAAGGTGTAATAAACGCGGCAAACACGAGAATACCCGCATCCACCATCAGCTTTGCAACCTCGGCGACGCGGCGGATGTTCTCCTTACGGTCTTCGGAGCTCAATCCCAGGTCCTTATTCAATCCGGAGCGAACGTTGTCTCCATCGAGCACGTAGCTGCGCACGCCCATCGCATGCAGACGCTCTTCCACGGCATGTGCTACAGTTGACTTACCACTGGCCGACAAACCGCTGAACCATAGCAGACCGCTCCCATGACCGTTGAGTACATGGCGATCCGCGGACTTGACAACACCTTTGAAAGGATAGATATGCATCAGGTAAAAGCCTTTGTCTTCGTACAAAAAAATGACATATTGCTGAAACACATAAACTTCTCGAGCTTACCCACGATTGGGCCACGCTCATCTCGCCGTAGCCCGGCCGGATTTCAAGGTCCGAAAAAAGAATGACCGGCCGCCTGTTGTCGCCCGGTCAAAAAATAAGCTTCTCCGCCTCACCCAGCTCGAGTGGTGAGCGCTCACTCGCTACTCACCTCCAGACCGCCTTTCTATGCAAGCTCAATTCCAGGCACTCGATCCGGCACAACGTCTAATTCAATTATGTGGATGCCGCGAACCGTTGCCACCTTCAATTCGGGGCCCGATTGGGGGCATTCCCAATGTCAGAGGCGCCAGTCCACCCCTTTTTTCATCGTATCCGGTTGAGTGGGCTGCCGCGTATTTCTCGACTCGCACCCTCGGAGGAAGGAATTCATCGAGGATCTCTTTCTCTTCCAGGTAAGCCATTATTTCTTCGACAGTCATGGCGCTCTGCGAAGCGGAAGTGTACGGAAGCCGATTCTCCTGGTCCGGAAGCATGTTGGAATAGCGATATTCAATACGGCGATAGAAAGCCCGGAGAGCAGGCAAAATCACGAACATGCCGGGCAGCTCCTTTGTGCGGCTCACTTCCTCGCCACTCATCAATTCTTCGTAGAGCTTCTCCCCGGGCTTGGCCCCAATATATTTGATCGGGATGGAATCAGGATCGAGGCCAACTTGCGGTGCCAACAACCGAACCATGGCACTAGCCAAATCCACGATTCGCATCACCGCCATTTTGGTCACAAAAACCTCACCTCCGCACGCCAGCATGGCACCCTCGATCACCAAGCGAGCTGCTTCCTGAACGGTCATGACAAACCGCGTCATGCGGGTATCCGTGATGGTGACCGGTTCTCCGCGAAGGATTTGACCGGCGAAAATCGGAACCACCGATCCCCGAGAGCCCAGAACATTACCGAACCGGACGCTGGAAAACACCTGGGGACCGTTGTTGTTGACGATGTTCGCCGCAGTGACGATGCGCTCTCCCATGAGCTTGGAAGTACCCATGACATTGGTTGGGTTCACGGCTTTGTCGGAGCTGGTGAAGATCATCCGGGCAACATTGTTTTGCATGGCGGCTTGCATCAGGTTCTTGACGCCATTGATATTGGTCTGAACCGCATCAAAGGGATTGTATTCGGAAAGGATAACGTGCTTGAAAGCGGCCGTATGGAAAATGAGATCAACCTTTTTTGTGATGTTGAGCAGTTTCTCCGCATCACGAACATCCCCTAGGTAGGATCTCACCGCCCCTGTATCCCTGTACTTGTCATCCAAGAAAAACAGCTCCGACTCATTGTTGTCCATGAGGCGTATTTCGCGGGGCTCCAGTTCGATCAACTGGTGAACCAGCTCTTTCCCCACTGTCCCTGCCGCTCCTGTGACCAAAACGGTCTTATCGCGAAAGAAATTTCTCATAACACTTCCCTCTGCCTGGCAAGCCGAACTGATGAGCTCATCGTGTGCAGGCTGACAGAATTGTGAATTCATAGGTCCCCCTGCCGGCAACGTACATTTGCCGGCGACCTAGCACTTTGCTACTGCATAGGAATATGAAGGAGAGGATGAGCACCGCTACCTGCCGGCATCGGATCAAAACCAACCAACACTCGATATCGTACATGTCCATCCTCTTAAAGAACGGGACTCAAAGCTCAATGCCTATCATCAAGCATGGCAAAAATTCGTAGGGCACGCCCACCCGGCCTTCTGCCCCCTTGCCGACCGTTATTGCTCGTCCCCAAAAAAAGCCCGGTAACCCTCGCGCGGCTCACTGCCAAATGCAAAGCTCCGCTTACTCGGTTACCAAGATCAAGATAAGGATACTCCCCACAGCACCCACGGGTCAGATGGTCCATTGAGTCAGATTCCCTAAAAGGATAGCCAAATTATTGAACAACTTATTGCTCAACTAGTCCTCCAAGTCAACTCAAAAATCCCACACGTCCTGCAAGCTCCCTGATGTTGTCGAAGAGTATAACGACAGACATAAAGATAGACAACAATCTTTCTTGTTTTATTCGCAAATACGGCATGATACATCACAAGCTTTTTTTGAAAAGCCGGGTTGCCGGTTGATCCTTCGTCTATCTCCCACCCCCGTCGGGCGAAAGAGCCGGACCATCTGAAGGGTAGAGAACGAGACAGGCAATCCTTCCTTTTCCGACATCGTTTCCAATCCCGATAGCTCAGCCTCGGAGTTGACTTCACAGGTGCCATGTGCTAAGAGACGGCGGGACTTAGAGTTACGAAGATATTCCGAGGGTTGAACCCCATTTGGAGAGAAATGAGATCGTTTTGGAGCAGGAATTCATCGTTGCCAACAAGCTGGGTATTCATGCGCGTGTAGCCGCGCAAATCGTGAAAGTGGCCAATCAGTTCGAGTCTGAGATCTGGATTTCCAAGAGTGGGAACAGAGTGAATGGCAAGAGCATTCTGGACCTGTTGACTTTGGTGTGCCCTCATGGCAGCAAAGTCCTGATTCATGCGTGCGGCCCGGACGCCCCTGATGCCTTGAGTGCTTTGGAAGCCCTCTTTCAAACTAAGTTCGGGGAAGCATGAGACGCCTTTTTCAGTTTCCCCGGCCGGAGCCATTGCGTTAACCATTTTAATGACTTAGTCGTTCAATGAGCTCACCTGCTATTGTGAGAAAAGCAAATCGCACCATCGGTGACATCACCAGGCGCAATAACGTGTATTTGCATTGCTCAGGGTGACCGGTCAGAATCGGAATTCGTCTTGTAACAGCTCTCATATCCAATACCCGGAAGGTACGGACAGCATGGGAGGTCCCACGGGCTCGCCGGTTGAGAGTCCATGCCGGATTTTCCCGCTCTTGGAAACATCTCTTTCATGATGGATTACCGTTGATGGATCAAGCTTCCAAAGTCATTCAAGGAATCGGGGTTTCTCCAGGAATAGCGATTGGTAAGGCCTATCTGCTGGAACGGGGGCGTATCCCCATCCCTTACTATAAGCTGGAGGGGGAAGAATCCGTCGACAAAGAGTGCAACCGCTTCAAGGAGGCCGTATCCAAAGCGGAAAGAGACCTCGAAGAGATCAAGCAGAAGATTCATCCCGAGCTGAAAGAGCACGTTCATGTTCTCGAGGTCCATCAGATGATCCTTCGGGACCGCCTGATCTATAATGACACGCTGAACCTCATTCGAGAAGAGAAGCTGAACGCCCACTGGGCCATGATCCGCTCCCTAATGAAAGCCCACGAGCTTTTCGGGGCGGTCGAGGACGAGTACATTCGAGGCCGCGTGGCCGACGTGGAAGCGGTAGGCGACCGGGTGCTGCGCAACCTTTCCGGCCAGGAGCACGATCCCCTGAATCATATCCGGGAGCGGGTCATCGTTGTCTCCCACGATCTCTCTCCCGCGGATGCCGCCCAGTTGCAGCTCGAACGAACCCTGGGACTGGTGACCGACATGGGAGGCCGCACCTCCCACACCTCCATTATCGCCCGCTCCCTCAACATCCCCGCCGTTGTGGGCGCCGAAGTGGCCACTAAATCCATTCCAATGGGAAGCATTCTCATTGTGGATGGAGCGTCCGGCAAGGTCATACTCAATCCGACCGAAGAGGAAATCAGCCACTACTACGAGCGTCAGGAAGAATTCGAGAACTATTTAAAGGAAATCAGCAGGAAGGCTCACCTGCCGGCTCGCACTCAGGACGGCTACCATATCAAGGTCGAGGCCAATATCGAGCTTCTGGAAGAAGTGGTGGGCGCAAAAGACCATGGAGCGCAAGGAATCGGCCTCTACCGCACGGAATTTTTCTTCATGAACCGGAAGGAGTTCCCGGACGAGGAAGCCCTCTACAACGACTACCGGGAGCTTGCCGAGCTGATGGCGCCTCTGCAAGTCACCATTCGAACCCTCGATCTGGGAGCGGACAAGCTCTCCATGTGGTACCCGAGGATTGAAGAGACCAATCCCGCGCTTGGGCTTCGATCCATACGCCTCTCACTTCACTATCGGGATCTGTTCAAAATGCAGCTTCGCGCCATTCTTCGCGCGAGCACGGCAGCCAGGAACACGCGCCTCATGTTCCCTTTGATCTCGGGAGTCGGAGAATTGCTGGAAGCCAAGCAGGTTCTCAAAGAGGTCCAGGAGGAATTATCCCTCAAGAGGATTCCTTTCGACGAAAAAATGCCCGTCGGAGTGATGATCGAGGTACCCTCGGCAGTCGCGGTGGCGGATCTGCTCGCCAAGGAAGTGGATTTCTTCAGCATCGGAACGAACGACCTGATTCAGTACAGCATCGGCATTGATCGGGCAAACGAGCATGTAGCCTACTTGTACGAGCCTCTCCATCCCGGCGTTTTGCGGTTCATCAGACAGACGGTCGACGCCGGGCGCCGCGCCAAGATCAAGGTGGGCATCTGCGGAGAAATGGCCGGCGAGGCGCTCTATATCCCCATCCTTCTGGGGCTCCAATTGCACAGTTTGAGCATGAACCCCCAGGCGGTGCCTCGGGTGAAAAACCTCATCTCCCTCTGCCGGATGAAGGAATGCCGTCATTTGGTCGAAAGAATCCTGGGCATGAACACGGCCAGGGAAATCCATGACTTGCTCGAAAAGATGATGTTCGAGAATTTCCCTGAAGAATTCAGGTTCTTCGATCCGGGAACCTCGACCCCCAAGGCCGTCTTGCACGGCAGGAGCAATAAACAGACACACTGAACAGAAACAACGGATTCCTGCACACGGGAATGAAAATCCGTTTCAGGTTGGATTATGGCTAAGGAAAAGGCAGTCCCCAAAAGTGAGTTTCGTCTGGTTTGCCAGAACAAGAAAGCTTACCACGATTACGACGTTGTCGAGACCGTGGAGGCCGGCATGGTGCTTCTCGGAACCGAAGTGAAATCCCTTCGGGAAGGGCGCGCAAACCTCAAGGATAGCTATGCGAAGGTAAAGAAGGGAGAGGTGTTTCTATACGGACTCCACATCAGCCCCTATACCCATGCGTCCTACGAAAACCACGAACCGGAGCGGGTGAGAAAGCTCCTTCTTCATCACCATGAAATAAAACGCCTCACGGTCAAGACCCAGGAGCGTGGCTTTTCCCTGATTCCGCTTAAAGTCTACTTCAAGATGGGCCGGGTCAAGGTGGAGCTGGCGCTCGCCCAGGGGAAGAAGCTCTACGACAAGCGGGAAAGCATCAAAAGAAAAGAAGAAACCCGGGAAATGGACCGTCTTCGAAAGCGCCGGGATCAATAATCGCCGCGGTTTTCGATTGAACGGCTCCCACGTAGCTCTCTGAAAGAATACAGAGTGAATATCAAAGAAAATCGCACCAAGCTTTTTGAGCTCTATGCGCAGTTCGAAGACGCCACAAGACCTCATCTGGCGGATGCCGTCTGCAAGCCGGGATGCGCGGACTGCTGCACCACCGTCGGAGACGTTGACGCCACCACGCTTGAAGGAATGGTCATCCTCGGACACGTGCAGACGCTTCCCTCTTCGGTCCAGAAGGATTTTCACAAGAAGCTGAAGCAAAACCGGAAGGTGAAAAGCGAGCTCATCTACGCGCGCTGTGCCTTTCTGCTGGCGAACAATACGTGCGGCATCTACGCCGCCCGCCCGTTCAGTTGCCGGCGGCTCTATTCCCTGAAGCCGTGTGGAGAAACGGGTCCCACGGTGAATCGAAAGGTATGGGAGCTGAGCGAGGAAACAGTGGCTGCCATCCACGGATTGGATTCCACGGGCTATTCAGGACATATTTCCTTTATACTCCAACTGCTCAACGACTCCGTATTCCGCAAGACCTATCTCACGGGCGGCTTTTCGCCCGATGATATTCGTGAGCTTGCCAGAAAACATCGTATCGTCATCAACCGCTTTGCCGGGGTCCCTGGATAAGTCCTACAAAACCGGGAATGACACCGGCTGTTTGGATGTTGAAGGCCAACCCTTGTCGAGACCATCAGAGGCGGAGATTTGAATGATTATTCTGCATGCTGCGATTTACGGCAGCCAGGTGTATGTATGGGGTGAGAGTCCACCGAAATCCGACGCCGGGCCGCGCAAGAGACCGGGAAGGAAGCCGAAGGCTCCCCTGCCCGAAGCCATGCCTTATGACACCGGAATCGAGGAGCTAGCGGAGGCTCTCGAGGGATCGGGCCTCGACTTCACTGCCGGAAAGCTCACTCCCCACAAAATGATCGCCTGGATACCGACGGTAAAGAACACTCCCGTTCCCTCCAGTCCCTTGATCGCCGAGCTTCCTCCGGCCGAAGAAACGGCCTCTCTTGCTCCATGGGAAATCAACGCCTTTCCCTTCCCTGTCAATCTTGCCGCCGAATTCCTCTGTGCCTGTGCAGACAGGAGCATTCTCGCTCCGGGAGTCATCATCGGACGGGATCTGGCGTTTTTGGCTACCGCCCTGCGCTTTGCCGGCGGGCTGGCTGCAAGGCAGCAGTTTCTTCCGGCAATCAGAGAAAAAGACAAAGCCTACTTTGCATGTTGGGAGCCGATCTTCTCAAACCTTGACCATGACCGCCTGATGAAGCTGGCTTCCTCCATGCCCCACGCCTGCCGGTCGCTGGGACGTGAAGCCGCATCCCCGCCTGAAACGTCTCCGGTATCCCTGCTCTCTGCTTTTATCGACGAAATGGTGGATAATCTTGTACGCTCGTCGGCCCTGGAATTGTCCGCAAAATCCCGGGCCACCCTCAAGAAGATCAGGAAAGCCATCCAGTTCGACAGCCTCCATGACCAGTGGCTGGACGCCCTTCAGTCACCTGATGGAATCCTCGAAGGAAATTCCGCGGAGCTGGCGCAAATCGCGGCTCAGGTTCGCGAATGGCATCGCCCCATTACCATTTCGGCCGCCGGTGCCTTTCGGCTTTGTTTTCGCCTCGAGGAACCGGAGGCCGACGTGGCGGACGACACCCCGGTAAAGCGCCGGCGCTCGACCGGCCCCGCACCGGCACCAGCACCGGCTGAATGGAAAATTCGCTACCTTCTCCAGGCGGCAGACGATCCCAGCCTGTTCATTCCGGCGGACGTGGCATGGACCGCCAAGGGACGCAAGGCTTCCGTCCTAAAGCGCGACGACTTCAATGCAAGGGAATACCTCCTGTCCGCTCTGGGACAGGCCTCCGGCATATGTCCGCGCATCGAAACAAGTCTCAGGACCTCCGCGCCCGACGGCTATCGACTGGACACGCCGGGAGCCTACGAGTTCCTGATCGAAAAGGCCTGGGCACTCGAACAGGCAGGATACGGAGTCCTGCTCCCTGCCTGGTGGACCCGGAAGGGCACGAAGCTCAGGCTGACGACCCACGCCAAGGTGAAAAGCCCCAAGATGCAGGGCGGCGGGACGCTCTCACTGGGAGAGATCATCCATTTCGATTGGGAAGTGGCCCTGGGTGACGAGACGCTCACTTTACAGGAGCTCCAGACCCTCGCCGGTCTCAAGATGCCCTTGGTGAAAATCCGCGGCCAATGGGTCCAGATCGATGCCGAAGAGATCCAGGCAGCCCTGGATTTTTGGAAGAAAAAAGCGGAGGGCGAGGCTACCCTGCGCGACGTTGTTCAGATGGCCCTTGGAGCCCAAAGAGCCCACCACGGTATCCCCTTCGAGGGCGTGAAGGCCACCGGCTGGGTCGGAGATTTGCTGGCACGGCTCGAGGGCCGCGCGGCCTTCGAGGAGCTTCCTCCCCCGGAAGGCTTCAAAGGCAGCCTGCGGCCCTACCAGAAACGTGGCTATTCATGGCTTGGCTTCCTCAGGCAGTGGGGGCTGGGAGCCTGCCTGGCGGACGATATGGGCCTCGGCAAGACAATCCAAACCCTCGCCCTCATCGAGAGGGATCGGGAATCCAGCGAAAAGCGCCCCGTTCTCTTGATTTGCCCCACCTCGGTAGTCAGCAACTGGGAGAAGGAAGCCGCCCGCTTCACCCCTGGGCTCTCCGTCATGATCCATCACGGCGGCTCCCGAATGAAGGGCCGGAGCTTCAAGGCAGCGGCAAAAAAGCACGCCATCGTCATTTCCAGCTATGCACTGCTCTACCGTGACTATGAAATGCTGAACGAAGTTCCCTGGGCGGGAATCATCCTGGACGAGGCTCAAAACATCAAGAATTCCGAAACCAAACAGTCCAAAGCGGCCCGATCCCTCAAGGGAGACTACCGCATCGCCCTCACGGGAACGCCCGTCGAAAACAACGTCGGAGATCTCTGGTCCATCATGGAGTTTCTCAATCCCTCCTTTCTGGGCACCCCGAGTGAATTCAAGCGCAGCTTTTTCATCCCTATTCAGGCCAACCGGGACACAGAGGCCACCGAGCGCCTCAGGCATCTGACGGGTCCTTTCATCCTGCGCAGGATGAAAACGGACAAATCGATCATCTCCGATTTGCCCGAAAAGATGGAAATGAACGTCTTCTGCAACCTGACGCGCGAACAGGCGTCCTTGTACGAAGCCGTCGTGAAGGATGCCTCCGAGGCTCTGAACGACTCCGAAGGAATCCAGCGCAAAGGCGTCGTTCTGGCAACCCTTTCCAAGCTCAAACAGGTGTGCAACCATCCCGCCCAGTTTCTCGGCGACAATTCCCCGGCGCCGGGCCGCTCGGGAAAGCTCATCCGCCTTACGGAAATGATCGAGGAAATCCTGGAGGTCGGGGAGCGCACGCTGATCTTTTCACAATTCTCCGAAATGGGTGAAATCCTTCGACGCTACCTCCAGGAAACTTTCGGACGTGAGGTTCTCTTCCTGCACGGCCAGGTGCTGAAGAAACACCGGGATCGCATGGTGGAGCGCTTTCAGACGGAAAAAGACGGCCCCCGGATCTTCATACTCTCCCTCAAAGCAGGTGGAACCGGCCTCAATCTCACTCGCGCCAACCACGTCTTCCACTTCGACCGCTGGTGGAACCCTGCCGTCGAAAACCAGGCGACCGACCGCGCCTTCCGCATCGGCCAGACAAAAAACGTTCAGGTCCACAAATTCGTCTGCGCCGGGACCCTTGAAGAGCGAATAAATGATATGATCGAAAGCAAGAAAGAAATCGCCGAAGGAATTGTGGGCACCGGTGAAGGCTGGCTGACCGAGCTCTCCACCGCCGATTTGAAGGCGCTTTTCGCGCTCGGCAAGGATGCGGTGGCGGAGTAGGTTGAAAGATCATATGATTCACAAGGAGTGCATCCGATGTCATGGGACTATCATTTTTTTCCTCCATCCAAGCCCAAGGCAGCCAAGGGCGGAATCAAGGCTCAATCCAAGCGGGGCAAGCTTGGCGGAGAGACATGGTGGGCGAAGCGATGGATTGCCGTGCTGGAAAGCTTCAATATCGGCGCCAGGCTGAACCGCGGACGCACTTATGCCCGAAGCGGCCAGGTGCTATCCATCGACATTTCCAAGGGCAACGTAAAAGCCAGGGTTCAAGGCTCCCGAACCAAACCCTACGAGGTTTCCATCAAGGTTAAGGAGCTTACGAAGAGCGACTGGGCCAAACTGACCGAGGTCCTCTCCAGCCAGGCGATCTTCGCCGCAAAGCTCCTTGCCGGCGATATGCCCCAGGAAATCGAACAGGCCTTCAAGAGCGCGGGACTCTCCCTGTTTCCCGACAAGCTCAAGGACCTCGACACCAATTGCTCCTGCCCCGACTGGTCCAATCCCTGCAAGCACATCGCTGCCGTCTACTACCTGCTGGGAGAGGAATTCGACCGGAATCCCTTTCTCATCTTCACCTTGCGCGGAATGAGCCGCGATGAGCTGCTGCCGCAATTGAGCGGCTTCGGAGAGAAGGACGCACGGGAAACAGGCAAGGATAAAGCAGGAGGAAAAAGCACGTCCAGGGAGCCTTCCATGCCCCCTGAGCCGCTCTCTGCCGACGAAGCCACCTTCTGGGGCGGAGGAGAGCTCCCCGAGGATTTCTTCGGTGAAGTCCGCACACCTCCCATGAGAGCCGCGCTACTCAAGCGTCTGGGAAAATTCCCCTTCTGGCGGGGAAATCAGGGAGTGATCGAAGCCCTTGAGCCGGTCTACGGACAGGCATCACAACGGGGTATGGATGCCTTTCTGAGTGGAAGATCCTAAGAAGACTTCCCGTGAATGCGCCTTCGGCACGAGCATCTCAGCGGAAAATCCTATTTTCACCTTGTCAGGCGAGACCGCCTGGAATATTGTCCACGCCCTGATCAACGCTCATGATGAGCTTTACACGAAGGAGCATCGTATTATGTCCATGCACCATTTGTCGCCACCGCAAAAAGAAGCCGTCTGCTATGTCGGCAGTCCGACCATTGTGACCGCCGGAGCGGGAAGCGGCAAGACCCGTACCCTCACAAGCAAAATAGCCTACCTCGTGAGCGATCTCGGCTTCCCCCCGGAAAAGATCCTGGCCATCACCTTTACCAACAAGGCCGCTCAGGAAATGAAGAGCAGGCTCCAGATGACAACGGGAAGACCCGCCAGTCATTTTCCATGGGTTCGAACCTTTCACAGCGCCTGCTTCAGGATACTCAAGCTCCACTGTGACCTCCTCGGCTACGAAAAGCCCTTGCTGATCCACGACGAATCCCATCAGAAGACGCACCTGAAGAAGGTCTTTGCAGAGCTCAATCTCGACAAAAAATACCTCTACGGCGCAGCCGGCATGATCTCGAACGCAAAGAATTCCGGAAATCCCCAGGGATACCTGCAGCACAAAGGGCACATTCCTCACAAGTTCGATATTTACCGCCGCTACAACGAATACCTTGAACGTAGCAATTCGGTGGACTTCGACGACATTCTCATGCTGACACGCGATCTCCTTCACAAGTTCCCCGAGATCCGAACAATCTATCAGAATGCTTTCGACTACGTCCTGATAGATGAATTCCAGGACTCCAACGACATCCAAAACCAGATCGTGGATCTGCTCGTGAAAAACGGCAACCTGACCGTCGTGGGGGACGACTACCAGAGCATCTACAAGTTTCGAGGAGCGGACCCTTCCCATTTCATCAATTTCCCTCAAAAATACAGAGGAGCAAGGGTATTCAAGCTCGAAGAGAACTACCGGTCCACGGTTCAGATCGTATCCGCCTCCGATGCCCTGATCGCCCATAATTCTCAAAGGATGGAAAAGACATGTTTCAGCAGGCGCCAGGGGGAGCCCATCGAGATCAAGGAATTCTGGGATGAGATGCAGGAAGCCGGATGGGTCGCCGGGAAATGTCGGGAATACCTGAGCACCAGGAAGGCGCAGCTCGAAAAGATCGCCATTCTTTGCAGGACAAAATTTGTCTCCTTGGCTTTCGAGCGGGCGTTGCGCTCCGCGGGAGTCCCTTACACGATGGTCGGAGCCCAAGGTTTTTTCCAGAGAAGAGAAGTTCAGGACATAAATGCCTATCTCATCAGTGCCGTCAACCCGAAGGACGATGTATCCTTCGAACGGATCATCAACATTCCCAAACGGGGAATAGGCCAGGTCGCCATGAAGAAGATTCTCGGCGGCCGGGGGAAGGAAATGTCGCTGCAGGAGGCATGTCTGGACGTGTTTCGCAAAAACATCTTGCCCAAGAAGACCGCCGCCGCCTTGGGAGGCCTTCTTTCCTTCCTGGGCACACTCAAGGACGAAAAGCCCGATACGGCCATCCGAAGAATCGTGGAAGAAATGAGCTATAAGGAATATCTCAAGACAATAGCTGAAAACGAAGAAGATCTCGGCACCAGGCTCGAGAACATCGAGGAATTGATCTTCGACGCCTCCCGCAAGGAAACCATAGTAGACTATCTGGAAGACGCCGCTCTTATCCGAGATGATCAGGACACGGACGAGGACAAAAACCGCGGCGTCAGGCTCTCCACCATTCACGCCGCCAAGGGACTGGAGTTCAAGGTTGTTTTCGTCGTGGCTCTTGAGGAAGGTCTCCTACCGCACTACAGATCCATCAGCTCGGATATTGAGCTTGAAAATGACGAGGGCATCCAGGAGGAGAGAAGGCTCATGTACGTGGCCATGACCAGGGCTTCGGACCATTTGCACTGTACATGGTCAGCCACACGCCGGAGAGAAGACGGGATGCCAAGCCGATTCCTGGATGAAATTCCGGCAAGGTTCTGCCAGTGACAGCGCAGGCAGCCCGTCGCAAAGATCGGAATTACCGAGGAGGAGATCATGCTCCATACCCTGAGACTCAAGAACTTCACGGCCTTTGAATCAGCCGCATTCGAATTCTGCCCGGGGCTCAATGTCATCAAGAGCCAGCTTCTTAAACTTGGGTATGCCCTGGCTTCCGTGAGTTATGCACAAAGAGATGCACCGAGGAAGAGCAAGGAGGAATTGCAGCGGGCCATTGCCGACAAGCTGCTAGCCACCCTGGGTGGCCGACATAAGCCGGGACAACCTGTCAATTCAATATACTCTGAGCGGATAGCGGCTGAGCTTTCTTCACCGCAGAGGCGCAGAGGACACAGAGGAAACGCAGAGAAAAGCTCTTGGAAATCTCTAAATCTTCTCTGCGCTTTCTTTGCATCCTCTGCGCCTCTGCGGTGAACACACAAGCTCCGCCTTAGGCATGTCCCGTTTTATGCCGGTAGCTAGTGAGGAACAGCAAACGGCTATCATCGTTGTGACCAGTTGAGAAGGGTCATGCGATGATTCCGCTGTTACGGTGAGAGGGCGCGACAGCCCCTCTGCCAAGAGAAAGAGGCGTCAACCAAAAGAGAGGTGTTGCATGGAAAACATTGAGAGGACTTCATCTGTTCTTTCTCCCGGATGGAGATACGGAGTTGTATGGACCTTCGTGATCGGTTTTTCTGTTCTGGTCTTCATGTCGGTACAGGCTTACCGAAACGTCCCGCCCATACCGGAGAAAGTAGTCGGTCCCACGGGGGATGTCATCTTCACGGGAGCCGACATTACGGCGGGCCAGGAAGTGTTCCTGAAATACGGTCTCATGGAAAACGGTACCATTTGGGGCCATGGGTCCTATCTGGGGCCGGATTTTTCGGCGGCATACCTCCATGCGCTCGCCCTGGACGCCAACGAAATGCTGTCGAAGGAGATCTACGGGCGCAGCTTCAGTCAATTGACGCCGCGGGAGAGCAAAACCGTTCAATCGGAGGTTTCGGAACTGCTCAAAACAAACCGGTACGATCCCAGGAACAAGGTCCTGGTTTTCAGCAGACCGGAGGCACTTTCCTTTAATAAGCAAATAGAATCGTGGAAGGCGCATTTTTCAGATCCAAAGGCCAGTGGCGGCCTTCCCATCAATTACATCAGCAATCCCGAAGAGCTTCGTCGGCTCAGCGCCTTCTTTGCTTGGACGGCATGGGCTTCGGTGGCATCCCGTCCGGGAAAAACCTATTCCTACACGAACAACTTCCCTTATGACCCGGCGGTTGGAAACACGCTGACCAGTGATGCCATCATCTGGAGCGCTCTTAGCATTGTCGCTCTTCTGGCGGGACTCGCAATCGTACTCTTCGCCTTCGGGCGCTTCGATTACCTGGGATGGAAAGGCGGGGTGCAACACGTGCACCCGAAGATGCTGCCGGGGGTTGCAACGGAAGGCCAGATTGCGACCATAAAGTATTTTGTCATTGTAGCGCTTCTCTTTTTGGCCCAGGTCCTGGTCGGCGGAGCTACCGCTCATTTCAGGGCGGATCCGGGAAGCTTCTACGGTATCGATCTTTCCGCTTATTTTCCGAGCAACATCCTGCGTACCTGGCATCTGCAACTGGCTGTCTTCTGGGTGGCCACGGCCTACGTTGCGGGAGGTCTTTTGCTGGCCTCGAGCCTTGGCGGCAAAGAGCCCAAACGGCAGGCCGCGGGTATAACTATCCTCTTCTGGGCGCTCGTTTTTGTCGTTGTGGGAAGTCTTTTGGGAGAATTCTTAGGCATTCGTCAGGTGCTGGGAAACCTGTGGTTCTGGCTCGGGCATCAAGGATGGGAGTTTCTCGATCTGGGACGCGCCTGGCAGGTGTTGCTCGCGTTGGGTCTCGTCTTCTGGCTTTATCTGCTCAATCGCGGTGTTGCTCCCGCAAGACGGGACCCCGAGCGCAAGGAGATCGCAGCCCTTTTCATTTGCTCCGCTATCGCCATTCCGCTCTTCTATGTCCCCGCTTTCTTCTTCGGCAGCACCTCTCACTTCACCATTGTAGATACATGGCGGTTCTGGATCATCCACCTGTGGGTCGAAGGCTTCTTCGAGCTCTTCGTTACCGTACTGGTCGCCGTGATCTTCTTCCAACTGGGTATGATACATCGAAAGACGGCGCTCAGGATCATCTACCTGGATGCGATTCTTTTCCTCGGAGGCGGTACGATCGGAACCGCGCACCACTGGTACTGGACTGGGCAGTACAACGTGACCATGGCGCTTGCCGCGGTCTTCTCGGCTCTCGAAGTCGTGCCGCTTACCCTGCTCACCCTGGACGCCTGGGATTTCATCAAGCTTAGCGGCACTCAGTGCGAAACCTGCGGCAAGGCTGTTTCCGTCCCTCACAAGTGGACCTTCTATTTCCTCATGGCCGTGGGGTTCTGGAATTTTGTGGGTGCTGCCGTCTTCGGCTTCCTCATCAACCTTCCCGTGGTGAGCTACTTCGAGGTCGGCACCATGCTCACGCCGAACCATGGCCATTCCGCCTTCATGGGAGCGTTCGGAATGCTTGCCATGGCTCTCATGGTTCTTTCCCTGCGCCAGGTTTTGACGGATGAGCAGTGGATTCGTCCCGAGAAATACATCCGGATTTCCTTTTGGGGACTGAATGCAGGTCTTGTCCTGATGGTCGCTTCGAGTCTTTTTCCCGGTGGTATCAGCCAGCTCTGGGATGTTCTTCAAAACGGTTACTGGCATGCGAGGAGTCTGGAATACACGGGCAGAAGCTTTGTGCGGCTCATCGAATGGCTTCGTATGCCGGGCGATATGGTTTTCATAGGCTTTGGGGTTGTACCGGCCGTGATCGCAGCTCTGATCGCTTACAGGAATCTGCTGGTCAAGAGAGGCTAGGAGCTTGTCGGTGAATCGATAAACCGGCATGGGATATCCTTCTACCAGGATCTGGAGCTCAGGAAATGAGCCTGTACCTGGATCGTTGGATGCTTGGCGGCTAGACATCATGGCCGTTTGCCGATTCACTGGTGGCACGGGCAACTCGTTGCCCGTGCCTAAGGCAAGAGGTATTTCATCTCGTGCTTCGCACCCAGGCAACAAGTTGCCTGGGCCACCAGCGGGGTACAGAGTCAAGTATCGTGAGACTCTTAGGTTCACAAAATCTGGCGCGTAGCATCCAGATATTTTCTTTTCTTGGATGGGGTTGTCTGGTTAGAATCAGAGTTTGGCAGTCTGCATAGATTATCGCGGACGAATGCAGCAAACTTTGTATTGTCGCCCTGATGGAAGGATTCTATCGAGGCTTGAATCATGTCCTCTTGGTTGACGTTCTTCCACTCGATGAAATAGCCGTTCTTGTAAGCCAGATGATTGATGAATTCCCGCTGCGCTCTGCCGTTGCCTTCACGGAATGGGTGCAAGGCGTTGAGCTCTCCCAGATAATAGGCCGCCCGCTCACTAAACGCAGCGGCATCCAATCCTTTCAAACAGCCTTCCTTGGCCAATTTTTCGAAAACCGGACGCGCTGCACTGACAATGTGCGTGTTATTGGCAAAATAACTGCTGCCCTTGGCAAGGTCGATGTCTCGAAGCTCGCCCGCCCATGCATACACATCACGAAAGAGGTGCTTATGAATAGCTTTCAGGTGGTCAAGGTCGAAGCGTCCCTGGATGGGCTTTTCGGCAAGCTGAAAGCTCCGCCACGCCACCAAAGAAGCCTCGGCTTCTTTCAGCTCGTCCTCATCGCTAATACCAAGTTTGTTCTTAAGAACACCGGTTTCGGGATCAAGATAATGGTCCTGCCCCTCGTACTTTGCCATGTGTGAACCTGCGGACTGTGTTACGAATGCCTTCCTCAATCCCGATCTCGCCCCTGGCAGCTCGATTCATCTCTTCGACAACATCCGGCGGGACTTTCAACCCTTCAAGGCGCTGTTGGGCAACGGCATTTTCAACCGCTCTCAGCTTTTGGCTGATTTTCTGCTCCCTTGTCATAGGCAAAACCTCCACCCTTTATATAACATATCCCCTCGGGGGCCGCATCAGATAAGGTATTGCCGGTTATTAAACAAAATGATCCCTTCCGTCCGATTATTGGCGGACCAAAAAGACTGGGGCGATTGGGCAGCTTTTCAGAACTGTTAACATCCCGCTAGGACTCATCCGCCTGTTCGGAGCATATTTCCCTAAGCTTCGCAATCTGGGCCGGGTTGCCGATGACGATGATCACCGTGCCGACGTCGAGGCCTTCGTCCGGGGGCGGGTTGTATATGAAATCCTCCTGACCGGGCCTCTGGATGGCTATGGCCACGAGGCCGGTTTGCCGGTGCATGTCGGCCTGCCGGAACGTCAGGCCCACCCATGGAGAGGCTTCGCGGACGGTGACTTCTTCCACGCGGATGGATCGATCCTGGCCGCGGAGCATGCGATCCAGGAACGTCACGACATGAGGGCGAAGCATCTCGCTTGCCATGCGCATGCCTCCTATGAGGCCGGGATTGACGACATAGTTGGCGCCGGCACGGTAGAACTTGTCCGCCAGGGAATTCTCGTTGCATCGGACCACGATTTTGATATTGGGGTTGATGTAACGGGCCTGAACGGTGATCAGCAGGTTGTGACTGTCATCTTTTACGACGGCAACAAGGCCGGAGGCTTTTTCGATGCCGGCCTTGGCGAGGATCTCTTCTTCCGTCGCGTCGCCGCAAAGATAGAACAGGCCCTCGAAATGCTCCTGCGCCCGCTGGAGTCGTTCACGGTTGTCGTCGATCACCACGCAGGGGCGCTTGGTGGCATGAAGCTCCTTGACGACGTTGATTCCGATTCGCCCCGTTCCACAGACGATGACATGCCCCTTGAGTGCGGCAATGCGTTTTTCCATCCGTCGCTCCCTTATTATTTGCCTCAGGTTCTTTTCGACGACAAAAGCCGTTATTGTCGATACGGCATACAAAGTCACTCCCATGCCCAACCACATCAGGACCATGGCAAACAGGCGGGCGTCGGAGCCCATCTGATCCAAACTTTCGCCGTAGCCGACGGTCGTCAGAGTGATACTGGTCATGTAGGCACAATCAAAAAGATTCCAGCGCCCTTGACCGATGAAATAGAAGCCGAACGTCCCGAAAAGGAAAGTCGCCAACAACATTAGGGCCGGCACGATCAACTGTTCGAAAAGAGCCCTGGCCAGCGGGAAATCCGCAAGAACAACTCGAGAAGACTGTTCCGCAGGCACGGTACTATCGCTCATACTTCCCCTATCTTGGTGATGCGGACGGCAAGGCACTCCCCGCAAAGCCAAAAGCCTATCCGAAGTTACCCGTGAACCGCCTTAATGGTGGGACACGGAGAAGACTTCAGGTAGGCTTTCGATAAACAAACAAGAGCGTCAAGGCAGTATGGGCCGGAGGCTTGCCGCCATGGAGCTCAGCTCAAGTATTGACGGCTGCCACGCTCACGCCGCCGCGCGTTTCTCCGGGCGTTTGCCCTTTTTGAAATCCTCGTAAAGGATCAGGAGCGGGCTCGCGACGAACACGGACGAATACGTGCCAGTCAGTACGCCGATCATCATGGCGAATGTAAAATCGTGGATGACCGAGCCGCCCAGGAAAAACAGGCACAGCAGCACGAACAGCACGGTGCCGGACGTGAGGAGCGTACGGCTGAGGGTCTGGTTGATACTGCTGTTGACCATATCGAGGAAGCTTTGCTTCCGGTCCTTGTTTCGATTCTCACGAATACGATCGTAGACGATGATCGTATCGTTCAGGGAATAGCCAGCCAGGGTCAGCAGGGCGGCGAAGACTTCCAGAGTGAATTCCTTGTTGGTGAGAGCAAAGGCGCCCACCGTGATCAGAATATCGTGAACCAGCGACACCACGGCGCCCAGGGCGTAGGGCAGCTTGAGCACCCAGCACATAAACAGCGTTATGATAAGCGCGGCTGCGATGAGAAAGACCACGTTGAGTCCCAAAGCTTCGAGCATGATAACTCCGAGAAAGAGCACCACGCCCATGATCAGGCTGACGACCCACTTGAATTCGAAGCGCCCCGAAATGAAGATGGCGATAAAGAGCAGCGCGTAATAGATGGCAAAGAGAGCTTTTTGCCGCAAATCCTGCCCGACCTTGGGACCGACCATTTCAACACGGCGGACCGTCGCCTTTCCCTCGCCGTAAGTCCTCTTGAGCTCATCTTCGACTTTGCCCGAAAGGCTTTGGAGCTCAGACGTTATCAAGTCCGTCCGAAGCAAAAATTCATTATCCTGAGGTGCTCCCACCTGCTGGATCGCGCTCTGGGCAACGATATCCTTCAAGGCGTTACGAATATCGTCGGGCGTGGTCGTTTGCTTGAACTGTACCTGGATCAAGGTGCCACCGGCAAAATCAATGCCCATGTTGAGGCCACCCCGCCAGAGCAGCATAGCCATGCCCACCAGGACGATGACGGTGGAAAAGACGAAGGCCTTGAAGCGCATTCCAACGAAATTGATATTGATATCGGGCTTGATCAATTCCATAATATCGACCTCTTTTCTGCAGACATTCTAGATACTCAGCATGCGCATGCGCCGCTGTATCAGGAGAAAATCAAAGATGGCGCGTGTCACCACGATGGCAGTGTACAGATTGGCGATAAGACCGATGGCCAGAGTTACGGCAAAACCCTTGATCGGGCCTGTACCGAACTGAAAGAGCACGGCGGCGGCAATGAGGGTCGTTACGTTTGCATCCAGGATGGTCATGGTCGCGCGGCTGTAGCCCGTTTCGACAGCCGCTCTCGGAGTCTTCCCGAGCCTCATCTCTTCTCGAATACGCTCGTAGATGAGGACGTTTGCGTCGACGGCAATTCCTATCGTCAGGGCAATACCCGCGATGCCGGGAAGGGTCAGAGTGGCCCCAAACGCCGCCATGCCGGCCAGAACCAGAACGATATTCATGACCAGGGCAACGTCGGCTATGAGACCTGAAACCTTGTAATAGATGATCATGAAAAGAACGATTCCGAGACCACCCACCATCGAGGCGATGAGTCCCTTGTGGATGGAGTCTCTTCCGAGGGCCGGCCCAACGGTGCGCTGTTCGAGGATCTTGACCGGTGCAGGGAGAGCGCCGGCTCGAAGCACGATGGAAAGGTCCCGGGCTTCTTCCATGGAAAAAGACCCGGTGATACTGGCGCGGCCGCCGCTGATCTTCTCCTGGATCACGGGAGCCGAGTAGACGACTCCGTCAAGGACGATGGCCAGTCTCTTCTTCACGTTAGCTTCGGAGACCCGCTCGAAGGCCGTGGCTCCACGAGGGTCGAATTCAAGCGAGACGTACGGAGTGCTGTACTGAGAATCGAGGCGCACCTGAGCGTTGGAGATGTACTCACCCGTCATGAGCGTGCGGTCCTGCAAGGCGATCTGGCTTTCCATCTTCGTCCCGGTGGTACGCTCCGTGTGCTTCTGAGAGTAGACTTTGACACCCGCCGGAATCTTGTTCTCCTTGATGTCTTGGGAAGTCACATTTTCCGCCACCAGCTTGAATTCGAGGAGCGCCGTCCTGCCTATCAAATCTACCGCACGCTGAGGATCCTGAATACCCGGGAGCTGCACCAGAATGCGGTCTTCCCCCTCGGGACGAATATCCGGCTCGCTCACGCCGAACTGATCGATGCGGTTCCGTATGGTCTCCAGCGCCTGGGCCACCGCAAGCTTCTTGATACGTTGAACTTCGGCGTCCTGCATCGTCAGGAGAGCTCTTGCTCCTTCGGCTCCGGTCTCCCCCGTGACCCATTTCATCGTGGGAAAGCTCTTGTCGAGGATACCCCTCAGCTCGGTCTGTTGCTCCATTCCGGGAAGCAATACCTCGATATCCCAGGCTTTAACTTTTGTCACCTTGTTGAAAGCAATGTGCTGATTGCGAAGTGTGTCCTTGATGTCCTCCACGAAGCGCTCGGTTGTGTTCTCAACCGCCTTGTCCGCCTCCACCTCGAGCACCAGGTGCATTCCGCCCTGGAGATCCAGCCCCAGGTGAATCTTCTCCTTGGGAAGAAACTTTTCCCACCATGAAGGCAGGGAAGCGCTCATCGTTGGAATCAGGAAAATGACTCCCGCGAGGAAGACGACGCCAATCAGAAGCTCACGCCACTTAAGGTTTTTCAAATTAATTCCTCCCGATACATTCCAGATTGACAGTGAGGAGCGAAGAGTGAGGAGCGACGCTTTAGCACCCCAACCGGTTCAGATAGATCGACGATCCGACTTCCCCGGGCTCGGAAGGGTACGGATCGTCCTCTCTCTTCCAGCAGGGTCACGGATTTCTCTTTCCACTGTTAACCCTTCTGTATTTACTCCTCATTCTTCACCGCAATGGGTTTTCACCAACTAAAGAAGGGCACTCCGGACTGTCTTCCGGTTGTGCCCACCAATAGCCGATCATCACCAAAAGGACGTGAAACGTTACTCGATGGACTCTCCCTTGGACAGCACCGTTGCAATATAAGCACGCTGGATCTTTACGCGAACCTTTTCCGCAATTTCGACGGTAACCACCGTATCGGTCAGCCCCGTCACTTTTCCCTGTAGTCCGCCCTGAGTGACCACGACATCTCCCTTTGCCAGGTTGCTAAGCATGGCCCGAAGCTCTTTTTGCTTCTTCTGCTGAGGCCGGATCAAAAGAAAATAGAAAATGCCCACCATCAGAATGAGCGGCGCAAAAGCGGCCAACCCGCCTCCCGCCGATTGTCCGGCTCCACCCTGCCCTGTCGTTCCCATCGCATACGCAACACTGCTCCAATCCATGCATTCCTCCATCCAACGTTTGTACAGACTGCACCAGCAACCTGATTGCTAAAAGGTTTCGATTCACGCTATCGGCTTGTTTGCACTTTGAAAGCGCTCCTCATTTCGCCAAAATTAAAGAAAACATATAAACGACATTTTAACCGGATTGTCAACGATGTAAAGCCTGGGAGCTTTTTAAGGCCACTCATTGTCGTGGAGCTGCAGGACGGCGACGGGCTCCGGAATATTCCGGAATCGACCCTAAAGACAAAATCGCCGATGCGTGGACGGCGGCCAGGTTACGAGCCGTCCATACATCGGCGATTGGCGGATATTGTTGTCTTGGACTTCAGTTTAATCTGAAGATTCCCTGTATATGGCATTTACATGCCTTACAGCTTCCAGCCACATCATCATACTGCTTGCCCATAGCTCTCCTGCAGCCTCGCTGCCGCTCGGCTTGCCTTCCACATGCTGCTGAGGATGATTGTGGCACCAACTGCCAGGCCAAGGCACATAAGAGCGAAGCTCGCTTTGGTGAGGAAATCGACAGTCCCCACATCCATGTGAGTGATGCCCAACTGGTTGAGATACTTCGGCACTGCCATGGCCCGGCTCACCGCTACGATCAGCATGATGGTCCCCATAACGATCTTTATCATGTGCTCCTTGACGTAGGTCGTGCCGATAGCCCCAAGCTGTACTCCCAAAAGGGACCCCCCGAGGATGATGAGCACAAGGCGGATATCCACCATGCCGTGCATCGCCCAATTCACGGAGCCACCGAAGCCCATCACGAAGGCGATCACAAGCTCGGTAGCGGAGGCGATCAGACCGCCAACTCCCACGAGGTAGATCATGCCCGGAACTCCCACGAACCCGCCTACTGCGATGGTGGCGGCGAGCAATCCGGTGGCAAGCCCCACGGGAACGGTAAACCACAAGGAAATGGTAACGTTGGCGGTCTTGAAATGAATCATGGGAGGGATTTTCAGTGACTGGAGCTTCTTCGCGAGCGAGGAAACTTTTTCCTCTCCGCCAGATTTGGAAATTTTCCAGGCATCGTAGAATACGTAACCGCCTACGATAACGAGCACGGCAACAAAGGAAAGGCTAACGTAGAGATCGGAGCCGGCCTGCCCCCATTTTTCGAGGACGTATTGCTGAAAGCGAATGCCGATCTGAACTCCGACCGCAGCGGAGGCGGCCATGACGAGCCCCAGTTTGATATCGACCTGACCGTATTTGAAACGTTTGAAGGCTCCAACCAGGGACTTGGGGAACTTGTGGCACATGTTGCTCGCAACGGCAACCGTCCCCGGTACTCCGAGGCTCATCATGCCCGGTGTAAGCACAAAAGCTCCTCCGGACCCGATAAACCCGCTCACGAGCCCCCCAATAAAGCCGACAATAAAGAGAAAAATTATCGAGAACGCATTCAAGTCAATAAAATTCACTACTTCATGAGCTACGTCATGCATTTTCCGACTCCTTTTTTCAAATTTATCAATCGTACGCTATATCTTATGAAAAGGATCGATGTATGCGGAAAGGCGCGGCCTCTTTTGCACCCGTTTTCTCTCCCGAGCCACCGGCTGCTCTGTCTCTCGCCGCACGACCCTCTTCATTGCCTCGACGCCCAACAATGACCACAGATGGCCTGAAAAGTGACCATGCGCAAAAGAGAAAACGAAGACCGTCGCTATCGGCAGGGCAGCGTACCATCCACCTTTCGTGAAGAACTGCATGACGGTATCCGAATGGGTGAACACCGCAGCGTAGAGAGCTACCGTCAATACACCATAGCCAATTGTCGCCCCAACAGGTTTCCTCTTTTCCATTCCGTACTCGCCCGCCATGATTTTCCCTCCGTTTACTGTCCATGAATTCGAAACAACACTGAAAACCGGTATCGTCACTTCCCGAATAACTTCGTCCTTACTCGCTTCTGATTCCGTCACCACAAATTCTATTCGTTTGATGCCGTGGATCAGCTCTTCTACTGCCGTGCCAAGATTTCCGAACTTCACCACGTGCTCGCAATGGATGTCACTTTGAGCCGCCTTGCGCTTGAAAGCCACCCCTACCGCCGTAGCCCGCCTTTTGAAAGCTTCACGCAAATGCGCTTGTGAGGTCAAAGTAGCTCCTTCTCTCCACGCCGTACCTACATTCATTGCCAGGATGTCGTAGTCGAGCCGTTCAGCCAGATGAATCGCATAGTTGACAATTTCCTCGGTGAAGAGCTCCTCTTTCCCCACCACAAGGATTTTCTTCCGCTCCCTCCTTTCGCCGCTTGTGGCCTCTTCAGCACGTCCCTCGAGCATGCTCATTCATTCCTCCCTTCAACCCGGCTCTATTCCTTTTTGAAACATCTCGAACTTGCCTTTCTCTAAAACAAGGATTGTGCCAGAAGGTGCATAAACACATAAGTCATTGCAATCTAAAGCGAAGAAGCGATACCGGCCTTTCCTGCCTCCGGACCGGGCTCGTTGCACTATGCAACACGCTACTGGGATATATGCTTACTTTATTGATTTTTAAAACGATATCAGCTATTGCAACGGAGGGGCGAGAATGTTGCAAGATGCAACGAGAGAGTTGTGAGCAGTGGAGGGTGAAGAGCGAGGCGAGCCTTCAGAGTGAAGGCTTGCCATGCCGGGGCCTTTTCTTTATAACGATACGGAAGGTCCTGGAATCGAACCAGTAGAAAGGACAAGTTTATGATTTTTTTCCGTAAGTCCGGGAAGCCGGAGGAGGAAGCCGTTCAGCCTCCGGTGGATCAGGAATTGACGAACCTCCGTACGGCCATCGAAAAGGCTCAGCTCTCCGAAACCGTGTCGGCGGTGGCGAGAAAGGAGCTGGAGCGTCTGGAAAAGACGGACCCCTCGAGCCCCGAATACGTCATCGGGCTGAACTACCTCGAGTATCTCCTCTCCCTTCCCTGGCATCATTTCACCGAAGACAACCTGGAGCTCAAGCGGGCGGAGGACATTCTCGAATCCCAGCACTACGGATTGAAGCACGTCAAGGAGAGAATCCTGGAGTTCCTTGCCGTGCGGACCCTGTGCAGCCTCAGAGATTTCCACATCCTCGTCGTGGACGACGAAGAGATCGCCCGCACAAACATGGAGTACATCCTGCGCAAGGAAGGCTACCAGGTAAGCACTGCAGCCAACGGTCTGGAAGCTCTTGAGAAGACCCGGAAAAGGGAATTCGACCTGATCCTGACGGACCTCAAAATGGAGAAGATGGACGGGATTCAGCTACTCGAATCCGTCAAGCAGACGGCCCCTCACACGGATATCGTCATGATAACGGGCTACGCCACGGTGAGCTCCGCCGTGGACGCCCTCAAGAAGGGGGCTGCCCATTACCTTCCCAAGCCCATCAACCTGGACGAGCTGCGGGCAACCGTCCGGGAGATCCTCGAAAGAAAGCGCCACCTGCAGATGACCCGAAGCCCGATCCTCTGCTTTGCCGGCCCTCCTGGAACGGGAAAAACCTCCATCGGGCGCTCCATTGCCGAAGCTCTCGAACGAAAATTCGTGAGGCTTTCTCTTGCCGGCCTAAGAGATGAAGCGGAGCTGCGAGGGCACCGCCGGACTTACGTCGGCGCCATGCCGGGGCGAATCATCAATGAAATTCGCCGCATGGGAGTCCGAAACCCCGTCTTCATGCTCGACGAAATCGACAAGATCGGCCAGGATTTCCGGGGAGACCCCGCTTCCGTCCTGCTGGAAACCCTCGATCCTGAACAGAACACCCGCTTCAACGACCACTACCTGGATCTCCCGTTCGATCTCTCCGGGGTAATGTTCATCGCAACAGCGAACGTAGTCGAGCGCCTCCCGGAGCCCCTCCTGGACAGACTCGAGGTTATTCATTTTCCGGGATACACGGAAAAGGAGAAGAAGAAGATCTGTCAGGAATACCTCATACCCCGGCAGTTGAGAGAGCACGGGCTGAACCGCCGCGCCCCCGAATTTACGAACGGAGCCGTTTGCAAGATCATCCGGGACTACACACTGGAAGCCGGACTGCGGAATCTCGAGCGCGAAATCGCCACCGTATGCCGCAAACTGGCCAGGATCTGCCTTCGGAACCAGGATGACCAGCAGCCGATCATGATGGATGACGCCCTGGTGGAACGGCTCCTGGGGCCTCGAAAGTATAGCCACGAGATCGCCGAAACCGAGCACAGGGTGGGAGTCACAACCGGTCTGGTATGGACCGAGTTCGGCGGGGAGATCATCTTCGTCGAAGCAACCCTAATGAAAGGCAACCAGCAATTGATCCTCACCGGCTCTCTGGGGAACGTCCTTCGGGAATCCGCACAGGCGGCCCTCAGTCATATCCGAAGCCATGCGGACCGGTTCATGATCGATCCGGACTTCTTCAAGAATACGGATATTCATATCCACATCCCTTCGGGTGCCGTTCCTAAAGACGGCCCCTCCGCCGGCGTTACCATCGGTCTAGCTCTGATCTCCCTCCTCACGGGAAGAGCGGCACGCCGGGACGTAGCCCTTACCGGCGAGCTGACCCTGAGCGGCCGCATTTTGCCCGTCAGCGGCATTCGCGAAAAGATACTCGCCGCCCAACGTGCCGGGATGCATTGCGTTGTCTTCCCCAAGCGCAACGACGTGGACGTGGACAACCTCGAAGGCGAAGTGAAGGAAGGGATGGACGTTGTTCTGGCCGAGGAGATCGCTTCACTGGTGGACGTGGTGCTTCTTTAAAGTACCGACCTTCGCAATTTCGCAGCCCAATGAAGCTCCCGTTCGTGCCGAGGTATCGAAGCATGAACGGCGCCGTGTTCGCCCCTTTCACCACAAAGAAGGATTTTTAGCAACGGAGCCACCACGATGGGTCTGCTTTTCATCGAAGGAAACGAAGCAATAGCCATGGGAGCGATACACGCAGGGTGTCGCTTTTTCGCCGCCTACCCTATCACTCCCGCCAGCTCGCTCCTCGAATCGATGCTGGGGCTGCTACCGCCACTGGGAGGCACCGCGATTCAAGGTGAAGACGAGATCGCCTCCATAGGTTTTTGTCTGGGGGCTTCCATGGCGGGTATGAAGGCTATGACGGCAACTTCCGGGCCTGGGCTGAGCCTTTATAGTGAAAACATCTCCTTCGCCCTTGCCGGCGAAATCCCCATCGTCATCGTGAACGTTCAGCGCCAGGGACCATCGACCGGCTCAGCCACTCGAGGAGCGGACGGAGATATCCAATTCATGCGCTGGGGATGCAGCGGAGGACTTCCCGTCATCGTTCTCGCCCCCGTCGACGTGCGCGACTGCTTCACCCTTACTATCCACGCCTTCAATCTTGCAGAGCGCTTGCGCTGCCCGGTCTTTATAGCGTCGAACAAGGAAATCGGGATGACCCGCGAGACCTTCGACCTCGATACCATCGAAAAGCCCCCGGTGATGGACCGGACAACCCATACGGTCCAGGGCGGCGGACCCTTTCTTCCTTTCGCCGTCAAGGAGAACGAAGACGTCCCGGCCTTTCTTCCCATCGGAGGACCGGTCCTGGTGCGCCAGACATCGTCCACTCATGGTCCGGACGGCTACATCACCACCGATCCGTCTGAAATCCAGGCGGGAGTCGAGCGGCTGCAAAAGAAGATCGACTCTCACCTCAATTCCTTGACCTTTTTCGATCTCGACCTCACAAAGGGCGCACGCACCCTGATCGTGACCTACGGCGTTACGGCACGCGCGGCACGTGCCGTCATGGCGAAGCTTAGAGTCAACGGAGCGTCCGACGTCTCCCTTCTCGTCATAAAGACCCTCTGGCCCGTTCCGGAACAGGTGCTGCGAACCGCGGCCGATGGTGCCGACCGGATTCTGGTGGTTGAAATGAACCTCGGCCAGTACGTCCATGAGGTTCGAAGGGTCCTTTGCGGCAGGCAGGTGGATTTTCTGGGCAAAATGTCCGGCCGCTTGATCACCCCGGATGAAATCACGACAGCCCTGAAGAAATAGGCCTCTTCGAAGTCCTCACACAAGAACTGCACCCGAGCTGTTGGAGACCAAGGGATCTTGAACAGCCGGCGATCAGGATCGAGGCACTGAGAGATCCATCAAATTGAAAACCGATATGCAACCGAAGATCGTTGCGAAAGACACACGGAAGCGAGAGGGCGCTGTGAGGGGAAGCTCTTCGGGCTCAATACCACTTTTTTTCCACAAACATCTCGATCATCTCGAGCCGTTCTTTCACCAGAGCCAATTCTTCGCTCGTATTGCGCAGACGGTTGGCAAGTAGCTCTGTAAACATGCGGTACAGCACCGAAGAGAATGCGTTTTCATCCCCCTCCTCTGCCCTGTCCATGAAAGATCCATCGACAGCCAGGCAGGTAACGGCAGTAACGGCATGCACTGACGCAGACCGGGCCTCACCATCGATTACGGAGAGCTCACCGAATACATCTCCGGGGCGATCGAGTCTGCTTATCTGCCTTTCATGCTTGACAACCGTCACTTCACCGGAAAGGAGAAGATAGATCCAGCAATCGTAGAGCCCCTCTTGAATGATGACCTCATCGGGCTCATATTTGCGTATTTTACTCAGAGCCAAAATCTCTCTGAGGTACTTTTCTTCAAAGGACTGCAAAAAAGGGATTTTCCTGAACTGTGCGATCAGTTGATCCTGGCCCTTCAGATATGGACTTTCCTTCATGTACACCCCCCTTGCAAGCTCGACGCAAGGCGTTCATTTCCATTATTCCCCTCGACGAAGAATCAGACAACGAGCCTTCTTTCCATGGCGATGTGGGGCATCCTACCATAAGATAAGAAGTGTACGCAAAAACCGAGTGAAAAGAAGCCGGGACGGGCACCGACAAATTCGTGAGTAATGAAGCCGGCTTCGCGAATGAAGATGGCTGGTGCCGTTCGGATCACTCGAGGTCTGTTCCCGATAATGTCAGGACGTTATCGGGAAGCGACCTTTCTTTTTGAGCTCCTGGCCTTCCCGGGCTTACCCGCTTTACCGGTCTTCTTAGGCTTGCTCGCCTTACCGATATTCTTAGAATTACCGGATTTACCGGCCTTAATGACTTTCTTGTTTTTAGCGCCCTTTTGGGCCTTGTCGGCCCTGGCGGATCTACTCGATTTCTTGAGCTTGGTGGATTTTCTCGCCTGCTTGACTACCTTTGCAGTGCCCCTGGCTTTCTTCTTGCTTATAGTAGTCCACTTGGACCGGCCGGTCCTCTTGGACGATTTGAACTTGCCGGAGCGCTTGCCCTTGGCTTTGACCAGCTTCGAGCGGGAAGAAACAAGCCTTGTCTTTGAAGTCCCATGGGAGCGGTAGGACGCTTTTGCAGTTCGTACAGGCTTGCCGGAAAACTTGGAGATCTTCGACTTTCGCGAAGATCTATGGGAAAGGCGGGCAACCTTCGTTTTCCTGGAGGACTTATGCGCATGGAGGCGAGAGCGAGAATTGGAATGAGAACGGTAGCGAGAGCGAGAATGAGAACGACGGGAGCCTGTTGCTTTCGGGTCAAATTTGAAGGGAGTGTCGCCCGTTATGGAACGTGCGGCCGGCTGGTATTCCTGTTTCAAAATTTTGCGCCACTGCTCCTGAAGCTCCCTCACGTGATCCTGAAGCTGAGGATCTTCCTCGGGCTGAGCCGAAACATAGACAGGCAATATGGATGATGCCGCAAAAAGGGCAGAAAACGATAATGATAGTAGTAATCTGCTTTTCATCGTCGATCCCCTTGTTCAGTCACGGTATTTCATGAAGAACCGCTTGAGATGACAGGTATCTTCATACTTCACAGTACAGCCCCAGCCGATTCCGTTCCCGGCTCGAGGCGGCCAAATGCCCGGAGGGCAGACCAATACAAACAGAAATGGTGGGATTCGAGTGAAGGCAGCTTATCAAAACGCAGGCGAATTGTACATGATTTCTAGATCCAAAAGCGCTTCCGCAATAAAAAGCACCCCAAAAGTCGCATAAAATATTATTCGGCAAGATTTTGCCGGGAAAACTTCGGCGGGCTGCCCGGGTTATGAAAACACGTGGTGAGCGCACCCGCGATGCAGGCACAGGCTGCGCATGTCAAGGAATTTACAGAAAAAAAGTGTGTCAAGGATAAGGCTACTCACCTAAGGCGGGACACCTTGAACGGTAGGGCGGGGTTGCGCCCCCGCCACGCTCACGGCTCACCAAGCTTGGCGAGTTGCGAGCATGGCGGGGACGCAACCCCGCCCCACCGTTCAAGGTGTCCCGCCTTATGTGAGTAGCCAAGGATAAGAACCGCTCGTCGCTTCATCGGAAGATGGCAACATCAGGCAACAATGTCGATGGCCCTTTGAACCATCTCATCGCTCGTCTTGAGCATCTTGGCGCTCGCCTCATAGGCAGAGCGATAGATTACCGAGTTGACCGTCTCCTTGGGAAGATCCACATTGGAGCCTTCAACAAGCCCGAACTGACCGCCTGCCAGGACGCTCTCCGTCAGCGGCCCCTGAGAATCGTCCTTGACAATACTTGAAACGGTGCTCCCGCCGCTGGGCATTTCCTGGATGACGGGCGTTTGAGACTTGAACGTGGAAGTCGCTACGTTGGCAACATTATTGGCGGTGACGGACGAAGCATCCTCGAAGGTCTTCATACCACTGTAAGCATTGATCAACGAGCTTCCGATTCTCATGTTTTCCTCCTGCCCCGACCGGGCGGATCAGCCGACATCTATAGCAACGACACCCTCAACGTGCTGATCACAATATAGCAGCGCTCTCGATCCAATTCAACACAGAGTTTCGAGCCGTCAACGCAAGTTGCCGATCCGCGTCTCTGCGGTGAACACACAAGCTCCGCATGAGGCATGTTCAGTCTTATGTCGGTAGCCATCCGTGCTCTTTCAACGACGGGCAATATAGGAGGATTACTTGACGACCGAAAGCGAATATGCTTTAGAATAGCCGGGTGGACATTTACCTGGTCACAATATAGTTGAATTCTTGAATTAAGTGCCTACGCGGGTCGTTCCTTTGACATGGAGACCAGAATGACCATTGACAGAGACTACGCTCAAGCGAAAGAAGAGCTCTACTTCCCCATTTCCCCCTTTATGATCTTTCCCGAGGCATACGGGGATTTTTCCATCTACGTGAAGAAGGGAAAACATTTTGTCCTCTACTCACGCAAGGGCGAGCTCTTTACCGAAAGGCACAAAACGATCTTGTATGAAAACGGCGTTGAAGAAGTTTACATCCGCTCGACCCAGCGGCCCGGCTTCGATGACTACGTGGAACAGAATCTTGCCAGGGTCCTGCTCGACGATGCAATCCCCATCCCGGTTCGGTCCAAGGTTTTCTATTGTGCGTCAAAGACCCTGATCAAAGACATCATGCAAAGCAAGCTTCCCGGTCCCTTGAATCCCGAACTGCACAAGAGGCTTCTGAGCGTCGTGACCACCAGTGTTCGCTTCTTCTGCAACAGGAACGCTCTAAAGGCCGTGGCGGCCTTGATGTCCCACGATTATCAAACCTTCACCCATTCTTCCAATGTCTTCATCTACACCCTTTCCATTCTGGAAACGTATCACTACGCCAACGAAGAGAAAACGCACATCGGTCTTGGTGCGCTTCTGCACGACGTCGGGAAGCTGCAGATTCCTACGACCGTCTTGAACAAGCCGGGAAAGCTCAACAACGAAGAATGGGAAATGATCAAGGCCCATCCGATAAAAGGCGTCGGCCTGTGCTCACTCGTGCCCCTGCACCAGACCGCCATCAACTGCATTTTGTTTCATCATGAAAAATGTGATGGAACCGGTTACCCGGCAGGTCTGAACAACGAGGACATCCCTTTGGCCGCCAAGGTCGTCAGTGTTGCCGACGTCTACGACGCTATAACCTCCAGGAGGCCCTACGCGGACGCAGTAACACCCTTCAAAGCTCTCACCATCATGAGGGAAGACATGAAGGGCTCCTTTGACGATGACGTCTTCAAGCGGTTCGTGCTCATTCTGAGCGGAGCCAACATTGTTTGATTTATCAGGAGAAACAGCATGGTAGATGACCAGCAGATCTACGAGGCGTTGGCGGCCCATCTGGATCGCCTTCCCTCGGGATTCCCCGGGACACCTTCAGGAATAGAAATAAAAATTCTTCGAAAGCTCTTCACTCCCGAAGAAGCATCTTTGGCACAGCTTCTCACTCAAAGACCCGAAACAGCGGAGGCCGTCGCCAGACGAACAGGACGCGAGGTGGAAGAGCTGTCACGAAAGCTGGAGAACATGTCGCGCAAAGGACTCATCATCCGACTGCGAAAAGGAGAAGAAGCCCGCTATATGGCCGCGCAGTTTGTTATCGGCATCTGGGAATATCATGTCAATGATCTGACCCCGGAGCTCATCCGGGATGTAAACGAGTACCTCCCGTACTTCTTCCGGGAGAGCTACGCGGTAACGACGTCTCAACTGCGCACCATCCCCGTCCCCACAGCCCTTTCAGCCGAACAGGCGATCATGCCTTATGAAGCGGCGCGGCAAATCATTCTGGAGCAGGATAACATCCTTGCAGCCCCCTGCATATGCCGCAAGGAGCACAAGATGATGGGCAAGGGATGCGACAGGCCGTTGGAAAGCTGCCTGGTCTTTGGAAAAGGAGCCGAGTTTTATCGGGAAAACGGCATCGGGCGAACAATCACACGGGAAGAAGCTTTGAAGATCCTGGAAGAAGCTGAAAAGAGCGGGCTGGTACTCCAGCCGTCCAACGCTCAGACTGTATCCAATATCTGCACATGCTGCGGCTGCTGCTGCCAGATCCTCATCAATCTCAAGCGGCTACCCAAACCGGCACGGCACGTGGCGTCCAACTATTTTGCCGTCATTCAGGCGGATCGGTGCGTTGGCTGTGAGACATGCCTGGAGCGATGCCAGATGGAAGCCATCACGATAGACGCACAAACCGCCGTGATCCAGCGGGACCGATGCATCGGCTGCGGCCTGTGCGTGCCCACCTGCCCGGAAAAGGCCATTCACCTCGAAATGAAGCCGGAAGATGAGCGCTGCACTCCTCCCGGGCGAGTAATGGAAACCTATAGGCGCATTCTCCAGGAGCGCATGGAAAGGTCAGGGGCATAGCTAACCAAGTCCAGCGCCTGGAACCTAAAACACATCAGCGGAGAAGACGTAGATTTCCGTCCGCGAATCTTTCCAGGCGCTTCGAGGCAGATTGGCCTTTACGCAAGTTTGTTCCAGAAAAGTGGTACGATCCCAGCCATGCTCGGTGGCCACCTGCGGCAGGAGCAAACCTGCATGGCTACCCCGCCTCATGTAGATCCCATGCACACCCACCTGAATTTCTTCCACCTTTTCGATTTTCTCGAGCGGCGTCAGAACCGATATTTCGATCTTGATGTCTTTCAGCTCCGAAGATTGCACGGGTGGAAACCGAGGGTCCTGAAAGGCCGCGGCAACGGACATCTCGGCTACGGTATCGGCCAGAGGACCATTGGGAATGATGTGCCCGATACAGCCCCGGAGCTCCCCCTTTTTCTGAAGGGTCACAAAAGCTCCGCGGGCCTCTCTCAGGTGAGGCGCTCCGGCTTCGAAGCGTGGCAGCTCCGCTCCACGGCATCGCGCCTCGATGGTTTCCTTCACGATTCGATGCAACAGCGCTTTTTCATCGAGACTCAGACCGAGATCGACTCCCACTTTGGATCGGCCCGACTCACTCCCTGCTTTCTCCGTGGAGCTCATTCCGAGGGCCGCGGCCATATACCCGACCACCCGCCCACGGTCTCCCGTAACGTCTCCCGAATTGGCGTAGTCGAGAGCCCGCACGGTGTTCGCTCCCTGGCGGCGCGCGATGAGCATGGCCGTCACAATGGGACCGCCGCCGCACGCTTCACATGCGCCTCGAGCGAGACTGGAGCTCAGGCCTTCCGGATCGAAAGCCTTCACCTTGTCGAGCACCACCTGGTCGAGGGATTTCGCCCGGTCATAAGAGTGGTAATGGGACAGGTCTGAACTGGCCACCACCAGGACAGGCTTGCCTTTGATGCAATCGGCCACGGCTTCGGCAAGCCATTGGCAGGCACCGATATCCTGCTCGCCCATAACCAGAGGCACCAGCCTGAAATCCGGCATAACCACCTGGAGGAAGGGAAGCTGGATTTCGAGGGCATGTTCCTGATCATGCACCCCGGGAACATACCGAATGCGGTTGTCGCGCTTTTCCAGGGCAGTTGTCAGCTCGCGATCCAGCGGAACTACCCCCAGGGGCGTGCGGAAGCCTCCCCGATCATAAACCGAGACACCGGAAAACCGGGCATGATGGCTGGGAGCGATAATGACAACAGTCGGAAACTTGTGCTTCTCGAGAAGCTTGTACGAATATGCAGCCACCTGCCCCGAAAACATATATCCCGCGTGCGGCGCGATCAACGTGGTGAGCTGCCCGGGAAAGTCCGTTTCCGGAACCTTCTTCAAGAATCCTTCAATCTGCCGCCTCAAATCGGAAGCCGAACCGGGATACCATGAACCGGCAATAACCGACTCGTGAACCTTTTCCGAGGATAGTGCCTGCTGCCCCGAATCTTTGTCATCCGCGGCGGCGGCACATCCCGTCCCGACACTTCCGGTGATTTCTCCCTTTCGACCGGTTCCCTCATGTCCATTGATTTTGAAGATCCCAAAATCAAAAAAGAGAACAAACGCAATCACCGACACTACAAACGCCAGTGTGGACCTTAGCCGGAGTCCTGGAGCCTGAAGATTTCGCATAGTCTCCTCGATAGTGTGCTGGGAATGGAAAACGGCTGCCGACATAAGACGGGACAACCTATCGATTCAATATACTCTGAGCGGATAGCGGCTGAGCTTTCTTCACCGCAGAGGCGCAGAGGACACAGAGGACACAGAGGAAACGCAGAGAAAAGCTCTTGGAAATCTCTAAAGTTTCTCTGCGCTTTCTTTGCGTCCTCTGCGCCTCTGCGGTGAACACACAAGCTCCGCCTTGGCATGTCCCGTCTTATGCCGATAGCCCCCATGGCTTCACCGGAACACCTCATAGCTCATAAGAAGCCGGGCTATTTCCCCCGCTTCACGCTTTCGATCACAACAGGCTTCACCGGCACGTTCTGATTCATACCAACGGTGTTTGTCCGCACCTTCTTGATGCGATCCACGACATCCATGCCATCGACCACTTTGCCGAAAACCGCATATCCAAACCCCCTGGGCGTATCATCCCTGTGGTTCAAGGCATCGTTGTCCTGGACGTTGATGAAAAATTGGGCCGTTGCACTGTCCACGATGCCCGTTCTCGCCATGGCGATGGTGCCGCGGTCATTTTTCAAAGAAGACGCAGCTTCGTTCTTGATGGGCTCGTGAGTGTCCTTTTGTTTGAGATCAGGGGTAAAACCTCCGCCCTGGATCATGAAGTTTTCAATTACCCGATGAAAAACCGTCCCATTATAGAAGCCTTCATCGACGTAGCGCAAAAAATTGCTGACCGTGACAGGGGCTTTGTCGGCCCATAGCTCGACGCGAATCTTGCCTTCGGACGTATCCATCACCACGATGGGATTTTCCGGTGCTTTCACCTTCTGCTCCCCGGCTTTAGCTTTGGGCTCTTCCGCTTTGACCTTCGGCTGCTCTGCTGCTGCCTTCGGCTCTTCCGCAAAGCTACTTCGGGCAAAAGGACAAAGGACTGAAACAACAAGAGCCGCTAGCACCAACACCACGCTGATTACCCTTCCCGCAGACCGCATACGACATCTACCTCCTTAAAATTACCAAAGATTTTGTTAATAAAGGACCTTCATACGAATCCAACAGCCACGCCCACTATCCGCATGCAAAACTGCCGATGAAATCCCCCAACCCCCATGAGATGCCTTTGATCGTTCGTGGAGTTGGGGATCACAGTCCATGCGGAGTTCATCTAATATTGTTGTTCCTGTTGTCAAGACCACATTTCCCGACAGGAAAGCCGATTTTCTTGAGCTGTCTCTTCATTCTCTACGGCTCCTGGTTATCCTGAGCGTATTGCCGATAACCGTGAGGCTGCTGGCCAGCATGGCAAAGACGGCGATGAGAGGATTCAGGGCTCCCGCGATGGCGAGAGGAATTCCCAGGACGTTATAGAGGAAGGCGAAGAAAAGGTTCTGACGAATGATCTTCGTGGTCAAAACCGAGAGCTCGAGAACATCCAGAACCTTTGCCGGACTGCCTGCAAGGAGGGTTATGTCGGAAGCGTCCCGGACGATGCCGGCCTCCGCGCCGAGCGAAAAGCCGACGTCCGCCTGAGCCAGGGCGGCGGCGTCGTTGATTCCGTCGCCGATCATACCCACCCGGTGCCCATCTTTCTGGAGGCGCCGAATGATCTCGACCTTGTCCGAGGGCAGAGCCCCCCCGACGAAATCATATATCCCCAGTTCCTTAGCGATAGTGCCCGTCGTTTCCTTCGAATCGCCGGAAGCCAGCCATAGAGCGATGTTCCGTGAGCGAAGCGCCGAAACCGCCTCTCTGGCACCTTCCCTCGGGATATCGCCGAAAACGAAAAGCCCTCGAACCTCACCCTCCCAGGCGTAGAAGACAATGGTCGAGCCCCTGGATTCCATTGCAGCGGCATGCAGGGCCAGAGTATCCGGAATGGTCAAACCGGCTGAGGTCATGAGCCGGCGGTTCCCGGCCATCACTTCTTCACCTTGAACATTGCCCCGCGCTCCCAGTCCCTCGAAGTATTGGAAATGATCGGCAACCTCATTTGCGGCCCCGCACGTTTCCTCTTCCGCATTCATCGTCTCCCTTCCGTGAGCCTCGGAAAATGGGGTCAGCCCTCTTTCACGGGCCTTTCTCAGGATCTCCCGGGCAAGGAAATGATCCGAATGGCTCTCGACCGCAGCCACGCGACGCAGAGCTTCTTCTTCGCTTCCGCCGGCAACCACCACCTCACGCAGCGAGTAGCTTCCTTCGGTCAGAGTGCCGGTCTTGTCGAAAACAAGCACATCCAGGTCCTTTACCTTCTCCAGTGCTGTCGGATCTCGAACGAGTATGCCTCTGGATCGTGCAGCTTCAATGGCGGCAACCTTGGCCAGGGGCGTTGCAATGCCGAGAGCGCAAGGGCAGGTGATGACGAGCACGGTCACGGCCCGCAGCAAAGCTTCGTCGGCCGGTAAGCCTCCAGCCCACAAAACGAGCGAGGCCACAGCCGCAATGACAAGGACGGCCGGAACGAGCCAATGGGTAATGCGGTCGGCCAGAAGCTCGACGGGATTCTTCCGGGTGAGCGCCTCCCGCGTCAAAGAGATCATCTGGTTGAGTGAGCTCTCCGACCCGACCCGCGTTGCCCGCACCCTCATTTCTCCATCCAGGAGCAGAGCACCACCCGGGATTTCATCGCCGATGGATTTCTTTGTGGGCCTGGATTCTCCCGTCAGTATGGACTCGTCCAGGCGATAAAATGAATCCCGTTTGCCGGTTTGCCCCTGGATAATGCGGGCATCCACCGGAACGCGCTCACCGGCCAGCACCAGGAGCTCGTCTCCCGGGCCGACCGCATCAGAGGCAACCCAACGCTCGCCCGATTCCCTGCAAAGACGTGCCTTCCCGCCCGCAAGACGGAAGAGCTCGCCGACACCCCTCGACACCTGCTCTCTAGCCCGAGCTTCGATGAATTTCCCTAGAAGTACCAGCGTTACGAGCATGGAGGCGGTATCGAAGTACAGGTGCGGACTTCCACGATACATCCCTATGACACTCACCACATAAGCCGAAAGGGTACCAACGGCAATCAGCGTGTCCATGGATACGCTCTGAAAGCGAAGCCCGAGAACAGCTCTTTTCAGAATGGGAAAGCCTCCGTAGAACACCACCGGAGTCGCCAAAAGACACAGCGTATAGGAAAAGTTGCGTATGGATTCCCGCCCCAGCTCATGAAAGAACCCGGCATAAAGGGCAAAGGAGAGCATCATGACGTTCATCGTCAAAATGGCGGACACTCCCAGACGCATGAGAACATCTTTCCTGATTGCCGCGTCCCGCGAGCCTTTCGCACCGTCCGCACCATCACAGAGATCATTGAAGGAGACGGCACGATACCCAAGCTTTGAGATACGCTCCAGGATCTCCCGAGGATCGATCCGGTGCGGAAGGTATTTGATTCGAGCCAGATCGGAGAGGAAAAAGACCTCGGCTTCCAAAACGCCTTCGGTTCGGCGCAGGATTTCCTTCACCAGCCAGGAGCATGCCGTGCACCACATACCTTCCACTTTGAAGCTGAGCTCACGGGCAAAACCGGCTTCGAAATCTTCAGGAGTGGTGATTTCCCGGGAATCCGTCTGCCCCCCGGCGATAAGGCCGGATGAGACACAAGCCTGATAAAGCTCGGTCTTTCTGAAATCCGCAGGTAGCCCTTCAGGACTGTTGAAGAGGATTTGGAAGACATGCAAACAACCGTGGCAGCAGAAGCGAAGCAGCTCTCCGTTGACGGTTTCTTCTATTCCCGAGCGACCGACAGGAAGGCCACAGAGACTGCATTCTTCTTTCCGTGAGGAATCGGATGAGTATGATTCAGGCAAGGATTCCGGCTCCTCTTAAGACGAGGATAAAGCCCGTTACCATCACGGAAGCGGCAGCCACTCTTTCCCCCGGGAATCGCACTTTCAAAGAAATAAAAGACGTGGAAAGCCCTACAAGGAACAAAGCCGGAACCGTCCCGAGCCCGAAAGCGAGCATCGTGAAGCATCCTTCGACGGCGTTTCGCGTGGTTGCAGCCAGAACGATCATGGCCCAGGACAAGCAGCAGGGAAGGAATCCGGCGGCAAGCCCCAAAAGCATTTTGGACCCCACCCTTTGAGAGCGAAACAGCGGAGGAATCAGGCGATTGAGAAACGATGCCGGCATGGCGATAAGAGTTGCCAGGAAGGAAGGCAGCGGCACGAGCTTCAAGAGCACAAGCCCCAGGAAGACCAGTAGAATTCCTCCGATCATCATCAGGCTGCCACGAAAGCCACCGAACAAACTGCTCAAAGCGGCGGCCTGGAAGAATCCACCGGCCAGTGTCCCGAGCAGTCCATAGGAAAGAAGTCTTCCCGCATGAAAAGCCACGTGATGGAAGATGCCGTGCCGCCATGAAAATGAGGCGGAGCCGCCCTCAGCCATAGTTTCGGATCTTCTCGCGACATGAAGAGAATACGCCAGAACCAGTGGCCCGCACATTCCCAGACAATGAAGGCTTCCGGCAAAGCCAATAGCCAGAGGAAGGAGCTCAAACATGATCCGCGCCTGATGTTGAGAGGAACATCCCCCTACCCTTTCGACGGAGTGGCGAGGGATCGCATATAGTTGATGACGGCCCACCGATCCTCCACGGCTACCGTCGCAGCCAAGGGAGGATGCCTGTTGAAGCCCAGACTGATCTTGTAGAACAGGTCTCCGTCGCTTTGATCCTGTACATAGGAAGTCTTGAGGTTTGCAGGCAAAGGAGCGAAGCTTTGCCCCACCGTTCCATAGCCATCGAGCTTCGGTCCGTGACATTGGATGCAATAATAGCCGTAAGCTTCTTTCCCTCTCTCCACTGAAGCCGCGTCCCCGGCAATGGGATTTTTCAGATCTCCGGGATCTGCCTGCCTCAGCACCTCGATGCCTCCCGTGACGGGAATCGCCTTTCGAGGCATCTCCGGGATGGAAGCACCGTAAGTATTGACAGCTTCATCGTCTTTCATCCTCCCATAGTTGCAGCCGGAGAGGAGCACCAGAACGAGAAACAGACCCAACAAACGGCGCATTATGGGCCCGGCGGAGCGAACGATTGCATCGAGACAAGCGATCATGGCTTCCCCTCCTGCTTTAGGAGCTCGGCACCTTTTGTCGGTCCCATGACATGTTGATGCTCCGGAGGACCAATGTCACCGGGGCGAGGTACAATACCGGGATTTTCCTTGGGAGTGGTCGTGGAGTATTGGGATTTGCCCGGTACGTCTTCAATAATACCGAAGTCCCAGGGCTGCTGTCCTTTATCACCAACGGTAAAGTAGATGAGAAATCCCCAGGCGATTATGGCGATTCCAAACCCGATGATGCACGCCCAACTTTTGAGGGTAGATCCCGTATCTTCTTTTTCATCGGAGGCCGAATGTTCCATGCCCGTTTCCTCGGTCAGCTTGAATTGCACAATAGTCCCGTCATAAACCGTTTCCAATCAATATCCGACAGGACCTCCCCTGATGCCGATAATAATCATGTACCCCAACCACGAAAAAGCAATGCCGACATAAACGACAATCAAGAAAGGTGATATGGGGTTGTCCTCATAGCCGGGCAGAGCCCCTCCCTCTTCTTTCCCGGTTGGGGCAGCTTCTTCTTCAGCTTTCGGTCCCTCCTCCGGCTTGCGGCGCGCCGGATAGCCCGCCCAGGCGAGATAGATCAGGATGAGCGTAAGGAATCCAAGAAACAAAGACAGCACCATGTATTGAAAATCAACCAGAGAGAAGAATCTCATAATGTCCCCCTATCCTCACAGGGTACGCAGACTCACAAAAACCGCAGCCGACAGCCCTAATAAAAAGATCAATCCGAAAAACAGCAGGACATAGATTTCGACAGTCGACTTTGACGGATCATCGGCCTGAACATCAGCAGAGGCGGAAGCCGATGCCCGTGCCGAGAACGTTTCCCTGCTCAACGCCAGAAACCGCGCTCTGTCCTGATCCGCAAATTGCCCTGACCACAGGCCCCAAATGAAGGCGGCCAGACTGACCCACAGACTGATGGCAACAAGAATGATCCAATATGGGAAATACATCGTTTCTACCTTCTCTATCCAGGAAGGCCACCAACATAAGCCGGGACAACCTATCGATTCAATATACTCTGAGCGGATAGCGGCTGAGCTTTCTTCACCGCGGAGGCACAGAGGACACAGAGGAAACGCAGAGAAAAGCTCTTGGAAATCTCTAAAGTCTCTCTGCGCTTTCTTTGCGTCCTCCGCGCCTCTGCGGTGAACACACAAGCTCCGCCTTAGGCATGTCCCATTTTATGCCGGTAGCCTCCATGAACTATGGTTTTTCCTCCACCGGAGGCATGTAGGCAGCGTCGATTCCTCTCGGCTCCGAATGTGCATCCGTTTGACCGATGAAGGTTACGGCCACATAGTTCCCCACGTCCCAGATCTTTTCGGACTCGAGCTCCTTCTTGAAGTAAGGCATGGCCGTTCCCGTGATGCCGTTCATGATCTGGTAGTAGAGAATCCCTCCCGAAATGCCCCTGTCCTTCAGAATGGTAAAGTTTAGAGGCGGCGGATAGAGATAAGGCTGCGCCGCCCCCATGCCGTCCCCGATGGGACCGTGGCACCCGAGGCAGAAGGACTGATAAATCCGATGCCCTCGCTTCATATCCGCCTGGGTCGTGGGATAGGGATTGGGGAGCTTCCGCCACGGCTCGGGCACCATCGAGTGAATCCATTCGGCGTTCTTATCCGGACCGGATTCGTAGGCCTCGATGGCTTTTGCCTTCCACGCGCTCTGGCGCTTTACCCGGTAGTCCGCCTGCTTGAATCCCAGGCCCTGCTTGTAGGCAATGAGAGTCCTGATCTTTTCCTTACCCAGAAACTCCCAGGCGGGCATGATGGATTCCGGACGGACGAAGCGCGGGTTGACAAAATGAGCCCAATGCCAGTCGTCAGGGTGCTCGCCGCCTTCCTGGGAGAGGTCCGGTCCCGTGCGCTCCGTTCCCACCAGATTGGGCTGATCGGCCACATAGTCTCCCGACTCGGCGATGCGCTCGGCTCCAATATCCCAGTCTATGCTTCGTATAAACTGAGTATGGCAGAACATGCATCCGTTGTTGACGTAAACATCACGCCCCTGTTCCTCCAGGGGCGTCCTGGGGCGATAGATCTCCGAAGGGTGCTCGCTGATCGTCACCCACGGCAGGACGACGGCGATGAGCAGAACGGAGCCGAAGATAATCAGGCAACCGGCGATGAGGATGGTTGGAGTCATTTTCATGGCGTTTTCCTGTCACTCTTTACTGGCGGATGACGTTCCATAGACGCTCATCGATATATTGTAGAGTCCAATGGCGGCGGCGCCGAAGAGCAGCACCCCGATGGCCGCCCTGAAGAACAGATAGGGAGCGATCTGGGGCAAAACCTTGTAGACCGTCTCACCATTGAGCCAGCTATTCCCCTGAACGAGGCCCGCGGCCGTCAGCACCGCCCAGAAACCGGCCATCCCGAAGAGCACCAGCCAATATTGGACTTCGACCAGCCTCTGATTGTAGACGGGCCTTCCCATAATTCTGGGAAGGACGAAATAAAGCCCACCCAGACCGATTGTGCCGGAAAAACCAAGTACTCCCAGATGGGCATGGGCGACGACCCAGTTGTTCAGGTGCGTGACCCTCTGGATCACGGGCAGCGCCTGAAACGGCCCTTGAAAGCACGTGAAGATGTACCAGACCAAACCGGCCATAACGAATCTTCCCCCAAGATCCATATGGAAAAACTGGAGGCGGCCCCGCATGGTCAGCCACAGATTCATAAGGACCGTCATTACCGGGATGATCATGGCGATACTCCCGGAGATGGCCAGGACCTTGAGCCAGGTGGGCGCCGGCGTCTGGAGAAGGTGGTGAGTGCCGATGTGAGTGTAAATCATGAGGAGACTCCAGAACCCGAACATCGAAAGAGTATGGCTGTAGAGGGGAGACCGGCTGACGTTGGGAACGACGTAGTAGGCCACCGCAACGGAAAAAGGAGTCAGGAACAGGCCGACGATCCCATGCCCATAAAACCAGGCCAGGATAGCGTCCGGCATCCCGTTGATGGCTCCAGTCGAGGGATTCCATACGGCGTTTCCAAAGAGGTAGATCCAGAACGTAAAGATCAGCGCCGCAAAAACATACCAGACACTGACGTAGAGCACTTTCTCCTTGCGATGGACCGCCGTCATGAGAAGATTGAAGAAAATCAGGGCAAGATCGATGAGGACGAAAATATCGACGGGCCAGATCCATTCGGCGTATTCGCGGCTCTGGGAATGTCCGAAAGCCAGGGTGAGGGTACCCGCTACAATGGTCAGATTCCACAGCCAGATGATCGCCTTCCCCAGCCGCTCACTGTAAAGAGCCGTTCGAAGCAAAGTGGGCACCATATAGATGGCGGAGCCGATCAGAGCGGACCCCACGAACCCGAAGATCATCGTACTGGTGTGTATGGGGCGGATTCTGCCGAAGACGATCCACGGGATGTTCCCCAGAAGATCGGGGGCGGCCATGTGCGTGGCGTCCGTCAGCCCTTCGATGGTCCCCAGGAGAAACCAGAACGCGGAGCTCACGTAAAACGCTTTTGCCGTTCCAAAGGGCTCTTCTTTCAAGAATTTCAAAATGGCACCTCCGTGGAAGCTCTTCCCGTATTCAAAGCTTGAAACATCGGCATCCTTTTCCGTCCCTCAACTGCTTTCCATCCCGGCCGGGAAAGGTCACTAATGATGGCAGGCCAGCCAGCAATCCGTCTGCGCATTGCGTTTCTTGTGGCAATCGATGCAGAATCCCATTCTGAAATTGACGATCCTCAAACGGTCCATGGTCTGCACGTCCCCATGGCACTGGACGCAGTCGAGCTTTCCCCATTTGATATGAGGTTGATGCCTGAATTTTACGTAGTCGGGAACGAAATAGATGCGAATCCATTGCACGGGGCTCTTCGTATCGAAGTGCTCCTTTTCTTTCACGATCTCAGGATGCAGGGGAATGATGTATTCGTGGCAGAAAAAGCACTTCTCCATCTCGGGAAGTCCCGCGTGCTCCGAGCGCTCGACATAGGGATGGCAGAACCGGCAGTTGATCTGCTTCACCCCGGCGTGAACCCTGTGGCTGAAGGGAATCGGCTGTTCGGGGCCTATATCCAGATGAGGAAAGAAAAAATAGATATACAGCATCAGAGCCATGAGCGCCCCGGCCGCCAGAAGCCATTTGGTCCATCTCTTTGAATGCTCGACGCGCTGCTCGGTATTTTCAGCCATCATCCCTCGCCCTCCTCGTCCTCGACAACCTGCCTTATTCCGAGGGATTCCTGAAACAGGAGGTCCGCAATGGGAAGCAGAGGAAACCGTTTTAAGAACTGAAGCACGCACAAGGCCATGATTCCAAGAAAGCCCGCGCTGATGCAAAGCTCCATTAGCCCCAACGGCACCTGAGCGCCTTTCCAGAGGGAGGGAACGATCAGGAGGAACCTCTCGATCCACATCCCGCAAAGAATCATGATAGTGAGCGCCAGCATGGGGTTCCGCTTCATTTTGATTTTTCGGCTCAGGAGCAGGACGAACGGGAGAGCGTAGCAAACCACCAGAACCGTCCAGGCAACGGGAGCCCAGGGACTCGACATCGTACGCTTGATGACAAAGCGGGTTTCCTCGGGGAGGTTTCCGTACCAGATTACGAGAAACTGAGCGTAGAAGAAGTCTCCTGCCACGATACAGAAGCCCATGAGCAGCTTTCCCAGATCATGGTATTGCTGATCATGGATAAAACCCCGCAAGCCCATGCTTCTTTCGGCAATAACGGAGAGGATAATGACCCCCGCCAGGCCCATGTAAAAGCATCCGATCCAGTAGTAGGCTCCAAAGAGGGTGCTGGACCAGTGAGGGCTCAAAGACATGATGAGATCGAAGGCGATCAGGCTGAGGAGCACCGCGTAGAGGACTCCGTAGGCGGGAGCGAGAATAGTCTGCAGGCGCGTGGGACCTTCTCCCGGAGCTTCACCGGTTCCCCATTTCTCCGACCCGGCGGCAAGGAGCTTCATATCCCTCCCGACGGAGGCGTACACGAGCGCAACGGCAACGGCCACCAGCACAAAGAGCGATGCTCCGTCGCGGGCGAAGAGGAAGGGGACATTGAGCCACGCCGCCTTTTCATGGACCGGCTCCTGAATCCAGGGAAAAAGCCTTTCTTTCCCGAAGTACAGCCCCCAAAAGAGCACGAAAGCAACGGGCAGAAAGGCCACGGGCGCTTCGGCCAGGCGCTTCACGGATCTTCCCCAGCGAGCGTTGGTCATGGTCAGGGTGGCCGATAGCAGCACGGTTCCGAACGCCACATCCGACCAAAAATGAAAGTTGATCAGGTAGGCCTGCCAGGCCCTTTGCGCTTCCGATCCCGACACTCCGGCCAGGAAAACCACAATCCCGATCAGGGTCAGCACCAGGAAGACAATCGTGCAGGTCCGCTCACCCGCTCCCGGACCGGCGGCACAAATTTCTTGAAAGATCTCATCCCTGGACTTCATTTACTTCCTCGGCACCGGCTTCTTTAAGGAGCTTCACAATCTCTTCATGCTCGCCCTCACCACAGCGGACCAGAACCCCGAACCGATCGTTGGAAAAGCGCGGATCATAGTACGAGGGAAGGCGCAAACGCGGAATGCGGCCGATGATCAGCAGCCCCACGAACGGAATCACAACCCCGAACAAAATGCAGAATTCGAAAGCTACGATCACAAAGGGTATCCACGGAACGACCGGCTTTCCACTCACGACGAAATGCCACTGCTCGACCGTAAAAACAGCCAGGCTCAGCCCGAACGTAATGCCGGAAAGGGCCGCCAGGAGCGTTACAAGCCGCATGCGGCTCGTCTTCATTCCAATGGCCTCCTTGATCTCATGCAAGGCCACGGGAGCGAAGACCGTGAAATCGCTCTTCCCTCGCTTCAACGCCTCGAGAGCGGCCAGCAGGTCGTCCAGGTATTCGAAGACTCCGACTAAACCCGATTGTTGCATGCTTGTGTCCTGTCTTGGGAGCCCGAAAGGAAATAATTGTCCGGGTACCCTTTGATCGCGTCATTCCCGCAGTCTTAAGCCGTCCGCCTTCGCAGAGGGCGTGGGGCCTCTTCCTTCACCTCCGCAATGGATACAGCCGGCAGATACTTTGCAAACAAGAAAAAGAGGAAAAAGAAAAGACTGAAAGAACCGAACATGATGCCGTATTCGATGATCGTGGGGCTGTAGACTCTCCACATGAAAGGATCGTGCGCATGGGCCGGAGCACCGGCTATGATGACGAACCGTTCATACCACATGCCGATATCCACGAGCAGCCCGATGACGAACAGGCTGTAGACATTGGTCCGCAGCTTCTTGAAAAAGTAGAACAGCGGCACAATGGAATTACAGAAAAGCATGACCCAAAATTCCCAGGCGTAGTGCCCCGTCATCCGCCACATGAAGCTGTCCTGTTCTACCCCGCCGCTGTACCAGGCGATAAAATGCTCCGTCCCGTAGGAGTAGCTCATGATGAAGCCCGTAAAGATGATGGTTTTGGCTATATTTTCGAGAGTGTTCATGCTGATGATGTTCTCGAACCGATAAAGGGTCCGCAACGGGATCAACAGTACCAGCACCATGGCCAGGCCCGAATGAATGGCGCCCGCCACGAAATAGGGAGCGAAGATGGTGCTGTGCCAGCCGGGCATGATGGACAGGGCGAAATCCCACGAAACCACGCTGTGAACCGAGATCACCAGAGGTGTCGCCAGGGCGGCGAAGAAAAGGTAGGCGGAGCCGTAATGGTGCCATTGATAGTGAGCCCCCATCCAGTTGAGGGAGAGAATCCCATAGATCTTGCGGCGCCACCCGGTTGATTGATCCCGAACCGCCGCCAGATCGGGAATGAGGCCCGTGTACCAGAAAAGAGTGCTCACGGTGAGGTAGGTCGAGATGGCGATAACGTCGAAGACCAGTGGAGACTGGAAATCGGGCCAGAGGTTACGCTGGTTGGGATAGGGAAGTATCCAGTAGACAAGCCAAACCCGCCCCAAATGAATCAGAGGAAACAGCCCCGCTGTCATGACCGCGAAAATTGTCATGGCTTCGGCAGCCCTGGAAATGGCCGTGCGCCACTTTGCCCGGAAGAGATAGAGAATGGCTGAAATGAGTGTCCCCGAGTGGGCGATACCAACCCAGAAGACAAAATTGATGAGATACGTGCCCCAGGCAATGGGATTCTTGACCCCGGCGACTCCGAGTCCTTGAGAGATCTGGTATCCCCAACAGGACCCTCCGACGACGATCCCCAGAAACCAGAACGCAACGACGCATTTGTAAAACGTTCCGGCAGATCCCATGGGGCGGATGATGGCGCGAGTGACCTCGTTGTAGCTCATCTCATTCATGATCAGACTTCCAGAGGCTTCGTCACCCTCTTCAAATAGATGACGGCAGGTTTCGTGTTTAGATTGCCCAACACCTGATAGGCCCTCGGGTCCTGAATCAACCGGGAAGCCCGGCTGTTCGGGTCCAACAGATTGCCGAAGGTAAATACATTCGCCGGACACGTCTGGGCGCAGGCCGTGGTAAATTCCCCGTCCTCAACAAGCTTTCGCCCTTCGTTCCTCGCTTTGCTCTTGGCCTCGATGATCCGCTGAATGCAGAAGGAGCATTTTTCCATGACTCCCTTCCCTCGGACGGTCACGTCGGGATTGAGCTGCCATTCCAGAGTCTTCGGGCGCGTGAAGGTGAACCAGTTGAAGCGGCGTACTTTGTAGGGATCGTTCTGGAGACAGAAGCGGGTGCCGAAGCAGCGGTTGTAGACCTGGTTGTTGAGTCCTTCCTTGCTATGGTGCGGCGCATAGACGGGACAAACCGACTCGCAGGGCGCGCAGTCGCAGTGCTGGCACAACATGGGCAGCCAGCGGGCGATGGGCTTGTCGTCATCGAAGTAGCGCTGAATCCGGAGCCAGGACATCTCCCGGCCCTTGACCATTTGCTCTTTTCCAACCACGGCGACATTATTCTCCGCGTAGCAGGCTACCACGCAGGCACTGCAGCCGATGCACCGGTCCAGGTCCACGATCATGACCCAGCGGTAATCCTTATGAGAATGGGCGGGATAGAAATCCTTTTCGGGATCGAAGCCCTCCGGCATGGGATAATCGATTTCGGGCTCGAGCTTCGAAGCGATGGCCTTTCCGTAGTCATCGAAGGCCATGACCCGCATCAGTCCTCGCCCATGCTGAGAAAAAGAGCCATCGACATGGGCAAGGGACATTGTTTTGCCGGTTTTTTCGAGAGTCACTCCGAAAGCGGGCCTCAGAATGCCACCCGTCGCGGGATCGAGATCGGAAGAGAAAAGGAGCATGGGATTTGCCGGCCGCTCGTTGGCGTATCGACCGAAATTCGTATGTCCCTGCCCCATCGGCATGGCGACGGTGCCTGCCGGAACGGTAGGGATGGGAATGGCGGGAGCTTCAAGTCTGCCGTACGGGGACTTGATCAGAAGCATATCGCCTCTCCTGATGCCGAGCTTCTCCGCCGTTTCCTGATGAATCTCCACCCATCCGTCCCAGGTGATCATGGTCAGCGGATCGGGGATTTCCTGAAGCCACATGCGGTTGGCCTGACGGCCGTCAAAGAAGAGGACCGATGGATAGGTCGTGAAATGCAGCCCGGTTTCGGGCCTTACATCCTCATTGGGAGTTGGAAAAGCAAAGGGAGACAGGCGAACGGGAATTCCGGCCGTTCCCGCGATCCCGGTTTCCCAGACTCCTCCTGTTTCCACGGCCTTTTCCCAAAAAGCTTCGAAGGGTATGTCCGGGGCCATCGTCTGCTGCCTTCGTGTCCAGGAGCTCTGGAGTACCTCGTGGAAATCCTTCCAGGGAAAGCGCTCCCCTCCGCGAGCGGCCTTTCCGGAACCGATCAAAACGTCGCCAAGGTGCTTTGTATCGAACAATGTCCCCATAACGGGCTGCATGAGCCCCGTCACGCCGGCTCGCGGAGAGTAGTCGCCCCAGGATTCGAGAGGTGTATGAGTTGGGAGGACCAAATGAGCGAAAGCGCCGGTTTCATCGATGGCGCTGGAAAAGCTCACCACCAGGGGAACACTTTCGAGGCTCTTCCTGAAATCCCAGGAAAGGGGAAGCGAAAAAGCAGGGTTGGCCTCATGGATAAGGAGCAGCTCGATCTCTCCTCGCTTCATTTTCTCGGTCAATTCTTTGATGGTGTCCGCACGCGCAACGTCGCTGTAGGCGGACCGCCCCGCGGAATCGATGGCCGCCTGAGATCCCGGATGGACCGCGCAGAGCAGATTAGCCGCTACGGCGGTTTCGGTTGCATGAGGCCCCGAAAGTGAAAGTCCCTCCGCCAGGGCCAGGGGCCTTTTAGCTCCAGCAAACCGGCGGGCGACCTGGTGGATCAGGTCCGGATCAACTCCCGTTCTGGCTGTTATGGCCTCAAGAGTCCACGGGCTTGCCATGGCACCCAGTTTATTTTTCGTTTCGCCGGGCATATTCGCACACAGATTCTCGTCAAGGATCACCCGGAGCATGCCGAGCCCGATCAGGTATTCTTCTCCCGGAGCAACCGGAATCCACAGATCAGCGTTATTCCCGGTCATGGAAAGGCGCGGCCCTACGTAGACGAACGGATTTCTGCCGGACGCGCTCAACGTGTGAAAGGCTGCATATTGACGGGCATATTCAATATTGGAAAGCCAGGTTTCAAGAAATCCCGCACCGAAGGATATGATAAAATCCGCCTGATCGATGCGATAGGCCGGGATGCCGTCGTAGCCGAAAACGATCTCGTTGGCCTTCCGAAGGGGCTCATAGGCAAAGGGCTCGTAGAGGATATGCCCGGCCGGATTTCCCATTTCCTTGACCCAGAGGTCGATGAGATCCTTCATGGACCCGGTTACAAGCTCCGAGACGAAGACAATACGCTCTCCCCTGCCCCCTGCTACGATTTCTTTGAGTCGCTGAACAAGGAGTCTTTCACCTGCATCCCAACTGACAGGGTCAAATCCTCCCCTTTCATTTCGCTTCAACGGCCCCGTAAAGCGATCCGGATTATAGAGCCCATGGAGCGACGCCTGGCCGCGGGCGCACAGCTTCCCGCCGCTTACCGGGTGGAGAGGATTTCCCTCGACCTTTATCACCCGCCCATCCCGGTTCTTGGCCAGAAGACCACAGCCGGCCGGGCATTCTCTGCAGGTGGTCGCATACCAGTTGGCTTCGCCCGGAATGATGTCTTCGGGAGGAATGATATAAGGAATCAGCTTCCGGGTGGGCTCGGAACACCCCGTGGCGGCGGTGGCCGCTCCGGCCATCCCGAGAATGCGCAAAAAATCCCGACGCCCTAGATCCACCATAAGCCTCTTTCCGCCCTCTTCCGAGCCCAATCCTCGATCTCACGAAATTCTGAAGAAAAATCCGCCCGGATATATGCTGAAGAAGTTGAGAACAAATACATGCCAATATCTTGGCATGTTGAAGCGGCTCTATATCTATCTTACCGAGCCCTTGCCGAAGCACTTCAGTGGTGGCATGGAATATTTGTCCCCCCCCTCGTGCCGTCGAACAGCCTGCCAACCAATTCCTCGCTAAGATACAGCAGGCTTCCGAGACCGTTAATGGGGTATTCCATGTATTTTGTGGGTGGGAATGGATGTATTATAAGGGTCGTCAGATAATGCATGACATATTGGTCATCATGAGCATGAGCCTTCGGGAGTCGAACATATCAGGTCCTCAGCCTTGCGTCCGAATAGATATAGCCCTAAGTGTCTTTCCTTCCTTATGTTGGTGACCCTGTTTACCATTGAGTGATATTTTTCTCACAATTCAAAGGGCTGCTCCTAAGTGTTGTCTTTTGTCCGTTTGAAGCCTATCTTTGCTGTAAAGTCAGGCGGTGCCGTGCCTTTGAAATGAGAACCGCGGCAATTGTAAACATTATGGAATCTGCGCCGGTCAAGACAGTCGCCGAAATCCTGCGGCCCACCCCTTCGGGGACGTGCGGTGGGAGACCGGCTGCAACTTCCGGGAAGGAAGAGCGATGAGAAGAGCGGTTGTATTGGCAGCCATGGTGATTGTTTTGATCGTATTATATTCATCTTTAGCTTCCGCCGAGGAGATCTCGATAGAGTCAACGGGGGAGAGCCAATGGACGATCCATGGAGACAGTGACGCCCCCATAGGCACATTGAAAAAGACCGAAGATGGCAACTTCAGCCTCTACAATGCCGAGGGCGGCTACGTGGGAATTATTTTGGCTGAATCCAAGAAATTAAGACCACCCGGCCTCCACACGGCCATAGGCCCAGCGGAGGCACGTCTTTATCTCGACGCTCTCAAAGTCCTCCCAAAATCCGAGGAAAAAGCTCGACCTTACTGAACTGAATGAGCTTCGGATCCACCGTGTGTCCGGGAGGGCGAATGCTGGAATTCGCAAATTTTGTGCGTGGAGGCACATCTTTACGCGCCGTAACCCATCAAAGGCCGTGGGATGATAAAAGAGACGGCAAGAAAATGGCAGCCGCACAAGCCGCAGCCACCAGGAGAATGAAAACGCAGGCAAGGGCCAGAAGCTTCAACCGAATCGTTCTCAGTCGCCTCGCCACCTCTACCTGGCCGGACGAAATATCCTTCAAGGCATCCAGCATGATACGGGCAGTTAGCTTCTGCCGGCTGTCACCGGCCAGGGTGTGTAGCGTACGCTCCATAATCAGGTCGATCAGGCGGATGTTGCCGCGAGTCGTCATCCAGAGCAAACAGAAGGCCGTACGAGACGGTCTGAGCCGCGCTCCGGCGTTCGCCGGCATGAAGGTCACGTAGCTTTTTACTTCGCTTCGGCTCAAAGGAGGCAGTTTCCGGAACGTGCCGATAAGGCCGCGGAGCCGGCGCAACCGCGGCTGGTCGAGTCTGTCCAGGATTTCCGGCTGCCCCACCAGTAGAATCTGCACTGCATTGCCCCCTCCGGTCTCCTTGATGCCCGCGAGCATGCGCAAGGCCTCGAGAGCTGACGCTTTCAGGTTATGCGCCTCATCGACGACAATCACACAGTTCTTGCCGGCGGCATTCCGGTCAAGGATATACTGCTGCAAGACTGCAAATACATTCGATAAAGTAAAAGACGGAGGGATCGTGAGCCCGAATTCACGGGCAATGGCAGGAAGGAGATCTTCCCTGGCCGTCAAAGTCTCCAGGACGACCGACGTTGCCACCTTTTCCCGTTTCAGCACGGGCAGCAGTTGGAGCAGCAAGGAAGTCTTTCCCACTCCGCGCTCCCCGACCAGAAGCAGAAATCCCCGGCGGCTTTCGATACCGTGGAGCAGCTCCTCGGCGATGAGCCCGTTCGCTTCGGTATGGTAATAGCCCTTTTCATCGATGGCCGTTGAAAAAGGATTGGATTCGAGTCCGGATATGGGAAAAGGCTTGGAAGACAATGTGGCACCTCAGAAAAGCTCCGCTCGATGTTCAGGCGTTTAAAAATGTACCTGGTGCTCGCGGGACAGGCAGCAGATCAGCCTCACAGAGTACCCCTATTTCGAATTTACCGACCATGGACGCCAGCTCCTGCGCCTCGGTGGCATTTTGATTGGTTATTTCGCTCATACTGGCAATGGTCGAGGTGCTGAGCTCAACTCCACTGGCAGCTTCGTTGGAGGCTACGGTAACCGCCCTCATGTGCTCCCCGGCTTCCAGCGTGATGGCTCCTACCTTCTCGAAGGCCTCGCTCGTCTTCAGGACAAGCTGGTCCCCTTCCCTGATCTTCTTGACGGTCCCCTCGATAAGCCGAGCGGTATTCCTTGCCGCCTCCGCCGCACGCATGGCCAGATTCCTCACTTCCTCCGCAACGACGGCAAAGCCGGCCCCTGCTTCACCGGCTCTTGCGGCTTCAACGGCGGCGTTCAATGCGAGAAGATTCGTTTGAAACGCGATCTCGTCGATCGTTCTGACAATCTTTTGCGTTTCTTCGCTGGCCGCCGTGATGTGCTGCATGGAAACCGTGAGCATGGACATGGACTCGTTTGCCGTGGTTACCATATCTTTAGCTTGTTGGATCAGGTTATTGGCATGAGCCGAGCTCTCTGCGTTCTGCTTCGTCGAAGAGGCCATCTGCTCCAGGGATGCGGAAGCCTCCTGCAGGGATTCTGCTTGCTTTGAAGCACCTTCCGAGAGGGTCTGCGAGATATCCGTAACGCGTCCAAGAGTCCAGCACAACTGAGAGGTCATTTCGTTAAAGGCCTCAGCGAGCTCACCAATTTCATCACGGGTGTCGATTTCGATTCGCCTGGTGAGGTCGTCGGAGTTTTCTCGAAGATGGGCTGTGATAACCAGGATTGGGGTCAGAATCAGCCGGCTCAAAAAGAGATAGAGGAATGAAACGATAATCAGCAGGCTACAAAGGCCCTTGAGGGCGATCTCGATCGCCTTGTCCCGCACTTCCCGCTTCAGGAAGTTGTCGGTAAGATAGACTTCCACGGTGCCGATTTTTTCCCCGGCCGTGTTGGCCCCTTTGCTTCGGAGGATGTCTGTTTTGGCGGCGATCAGGTCGGTGCCGAGATCCTGGTCTGAGGAGATGATCTTCTGGTCTTTGTCCCTCTTTTTGCCAAGCACGGTGCTCTTGCCGTCGCTGCCTTTGATGATGACCGCAAAGAGGGCTTCCTCTGTCATCTCGGAATTGACAATGTCTTCGATCTTCTGCTTTTCCATCTCCCACAGGGGAAGGGCCAGCCCCCCTGCCAGGCGCTTTGAAGTCATCTCGGCAGTATGTTCGAGCTCCTTCATGCCTCGATCCTTGATCCAGTGTACATCCCATACCCCGGATGCCAGCAGCGTCAGGGCGATGATACCGAACAAAACGAGGCCAAGCTTTGTCCTGATGCCAAGGCGAACGGAAAGGCCTCTCCGTGCACTTTCCTCAGGCTCTCTGTCGTTTCCAATGCTCTTAACCATCCCCTTCATGCTTTCCTCCCGATGCATGCGCACGCCGGCTGCCGAAATACGACGGTACATGTCTCACGAGGAGATGAAGGGACGCGGAGATAAGGATAGATCATACTCCGCGTCCTATGTGAGACATGAAACCGGGCTTGCGCTCCCGTGATGAGTGGGGCTCATATCGGTAGCCCGCACGTCTTGTATCATCCGTATGCGCAGACCCACTCACATGTTCAGACAGCTCTACTCAATAATCTGGGCTCCGGCCAGAGCTTCCGCCGGTATGTCCATGCCGAGCAGGGAGATTGTTTTCTTGTTGACGACAAGCTTGATCGTCTTGGGCTTTTGGACTGGAATAGTGCTTACAGCCTTGCCCTTCTGATTCTGATCGATGATCTCCGCCGCAAGTTTGCCAAGCTCCTGATAGTCTGCAACCGCACCGAGCAGAGCACCGTTTTTGAGGTATTCCTCCTGAGTAGCGATGGTCGGGATCTTGGCCTCATTGAGCTTCTCCATGACCGTCTTCGCACTGGAAATGAGATAGCTATCGGTCGGCAGGAAAACGACATCCACCTTGATTTGCTTGTCCAGCAGCTTTTGCAGGGTTTGTTCGAGCTGGTTGCCTTCCGGAGCGCAGTTGAGCTCCACGGCCTCGAAGCCGTACTTGCTCGCGGCCTGCTTGACTTCATCGCTCAGCGCAACGGCATTCTTTTCCCTCGGGTTGAAGAGGATCGCCAGCTTGCTGAAAGGGACGAGCTTCCTGGCATTTTCAATCTGCATGGAAATGGGAATTTTGTTGGTAGCCCCGGATACATTGTCTCCGGGTACGTCCATATCCTTTACAAGCTCTCCGATCACCGGTGCGGTCACTGCAGTGAATATGATCGGCACCTTGTCGTTGACCACGTTCTTGGCCATTTTGCAGACAGTCGTGCCGAAGGCATAAATGTAGTCGAAGTCACCCAGGTTGGGCTCGACATCTTTTCTCAGGATCTCAGCCAGCTTGCTCTTATCCTGCTGTGCATCGAAGGTCGTATACTTAACCGAATACCCCATAGTGTCGAGGGCCTCTTTGAATCCCTTTTCAGAAGCAGTCTCGCCACGCCACAATAACATCAGCACTCTCAGATCCTTTGCCTGAGCCGGCGCTCCGCTGCCGAGAGCCAGAGGGAAGATCAACAATGCCAACAAGACGACAATCCATTGGGATCTCTTCATTTTTGCCTCCTCATCAAAAGTTGAATTATAACCTGAATCGCTTCAGCAAAGCACAACCCTTTCTTTTCCGAGGCCTGCTTCCAGGGCGGGTCCTTATGAGTTGATCCCGGCAGAATACATTGACAGTTGGGTGCAATCAACTCAATACAGTCTGCTGTCGGAAAATATTCACAGGCATGGATTTCCAACGGAGTAATTGCTCAACTCCCCCCTCCAGCACCCCTTCCTGATCTGACCAGCTTATCCCATCCACAGAAGGATTCTCCGAGCCATGAGCTTTGGGATGAGAACGTTCGATTGAGCGATGAAGTGGCGCATCTGCGCATCTGCAATGCCGAGCTTGAGCAGAGTCTCTCGCATCTGCAGGCCAAAGTCAATCAACCTGCCAAGGATTCCTCCAACTCCAGCCGTCCTCCCTCTACGGACCAGAAGGAAAACAAGACCAGCCCCAAACCTGGCGGTCCCCGCAAGGCCAGCGTAGGACGTGAAGGCGGGGAAAGGCCTCTACATCCCAACCCCAATCAGCAGATCCATGCCAGAGCCAAGACCTGCCCTCACTGCGGCCATGAAGTGAGAGAGGAAGATCGGCATCTGCATGCGGTCTATGACAAGATCGAGATCCAGCCTGTAGAGCCCATCATCACCAGAGTCCATCAGTATGGCGGCCACTGCCTGCACTGTGATGCTTTCTTGTGATCGGGACTATGTGAGTATGGTGCCCAATAGACATTATCGGAAATAAGGTTGGGGGTTGATGAGACAGCTTTGTAGGAGCGGCTTCCAGCCGCGACTTGGGAGCTTCCGTGCAGACTCTGGCGGTCTGCCTCCGCTATACCCATGCCATCGGCTACGAGAGGCTCTCTAAGATGTTTGCCGATGTGTACCAACCTCGACATCAGCGAGGGAGCACTGGCCAATCTGTTCTTCTCGGCCAAGGCTCGCTTCGATGATCGCACGGCGGAGATCCTGGAAAAGCTTAGGAGCAGTCGCCTGGTAGCAAGCGATGAGACCACCGTGCGGGTCAAGGGGAAAAACGAGTGGGAATGGGTATTCCAGAACAAGGATGTGTCCATCCATGTCATCCGCCCGCACTTTTGCATCCCAATCCCGACCAGCAGATCATAGCCAAAGCCAAAACCTGTCCTCATTGTGGCCATGAAGCCAGTGAGGAAGATCAGCATCTCCACGCGCTCTACGATAAGATCGAGATTCCGCCCGTCAGGCCGATTGTCACTCGAGTCCATCAGTACGGCGGCCACTGCCCCCATTGTGATCGGGACTATTTGAGCGCGGTACCCACCGGGATGGAGCCCGGCAGCACTTTTACAGCCTCGGTCCAGACTCTGGCCGTCTACTATCGCTATGTCCACGCCATCGGCTACGAGCGACTCTCCGGCTTGTTTGCCGATCTCTACAATCTCGACATCAGCGAGGGAGCGTTGGCCAACCTGTTTCACTCCGCCAAGGATAGCATGGACGACCGCACGGCCGAGATCCTGGAGCGGCTAAGGAGCAGCCGCCTGGTCGGAAGCGACGAAACGACCGTCCGGGTCAATGGCCGCACCGAGTGGGAGTGGGTGTTCCAGAACAAAGACGTGTCCATCCACATCATCCGTCCCACTCGCAGCTCGTCCGTCATCAGGGAAGTGATGGGAGGGCGTAAGCCGAAAATCTGGGTCTCCGACTTGCTAAGCTCCCAAAAGGACAATCCCGCCGAGCAGTGGCAGGTGTGTCTGGCTCATCAGCTGCGTGATTGCCAGTACACCATCGATGCCGGGGACACGATCTTTGCTCCCCGGATGAAGCGCTTGATCCTGAGGGCCTTTGCCATCCACAAGCGTCGGGGGACGCTTGCTTAGTCCACGCCTTATCAGTACCGGCTGGACATGAAAAGGCGCCTCAGGGAGTGCCTCGCCCTCAAGCCCACCGAGGAGAACGGTATCCGTCTCAGGAAGCGCTACATGAATCTGCAAGACAATCTCTTCCTGTTTCTGGAGGATGCCACCATCCCTCCCACGAACAACGACAGTGAGCGAGACCTGCGGATGAGTAAGATCTTCCGGAAGGTCACGAACGGATTCCGCTCCATTTGGGGCAAGGAGCTTTTCGCCGGTGTGCGCTCCGTGATCAACACCGGCAAGCGCATGGGGCTGAATGCTTATCAGGCCATCATGAAAGCGCTTTCTCCCCTTCGCTCCTTTCTCTCACCCCCGCCGGGAGCTCCGCAGGAGTAGCAGTGCTGCATTGTGCCCTCTACTCCTCGGGTACACCACGCTTCTTACTGGTCCCCCCCCAGTTGAGCAATTACCGGTCGATGCATCCTTGGGTCGCAATCCCTTATTCATCAGGTCAAGTGTTCCGGCCCTGTCTCTTGACGGGGGACTGGCTTTCGAAAACGTCTGTCGCAATCCCTTATTCATCAGGTCAAGTGTTCCGGCTGATGATAGATCTTGCGTACCGCAACGACGAATTCGAGGTCGCAATCCCTTATTCATCAGGTCAAGTGTTCCGGCCCGCTACAACCAGGTGAGAAAGGATTATTACCTAATCGGTCGCAATCCCTTATTCATCAGGTCAAGTGTTCCGGCGGAATTCAAGGAAGGAAAACCATTGAGGTTTAGCTCGGGTCGCAATCCCTTATTCATCAGGTCAAGTGTTCCGGCACGAGCCCGTAACGCAGAAGAAGACGCGAGAGCAGTGTCGCAATCCCTTATTCATCAGGTCAAGTGTTCCGGCCAATCAATCCATGAACAGGATGACCGGCAGTGCAGGTGTCGCAATCCCTTATTCATCAGGTCAAGTGTTCCGGCGGAGCGGGTGGGTACAACCCCGGGTTATTTGGCCCAGAGTCGCAATCCCTTATTCATCAGGTCAAGTGTTCCGGCTGTCTGAGACATTCCGATTGAGCGAGCCGGCCGGGTCGCAATCCCTTATTCATCAGGTCAAGTGTTCCGGCTTATCTATATTGGATCTCACGAAACATGATCCAGCAATGTCGCAATCCCTTATTCATCAGGTCAAGTGTTCCGACCGATCTAACAATACAAGATCGATCGATCTTTGATGCGTCGCAATCCCTTATTCATCAGGTCAAGTGTTCCGGCCCATCTGCTCGTCGCAGGAGATGGCCGACAGGGTTTGTCGCAATCCCTTATTCATCAGGTCAAGTGTTCCGGCTCATCGTGTTCGTGAGTTGCCTGCCGATTTTGATATGTCGCAATCCCTTATTCATCAGGTCAAGTGTTCCGGCCGCTGCCTCGGGCGAGTGTGATTGGCAGGGATATCGCGTACGCCCTTGCGCGAACCCACATTTCCATCTGGCTCCTCTTCATCTCGATTGCCTCCTCTGTTCCTATAACCAGATGCTATTTCCCTGATTTTATTAAGCTTAATGACAATGCGCCAACCTCGTATCCTTTAACTATTTTTTCACCATGTTTTAAACCAGTTACAAACCATTCTCCATTTCTCTCCACCTTCGCGCAGTCATGTGATGACAAACCGAGCTTCTTCCACAAATCCCTCTCCCAGACCGGAAACCTCCACACGGCCCAAACATTTATCACAAATAAAATAGAAACGCACGCTATCCTCCGTGTGGTCGATGGCATCTTCAATACGTTCCTTCATTCGTTGGAAATCCCAATCACTCAGGTGACACTCGAAAACGCTTTTCAGCACCCGCTCTCCATAGTTCCGCATGATTTTGGCCACACGCCGAAGACGTTTGGGATGACTGACGTCATAGCTGGCCAGAATATGATGATCTCTTGTTGCCATGTGCTTGTTCTCTTTCCTGGCGGTCTATCGAATATGCATTCGATTCGCGCATCCCCCTTCACCGCCCGGAATTCAGCCAGGCATGGACCAACCCGAGGCGAAGGCGGGGAGAGGGTACATGGGCGGACCGGTAGATCGCGGATCAAACCTTTGGAAGTGGCAAATCCCAACGGTATTGATATTCAGATGATGTCAAAACCTTCATCTTCCAGAACCGCCCCCCAGCCACAGATTACCACATTGCGTAAACACCCTTTGCAGAGATGATAATAGCGAACGCTGTCCAATCGTTCGTCGATGAGTTGCTCCACGCCCTCCTTCATCCTCAGGTATGTGGCTTCATCCAGGTCGCATTCGTAGACACTCAATTGCACCCTGTGGCCAAAGTTTTTGAGTAGCTTCATGACACGCCTTCGAACTTTATGGTTAACGATGTCGTAGGAGACCAGGACATGCATGGACTTCACCTCCAGGCCATGGGTTGGTAAACGGCCTCCTCGCTTCGAACGACCCGCGCAAAGTGCCTCACCTGTTCCCGGATGCAATCGCGGTAGGTGAAATGCTGGTCTGTCAGGTGGAAGCGCACCTTTTCCCCCATTTTTCTCTCGAACTGAGTGAGGAGCTTGCGGAAGCCCACGTCGGTCAATCGGACAGGCAAGACGGCGGGGCTTGTTTTCTGCAGGCTCCCATTTCCTTCCAGTGCGTTCGCCAGGGCATCATCCAGATCCGCAGTGTCTTCTTCCCGGGGTTGTGGAGTGAAAACGAAATCTTCCAAGGTAATGACCTTGAGGTTGAAGACGCTCAAGACCAGCGAATCCACTATGACGGGCCGCCATTCCTCCATGAGGTCAAGGGGCAGGGAAGGCCGCCCGTATTCCACACTGTGGAGACACCCAAGGTAAGGGTCGAACCCCACCAAACTCACGGCTGCCATGACAGTGTTGAAGAGGAGCGTATACCCCAGGCTCAGAAGAGCGTTCACCGGGTCGGTAGGCGGACGGCGGACTCTGCGGGCAAAGGTCACTCCCTCTACTAGAAAGCCCCGGGCAAAGCCGTCGAAATAGCGCACCGCCGCCCGGCCTTCATAGCCTCGCAGGGATTCCAGATTTTCAGCTTCAGCCGCTTTCTGCCCCAACTGCTTCAAATCCAGGATATGATCGTCCAGCTCCAGGGTTTCCCTGCTACGGTTGAGCCGCTGCAGGGCCGTACGCAGATTGTTGATTTTACCGGCCACGATGGATCGAGCAGCATCCAGACAGAAGGCTGGCTCTCCCAGTCGACGAAACTGTTCGCACCTCAGGATGATATTCTTACTGAGAGGGCTCTGGAGCCTCCCTTTGTAACGGCCGCTCAAGGACATGAAGACCGTATCCACCCCGGAATCCAGCAAGCAAGCCAGGGCGGGCGACGTGAGCGAAACATTTCCCATGAGAATGAGCTGCTCCAGTTTGAACAGGTGAAGGGCATGGAGCGTGGTGCCGCCCTTTCGGACCACCAGACGCTCTCCCTCCCGGTTCAATGTCGCTCCTTGTTCCATCACATATGCCACTGTCATTACACACGCTCCATTTTCCAGCTCACACCATTTCCTTCGTCCAGTCGCAGCAGCTTAAATTGATCCACTTGCATGGAAGAGAGGCTTTGTCGCGTAAAGCCTTTCTCCAATATTTTTTCCAGTCGCAGAAGAGCCTTTTCCGACTCCTCCCGGTGGAGACGCAAAGCCACATAACGCCTCGCGGCTTCGCGCAGTGACAGATCTTCGGGAACTACAAAGGTCTCCGCCACGGGAACCATGTGCGGATGCACATGCAGAAGAGGAGACGGATACTTGCCTCCGCGCAGGTCAAAGCTGCAGTTGCAGTTAAGTGCCGAGGTGATCTCAGGCACCAACTCCCTGATCTTGACACAGCTCATGGGGTGCCCCTTGAGGCGTGCAGCCTGGCGACGGACACTCTCGTACTGATAGTCGGGACAGGCATGGAAGCACTCCTGCAGGATCTCCGTCCCCTGTTCCAGCCAGCCCGCCGTATAGAAGAGAATGACTTTTTCCTCACGGCGCAGCATTCGCCCCGACATGGCCTTGCGAACCAGTTCGGCCAGAACAGGGCAACATCCCAGGAGCCGTTTGAAAAGCGGGTTACGTCGGCCTTCCCACACGGAATCTCCTCCCTGCCTCCCATCCCAAAGGAGCGATGAAGCCTGCAAAGTCGGCGGAGAAATCCGGCGGATACGGTGAAGAAGCTTGAGCTGCTCTCCTTCCACCTTCCCCTCCCGGTCCAGGAAAAAGGAGCGCTGCCGGGTGGTCCTATCCAGTCCCAACGGCATGGGTATGGCCTGTTCCACCCAACCGATGCCGACAGGTTGTGTGGGAAGGAGCGGCTCGACCACCAGAGGGGTTTCCGCCGCGGGGGCATGCTCCAAAAAGTCTTTGAGAAACCTTTTGACTTTGAGGAAGTGCAAAAAACCGTCAAAGAAGAACCAGAGACGCCCCTGCCCTGCCCCCGTCGCTTCCGCATAGGCGGGAAAGCCCAACTGAGCGGCATGGTGACCTAAAAGAACCAGGTACCTGCGCAGCTTTTCTCCGAAGAGAGCGACCACCGACGCGCTCCTACGTCCGCCCTCCGCCATGGCGTCGGCGATCCGCACCGTTACCGCGGCATGGCACACGGTGTTGTCCGAACGAAGAGAATAAATGCCAATAGTCGAGTCCCCCAGGATATGGGCCGCCACGATTTCACGGGTGATGCTTCCCGCCTGAAAGACGTAGGCGCTTTCACCGGTTGTTGGATGGATCTCCTGAAGAGCGAAGCCCAGCTCCCGGCCGGCAAAGAGATCCATTAGTCGCTGTGTGTCGCCGCGGCTCACCGACGGATTGAAGGATCGCAGAGGCGACGGGACTTCCGGTATTGTGCCGGTGGGCTCCAGGACGGCTGCCTGTCCGGGAAACCCCAGGTTACGATAGTGCTCTGCAAGCAGAGCTTTGGATTCAGAATGGGCAGGCTCGAGTTTCAAGAGCTTTTTCAGGTACCGGACGGATTTTTCCGTATGTCCACTTTCCGCGAGGAGGGCAGCCAGACCATAGAGGGCCTCCGTGTTATTGGGGCTAAGGCGAAGGGCCTTTTCATAGAATTCCCGAGCGAGTCGGGCCAGCCCCAGATCCTCGCAAATCTCGGCCCAGGCCGTGCACGGGGCGTCAGAGCGGTACTCCTGGCTTATAGCCCTGTGAGCACAATCCCGCGCGCGCGATTCCTCTCCGGAATCCATACAAGCTCGGGCTTTTTGCAGCAAGGTATCCATCGATAAGATGCCTCAACGGGTTTTGCGTGAAGTTGCAATCGGTATTCGGAGTTTCAACATTGGACTTTTCAGCGCCTGGGATTGAATTCATCTCGGAAAAATCCCTCAATGTCCTTTACTGCCAATAGAGGTACGATCTTGGTGCTGAACTGTCCGGCTCGTTCAGTTAAGTGAGGTTTGACCTGTCTGTTCTTGTCCAGAATGCTGTCCGCCGTGGTTGCGAGGTACGCTTTCGGCGTCAGTCCGAAGCTCTGCCGCAGGGCTCCCAGTTTGTAGAGAAATTCGGGAATTCCTATCTTGTCTCCACCGCCCTCCGAAGCGCCGAGGGATTTGCATTCGACGAGATAGAGAGCGTTGTCCGCGGTGAACAAGACATCAAATTCGTTTTGATTCCCTTTCGGGTCTTTGCATTCGACGTTGAGCTCCACATCAGTGCCGGTGGAAAGGGCCGCTCGCACCGCCAGGAAGAGGCGGTCTTCAAGCCAGCCTCCCCGCAGATAGTCCCACTCTACTTTGTCGATTCTTTTCCTGATCTGATCGCCGTCTAGCTCAAAGTTGAACTTGCCGAGGAATTCTGCCTGTACATCCGCCAAAATCTGAAAAGTGCCGGTAAAGTCATGACCTTTTTGAACCTGCTTGGGTTTAAGAGGCCGCAGCTCGCTTCCCAACCATTGGAGCAAGGGGAGCAAAGCCTCGTAGTTTTGGAAAACAAAACGCGTCGTTGCCTCCCTGGATTCCGCTCTTCTTCGATAGCCTTCCAGCCGGGTCTCGTTGGTCACGGTGAATCCATACGCGGTGAGATATTCAATCACCGAAAGGCGAGCACCCAAGGGAGTGGGGGTTCTTGGACGCCGTTTGGGAAAGGGAGTGAGAAATTCATTCCGCGGAATGGGCACGTAGACCATTTCGCTCCCAAAAGAGGAAAAAAGGTCGTAGGCGGCGATGGACATGAGCTTGGTGCCTCCCGTCAGATTCACGGTGAAAGCGTATTCTTCGGCTGCTTCGTCGATCCAGCGAGAGACTGAAGCTTCAAAACCCAGGAGGGAATCCTCCTGTACTTCCACTTGTGCATGCCGATTGGAATAATCCAGCCCGCGCAGACGCAAGGTGTTCAGGATAGTCCGGGCCTTTCCTTTCCGTTCCATGGCGGGTGTCGTGATAAGCAAAAGAAAATCCGGCTCGAAGTGCAGAGTGACGGTAATGTTGGGGATGGTCTGATCACTCACGAGGCAGACCAGGCATTTCTTCATGGTAGACTCCTACGGTTTAGCTGAAAAGAAACTTTTTTAAACCATGCCAAGGAACGGCTACATCCCGTATTTTCGGAATCTTCGGTGGATAAAATGATGAACGAGTCTAACCGACCCGTCGGACAATTGCTCCTCCGTCGCCTGCCTTGTGCTCGTGGCGTAGACGGGGACCAAGCCAAGCTCCAGAGCGAACCTCACCATGAGGTAAGTTGCCCCGAAATCCCCTTGAATAAGCACATAGTCTCCCTCCTGCGCGGACTGTCTCAGCCAGTCTTTAAATGGAGAGAGGAACGGCTCTATTTCAGGCGGGTCCGGTGGGATCTGGCTCCAGAGAGCTTGCAGGACCTCGGGCAGTTGCACAATATGCCGGATATCGAAGGTCTTTTCGGCATCCATTATCTGTTCCCGCGTAGGGTGATGATTGAAAAAAAGAAACATATGGTTTGCCACGGGAATCCTCACTCCTCGAGATAAGACTCAATTTCCGCCTTGAGCGGATGTTTCTTCCAAGTTCCCGCCTGGATCAGCTTGTTCTTGATAACTTCCACAATCTTGGGAACAGCGGATTGATCCTCCAGGGCATCGAGAGCCCTCAGCATCCGTTCCAGCGTAATCTTGTCGTTGGGCCGGAAGCCCGCTGCCTGTGAAAGGAGATCCTTTGAGCTGGGCCTACGGGGTTCCGGTATCCTCTGCGCGGGAGCGCCGACTTTTTCCACCGACTTTTGTGACGATACGGGCAGGTGTTTCTCCGCGGCTGATTCCGGGGCAGAGGCACTCGCATCAGATGAAACATCGGGGCGATCCGTGGCCTTTGGAAATCTTCCTCGGTAATCCACCTCCAGAGCATCCAGCTTTCGCCACAACTCCCCGCTCACTTCCTTGAAGAAGACCCAGCCAAAGGGTTTGAGCCCTCCATTGTCCTTGGGCTTGCTGGAATCACCTGTCAGCCACAAGGTAGTAGCGACGTTTCCTTGTTTGGACCCTTTGTTACCAAGCTTGATCTTGATATCCCTGTATCCTTGGATGGTCACGCATTCCGCTCCGGAATGGCGCCCAAGGCGCAGGGGAATTCCCTGTTTGGCAACATTCATTTTGACCTGAGCGGCGCCGATCCTCTCCAGGTCCAGGTTTTCCCGCCCGCATTCCCCGTGAAAGAAACATACCGCACTGACCAGCAGTCCTTCCAGGGTAAAGGGGATAGCGACTCCGGAGAGGGGAGGAGGATTGTTCACCGTTATCCACCCTTGGAAAACCGATCCCGGCTGGATGACTTCCATAATCTGAAATGGACCCTGGCCTTCGAAGCCTTTGAGCTTCGAGGGCTGCTTCTTGCGGTTTACCGCATAGATTATGCGGGTTTTGACTTCGCCCACGGGATGAAAATCGGACACTTTGAGGAGTCTGAAGGGATCGGTGTCGAAAGTGCCGCCGTCGAGCAGTTTCTTTTCCAGGTCTCGGGCTGCGTCCTTTCCCTGAGATGTTCGAATTCGTCCCTTCTCCTGGGCGCGACTGTTGAGATAGGCTGTTCTCAGCGCCCCCTTGATGGCCGATCCCGGTATGTATGGGCGTTGCGAAGCCGGCAGGAAGGCCGTACGCTGAATAGCGAATTTGTTCAGGTCCTGCTGAATGGCTCTCACATCGTTTGCAGGAAGAGAAAGCGTGTTGTGATAGTTCTCCAAAAGTCCGGAGCATACTGAAACCCTGTGCGGGGCCAGCTCGGGGCTACCCTTGGCGCGTATGAACTTGTAGAGCTCCAGAATCGAGGGGATGGTCCCCTTCCGACAGATAACATTGAGCTCCTTCCGGTCGTCTTCATTCAATCCTCCAATGAAACGAAGGGGATCGAAAGGGCAAAGGGTTTGAGAAGCCTCATCCAGGAAAAAGGCCATGGGCTCATAGACTTCATCACACCCGATATGCACAGGGGACAAGATCTGAAGGCAATAGCGGATGGATTGTGTCATGGATTATCCTCCAGTCGAAAAGGCAGATAAGGTGCATATCCCTGCACGACGGCGGTTTTCATGGCTTTGGAAGTGTTCCTCACGGCAGTGCCGATGTATGGCTTGAGAAAAACCTCTTCCTTCGCCGGCATGAATACCGCTCCTTCGTCCGCCATGATGACGGGATTCTTGAAGGGATGAGCCGAGCGGGCCAGCTGATCGCCATGCTTTCCAAAACGAACGAAGGGCTGGAAAAAGGCTTTCGAAAACATCCCCTTCTCCGGCACTACCGGAGCCAGGGCATAACAGGCATTGCAGGCCTGATTCGACGGCCGGGAAACCTCCTCCGGCAAAGACCCCAGCCGGAAGCGCCCCAGACCAGTGGAGGCATTCTTTCCGTAACCGAACTGCCCCATGCGCTCCAAAGCAGTGCAAATACGTTCGAGGTCCGTAGCTGCCTCGTCCACGAGCACGAAGAGAGCCAGCTCCGTCCCCGGCGTGTAGAAGTGGACGGTTTCCTCAAAGGGGGCAAAAGCTCCCTCCCCTGTGGTCAGAGTCAACCGGTTGATAGTGTTGTGAGGCTGCTCAAAGGAGCACTGAAAATCATTGGACGGATTCACTCCGGCCACCATTCCAGCCAGATCTGCATCCGTTCGGTAGAGTGATTTTTTCAGATCCATCACCAATGATTTTTCCAGGAGCATCCATTTCTTTTTGTTGTTTTTCTTGCGGGCCTCCATCTGTTCCCTTTTGCTCTGCTGTGCCGCATCGTTCCTGAACAGACAGGACCGGGGCAAGTCCGGTCGTTTCACTGCATAGGGTGTGGATTGTCCGGAAAAGTAGGGCACCGCCGAAGAAAAAACGACGCAGGGCTTCTCTCCGTAGCAGTTGATCCATTTGTCCAGCCCCCCGTTGAGGAGCTTGGGATCATAGGCCGCCTGCCAGCAAAAGTGCCCGAACAGGGTATCCCCTTTGAGTTGGGTCCCAAACCCCGAAAGCGGCTCCAGGCTAATGGCATAAAGCTTCAAGGCTTTCCTCCCCTGGAAAAGAGCTCGATGGCTTCAAAACGCTTCTGGATACTCTCATCTTTGAAATGAAAACTCACCTTGCCGTAGCCACGGCTGCCACTGCCTCCGAGAGCATCCAGTTCCAGAAGCTTCAAGCCCTGGAGAAGTGCTGCCAGTAATGGTTGCTCTTCTTCGGGCTTGAGAACCTTCAAACACACGGAAAAGGCGAATTCCGTTTCCGACGGCACTCTTTCAGTAAAACGGGGATTTTCCGCTGTGCCTTTGATGCGATTTATGCTGTTTTCGGACTTTACTTCCGTGAGACTAAGACGACGCTCGCGCACCTGAGCACGCCAATCGACCGTGATTGGACAATCGGCAAAAGAAGCCCGGCTGGGGCCCAGTTCCGCGACTGCTTCCCCATCCGCCCCGCTGGACCCAAAAAGCTTGAGGATGGTTTCGCACTCCCGGCGCTGCTCGCCTTTCAGGTCTTTCAACAACTTTGCACTCAATGGCCTTCCTTCCGTCTTGATCACCAAGCCACTTTTCAGCTCCAGCAGCGAACGGACTTTGCCTTTGAGGGAAGAACCGGGAATGTAAGGCTCCTGGCTGTTGGGATGCTTGATGACAGGATTGTCCGTGCCCCCGATATGCATTTCCACATCTCCTGCTCCGATGTGAAGGCCGCTTTTCAAAGTGATGGTTCCCTGGATGGTCAAAATATTCAAAAGCTGCATGACAGTGGCTCCTTCTTGATCAGTTTTCCGACGGACGGCATTTTTTGTAGAACCCCATGAAGGCCTCGAACAGGTTGGCAAACACGTCCAGGTCTTGTGGCTCTTGCACCTGACGGATGGATTCCTTCAGAAACTCCACAAAATCCTCCGTGACCAGCTTCCGGCCTTCAGCATAAGCAGCCCTGGCAATAATCATGTTCACCATGGGAAGAATTTTGTCCCAGTCCTGGGGATAGCTCCTTGCTTGAGCATTGAGGCGCACCACTTCATCGTAGAACTTTCTGATTTGTGTTCGCTTATTCTTCTTTGAATCAGCTTTGTCGATTCGCTTGGCCAGACTGTCCGCCGTATCGGAAAAAAGGTCAGGTTTCAGCGTTCGCTTACTCGGGTCCTTGTAAAAACTGTAGTCGCTCATTTCAGGAAATCCTCCTTTGATGGTAAAGAACATCCCAAAGAGCCATCTTGAAGGTGGCTCCGTATTCCTTCAGCCAGACCATGCACTGGGAAAACTCTTCCAGCACCTTCTGTTTTTCTTCTCTTTGAAGGCCTCCGCCCACATTGCGCTCGGCCATGTAGTGAAACAATGCATGCCATTTGAGGCACTCCATGTCCCTGAGACATATCTCGTTTTGTTTGGTGATGCGTTTCTCCCTTTCGGCCATGCGAATAAAATCGTTGAGGCGGTAGAGCATGGCATTGTTGACCAGCCCCTGATCCTTCCAGCGGATCAGGATTTCCTTGATCGCCTGGATCTTCAAGAACCCTTCCCATTTCGTCGTTTCTCCAAAGAGCGTGATGCGATCACGGCCTTCATCCTGGTTCTTGGCCCGTTCCAAGGCTTCTTCCGATTGAACCGCCAGGCGGTCCAGGGGAGTGTGCGGTTTGTGCAGGGTGATTCCCGCTGAAAAATGGATCTCCGGATTTCTGCAAGTGTATTCTTCGAAAGAAGATCTGAGCTCCATGGCCAGTTCGATCATCCGGTTCCAGGGACCTATGAGAAAGAGGTCATCGCCGCCGGCAAAAACCGTGTAAACGTCTTGGAACCGCACATCAGTGGCCAACAGGTGAGGGAGATACACCGCGAAATACCAATGAAACTGACGGCTGAGGGTGGCCAGTCGAGAGAGAGTGTAATGCTCTGCTTTGACGCCACAGGCCATGAGCAATCCCAACTGATCCACATCCGCTTTGAGCACGCCCAGAGCTTCCACCCCGGTATAACCATCGTTTTCGGCTTCCGCCCCGCGCAGGGCCTTGCAGGCCAGGTGAGCAAAGGTCTTCGGTACCCCCGGTTTCATCTGCGCAATGGGCTCTTCCCTTTTCTTTTTGCTGCGACGACCTGCCAGAAAACGATCCTCATAATGGTCCATGTCCGTATACACCGGCACGTAACCGTTGATGAACCGGGCGGTGACGTCCTTGGCCACATCCCCGGACGGCTCACAGGAGATGTCCCAGTATTTGAGAAGCTGCCCCTGGCGGGCCAGATCGTTCAGTCCTCCATCCACGAAGGCCACCTGGTATTTACCGTACACAGGCTCCAGCAGCTTCAAGGTGCCGGGCTTCAAAGGAGCATCGCGGGTGGTGACGGCCAATCGTGTCTTCTTGACCAGATGTGTACCGAGAAAGATATGGTCCAGACAGATGGCGCAGGCAGACCCCTCGCTGCCGATTAGCGGCGACTTCTCGGCATCGGGATGACTGGGCCGCTTTCCGCAGAAAGGACACAGGGGATGGGTCAGGTCATTATTGAACTCGTCCAGATAACCCTCAAGAGCTCCTCCGAAGCGGTCCATGTCCACCTTGTGGAATTTCCGCTCATCCATGCCGCTGCCCAGACGCTCCCAAAGCTCGGCAAACCGGCCGCCCACGAAGTCTCCCGCCGAAGCTTCCACACAGCTCATACCCAGAGCGCTCTCGCCCAGAGATACCTTCATCAGCCAATCATTGACCGTCCGTTCGGCCTCGTCCACCGCCCGGCGAACGGAGGCCAGATTGGGGGCCAGGAGAACAAATTTGCCGGCCGCATTGAATACCATTGCCGTGAACGGCATACCGACCTCACGGCATACCAGGTCCGCCGCCAGCTCGGAAAAAAGGGATACGGCGAAGGACCGTCCACGCAGGAGCTTGGATCTATGACCACCCGCTTCGCCACTGTCGGCGAAAATGAAGCTCTGGATGCCGTAGAAGTCCCCACCAATGAGGAGAAATTTTTGGGGCTCTTCGTCGCGAATGGATGCGATTTCCATGTCGCCCTTTTCTCGATGGTACAGGTAGAGGGCCGTAGCCAGCGCACTGGTGGATCGTAGATGATCGTAGAGGGACACATCGGGAATAACGTGGCCGGCACGGGCTGCGGGCACATGTGAGGCGAAAACCATGAGGAGACTGTCGAAGTGCTCCAACCAGAGCTCGAGGTTTTCTTCCCGGTGCTTCAGTTGCTTTAAAGCCTTTACAAACTCTTGGAATAGCGCCCGGTATTCTTCTTTTTCATCGTTTCGGCCACTCCCGTCCCGTATGGGCTTATGGACCACGGGAAAAATGCTCGAGGGAGACACCTGTGTCAGAGGATAAGAATAATGGTAATCCGTTGAAGTTCCCGCTGTGGTGATCCCATTTTCAAGGAGCTTTTCGAAAATGGGAACCAGTCGCATTTTCCGGTAATCCTTGGGAGTAACGGCGGCGTTGTACTTTGCATCGAATTGAGCACGATCCCAGCCGCTGCTCAGGCGATCCGCCATGGCCACGATCCACTGGAGAGGGGTTTCCGGCTTGTGGTGCCCCGCGGCAAGGTTGATGAAGCTGTCCTCCAGTCCCCAATGCCGCCGGTTGAACCGGCTGGGCAACACCTGCTCCATTTGTTCAATAAAGGCCGCCGTATAGACCGCATGACGGTGGGTATGGTGCTTATTGAAATAGGGCTGGTACAAGTCAGCGTGGTTGTTGAGGTATTCTTTCGAAACCTCCATCGCGCATTCATCGGCCAGTTTGCCGATGTCGTGCATCATTCCCGCAATGTTGATTTTCAGCACATTGTCATCCATTCCATTCTCCTGAAAAGTTCCTCTTCCTTTTACGAAAAAGACCGAATCCCCGTGCAGCCAAAGGGAACCGGTTTAGGAACCGCCGCCCTTTTATAAACCTTGGAGGTTGTATTGGCTTCATGCCTCCACCAGCCGGTATCGCCCCAATCCGAAAGTCGTCCCTTTGCCCACATGGAGGATTTCCCCCAAGGTAAGCAGCGGAAGAAAATCCTGAAAAAATCCTCCAAAAGCGATCCGCCCCATGAAACCTCCCAAAGTCATGCGTTGTTTTTGCCGCGTGGAATAGCGTTCCCAGTCATGCCAGATGAGCTCCTTCTCGGCAGTCTGTACTCCTTGAGCCCTGGCCGCCCATTCCCGGTAGTCCAATTCCAGACGTTGCCCGCAATGGAAATAGGACAAACTGGAGAGCCTTCGCAAAAGAGCGCGAATAAGATGATGAAATTCAGGCATATCCAACAAATGGCCGTCCCATTTGATTCGGGTCGGCGTGAGGAATTCCAGAACGAGCCTTGGGGCGGAAGACAGGACTTCACACCGACGATTCAAATGCTCGGACGTCATACGACAGTCCCCAACCTGCAATTTTTCCGTGGCCATGTCGTAAATCATTCGGGTCGCCTCGGCATCTTCCGAAAAGACCGCCTCAAGAGCAAAAGTTCCCTGCTCCCTCCCCAGCCCACGTTCCCCTAAAGAGATAAAGGCATAGACGAAGTAGGGCAGAAGCTCCAGTGCCCGCCCAACCAGCACAAGTCCAAATTCCATGAATTCTCCACGGGGAATGTGATGGGCCTTCGTTTCCGGAGGCTCCAAAACAAAGGGATGCGGGGCCGAAGGATACAAACGCATCATGGCTGCATCCACCGGAGGTGGAGTTTCAAACAGGTAAACATAGACGCAACGATCCCGGAGGAGGCAAGCACCACAGTCCTGGCGCTTGAGAGCACAAGTTACTCCTTTAAGGGCTTGCCCAAATCCACCTCTAAAGGTAGCGCCTTTATACTCGGGCAAAGAGAGATCTTGCAGAGCGCGGATTCTAAAACGAAATCGGCCCCATTCCAGAGCATTGTGCATGTGTACCTCCTTTGTGAGTGAGAGATACCTCATAAGGTTTGGAATTGAGAGACATTGATCTTCAAAGATCCAGTCATCGAATTCCAGACTCTCAAGAAAAACCCGTGGCCACAGGCAAAACAGGAAAGAGTCTGAGGCCGTTATACAAGACGATGACCGGTCTGTGAAAAAAACAATGTTGCCGGCAAATTTGCCGGATTCCATACCATCATATGATGTGCCGTTCATGCTCAGGGCGACTGAAGGTGAGCCTCCGTCAGGGGCTCACCTTCTTTCAGAAGGATTTCAAAATCCTGGACATCCACCCCATAAGCACCTTTTGTGGCAATGGAAAAGTGTGAGGAGAGCCGGTTCTTTCCCAAGGCTGACTGAAGGGCTCCGTTGACCTTGCTGATGCAGGGGCTCATGCGACTACGGAAGTCAGCCTCATCCTTCATGGTCTCCCAGGCATAAACCTCGTGCTCTCCATGCTTCATGCGGTCCATGAGTCGCTCCAGTTGAGCCAGGAGCAGTCTCTTGCAAAACAGTGTCTCCATACTTGCTCGTGACCGGGAGCCGTTAAAAGACAGAAGAAAAAAGGCATAAACCGCTATGAGCTGCTTAGGGAGGACAAAGGCAAACTGCCCAAGGATCACACTCCGCCGGTCCAGGCGCAAAATCAGGGGCGGCGGAGCTTGGAGATATTGGAGGATATACTGAGAATAGGTGATGGCCTCGGTGAGGCTTTTCTCCAGAGGCAGATCCCCTCCCAGTAGCTCCCTCAGGCGGGGGAAGGGAATGTCGGCCAGTTCGACGCAGGCATCGCGAGACGAGAGGGGCTCTCCGGGAATATTATCCACCCTGGACTTGCGAGCATAAAAGGTTTCCCGCGGAGGAGGATAATAAAAACCGTGCACTCCTCTTTCGAATTCGGGAGAAACGAGCACATGGCTGAGCCGGTCGTGCATGCGTCCGCACAACATGAGGGACATGGTGAGGTAATTTCCCATGGTTTTGCGTCCGCCGGCCACGGAACAATGGAGAACCTCGTCGGACCGTCGGCACCAGGAACGGATGAGGGAAAAAATAGTATTGGCGACAACCTTGTTGTCTTCGCTGTTGCGGATGTCCTGGAGCTCCCGCCCTTCGGCATCTTTCAGGACATAAATATGATGTTGGGAAAAGGCGATTCGGCCTGCCGGCACCTGGTAATGTGTGCAATACTCAGCAAAAGCCCCGTTGGAGCCCAGAAGCTCCCTGATGAGGCTCTGCGCCCCCTGGGCGGTGGTGATTACACGGATCTCATCCACCCTCACCCCACACTGCTGCTCCAGTGCCCAAAGGGTTTCAGTCACAATGGCGGGTGTCTGACCGGCCACGGCCACCAGTATATATCGTTGTGAGAAAAGGTCTGCTTTTTGATTCACTGTAGCCACCAAGCACACAGTAGAGTCTATTAGCGAGCAGTGAAGCTTATTGACAATTAAAGTAAGCACCAATGTACCTCAACAAAGGCAACTTTACCATAGGCTACCGACATACTTTGGGGGTGGTTTCGATAACTTGATTTGGCCCACTTTGATACTCAGAATCGGCCCACCCCAGATGGGTCACTTCCGGCTACCCACACAAGGCGGGACAGACGGTGGAAGCGGCATCCTGCCGCTTCTTTCGCCAGCCGGCTGCTCACGCAAAAAAGCGGCAGGATGCCGCTTCCACACTGGACGAGAAATGTCCCGCCTTGTGTGGGTAGCCTCACTTTTCTGCTGGAAACCGGTACCTTCGAGATGAATAACTTTAAGGAACCGGAAGCCGGTAAAACGATAAGCCCTGCTGCTTACTGGCAAAATCCGAGTATCAAAGTGGGGCGATTCAGAGTATCGAGCTCACTTCGGAAAATATTCACAGGCATGGATTTCTAAAGAAGGATCAATGGAAAGACGGTTCAAGATGGTTATAATCAAGAAGGAGAGAATATAGCTATTTGAAATTTCTACAGAAGCATTTAAAGTTCAGCTTGCTGTCCCACCGATGGCAGGCGACGGAGAATGCCAGGGAAGACGGCTGACCAGAGCAGTCCGTTCCGATAGGAGAATGCAATGGGAAATGAGTTTTTCACGTGGGGCAATTTCATCACCTGGGTTATTTGCTCGTTTTTGATCTACGCTTCACTCAATTTCCGCCTGTACATGATCTTTCACCATCCCGGACGAAAGATGAAGGAGAAGGTGAGAGAAAGAGTGAGGCAGAGAAGGAGCGCACAGGTTGGCACCCAGGGTGCTCAACCTGCCCCTCAAGTCCCTGCTTGGAAGGGGGAATGTTTAGAAGACGCCTGCCTCATGCAACGAAGTAGGATTCTGTCCGACAAGGCGTCAGGAGAAGACAGGCACGTTTGAATACGCTAGCCCTTGAAATATGACGATAATCCGTACCATCCCCGCCCTTCTCCCTCACCGGATCAGGCGGAGGAGCGAAGAAAGCTGGAATCCCAGCGCCGAACCCTGAGGGTTCCCGCTTTCGAAGGAGGCTGTCACGACGAATCTTCATGGAATTATAGATCCTTCGAAATGGACAGGTAAAACGTTACTCCTCCGTCGCTTCGCGGCTTGGCCCAGGCCCGCCCGGCATGCTTTTCCGCAATCTCCTTGACAATGGCCAGGCCCAGACCCGTTCCCTGTATGCCTCGCGAGGTTCTGTTGCGCTGAAACAATTCGAATATCTTCTCCACCTCTTCCGCTTCGACCCCGACACCGTTGTCCGTGACGGACAGAATATGGAAAGCCTTTGATTCCCGGTATCCGAAGCGAATCTCACTCAGCTCTTCGCCGCCGTATTTCAAAGCATTATCGACAAGATTCCTGAAAACTCTCAAGAGGGACATCCTGTCCGCACGGATCTCGGGAATGTATTCGGGCTCCAGCCAGTTGATCTGCCTGGCACCGAGAAAAGCGCTGAATTCATCCACTACCATACTGATTATCTTTTTCGGCTGAATGCTCTCGAATTTGAGAGGAACCTCCTTGGTTCGCACAAAGAGGTTGATTTCTTCAATGAGCGCTACCACCTGCTCGGAGGCCCTCAGGATCTGGTCACAGTACTTTTTCCCCTTTTCATCGAAACGATCCCGATATTGACTGTGGAGGAGCCGAACAAGTCCATTGATGCCGATGAGCGGGCTCTTGAGATCGTGGGACACCGAATAGGCAAAGAGCTTGATCTTTTCCGCGTTGTCCCGCAGCTCCTGCTCCATCGTCTTTCGCTCGGTTATGTCGAACGAGTATTCGATGATCTGAGCGACGTTTCCTTCGTTGTCGAATATCGGATAGCCGTGGACTTCGACATTCCTGGGGTTCCCGTCGCGATCGTAATGAACATGCTCGACGGTAAAAGGCATTTTCGTCTCTTTGATCGCCCGAAGCGGGCACAGGTGCTCGGTGCTGTCGCAGGGAGTGGATCTCCTGTGAGTGAGAGCGTAGCAGGCAGTATGAGGGGGCAGGCCTTTGGGGGCGGCGGCGGAGTTGGCTATTTTCACCGTATAGTCGTTGGCATCCAGAACATAGAAGGGATGCGTCAAGGATTCCAGCACGTGATTCAGAAAGGTATTCTGCTGAACGATACGCTCCTCGGCCCGCCGTCGTTCGGCGATCTCGGTCCTCAGCTCTTCATTCATTTTCTCGAGCTGGGCTGCTCTTTCCCTAAATTGCAATTCCAGGCCCTCGTGGGCCATCCGGAGTGCATTCAGCGTGGACTCCGGGCTCGTTCGCTTCATGGCTGCCTCCTCTTCAAGCTCGGCGATTCGCCTGCGCAACGCCACCACCTCGTTCAAGAGCTGCTCCCTGGTCTTGTCCTCGTCGCTCATATTGCGCCTCTCTCCGGAAGTTTGCCCGCCGCAGTCGATGTGCAGCCGGTGCGTCGAAAGCGAAAGACCAAAATTACCCTGTTTTGTTAGAATATTATCAAATGCCACGAGATAATCAAAGCATGCTGAAAAGATTTGCATTGCACCCTTGATTCTTGCCGCGCCCCATTCCGCCCATAGCCGGTTTCACTCCCGCACCTTGACATGAGGGGTGAGGTCTTTAAGTTAAGTGCGGGCAAGGTTGTCGGTGCAGCTCAATCAAGAGTTTTGAGGAGGAGACGAAAGCATGAAAATAATCCTGGCAGTTCTCGTTATCATCGTCGCAGCGATCGGAGGGGTGGCCGGCTTCATCTGGTCGGGTACCTACAACGTGGCAGCGACAGTACATCATTGGGACTTTACCTATGAGCTCCTGCGTGAAGCCCGCGACCGATCCATCGAGGCTCACGGCCAAGGGATCAAGGCTCCTTCGCTCAAAGACCCGAAGCTCCAGGAGGGAGGAATGCATGAGTTCCATGAAATGTGCCGTCTGTGCCACGGCGCGCCAGGCTACCCCAACAGCGAATTCGCCCAGGGCCTATACCCCGCTCCCCCGAATCTGGCCACAAAGTATGTACAGACATGGGACGATGGGCAGCTCTTCTGGATTGTCAAGAACGGGATCAAAATGACAGGCATGCCCTCCTTCGGAGTGACGCACGGCGATAACGAGCTGTGGACGATTATTGCCTTCCTGCGGCGCCTACCGGAGTTGAAGCCCGAAGTCTACGAAGGCCTGGTAAAGTCCCGGGAAACAAGCGGCGAAGAGGAATCTCTTCACCGCCATGAACATTAGGGATCAGGGGATTCCCCCTTTTGACATGTTCGCAATCATGCGCATTTCTGACCGCGAGTAAGCGAGTATCTTGCCAGGGTACAGGTGAACTGTTTGGCAACTGCCGGTGCCTTTATCTTCGTACCCGTGAAAATGGCTGCGGGAGTGATGCCCGGTCTGCCGTAAAACGCTGCATTGGACTTATGATCGGTCTGCAGAACGGCGCCTTCCAGGGAAACACCGGCGAACAGTCCGCGGCTTCGTGAATAGGAGAGGATCTCCGCGTTCAGCATTGGACTGGTGCTCGCTTCAGCAGTGCGTCCGACCGGGCCCGCGGCAACGGACGCCTGGCCTCCCAGCGTGACTCTCGCCTGCTGTATGGCTTCAACGCTCCTCCTGGTCTTGAACACCAGCACGACGTCGGTCGACTGGGCGCCGGCCTGCCACCCGAAGCTCCCGCCCGCAAGAGTGATGAAAGAAGGATTGCTCCAGGTTCCATCCGCTTTCTTGACGACCAGAATCCCCGTCCCGTAGCGCCCTCCGACGACAAACCCCGCCTTGATAACGCCGGGAATAACCGCTACTCCATACGACTCCCTCAGCAAGTTCTCCGGAATCGTCTGGTCAGGCATGGCCATAATTTCCTGCAAGACTTCCCTGGCCGTAATGACCTGCGCTGTTTCCCTGCCGGCCGCCTGGCTCCGGGCCGAGGAAAACAACACCAACAGGGAAGCCAATATCATAAGAGGTATCGAGAATCGTTTCATAGCTCTTCGTCTCCTTTCACTTTCTGCTTCATGCACCCCGGTGATCGGTCCACGTCCGAACGTAACACGGCTATAAGATAAGCATTACACGGTAAAGATCAGGAGTCGCGATTCGATTCGAGCTTGGGCGGCAACCCTCTGCCGCTCATCCACCGTCTTTTGGCCTGCTCGTAGACGGCGTCCAGTTTCCGCTGCTGCTCGGGTTGGAGCTCCCCTTTCATGGCACCTATGCCGCGAGAGATGACAGTCTCCACTTCAGGTTGATATTTCTTCCGGATAACGAGCAAATCCGCCTGAACGCCTTCGATGATCTTTTCTATCCCGACTTGCTGGGCCGTGGTCAGATTCAAATCTCGGGTGAGCTTCTTCATGATCATATGTCTTGCCGTGGATTGCCTTCCGGCCATAATTTCAGAAAACGCATGCTTCGCATATAGTCCCGCCCCCACTGCCCCACAAAGCACTCCTGACAGGAACAGTATCATCAGGCCTATGAAGAGCTTCCATTTTTTCACGGTCTTCTTGTCCTTTCCGGACTTCACAGCACCCCGAGGGACCGGGCGATGAGGAGACCGGCTGAGTCTTCCGTCAGGAGGTTCGTGAAATCGTATTCAGGCCCAAAACCGGTTCTTATAGCGTAAGCCGCGAGGAATACCCCCAACAGGGAAGTCAGGGCGGCAAACCGCCACACGAACCGAGTGGTGGACAAGAACCGGGCAACGCCCGCCACGGCTGCCCGCGCATCGGCCATTGCCCGGTCCGCGCCGTTTTCATGGACGTGAAGCCGGCGAAGGTGCCGCATCACGTCCTGTTGAAACGTCTCGCTTGCCTCGGCTTCTTTTTGCCTATGATGTACCGAGAGAAAAGCCTTCTCAAGTTTTTGGATGTCCTCGATATCGGTGTGTCTTCTTCGATGCTTCTTCATGTTTTCACTCAGCTCGCGTTGTCTTTCTTTCGCGTATAGAAGCCAGGCAGAATATCAATTCCATTCGCCTTTCAACATCTCGGAAATGATTGCCCTCAACCGGCGCTTTGCCCTGAAGGCCCTCACCTTGACGCTGACGACACTCCACCCGAGAAGATCTGAAGCTTCGCCGATGGAGGCGCCTTCAAGGTAGACGAGTGTCAGAACCATCCTGTCTTCCGCCGACAACTGCCCCAAAGCGTATTGGAGGATTTCGCGGGCTTCAGCCTTTGCCGCCTCCCGCTCGAATTCTTCCCTCGACTGCGCAGCCAGCATATCATCCAGCCACCTCTGATGGTCCTCGGTTATTACGCTGAGAGCCGTTTCTTCTCTCCTATGATGATCGCGCCAGAAATCGTAGCAACATCTCACCGCGATTCTCGCCAGCCAGTGAGAAAAAGAGCCTTTTCCCGAAAAGTTGGAAAGGGACTCAAACGAGCGCGCAAAAGCGTCTTGCGCCACCTCTTCGGCTTTCTCTCGCGGGACATGTCCGAGCACAATTTTGAACACATGGGCCTTGTACCTCTCGACCAGCAGCTCAAAGGCATTCACATCGCCGCTCAGGACCCGATGAATCACATCGCGATCATCCATTCCGCACGACTCGTTATCTATCACAAAAACCCGCCAATCCCAATTCCGAAGCCAATGCACCGCCATTCCCGCCCAAGGCGTGCGGGAATGACGGTTGACCGGGGACGACTGTCACCCTGAACAGGATGTTTTTGAACCACGCCCTATTTGCTGTGTATATCGATCCATTGCTCCACGAGAGCAAGCCTTGCGTCGATGCGGCCCTTGATCTTGCCCGGAAGAGCATTCCTCAGCTCGTTCATGGTTGTCTGCTGCTCCGGAGTCAGGGTGGCTTTTATCTCATGGAGCACCCTGGCTCGCAAAACCGCCAGTCGCTCTTCCGAGGCCGCGACCTGGCGGCATGCCGCCCTGATTGCATCCTCATTGACCTCATCCGAGGAGATGAGCTCAAAGAGATTCTTTCGCCCCTCCATCACAGCCTGAGCTATCGTTCGGGCGTCCACGAGGTGCCGCTTCAAAATAACCGCGATGTCGTGCTTCTGCACGTCCGTCAGGTTGAGCTTGATGAGCATTCCCACAATGGAGTGGATAGGTCCCGTTTCCGTGACTCCAGCCCCCATTGTCGGCGTTCCGCTTGCGTGCGGAAATCCAGCCGACAGCAGAACACACAATAAAACTGCCAGGACCGCAACTGCTTTCTTCATTTTCTTTCTCCCTGTGCTGTGAACGTTGCCTAATCTTTGCTTGCCACTTCAACTCGGGCGGAAAGCCGGCTTTAACTGCCCTCATTTCTAGAAGTCGCAAAACGCCGCAAAAAGGTTACAGGGAAGTGAGTGAAAAATGACGTGGGTGATGCGTTTGAAAATATCGGGCCGGCTCTGAGGAGATACTCCTCAGAGCCTGGGAAGGCCGGAGTGTCTTGAGTGGTCAGCTCACGAAACGGAAAAAATCGTACGCTAAATTTTGTCGGTTTGAAGTACCCCCTAATTAAGGGGTAACGCTGTTTGACGTGGTTGATGGTAGACTGGCACCGATCTTGTTCGTCGCCGTTACCGTGAATGTGTAAGCGGTGCCGTGGGTGAGTCCCGTGACCGTTATTGGGCTTCCGTTTTGGTGAGCACCGAAGTGAGGGGAGCCCGAATCAAGAGTTTTGAGCTCTTCGTCCAGTGCGCCTTCATGGCGTGAGCCCGAATCGTTTGCGCACCTCTTTGACATCGACCGTATGGCCTTCCTCACTGTCTTTTATGCCCGCCTCAATGGCTTGCCTGACATAGATCCGGTGTATGAGATCCTCCCAAGTTGCAGAATCCGGCAGACTGTCCAGCAAGCGATGAGCCTGCTCTTTTAAAGTTTCTCTATGCATCACGGAGTCTCCTTGCATGTGGTGGGATAGGGGACGTCCCCAAGCTTCCATTTGCTTTTTTTGTTAGCGCACATAAGGGTTTTCTCATGTGGGGCAGGCTTTCCAGCCTGCCATTTCTGAATGCCGGCTGCGGGTGGCAGGCTGGAAAGCCTGCCACACATGAGAGAGCTAACCCAAGGCTTATGCGCGCTAACCTTTTTTTCGTTATCCATGCCTTTTTGCCGGTTATACTTCCTTGGTTTTGATACTGTTCCGCCCTTCTGTTTTTGATGTCAGGCAATAGCGTTAAGTCCTCCGCGCTTCACAAGGGAAAGGAGTTTCAACGTTGGGCCTGAGGGTTTCTTTTGTCCGCGTTCCCATTGACTGACAGATTCTTTTGTCACGTTTAGATAATGAGCAAAAACCACTTGGCTTACCTCTTCGCGTTCGCGCAACGCCCGGATTTCCTCGGCACTAAACTCATGAATCGGCGTCAAACAAGACTTGTCGAAACTACGCATGGTTTGTTTGTCGATAACGCCAGCCTCGAACATGTCGGAAACTGTCTCATGAATAGCTGCGAGCGCATCGCTCTTGTATGTTCTGGCTTTAGCCATCGCACATTACCTCCTTGTAAGCTCCTGTCTCAATGAGTTTTGCAAGATCGTCATCGGAAAGAGCAAAGGTGATTCTTGCCAATTCCTTGAATTCTCTTTCTTCGGCTTCGTTTATGTTATCCCGCTTGTTTTTGAGAAACCCATAAACGAAGAAGGCCTTGTAGCAACGGCAATACAAAATGATCGTTCTGTATCCACCTGACTTACCTTCATTCGGCCGCGCTATTCTCTGCTTAATGACCCCGTCGCCATAATCGGCATCAATCAATCCAGCTTCGGCATCCTTCGTTGCTTTGCACAGCTTCGCATCGCTGACGCCCTCATCTTTGGCGAACTTGGCAAACCACTTGTTTTAAAAATTCGCATATTTGGCCTTTCTAGCCGCCAAGTCCTTATCTCTAATATATAGAACTTAGTTCTACTAATCAAGCATGTTTCGCGGCATTTTGCAATGTCAAAAATCTTGATTTACGGCACTTCGGCAGTTTATGGGCGAACCCGCCTATGGAAATTGGGGATGTCCGTGACATTTGGACATTTCGCAGAGACTTTAATGTCCAAATGCCACGGACGTCCTCAATTTTTCATGCGCCCTCCTGTTTCTAAGCCTGCCCAATTTGATTGAGCAACTCTACAGTGTCGAGGACATTGGGTTTGTTGCCGTAATCAACCTTGTTTCTGGTCACCAGCGCACCACAGTTGTTGCGGACACACATGAGATACTGAACGGCATCCTCAAAATCCGCAATATCCGCGTTTAGCGCCTCTCGGAAACCGTCTTCATCAATATCCACGAGTTTGAACGTGTCCAGAATTGCCGAGATGAAACCGCGTGCCTTCTCTTTACCCGCATGCTTGTTCACTATGTAGAAGATGTCCGTAACACTGGTATTGGACAGGCAAGCCGTAATCTCTTTTTGCTCGGCCAGCCGCCACAAAAGTGCTGCGTGCTCCACGAAAGGCTTTCTGTTCAGGGCAATATCAAGAACTATGTTTGTATCAATCAACACTTTCATGGGCTTTCCCTTGAATTTTTACTCTGCGTTCGGCTTTCCAGTCTCCCAACTCCACGCCTTCTATAACCCCGATCCACTCATCGACGGAGCTCTTCCTCTTTTTCACCTTCTCCAGGTCCACCGCACTCCGTTCCTCCGCATCATCCGCATCGTCTAGAAAAACGACAAGGGCTCTAGATCTGCGTATACCCTTCGGCTTGCACTTAAGCTCCACGATTCCGTTATGGTAAACAGCTTCCACTGTTTGCGGCATGACTTTATCCCCCCGTTATCTGCTGTTTCAGACGGTTATTCTCGATGAAGGTATCCAGGAGCTGGATTACACTATTTTTTTTGCCTCCCCATTTTCCCGCAAATTATTTGCTGACTCAACGATACAATAATTGTATCCAGATGTCGGCAGTTTTAGAATTGTATTTTTCTGCTTTACCCTGACAAAATCCTTAGCGTACGATTCTTTCCGTTTCGTTCGCTGAGCTCTCTTACAGTATTCCCGCCGCCGAATCCGGAATCCAGCAGCGGCGGCCGTCGGCAAGCTCGATGTAGTACCAGCCCTTTCGCTCTTCCACCAGGTTGAATTCGGTCCCCGTGTGGAGCGGCTCCTTGAAGCTGGGCTCGAAAGTGGCGCTGTCTCCCTTTCTGGCCGTCACTTCCTTGGCGAGGATGACGCCGGAGCGGGTATGGGACTGTTGGTAGGCCTCGACACAGATCGAGCCGGCCAGCAACAGGCTGAGAGTCGCGCAGGCAATGGTCCCGTAGCGCAGGGCGCCTCGCTTTCTAAAAAGGCTTACACCGGCAAGAATCCAGATGAGGTTGAAAAAGACGAGAAAAATCCATGTCCGCGTGGAAAGGCTCAAATCATAGTGCCAGAAGAAAAGGATCTGAAAGACACGGGTCTCCGGCTTGGCCTCTATCTTATCCAGGCAACGGCTTCGTGAGTAGCTCAGGTTCTGCTGAAGGTTGATGTCGTTTGGGATAAGCCTTTCGGCCCTGCGGTAATAGAGAATGGCTTTTCCAATATCCCCCATGCGAAAATAAATGTTGCCGATGTTGTAATAGAGCTTTCCATTCTCGATGTTTCCCTCGCCTGCGATCCGCTCGAAAGCGAGCCCGGCTTTTTGGAGGAAATCCCTAGCTTTTTGAGGATCGGTCTTCATCAGTTCGTTCGCCTGGTGGAAAGACGCCTCACCATCTCGATAGAGGCTCCATATTTCAGCCTTATCGAGGCCATGCGCCGAGGGGGCGGGCAGTACGAAAGCGGCAAGGATCAACAATATGGCAAACACAATTTTATACTTCTTTATCATATACATGGCTTGATTGAGTCCTCATTCCCGACAATGCCTACAGCCTCCGCTCCAGCGCCTGGACAAGCTCCATGGCGTTACGTGTCAATTCCTCCATGGCACTGGATGATTCGAGGCCGCCTCCGTACCGTCCCTCTTCGCAAACGGCAAACAGCTCACCGAGCTTGCGCGTAAGGTCTCCATCGATGCCTCGGTCCTTCAGCTTCTTTTCGGCGTCCGCAAAGGTCAGGGCCTCACCCTGGGTCCGGAGCTTGTCTCCCAGGTAATTGCGCAGGGCGTCGAGGAGCTGCGTGCCGGCTTGAGGGCCCTCACTCCGGTCTCCCGACGTAAGGCCTTTGACGTTCTGCTTAAAGACTGCAAAGGCTTTTCGAGATCTCACCTTGTCGGGGTCGGCCATCTGCTTCTCTCGCCGGCGCATGAACAGCAAGAGCACGACATAGACGCAGAACGGCAGCATAAAGGCCCCCAGCCACAGAGGCGAGCGTATCAGCGCCGATAGTCTGAAGCTCCGGTCTTCGAGAAGATCCGGGCCTTCGTAATTGTGGGCGATGCCCTTGGACCAGGCTTCCAGCTCGCTCTTAACGGGTGTGCGGTCCGGGCGGCCTTCCATGTCGGCCTCGGTTACGACTCGCGCGGCCTTCACCTGAATGGGAATGGGCTTGCTGAGGGCGACCTGGTACGCGCCGCGCTCCGGATCGAAGTAAGCGAACCGAATGGGCGGAATAGTCTTCACGGCTTCGCTTTTGGCTCGAAGGGTCTGAGTGAATATCTTCTTGCCGTCCTTGACGATTCCGGCCGACATTTCCTCAGGGATTTTGAAAGCTTGCTCCAGCTCCGCATCGCGGGCGAGAGAAGGGAGCTCTATGTTTTCCAGATATTCCGACCCGCTGATGGAAGCCGTGAGCGTAATGGGGTCTCCCACGCTGACGTCCGTGGGGCTTGCCGAGGTCTCAATGCTAAACTGACCCACGCAGCCGGAAAAATCCGAGGGCTTCCCGGCTTCGGGCAGGGGCAGCGCGGTAAGGGAGACAGGCTCCGAGTGGGCTACGAAGGTCTTATAGACCTGCCTGCGCCCCATGGTGAAAAAGTCGTCATTGAACATGTCAAAAGGACCGCGCCGCCGCTCCGATTTCGAAAGTCCTACCATGGCTCTGCACGAAACCATGCCTTCCGGAATCTGGAAGGTCCCGGCTTCCCTGGCAAACAGCACCTTGCGAAAGGAAACCGTCGTATACTCTTCGCCTCCCCGATAGGCTTTACGCCCCTTTTCGGCTACTACACTCCCCTGCCCCACGGGTACGTTGTAGTATTGCTTTGATGGATCCTGCTCTTTTCCGGGGTCCGCAAAGCTGAAGGCATTCTGTTCGAGAAGCGGCAGGTTGAAGCTGAAGCCTTCCACCTCCCGTCCCACATACCATGTCACCGTCACGAGGACCGGCTCCCCTACATAGAATTTGGTCTTGGAAAACTGGATCTCCAGGTGGAAATCTTCCGTCGTTTCGGGCTCGATCACCCGTATGGTAATGGGCCCGGTCCGGAGCTTTTGTGAAGCGACGGGTACGGTTATGGCCGGAATGACCCCTTGCCCGGTCTTCTTGGGAGTCAGCCGATAGGAATAGACGTATCCACGGGATTCAACACGCGTCATCTGCCCGTTGATTATGGTGATGGATGAGCGGTTATTGCTCTGACTTCCCAGGGATTCAACGACAAAGTCGGTGACGCCGGTCATGTCGGGTGCACTCGCCCCGGGCGGGCTGTCCGTTCCTTCCACCTGGATTTGCAGCGTGAAAGGCTCTCCCATCGAGACGGTTTCCTTTTCGACTACAGCGTTGACGGACACGTCACCGGCGGTTGCCGCAAGCGCCACGCTTCTGCAACAGGTCGGAGCCACTGCATCCACTGCGAACAGAGCGGTGAGAACAACGATAAGCAGAGCTGCAGGGACAAAAGCAATTCGCAATGCCGATAAACATGCTGCCAATGCTGATGGAGGTGTCTTTTTGAACATGCTTACCAATCCTTCTCCACCGGTTGATAGCCTCCGCTTACGGAATGCTGGAGCTGGAGGCGGTTTTCCTTCTCCTCTCGGAGGATGTCGTTAGGCTGCTCGCGGAGGGCTGCTCGCGCACTCTGTTCGTCTCCCTGTTGCTTTTCACCCTGCTGCCGGGACTGAGCCTGCTTTTCCTGCTTTTGTTGTTCTCCCGGCTGCTGCTGAGAGGCATCCTGCCGAGCCTTGCCATCTTGTTTCTTGTCTTCGCCGGAGCTTTGACGGGCCTCGTTTTGCTGATCCTGCTTTTGCCCCTCATCGCCCTTCTTTTCCGAGGGCTGCTGCTGTGCCTGCTGCGAATCCTTTTGGCCGGCAAGAGCATCTTTCAGGCGATCGAGCGCTTCTTGTTGATGCTGTTTCGCTTCATCAATCGTTCCGTCTTCCAGTTGCCGGACGGCCGTCTGCTGAGCTGCCGCCGCCTTATCAAGGCTTTCCATGGGAGAGGGAGCGGTACCCGTCTGGCCTTGAGGTCCCGGAGATTGCTGCTGAGGCTGAGGCTGCGATTGAGGCTGCCCCTGAGGTTGGTCGGCCTTCATCTTGTCCGACAATTTTCTGGTCTTATCTTTCGTCGACTTCTGATCCGACGCGAGCTTCTTTGTTTCCTCGGATAAGGTCCGGTCCGGGTTTGCGGTCATCTTTTCCCGTACGGATTCATTGTCCTTGATTTCCGATTCCTGTTCCCGGACGAGCTCTTTGATTTGCTTCTCGTATTCTTCCTGCTGTTTCCGGCGCTCCCTGGCCGCCTCTTCCTGCTTCTTGATCCGGTCCATCAGATCCTTGATGGTCAAGCGCGCCACTTCGATATTTTTGGCCGCATCATCTAGCTCGGGATCGATGCGCAACGCCTCCCTATAGTGACTGACGCTCGCTTCGACCTGAGTCAGAGCCTTCTTGGAATCGGCCGCCAGGAGCTTTTGTCCTTCATTAAAAGCGGTATTTCCAAGATTGTACTGGGCGCGGGCCTCGAGCGAGAGGTCTTTGGTGCGGAGAGCGGCCGCTTCATAGGCCTCGCGGGCTTTATCATACTCACCCTTCTGGAAGAAAGCGTTACCCTTGTTGAAAGCAATCTCCCCCGATTCCGGCTGCTCCGCCGCCGCCTGCTCGTAGGCCTCGATGGCCTGATCATATTTCCCTTCGGCATAGAGCGCATTGCCCCGGGAGTTCAGGCTTCGCGCGGATTCAGCATAGGCGAAGACCGGCGCAAGCACGGAAAGAACAAAAAGAGCGTATAGTGAAAAAGCTTTCATAGCGTTGTATCGACCTCTATGGGATGTCCACATTGTTGGTAGCCGCAGACTCAGTTGGTAGCTTCCCCCTGCCCTCTTTCAGGCTCGCTTTTCCCGTTTTTCCTCTCGCTGATCAACAGCTCCGCCATGAGCAGGAGCAGCCCGGCGCCAAGAAAGATCTGGAATTTTTCCTCGTAGCGCTTTACGCTCTGGGCTTCCAGCTCTTTTTTCTCCGCTCCGGCCACCAGATTCCGATAGATGCTTCCCAGATCGAAGGTGCCGGTGGCCACGTTGAGATACCTCCCGTCAGGGGTGACGTCTACCATTTTGCGTAGCGTTTCGGCGTCCAGGCGGCTCCACACCTCTTTATCCTGGTAGCGGAGGAAGGTCTTCTCCCCCTTTTCGTTGGCGATGGGAATCCGCTGGCCCTCGTTTTCATCTCCCAGACCTATCGCGATAAGGCGCACGCCCTTTTCGCCGATTTCCTTGGCGGCTTCCACGGGAAAGCTGTCATGGTCCTCGCCGTCGGTGATGAGGATGATATCTTTGAAGCGCTTCAGACGGTCGCTGAAGACTTCGTCCTCGGTTTTTCGCAACGCGTCCCCGATCAGGGTTCCACCTCGAGAAATACTGTCCACGCTCACGTCATCGAGCATGACGCGAAAAAAGCCGTAGTCCAGGGTGAGGGGACATTTTACAACCGTGGCCCCCGCGAAGACGAGCAGTGCCACGCGGTCTCCGTCCAGTTGATCCACGAGATCCCGGATGGCCAGCTTGGCGCGCTCGAGGCGGTTGGGCTTGAGATCCTCCGCCAGCATGCTCCGCGATACATCGAGCACGAAGGCTATGTCGCGGCCCCTGCGCTCGATTTTCTCGGGCTTCGGATTCCAGGCCGGCCTGCTCAGGGAAACGATGATGAAAAAGCAGCCGGTCAGGACGAAGACGGCCTTCCACCACTGGCGCGGTCTGCTCACCGAGGCATTGATATGCTTCAGAAGCGGCGTTTCGGCAAACTTCTTCAACGCCCGGTCCTTTTTCTTGAACCGGTAGACCGTGAGCGCCACAAGGATGGGCAGGAGCCACAGCCATTGCAGCATGCCGGGATTTCCAAGATGAAGCTCGTTCATGGAATCCTCCTCAAAACCGTGCCGACGAGGATCTGCTCGAGGCAAAGGGCCAACAGGGCGGCCAGGGCGAAAGGAAGAAACCTTTCCGAATAGTCCACGTAGCGCATGGACTCGATTTCGGTTCTCTCCATTTTGTCGATTTCCTTATAGATATCACGAAGCTTGTCGGCCGATTCGGCCATCCAGTACGCGCCTCCCGTCTCGGTAGCGATGGTTTTCAAGGTCGCCTCGTCCACACCCGGCCCCGCCGGGACCTTGAATTCTCCCATCGGGGTCTGCATCGTCATAAAGGCTTCACGGCCTCCGATGCCGATGGCGTATACCTTGATGCCCCATTCCCTTGCAAGGCGCGCGGCTTCTTCCGGCGAGCGCTTGCCGGCGTTGTTCTGGCCGTCCGTGAGGAGAATAATGACCTTGCTCTTGATCTCATACCCCTTATCGAAAGGCATGAGTCCCGACGTGAAGCCGGGCAAGCTCTTTTCAGCCTCGGACGAGCCGGTTCCCGCTTCATCCATGGCTCCCCCGGAGGCAGGCTTCAAGCCTCGCCCTCCCCACTTTCCGCTCGCCCGCTTCAACTGCTCCTCGGCGGTCCTCAGCCGCGCGGCGGCCAGAGCCAGTGCGTCCCCGATGGCCGTTCCATCTTCGGCTTTCGTCTTGGCCAGATGGATGCTCTGAATAAAGAGGTCGAGCGCCCCGTGGCTCAGCGTCAAAGGGCAGACGGTTTCAGCATAGCGGGCGAAGCTCACCATGCCGACCAGATCGTTGGGCCTGCCTTTGAGGTCTTTTCTGTTTCCGAGAACAAATTCTCTGAAAATCTTCTTCACTACGTCGAGCCGGTTCACATGGGCGCCTTCGTAGACGAATTCCTGCCCCATGCTGCCGGAGCGATCCAGAACCACCTCGAGGGCAATCCCCTTGCTCACGTCCCGCACTTCCTCCCTGCCCTGCTGAGGCCTTGCCAGGCCAATGGTAAGGAGGATAACGGCCAGACAGCGAATTAAAAGCGGAAGGTGTCTCAAACGTGTCCGCCAGGATGCGCCGGCGTCACGCGCATGTTTTACGGAAGAGAACCTGAGGGCTCCTTCCGTTTTACGGCGCCGGGAATACCAGAGCATCGCCGGGATGGCCAGCAAAATCACAAAAGCCCAGGGAAATTCGAATCTCATAGCGCTGTCGTCGCCTCGATAAACGCCTTGCAGGCTTCGATCACCATTTGGGTTTCCTCCGGTGTGGGTTGATGTTCCGCAAACTTCACCAGATCGCAGTTGCGCAGGAATGCATTCAAAAGCCTTCTGTGCTCGAGGGAAAAAGGAGCCTCCCTGCTGATGGCCGCCAGGAATTCTTCCGTCGTGCTTTTGGGAGCACGCAGCCCGAAGCGGTTTTCGATGTAAAAGCGCATCACATCCGAAATCCTGGAGAAGAAGATCTTGAGCTCCCCGCGCTCCAGGAGCTTCTCATCGTAAATATCCCGGAGCTGCCGGTATGCGAGCTCGTGGGGAGGAATCACCGTGGCCTCGGCTTCCGCCGCCAATTTCTTTCGTCGCCTGTACCAAAAAAAGGCTCCTCCGACACAGAAGACAATGATGCCGAGAGCCACCGTAACAATGAGCCGGAGGGACATTTGAACCGGTAAATCCACGGGACCGGACAGGGGATTCAGCTCGAGCTCGCCTCTCGCATCTCCCAGGAGAGATTGCACCTTCACCAGCAGCGCTTCGGTATTGATTTCGTGCCGTACCGGGGCAATCGCTTCGGAATCACGCCCTGCGGCACTATCCTGTCCAACCGCCTCCGAGACCTTCTTCCAGAAGCTTACCTTCATGGGAGATATGGTGTAGTCTCCAGAAAGAAACGGCTCCAGCTTGTAAATCTTTCGGGTTATCACCCGGCCCTCACTCGCGAGCAGCGGCCCTTCCTCGCGATAGTCCGTGATCCCGAGCTCTCCCAGCTTCTCCCCAAAAGCGGGAAGCTCTACGCCGTAGCCGCTCTCGACCTCTGCCTCGATGGTCAGCGTGAGGCTCTCGGCGATGGTGATAGTGTCCTTGTCTACGGTCGTCCGTACGCGAAGGGGGCCTTCGCGGACCTCTCTCGTGATTTCCTGAGCATGGGGTCTGGAGGCCTCGGTGGGATTATCACCCCTGTTGCACCCGGGGGAGACTACCAGGAGAATCACCACCAAAAGGGCCATGGAAAAAGTCGTGGGGAACGCCCAAAAGCTTCGGGAAAAGCCACAACGGGAGTTGTCCCGGAATTCTTCAGCCATCCCGGTTCTCACGGTTTTCATGCCTCTCACATTTCTCCCGATTATCGAGATAATAATCGCATTCAACATTCCAGAATCCGCTCTACCTCCGCCGTTCGCGATTCCTGAAAAATCTCATCAAGTCCCGAATGGTGTCTCTTCCGGTCCCGATATCGATTAGATCGACGCTGATGGATCGAAAGAATTCGGCCAGCCCGGCAGAGCCCTGAGTGCTCAGCCGCTCGTATTCCATTCGTACCGCGGGGCTTCCGGTATCGATGAGAACATGCTCTCCCGTTTCCGCGTCTTCGATCTCCAGCAGGCCCACGTCGGGCATGCTCAGTTCGCGGGGGTCGTTGATGGTTACGGCGATCATGTCGTGGCGTCGGCTGTTGACCCTGAGCGAGCGCTCGTAGCCTTCGGCCTGAAAGTCACTGATCAGGAAGACCACGGCTCGACGGGACAATACCCTCCCCAGATAGTCCAGGGCCCGGCCGATATCGGTTTTAGTCCTTCGGGGCTGAAAGGAAAGGATCTCCCGGATTACGCGAAGTACATGGCGGGTTCCCTTTTCAGGAGGGATGAACATTTCCACGTGGTCCGTAAAGACGATCAGTCCCACCTTGTCGTTGTTCCTGGTGGCGGCAAAGGCCAGCAGGGCACACACTTCCGCGGCCACTTCGTTTTTTAGCTGCCTGACGCTGCCGAAGCTTCCCGAGGCGCTGAGGTCCACCAGGAAGATGACCGTCAGCTCCCGTTCTTCCCGGAAGCGTTTGACGAAGGGCCTTCCCGTGCGGGCCGTGACGTTCCAGTCGATGGTACGAACGTCGTCTCCGGGCTGGTACTCGCGCACTTCATCGAATTCCATACCATGGCCTTTGAAGACGCTTTCGTATTCACCGGCCAGGATGTCGTTGACGGCCTTCTTGGTATAGATCTCGATGGCGCGGATTTTCTTGGCGATTTCTTTAGGGATCATGGCACTTTGATGGTGTTGAAGATTTGTCTGATGATATCCTCCGAAGTCTTCTCTTCGGCTTCCGCTTCATAGCTCACGATCACCCTATGCCGCAGGACGTCCATGCCGATGGACTTGATGTCCTGGGGCGTGACGTAGCCCCGCTCCCGCAGCAGCGCATAGGCTTTGGCCGCCATGCAAAGGGAGATGGTCGCACGCGGGGAAGCACCGTAGCGAATTAGGTCGCCGATCTTCAGCCCATACTTCTCGGGAGTACGCGTCGCCTGTACCACGTTCAGGATATATTCCTCGATCTTTTCGTCCATGTAGATATCGTCGGCAAGTCTACGCAGCCTCAGAATGTCTTCGGGCGAGAGAACCGCCGCCACGGTGGTATCGGGGCTCGAACGGGCCATGCGCTTCAGGATGCGGTGCTCCTCCTCCATCGTGGGGTAGTCCACCTTGACCTTGAGCATGAACCGGTCCACCTGAGCTTCGGGAAGGGGATAGGTACCTTCCTGCTCGATGGGATTCTGCGTTGCCAGCACCATGAAGGGCTCTTCGAGACGGAAGGTTTCCTCCCCGATGGTCACCTGGCGCTCCTGCATGGCTTCCAGCATGGCGCTCTGCACTTTCGCCGGAGCCCGGTTCACTTCGTCCGCAAGGATGATCTGATGAAAGATGGGACCCTTCTTGACTCCGAAATCCCCACTCTTGGGATTGTAGATGAGGGTGCCGATGAGATCGGCCGGCAGCAGATCCGGCGTAAACTGGATTCGCTGGAAAGACGTTTGCATGGCCTTTGCCAGCGTGGTCACCGTAAGCGTCTTGGCAAGACCCGGAACGCCTTCGATAAGGACATGCCCGTTGCAAAGGATTCCCACCAGGAGCCGCTCGATGAGCTCACTTTGCCCGACGATCACTCTTTCCACTTCGGACCGGAGCCGCTGAAGCGTTTTGCTCTCCACCTGAACCTGTTCGTTGATTCTCTTTACATCCACCGCCATTGAGCTCTGTTCCTCCAGGCTTGTATAGCATTATCAAAACATCCGTCTTCGCCTTGAAGCGCACTTTCGACTTCGGCCTATGTCCTCAAAACTGATTGCGAGCGAAATTGTAAAAACTTTCCAAAAAAAATCAATGCCCATGTGCTGCTCTTTAACGGACCCTACGCTCCATCCCATGGAAGATCAAGACAAAAACCGACGTCTTCTTTCCGTATTGCCGCCATATGGCCGAATGGCCTATAATGGCAAGCTAAAATCGCACCTGTGGCAGTGTTTTATGATTGCGCAGGGCGGTACATGATTGAGCATAATGCGAAAACTATTTGATATTATGGAGGATTGTCAATGAAGGCTGGCATGCGGGAAAGGCTCTTCATCATCGTGAAAACGATCTGCGCTACTCTACTCATTTCCTTGGCCTCCTTGCATGATACACGTAGAAGCAGGCTCACGCGCGAGCGCTGTGACAAACGCCTACGCTGGTGGTCTTCCAAGCTCCTGAGCTTCGTGAGCCTTTCTTTCCGGACATTCAATCCGCACCACGTGGAATTCCCCCCGGATCGCCCCACGATCATCATGAGCAACCACAGCAGCCTGTACGATATCCCCCTCATTTTTGCATCCCTGCCCGGAAGCATCCGCATGATCGCCAAGAAGGAGCTTTTTGAAACCCCGTTGTGGGGCCGGGGAATGAAAGTTGCCGAATTCATCCCCATAGATCGGGATAATCGAAGGCAGGCCTTTCGGGATCTTGAAGAAGCCCGCAAGAAGATGGAAAGCGGCATCATCCTGTGGGTCGCCCCGGAAGGAACCCGGTCTCTCACGGGGGAGCTTTATCCGTTCAAGAGAGGCGGCTTTATGCTGGCGCAGAAAACGGGTGCCACCATCATTCCCGTTGGTATCCGCGGTGCCTATGATGTTTTGCCGGCCAAAACCTACAATTTCAATATTGGCCGGCGTGCTGAAATCCATATCGGAGAGCCCATCGATGCGAGGAAATTCCCCAAAAAGGGCATCGATGCCCTGATGAGCGAAGTGGAGCTCCAGATACGCCGGTTGGGGGATCTTCCGATCCGGAGCACCGTTCGCAATGGCCGGTCGTTCAATACATAAAGTTTCAAATTTGTAAATATACTCTTTATCGTTTTGGAATATGGCGCTATTATTGGGATTGGCTTAGATTCAGGCTTTCGGAATCGAATTCTACGATAATGTGGCGGATGTTGTGATTTTCAACCTCCTATTGCGTGGTCAGAGAAGGAACCTACCCGATGGCGAACATGCATTCCCTCAAATCCAAGATGATCCTGAGCAATATCGGCCTGGTAACCATTTGCGTGCTGTTGATCGGCGGGTTCAGTCTCAGGCAGCTCTTTTCCTTTCTGGAAGATACCACTTCAGTGACACAGCAGGAGCTCGAGAAAGAAACCGTCAAGGCCATGCAGGTAGGCTGCGAGCTGGACGTGACCCAGGTGCAAGCTCTCGTTCAGGCTGCCGAAGACACGGCCAAGAGGATCGCATCCTCCTCCAATATGAATACTTACCTGAATGCCGCCTTTCATGCCAATGAAATAGCTCAAAAAGAGGCGGCACGCTCCGTTCAGGGCGCCATTGCAACATGCAAGCTACAGCAGAACCTGCTCCAGACTAAAGTGGACGAAAGCCTTCTCATAGCTGAATACATCATGCAACGGTATGGGAAACCAGGTCTTTCCAAAGACAATGTGGTGCAATGGCAGGCCGTCAACCAGTACAACAAGGAAGAAGCCGCCTGCACATTGCCTCAGTTTACACTCGAGAATGTCCCGCTGCCGAAACAGTTCACCTTTGACAAACAGCTTCCCGTCGTTGACGAAGTCTTCAAGATGCTCAATGTCACCTGTACGATCTTCCAGAAAATGAAGGAGCAGGGAGACCTCCTGAGAGTCGCTACAAGCGTTCGCCAGAAAGACGGCACCCGTGCGGTCGGGACCTACATACCCGCCCTCAATCCGGATGGGACCCCGAATCCGGTGATACAGACGATTATGAAAGGGGGAATCTTCCGTGGCAGGGCTTTTGTTGTGAACGCATGGTATATCACCGCTTATATGCCTATTTACGATGATGCGGGTCAGATCATAGGCGCTTTATACGTAGGCGTTCCCCAGGATAATAAATTATTGAAGGATGCCATCCTGAACACCCGCATTGGTGAGTCAGGCTCTTCTTTTGTAATGGATTCACAACTGAATTACCTGGTACATCCTGAAGCTGAAAGACTTGGAAAGAACGCGGTCTCGGATTATGGCCTTACCGCCTTTCAGGACATCCTAAAAGCGAATCTCGACGTGCAGCCAAGGGCGCTGACCTACTATCAAGGAGGCAATAAACAGGTCACCAGCTACGCCTACTTCAAAGACTGGGACTGGCTGATCTGCGTGTCGGCTCTCTGGGATGAGCTCGCAGGCAAGAGTACCGCTCAAACAAGAGAGGTCCTGGAAAGTGAAATTTTGACATCCTATCATACCTCGACTCTGTCGGTCGGCGGACGGCAATACCCGCTTTTCAACCGCATTACCTACCTTGACAAAAAAGGTCAGGAGATCATCCGACTGAATTCCGGAAAGCTCGCAACCGATCTTAATAACAAGAAAGATGAGCCCTGGCTCCAGGAAGCCGCCAATGTCAAGGATGCCGTTCTCAATTGCGGTGTCCATATGAGCCCGGACGGTCAAATGGTGGAGATGCGCGTTGTGTCGCCCGTCAAGGCTGCCGACGACACCAATGAAGGATACATCGCCGTCGATCTGGACTGGAAGCTGGTGGGAACTGTCCTCGGGCAACGGACCTACGGAAAGACGGGATACTCCTACCTTCTGAATGAAAAGGGACTTCTGGTCTCACACCCCAAATTTCGCTTCGAAGATCAGGTAAACATGACGAGCCCTTCCTTCGAGACACTGGCAAAGGTAGCTACCGGCTCCATGTTGCAGGGAAAGAAGGGCAACGAAAAGTATACCTGCGAAGGTATCGAAAAATATGTGTCATTTGCTCCGTTGAGCATGGGGCGGAAGAGCTATACCGTGGCGGTAACCGTTCCCGTCGCTGAAGCCATGTCTCTTGCAAACATCCTCAAGGAGCGAACGCAGGAGCACTTCCGGAATTCCGTCAAGATCATTTTCACATTCATAGCGATCTGCTTTGCACTGGCTTTGATATTCGGCTACTACATCGGTAACTTTGTCGGCAATCCGGTCGGCAAGGCAGTGGTGTTCGCTCAAAAGGTGTCAGAGGGTGATTTTTCGCATACCCTCGATCTGCGCAGCAAAGACGAGATCGGCAGCCTTGTTGCCGCCATCAACGATATGGTCTCATCCTTCAAGAAGATCATCCTCCAGGTACAGCGCTCGGTGGTACAGGTCTCATCTTCATCGATGGAGCTCACAGCCACCTCCAAACAACATGAGCTAACCTTCAGGAGCCAGATCGTATCCACGAGAAGCGTTCTTGAAGCGGTTGAAGAGATATCCGGAGTCGCCGGTGACCTGGTGGTGACAATGCGGCAGGCCGCTTCCATGTCCCATGAAACGACAAGCTTGGCTAACAGTGGAAAAGAGGACCTTGTACACATGGAAGCAGCCATGCACACCATGGAAGACGCCTCCAGGTCCATTTCGAGCAAACTGGAAGCCATCGATGAAAAAGCGGAGAACATCACCACGGTCGTGACCACCATTGCCAAGGTCGCGGACCAGACGAACCTGCTCTCCTTGAATGCAGCCATCGAAGCCGAAAAGGCGGGAGAATACGGGCGAGGGTTCATGGTAGTGGCGCGTGAGATCAGAAGACTGGCGGACCAGACGGCTGTAGCCACCCTCGATATCGACAAGATGGTCAAGGAAATGCAATCGGCAGTCTCCGCCGGTGTAATGGAGATGGACAAGTTTATAGCCAAGGTAGAGCAAAGCGTTGAGGATGTCGGTAAGATCAGCATTCAATTGACCCGCATCATCGAACAGGTACAGGCGCTGACACCTGGGTTCGAGAATATCAATACGGCCATTTCGCTTCATTCCCAAAGCACTCAGGAGATCAAAAGCTCCATGGTCAATCTTAGCGAAGAAATGGAGCATATCATACAATCACTGCGTGAGTCCTTCATCGCGATAGAGCAGCTCAACGAGGCTGCGCACGGCCTTCAGGCGGAGATTTCATGCTTCAAGACAGATTGATCCGGCATGTGGAGCCATTTCATCCATCTCTACCGCCGGACATGCTACACGATGGGCCCGCTCCGTACCCAACTTGAAAGGCATGAAAAGCCTGTCTCTTCCATGACCTTTTTCCAGCAATTGTGATTCCTTGTCCTCAATCGAAGCATCCTTATCTTACAAGATAGGTTAAGCAAGATCCGCTTTGAATGCGATTCCAATTGGATTCGCGGGGGAAGGGAATGGTGAAAATGATCATGACAGGCAATGGACGGTTTCTCCTGACGGCAGGGCTGATGGCCCTGATCATGTTTTGCTGTGCTCCCGTGGCGCCGCCACAGCCGACAGCCTCAGGCCCGAAGACCATCCCGGTCAGGGTTCTGCTCCTGGTTCCGGATGAGTTTGCAGGCTATTCGTATACCAGCGTAATCGGAGGCAAAGAAACTCTTCACCCCTTTGGCGCTCAGGCCCAGGAGCACCTCAGAACAATTCTGGGCTCGGAATTCCAACACCTGGCACTTTGGCCGGTGCGGAACGAAGCAGCAGCCCTGGATATGCTCGATCCGCGTAGTCCTGATCACGTAAAGCTGTGGGGATACGATTATGTCGTCATCCCTAAGCTCAACAGGGTCGATACCTCGACTCCGAGATTTCGGTACCGGTTCGAGGTGGAGATGATTGTCGAATTCCATGCTACTGACAGGTCGAAGGTTACCAAAATCAAAGGCTACGGGGAAACAACGACCAGTAATTACATGGGGACCACGCCACTGGAAATCGGCAACCGGGCGATAAAGAATTCCGTTGAAGCCGTGAAAGACGGGATAGAGGGAAGGCGCGACCTTTTTGTCCCCGTCCAGGGCCCCGTTGCGCGCAGGCCATACAGGGAGTCCTACGGAGCGAGAGGATACCGGAGCACCGGCGTGGCACCGGTTCCCGTGAGAGTCCTGCTGGTGATTCCGGATGAGTTTGTCCGGTATGTCTACACGAGCTCTCTCGGAAGAATCGAGACCAGCCACACCTTCGGCTCGGAAGCTGAGGACCAGTTGCGGAGGCTCTTGTCTCCTGAATTCCAGTCGCTGGCGGTCATGTCGGTGAAGACTGAAGCCGCCGCGATGGATATGCTCTCTCCGGAAAGTCCCGATTGGCCGCAGGTGCAAGGCTACGATTACCTGGCCATCCCGAGGTTTGCCAATGTCAATTCATGGATGAAGAGATCCGAATACGGCTTTGAAATCGACCTTGCCATGGAATTCTACTCCACCACAACCGGAGGAAGGGACGTAAAGCTCAAAGGCTATGGAGACTTCAGCACCGACTTCAACGCCACGCCTGACCCGCATGAAGCGGGCAGTCGCGCACTGAGATCCGCCCTCGAGGGAGTCAGGTCAAGCATAGGAAGCAGGCGCGATCTCTTTGTTTCTTAAGTGAGCCTGTTTGCTTTGTCAGATTCACCGCGGAGACCGACGCGATTTCCAAAGCCGCGTCGGTCTCACCCCCGGGAAGATTGGTAGATACCAGCAGCCTCAAAAGGCGAAGCCTCGCCTTCCTTCCGGCCCTTCCACTATCAGGTCTTCAAAACAAGTCACGGAATCCGCCTTGGTCCAGATTCCGATATGGCCGTTCAATGGCCTTTCGGCGGTGTACTCGATGAGCAGCTCATCATCGAGGTAGCCTCTCAACGTATGACCGGAGATCTCCGCTTTGATTCGGTACCATTGTGCCGTAGCGATCTTTTTCGGTACGGTGGCTCTTTGGAATCGCCTGTTGTTGATGAGCTCGAAGAGAGTGAAGTTGTCTTCAAGGGCGTTCACCCTGAGAACGAAGTAGCTCCCCAAATCCCTCAAGCCAAAAACGAGACCACCGGCCCGGTCGATGCTTCCGGAGACCGGCTTTACCCGGACCTGAACGACGCCTTCGGCTATGGCGCTGTCTTTGGCAATAGCGATGGGAAAATAGAAGTAGGCGCCAATATTGTCGAGAAGCTCCTGGTACTTCGCTCCAACCATCTTCCCCATGAGGCCCGCCAGAGAGGAGGATATGACCGTCGCCCAGCGGGAGCCGTCCTGCAGGCAGAGGGTGCGGCCATCTTCGACGATGGGCTTCCAATTTCCGGTGTGGGTATAGAAGCCGGACAGACTCTTGTTCGGGGAGCTATTGAGAAAGTCGTAGTCGCCGCTGAAGAAGGCTTCGGTCATCACTTCCACCTGGGCCTGGTTGGGTATGGCCATATCCAGAAGACGGCTCGAGGCCAGCAGCCTGCCCACCTGGTCGAGGGTCCTTTGCATGGATGCCGCGTCATAGCCGTTGAGGGACGCTTCGAGCAGGTCTCCGGTAACGGTAACGGTAAAGCCGAGCTTGCTCAGTACATTAGCCAGGAAGTTGACGCGTAGCGACCGGCCGTAGTAGGCGCCGGCGCCGCCGGAGAATTCCAGGGCGATGTAGTTCTGGCTGGATTCCTCACCACAGAAGGTGTCCACGTTGGCGTAGTGGTAGCCGAACCTGGCACTGAAATTGAGATAGTCCCTGGAAAGGAGGGCGTAGCTGTCTCCACCCGGCATTTCCCCGAATTCTGAAACGGCACTCGAAGCCATAAGAGTCATGATGTTGCTCATGTCGAAATTCACCGTGCCCGACCAGGTGATGCCGGGATGGGTAAAACCGCCCCAGAGAGCCTTCATGGGTATGGACTCGATATGGTCCGGGGTGATGCTGTCGCAGGTGGTGAGCCCCTCCTCGAGTCCTTCTCCAAGATCGATTAGATAGAGAAACAAAGGGATGTTGGAGATCAACTTAACCGATCTGAGGCCTCTTCCGGTTTCTCCGGAAAGTCCGAACATTTCCTTCATGGCCTGTTCGTGCGCAAACCTGATGATGTCGTGGATTGTCCTGCATCCTTGTGGAGAAAAGGATGGGTGCTTGGGGTCGGTCAGGTTGAGAGGAGAAATCCTGTCGAGCACTGCTCGAATCCGCCGGTGCACGGGGCTTTCGAAGATATGCTTCTTGAGCGGCCTGGCGTTTGCGGCCAGATCGGGAACAATCCCATCATAGACGGTTGTGGAATCAGCCACCATGGTGATCGCCCGGCCGTGTTCGAGGGAAGAAGTGGCACTTCCGGCGTCGACAATGGCCGGTACGCCGAATTCGCGTGTTACGGAGGCAAGATGGCTGGCGACGCTGCCGATATCGGTAATGATTCCCCTCACCTTGCCCATAAGTCCGGCGTAGTCCGGGGAGGCGGTTTTGGCTACCAGGATGGCATCTTCGGGAATAGCGCTCAGATCTTCTCTTCCGGCAATGAAGACGACGCCTGCGGCCGTTCCGGGAGACGCCGTCTTGCCCGAGGACAAGAGAATGGGATGATCGAAAAAGGCGCGCGGTGCCGATGCTGTCTTTTCTTCCACTCCCGCCCCCGAAAGAGCGAGCGGTCTCGCCTGGAGGATGTAGAGGTTACCGTCGCTACCAATAGTCCATTCCATATCCTGCGGACTTTTGAAGTAGTTTTCGACCATCAGCCCGTAGCGGGCGAGGGCGCGGAGCGTATCGTCGTCGAGGGTGGCTATGTTTTTTTCTTGCTCAGGCACTTCTTCGAGTAGAGTGCCACCGCTATCGAGGCTCACGAGGCGATGTTCCTTTCCGCTGATGTCCCGCCTGGTGATTTCATGGGTTTCTTTATCCACATAGAATACATCCGGAGAGGCCTCACCACTCACGAGGTATTCGCCAAGACCCCAGATCGAGCTGATTTTGAGGGACATGGACTTCGGCCGGGACGGGTCAACTGTATAGAGAACACCGCTTGCCTTGGAATCGATCATTTCGACTGCGGCAACGCACATGGGGGCGTCTCCGTCATCGAGTCCGTAGTGGAGTCTGTAGAGTATCGCCCCGGGAGCATATTTGCTTGCCAGCACCGCTTTATAGGCGTCGAGGATGCTCTCCCGGGTTACGTTGAGCTCCGTGATGTACTGTCCGGCGAAGGAGGCTTCGGTGTCTTCGCCGACGGCGCTGCTTCGCATGGCGATGCGCACGTTTTTGCGGGTCCTTTCTTCCAACGCTTCATAAGCTTTCAAGATTTCGGCCGTAAGGGATGACGGAGGCTCCGTTTTCAAGATCATCTCCTGGATGGCCTTGCTCCTGGCTTCCATCTCCGGAGTCATTTCCGAGGTGATCCCGGAGAGCATTTCTTCAACGGCTTTTCCAAGCCCGCTCTCCTCGAGGAAAAGAGTGAAGGCTACGGCGGTTACTACAAAGCCATCCGGGGCGGGCAGGCCAAGGGAATTGCGAACCGTTGCAAGATTGGCTGCTTTTGACCCTGCAATCAGCACCATCTCCGGACCGAGATCCTCGAAGGGAAGAACCAGCCTGCCCGCGGACGCAGGTGGCTCGGGCTTGAAGATAGGGGCGATTTCCTCATCGATTTGATCGCATACCCCGGAGAGCTCCGAATACCTTCCTTTTGAAATGTCATTCAGCGCCTGCGTAAGCTTGCGGGTCGAGGCGAGGAGATAGTCGTATCTTCTTTTCACCGAGCCCATGCCGATGAAGCTCCCTCCGTAATAGGTCTGCTCCAGCTCCGCGATGGCGCTCAGGGCATCGCGGTTGTAGGTGAGGAAATCTTTGAAGTGCCGGTATTTTTCGACAACCTTTCCCTCGACGTTGACGATGAGGCTACAGGCCTTCTTTCTCGAAAACAGGTCAATCAAGGACATGGCGTCACTCCAAAGTGCATGGGTACGGATGGCAGACTTCATATGCTTTGAACGGTCTTGATCTGCGCTCTTGTGTTCACCGCAGAGGCGCAGAGGGCGCGGAGAAAACGCGGAGGGTCGTTAGAGCTCTTGTGAAATTTCTCTGCGCTCTCTCTGCGCTCTCTGCGTCTCTGCGGTGAAGAGCCCAGTTTAGTCTGCACCTTCTCTCCATGAATTATACTATATCTCCCCCTGTCGTTCTCGCATGCTTTCGGCGAAAATGGCGACCACCGCATGAAGGATTCCTCCGATTATCGGTGCATCCTCCGCAGATCGCAGGGGCACTTCAGAAAAGCATTTATTTCCCACAGGCTAACTCTTATAATGGTTGACTTGAAGAGGGAAATTCCTTCGGGTTGGCCGGCAAGACAAATAACTGATCGGGCTCGAAGCCGGGTGCCCGGCAAAGAGGCCCTATTCGGAAATCCAGAAGGGTCGCCTCCGGCGCCACCCACGGGAGGCACGTCACATCCTCCGATGCATGAGGAGCAGATGAATTCATGGATGGTCTAAAGCGGATACTGGTTGTTGACGACGAAATGCAAACACGCGAATTGTTTGCTTCCATGCTTGATTCCTTCGGATACAGCGCGGAAGTCGCAAGAGACGGGATCGAGGCTCTCGCCAAGCTCAGCCTGGACATCGACCTGGTGCTCCTGGATGCGATCATGCCCGTACTGGACGGATTCGAGGTGGTGCGGCGCATCCGCGAGGGCACCATTTACAATGACATTCCCATCGTGATGGTAACCGGTCTGGCAAGTAAAGAAGACCGGCTGCGCGCGGCCGAAGTCGGAGCCAACGATTTTATCGTAAAGCCCGTCGATATGACGGAGCTCAGGATTCGCACGGCCTCGCTGCTCAAGATGAAGGAAGCCCAGGACGCCATCAAGCGGCACAAGGCGGAGCTGGAAGAGAGGGTGGAGAGAAAGACGGCGGCTCTTCGCCTGGCTCTCGACGAAATGGCGGAAGCCAAACGGGCCATCCATCAGGCCTACATGGATACCATCCACCGCCTGGCTCTCGTGGCCGAATTCAAGGACATGGATACGGCGGCCCACGTTCAGCGCATGAGCGGCTACTGCGCCATCCTGGCCCGGGCGCTCGATCTTCCCTCCAGGCAAGTCGATACGATCCTCAAAGCCAGTACCATGCACGACGTCGGAAAAATCGGCATTCCCGACGCGATTCTCCTCAAGCCGGGCAAACTGACGGATAAAGAATGGGAAATCATGAAGCAGCATACGGTCATTGGCGCTCGCATTCTGAGCGGATCATCTTCGGAGCTCCTCCAGATGGGTGAGGTGATCGCCCTATCCCACCACGAAAAATGGGACGGAAGCGGATACCCCAACGGCCTCGCCGGTGAAAATATCCCGCTGGTGGGCCGGATTTGTGCCGTTGCCGACGTGTTCGACGCCCTGACGAGCGTTCGCCCTTACAAGAAGGCGTTTTCCAACGAAGAGTCCTTGAAGATCATGAGGGAAGCGAGAGGACTGCATTTTGACCCGCATATCTTCGATCTTTTCATCGAAAACTTCGACCGGGTGCTCACCATTCAGAAGGAGCACCGCGCGGATTGCCTCGGCCGAGGGATGGTGGGTACGACATGCGAAAATACATCGTCAGAGACGACCTGACGTGAAGCAGCCTGTCCGCCTTCCCCTTCAACCGCCTCACCTCCCGTTGCATCCGGACTCTCGCTCGCCATCATCCTCAGAGAGGTCGTCAAGCCTCTTCTCAAAGCGGCCGTGCTCTCATCAGCCCTATATACATATCTCGTGCAGTCCCCAGCCAATAACACCCGCCCTATTTTGAGCCGAAACAGCCATTCAGTATGTCTATGGGAATGGTTAAAATAAAAGAGGCGGCACGGTACAACATAGACCTCTATTCATGACCATTCATAGATTTCAGACGAGGAGAGTGACCATGGCCATTACTATCGATACCGATCTCGAAGATCGCATCCGAACGACGGGCCTGTGGCTTTATGAGCTGATGGAAGGGGAATCCCCGTCCGTTTTCAGGAAAGACTACTGGATGGGCAAGGTACTCGAATGGTGCATGAAGGATGAGGCCTTCAAAGTGGAGATGTTTCGCTTCGTGGATGTCTTTCCCGCTCTGACCCGCCCCGAATCCATCGTGAAGCACGTTCAGGAATACTTCTCCCGTCCCGGAATGGACTTTCCGACGGCACTGCAATGGGGCATAAAATACGTACCGTCGGCTTCTTTTGCCGCTAAGATGATCGCCAGAAGTATAGCCGGCAATATCGTCGGCATGGCCTCGCAATTCATCGTGGGGGCAAATCCCGAAGAGGCGCTTTCAGGCCTCGGGAAACTGCGATCTCAGGGCATGGCCTTCACCGTGGATCTATTGGGAGAGGCCGTGGTGTCGGAGCGGGAAGCGGAAGAATACCTGCGCCGATATTTTCACCTCCTCGACTTCCTGAGCGACGCATCCGGGAACTGGCAGCCTCTGGGGGGCGTATCGGGAGAGCTGGACTGGGGTCATGCTCCCAAGGTGAATGTATCCCTCAAGACTTCCGCCATGTATTCCCAGATGAATCCGTGCGCTTTCGAGGCCTCGATCTCCATGGCGAAGGAGCGCCTCCGCCCCATTTTTCGAAAGGCCCTCGAGACGGGAGCCTTCGTTTCCCTGGACATGGAACAGTACAGCCTCAAGAACCTCACCCTGGCTCTCTATCGCAGTCTCTTGGAAGAGCCCGAATTCCGGGACTACCCCCACACCGGTATGGTCATCCAGGCTTACCTCCAGGACAGCGAAGCCGACCTCGAGGAAATCATACAGTGGGCGCGAAAGCGCAAGACGCGCTTCACCATTCGCCTCGTCAAAGGCGCCTACTGGGATTCCGAAGTGATCTGGGCACGCCGGAGCAACTGGCCCGTCCCCGTTTTCACCGACAAGCGCGAAACGGATGCCAATTTCGAAAAGCTGGCCCGCATGATCATGGAAAATCACGAACGGGTCACCCTGGCCTGCGCGTCCCACAATATCCGCTCCATCGCCGCCGTCATGGAAATGGCAAAGGATCTCAAGGTCCCCCAGCAGCATCTGGAATACCAGATCCTCTACGGCATGGGAGAGCCAGTCCGAAATACCCTGCGAAAAGCCGGACTGCCCCTGCGGCTCTATACCCCCATCGGGGAAATGATTCAGGGGATGTCGTACCTGGTACGCCGCCTCCTCGAGAACACCGCCAACGAATCCTTTCTGCGCAAGAGCTTCGCCCAGAATATTCCCCGAGAGGAACTGCTGCGCAACCCTCTGGAATTGCTGGACGTGGAGCCCCTCACGCCGGACCTGATCGAAGAGGAGTGCGAAGGAGAGCCCGAATGCGAGGGAGCCGCCTATGATGACGCTGTCATGGAGGAAAATTTCCAGGCTTTCCCGGCCGCGGGCAGACACTCTCGCGATCCCTTCAGAAACGAGCCTAATCTCGACTGGTCGCAGGCCCAACATCGCGAGCGATTCCGGGAGGCGCTGAAACAAACTAGAAAGAAGCTTCCCTTCAAGATTCCCCTCATGATCGCAGGGGAAAAGGTCACGACAACAAAAGAAATACGCTCCACGAATCCGAACTTGCCTGAGGAAGTGATCGGCGTAGTGGCTTCCGCGGGTAAATCGGAAGCGGAGAGGGCCATTCAGGCTGCTCGTGCGGCTCTTCCCGCCTGGCGAGATACGGAGCCCTCCGCCCGTGCCGAATATCTTTTCAAGGCTGCGGCCGTTGCGAGAAGGATGCGCTATGATCTTGCGGCTCTGCAAGTCTACGAAACGGGCAAGAGCTGGGGTGAGGCCGACGCGGACGTGTGCGAGGCCATCGATTTCCTTGAATACTACGGACGGGAGATGCTGCGTCTCGGCACTCCACGGCGCATGGGACACATTCCGGGCGAGCTGAGCCACCTCTTCTACGAGCCCCGAGGAGTCGCCGTCGTCATCGCCCCGTGGAACTTCCCGCTGGCCATCTCCATGGGAATGACTTCGGCGGCCATCGTCACCGGAAACGCGGTCGTCTACAAGCCCGCCTCCCAGTCACCGGTAACCGGGTCCATGGTCTATCGAATTTTCGAGGAAGTGAAACTGCCGCCGGGGGTCTTGAATTTCCTTCCCGGCCAGGGAGGTGAAATCGGTGATCTTCTGGTCACTCATCCGGAAGTGGCGCTGATCGCCTTCACGGGCAGCAAGGCCGTCGGGCTGCGCATTATCGAGCTGGCATCCAGGACGTCCGAAGGGGCCGCCGGGGTCAAGAACGTCATCGCCGAAATGGGAGGCAAGAACGCCATCATCGTGGACGCGGATGCTGACCTCGATGAAGCTGTCGTCCAGGTGCTGCATTCGGCCTTCAGTTATCAGGGACAAAAATGCTCGGCTTGTTCGCGCCTGATCGTTCTCGAGGAAAACTACGAAAAATTCACGGACCGGCTCAAGGCTGCCGCTGAAAGCCTTCCTCTCGGCACGCCCGAAGACCCGAGAAACGTCGTGGGAGCGGTCATCGAAGCCGGCGCACTGGAAAAAATCTCGAGCTATATCGAAATAGGAAAAAAGGAAGGAAAACTGCTGCTGGAGCGCCACCCACCCGGAGCCACGGGCACCTTCGCCCCTCTGGCCATTTTCACGGGCATTCGCCCCGAGCATCGTCTGGCCCGGGAAGAGATCTTCGGCCCGGTTCTCGCCATCATGAAGGCCGGGAACTTCGACGAAGCCCTCGAAATCGCCAACAGCACACAATACGCTCTTACGGGTGCCGTTTTCTCCCGCAGTCCCGAAAACATCGCCAAGGCACGCCGAGCTTTCCGCACGGGAAACCTGTACATCAACCGCGGCTGCACCGGCGCTCTGGTCGGCCGCCATCCCTTCGGAGGCTTCAAAATGTCCGGTATTGGCTCCAAGGCAGGCGGCCCGGACTATCTGCTCCAGTTCATGGTGCCTCGAAACGTTGTGGAAAACACGCTCCGGCGAGGCTTCGCTCCCATGGAAGAGCACTGAGGACGGCTCTTGAACCACGAAACACACGGAAAAAAGCTACCCACATAAGGCGGGACACCTTGAACGGTAGAGCGGGGTTGCGTCCCCGCCAAGCTCGCAACTCGCCAAGCTTGGTGAGCCGCGAGCTTGGCGGGGAC
>Ga0074199_1000101_pt1 | contig 191503 bp, 145 predicted proteins | sample EPASupsiteSAE347_FD_64528 | JGI IMG/M metagenome (GOLD analysis project Ga0074199, IMG submission 64528) | Bioremediated contaminated groundwater from EPA Superfund site, New Mexico - Sample SAE3-47 | ecosystem: Environmental > Aquatic > Deep subsurface > Groundwater > Contaminated ... | reverse complement strand
ATTCTGGATGTTCGATCAAGCGAAGGCGAAAAATTGAATTGTATAATTTAATGGTAAGTGGTAACATTTTCTTGTGAGTCCTACGATATTCAAATGGAAAGGATATCGGTTCTTTTTCTTTTCCAGAGAAGAACGCCGGCCTCATGTTCATGCCTTTTGCCCAGACGGAGAGGCTAAGTTCTGGCTAAATCCCGCAGTTGCCCTAGCCAGAAATTATGGTTTATCACAGGTCCAAGTGGCGGAGTTAAAAAAGATAGTGGAGGAAAAGAAAAATGACATCCTTGACGCTTGGCATAAACACTTCGCAAGTTGAAGTGACCAATATAGATCGTTTCGGCTTCTGGCTTTTGGTGGAAGATAAGGAATACTTCCTGCCCTATGAGGACTTTCCTTGGTTTCGGAACGCAACGATTGATCAGATTTCGAACGTGCAGTTGCTCCACGGAAATCATCTTCACTGGCCAACCCTCGATGTTGATCTCTGTCTCGACTCCCTGTCCAAGCCCGAAGCGTTTCCCATGATCTACAACTGATCAAACCATTAGTTCGGGCTGGGGAAGTCAGACTCGTTTTATCCCGGAATTTTAAGCCAATGCCGACTAATCGCATCCAGTGCCAAAGTGTTTTAACAGACCATGAGCTTGGCGCCATTGAAGGTTTCGCGGCTGGTAATCGCGGAACCGGCGCCCTGCCGGCCATGGTGCAGTTTCTCCGCGCTGAGTTTGCCGCCGAGCTGGTCATGGATCAGGACATCATCGCCGGTTTCGCGCGCGACAGTTCCAACCTGCCGGGAAAAGCCGAGGCCCTCTTTCGTCCGCAATCCGAACATGAGCTGGCGGCCATATTCCGTTTATGCTTTTCCTCCGGCGTTCCCTTCACGGTCTCCGGCGGGCGTTCGTCCCTTACCGGCAGCGCCACGCCGGAATCCGGGATTGTCATTTCAACGGTTAAAATGCTTGCTCCGTCAGTAACGGTTGACAGGGAGCGCAAAACTGTCCTGGCGCCGGTCGGCATGATACTGGAAGAAATGCGGCGCGCCGTGCTTGAACAAACCGGCAACAGACTGTTTTATCCGGTTGATCCGACCAGCCGCGCCGATGCTTCAGTGGGCGGCGCCGTGGCCTGCAATGCCTCCGGCTTCACGCCCGGGGAAGCCGGCGCTGTCCGGCACTGGATGGAGGCGGTGGATTTCATCCTGCCGAACGGGATGAAAATTGCCGCGCGGCGCGGGGAATATTTTTCCAATAACGGATGTTTTTTGCTGGTTGACCGGCAAAAAACATATGAACTCCCGGTGCCGCGTTATGCCCGGCCGAACATCAAGAATGCCGGCGGGCCGTATTCCTCGCCGGAGGGCGCGCTGGATTTCGTGGACCTGGTTGTCGGCAGCGAGGGAATATTCGGCGCCGTGACGGCCTGTGAAATGCGGTTGGCGTCAAGTCCGGCCGGCCACCTTGACCTTTTCTTTTCATTGCCGGCGGAAGAGAACGCGGTGGCATTGCTTGACTATCTGCGCAATAATCTTCCCGGCGGGCTGGGGCAATTGACGGCCCTGGAATATTTTGGGGTCAACTGCCGGAAATATATGACGCATGAAAACCTCTTGTTCCGCGGCGCAAATCAGGTCGGCATTTATATCCAGGAGCCGCTGGCCGATAAAAATCACGATGACGCGGCCGTGGCCTGGTTGGAGCGGCTCATGGCCGCGGATTGCGGTCTTGATGAAAACGCCGTGATGATGCTGGATAATGACCGCGATAAAAAGATTTTTATGGAAGCACGGCATTCCATGCCGGCCAATGCCCTTGAAGTTGTCCAGCACCGCGGCACGTATACGATCATGACGGATACGGTCGTTCCGCCGGAGCGCTTCAGCGCGTTTCTGGAATTCACTCATCGTGTTATCCGGGCCGAAAAGCTGGACTATCTTTCCTTCGGCCATTTCGGCGACTGCCATTTGCATTTCACCATTCTGCCGGAACAGGATAAATTAGGCCGGGCAACCGAAATATATGATCTCATTATTGCCGAATCGGCCCGGCTGGGGGGCGTTTATTCGGGCGAGCATGGCACGGGCAAGCGCAAGCGCAAGGATTTTCTGCGCTGTTATGGGCCGGAAGCCGTTGAACAGGTCAGAAAATGCAAGGCGGCGGTTGACCCGGAATTTCTTCTGAACCGCGGCAATGTGATTGAATGAATCATGCAAATCAAACTTCCCTACGGCAAATCTTTCATCACCGCGGAACTGCCCTTTTCCGACGTAACCATCCTTGAGCCGCGTTTTGCAAAAGGCCTTCCGGACGAGCAAGGGGCCTTTGCCGTCGCCATGCGCTCGCCGATCAATGCGCGCCCGCTCCGCGAAATTATCGGCGCCAGCGACAAAGTCGCGGTGTTAATTCCGGATATCACCCGTCCGTTTCCCTGCCGCAAAATATTGCCCTGGTTTTTTGCGGAACTTGCCCATGCTCATGCTGATAATTTTACCATCATCATCGGCACCGGCTCGCACCGTCCGTGTTCTGCCGCGGAACAGGAGGAAATGCTGGGCGCTGAAACCCTGGCGCGCTATCGCGTTATCAACCACAATGCGCATGATTTGCGGACCATGCTGGCAATCGGCAAGCGGGAGGATGGCGGGCAGGTTTATATGAACCGGGAATATGCGGCGGCTGACCGGCGCATTATCATGGGGTTTATTGAGCCGCATTTCATGGCCGGTTTCTCGGGCGGTTACAAGGCAGTCATGCCCGGCGTGGCCGATATTAATTCAATTATGTATTATCACCGCGCGGCGGTTGTCGGCGATCCGCGGAGCACGTGGGGCGTGCTGGAGGATAATCCCACGCAGGAATTGATCCGGAAACTCGGCGCGCTTATTCCCGTTGATTTCTGTGTCAATGTAACGCTTGAACGGAGCAGGAAAATCACCGGGTTTTTCTGCGGCGACCCGCTTGCGGCCCATCTGAAAGGATGCGAATTTGTGCGGAGCTCGGCCATGGTGCCCTGCTGTCGGCGTTTTCCGGTTGTGATCACCACCAACGGCGGCTACCCGCTGGATCAGAATCTTTACCAGTCGGTCAAGGGCATCTCGGCCGCCGCCCAGATTGTTGAAGACCGCGGCTTGATTATAGCCGTCTGCGAATGCGCCGACGGCTTTCCGACGCATGGCAATTTTGCGCGTTTATTGTTTGAGCATTCCTCCCCGGCAGCAATTCTGGCAACGGTTCTCAAGCCGGGTTTTTCAATGTTTGACCAGTGGGAGGCGCAATTGCTGGCCATGATTCAGGTCCGCGCCCGCGTTGCGCTGTTCAGCTCCTTGCCGGCCGACGACGTCCGCCGGGCCCACTTGGATTGCGTGGAGAATATGGATGAATATCTTGCGGCCGTCATGCGCCGCCTGGGGGGAAATACGCCGGTGGCCGTCCTGCCGGATGGTCCATTGACAATTCCGTATATTCAGCGGTGATAATGTTGTAATATAACACCAGTTTTTTTAGGGCAGAAAAATGATCAAAATTGAAACTGTATTGCCGTGGTTGGTCAAGTGGGCGGAGGCGTCGGAAAAATACTGGTATCCCATGCCGGGACGCGAGGATTTGGGCTGTTATGGAACGGGATACAACGATTGGGGCGTGCAGACCAACCAGAAGTATATTGGGGCAATGGCAACGCTCGGAACCAATGGCCATCCGCATGCCCTGGAGCGGGCGTTGGCGGCTTTGCGGTTCAGCCTTGCCAGCCATGTCAGCGGCAATTTTCAATGCACGGACAACACCCGCTGGGGACACACCTGGATCAGCGCGCTCGGCATTGAGCGCATGATGCACGGGGTCTATCGGCTGATGCCGCACATGACCGGAGATGACAAGATGGCGCTCAGGCGCGTTTTGACAAGTGAGGCGCATTGGCTGAGCCATGACTATGCGCGCGGCCGTGCCCGCGGGGTGCATGCCGGACTATGGGCAACGGACGGAAAAAATGCGCCGGAATCCAATCTCTGGAACGGCGCCATTCTCTGGCGCACGGCGGCCATGTATCCCGACGAGCCGGAAGCTCCTCTCTGGCGCGATATGGCGTGCACGTTTCTTGTCAATTCAGTAAGCGTGCCCGCTGACGCCGCATCAGAGCCGCGCTTCACGGGCGCTAATTTCTTTCCGCATTACGCGCTTGACCATCACGGTTATCTGAACATCGGCTACATGGTGATCTGCGTTTCTAATGCTGCGATGCTGCATTTTGACCTGCGGATGCAGAATCTGCCACGTCCGGAGGAGCTTGACCACCATCTGCGCGACCTCTGGCAGGTGCTCCGCAAAATGATCTTCAGCAACGGAAGGCTGGCGCGGATCGGCGGCGATACCCGTATCCGCTACGCCTACTGTCAGGACTATCTCCTGCCGGCCCTGCTTTTCGCGGCCGACCATCTGGCCGATGCGCATGCGCCGGCACTGGTCAAGGTGCTCTTGCGTCTAATGGAAGAGGAACAGGCCTACAGCGGTAACGGCAGTTTTTACGGCAAACGGCTGGCGATCATGGCCGAAGAAAACCACTATTATTACACGCGCCTTGAGTCGGACCGCACCAATGTGCTGGCAATGGCGTTGAATTATGCGTCCACCATCTGTCTGCCGCCTGTTCCGAAAACGGACTTTGAAAGTTCCGTGGCGGGCGCGTGGCATGAGCCGGAACATGGCGCTGTTATGCACCGCTCTACGACACGCCTGGCGTCATTTGCCTGGCGCGCATCCGGTTGCGCGCAGGGTATGTGCCAGCCGCCGGATGACGGCCATCTGGCCGAGTGGCGGCAGAACCTGTGCGGCCGGGTGCGCTTTACAAAGGACGATCAGGATCCGGGGCAGTCAGGCAGACGGTTTGTCCGCGCGCACACGGCCTGTTTTGACGGCGGATTTGTTACGGTCGGCGTGATCATTGACGGCGTTGATGTTACCGTTAAAGAGGGCTGGCATGGAAAGAATTTTGCGGAACATCATATCGCATTTGTCGCCCTGCCGGATGGCCGCACCGTTGTTGGGCTGGAATATGTCCGCACCGGCAATTTGCGCGTTTATTGCCATGAGGCGCAGGGCATGCATCTTAATCTGCCGAATGATTTTTACAACCGGTTTGAAAGACGGTTGGCAACCAGCCATGGAAATATAATATTAAAGGCGCCGGCGCAGGATGATGTCTTGAATCTGGACAGCCGCTGGGCCAATATTGAAGGTCGGATCGGCGTATTGGGGCTTTATGGCGCAGAAACCCTGGCGGTGGTCCGGGCGGTCCGGCGTGGGGCGGGTCCGTATCCATCGCTGTATGTGGAGGAAATTGCCTGGTTCCTGAAAAGCGGTTTGACAGCCTTTGGGGCGCACAGCGTGATTTTTGATGTCGGCTGGGCCGTGGCTTCCTCCGTTGATGCGGAAACAACGCGCGGCTGGGCGCAGGCAAACCGCGCCGCTGTCATGGATACAGGTTCTGCCAACCTTCGTTGTGTGCGTGTGCACGGGTTTGACAAACGTGACTATATTGTGTTGGCTAATTTTGGAGAGGCGGAGGCGCGCGCGGAGCTTCCCGTGGAACGCGATCTGGCTGCAGGTGAAATATTTACCGGCCAGGAAGTTATAACGATTGGTCCAGGCGAGGCGAAAGTTTTTCTAGCGCGCTGAACCTGGCAAAGGATTGATGCTATGGAAATAAAACAATTGACCGTGCCGTTCGTGCTGGCGTTGCTAATGGCAACTTGTGTTTTCTCTGATCCGGTCCGCCTGACCGCGGCGGATAACGGCCGCACCAACTCGGTTCCTGCCGGCGGTGACATTGAAATTGTCCTGAAAGGCAATCCGACCACCGGCTATTCTTGGGAAGTGGATTCGTTCAGCACGAATAAACTTCAGCAGATGGGAACTGTGGAATATAAGCAAAATGAAACATTGGGCGGAAAAGAGATGGTCGGGGTGGGCGGCAAATTCACGTTCCGGTTCAAGGCGCTCGCTCCCGGCCAGGGTTCCATAAAATTAATTTACCGCCGGTCATGGGAGACGACGGCTTACGACAAGGTTTATTCCGTTGTTCTGGATGTTAAATAAATAGCTCTCGTAAAAAAAATTTTAGAACAATTTTTTTTGTGACACGACCTGTTTGGTTGTCATTCCCGACTTGCCGCGTGTTGCGCGTGGCGAGATCGGGAATCCATCCGCCACTGGCGGACCTCTTCCGAGGGAATGACAGAAAAAAGAGCGGGAATGACATAATGGAGCAAGAACGATGAAAGCTTGGACGGCAATCGGACAAATTCCAAAGAAACCAATCAGAATTGCGGTTGTGCAGGTCAATGCCGGCGATAATGTCGCGCGCAATCTCAAGCAAATAGAGCGGCTGATGGCGGGGATTAAGGCCTGCGACCTGATCGCTTTGCCCGAGGTGTTTGCCTTGCGCGGAACAGACGCCGATTACCGCGCTCATGCCCAGGCCTTGGGCGGACCAATCGTTCAGTGGCTAAAAAATATCGCGGTCAGCCGCCGTGCCTGGGTGCTGGCCGGCAGTATCATAGAAAAGGCGGGCAGAGAATGTTTCAATACCTGCCTGCTGTTTGACCGCTCCGGAAATATCCGCGCCAGATACAGGAAAATACATCTCTTTGAGGCGCATCTTGACAACGGACAGTCGGTGCGGGAAAGCGATCTTTATTCCGCCGGCCACCGGCCGATGATGGCAAACATTGAAGGCTGGAATTGCGGTTTGAGCATTTGTTATGACCTGCGCTTTCCGGAATTGTTCCGGCATTATTCAGCTTGCAACGCGCATCTTTTTTTCGTTCCGGCCAATTTTACCCAGAAAACGGGCAAGGACCACTGGGAGACTTTACTGCGCGCGCGGGCCATAGAAAATCAGGCCTTTATTATGGCGCCGGACCAGTGCGGCGCCAATCCGGCCACCGGCCTGGCCAGTCACGGCCACAGCATGATCGTGGGGCCATGGGGAGAAATCATTGCGCGGGCCGGCGACAGAGAACGCGTGCTGACCGCGGTGCTTGATCCTGAGGATTTGCGTATTACCCGTGCCAGAATTCCGGTTCTACAACATCGGCAGCTTTGAATCAGCACGCTATGCAGAAACAGCATAATCCCCTAAGTATTAAAGTTAGTAGCTGTTGAAAAAGAGAGGTTTGGCCCGAAGGACGGCTCGGTCCAGCCTTCGTAGCCAGTAGGCTTACTACGGCGGAGTAGGCCGTGACGCCTCGCCCTACCAAAACACCCGCATTCTCGTAGGTAGGGCGAAGCCTCTGGCTGAGCCGGGGGCGTTTTTCAACGGCCTCGTTAGGTTTGACCTCGGATTGGATTAATATGTTCCATCATCCAGGCCGGCGGAAATGATCGTGTAGAATGTGTCCCGGATAACGGCGTGTCCGGCGTCATTGGGGTGATTGGCCGAGGGCTGGTCCATGAGGGTGTTCTGCCAGTTCGGCACAGAGGTGATGGCGTTGAAAACCGGCGCCAGCGGTATGTTATAGTCGGCGGCAATCTGATAAATTCTCGGATTAAATCCCACAATCCGGCTTTCCTGTTCATCACGGTCCCGGTAACTGTTGGAGATGACCGGCGGAATGGTGGCGATAATGACCTTGATGCCGCGTATCAAGGCCATTTGAGCCATGGCGCGCAGGTTATCCTCGGTTTGGTCGTAAGGGTCTCCGTAAAATTCGTCATTGGTGCCTTCCATTAACAACACCAGTTCGGGCTGGTAAGCATCCAGCCAGGCCGGGAATCGCTCCAGCCCTTCTTCCGTGGTTTCCCCGGGATTGCCGGCGTTGATGGAGAGAAAATAACCGGGATAATTTTCCTTCAATTTGGTTTCCAACAGCTTCGGGTAGGCGGTCGCGGGACCGTCGGAACTGCTGCCCCCGCCGTAGGTGATGCTGTCGCCGAAAGCGAGAAAGACGAGGTCATAATTGGCTTCGTTTTGAACCGGCGCCCAGTCCGGCCCGCCGAAAAGGACGGCGTTTAACTGGTAGCCCAAAGACGATAATGCCGTCAGCCATTCGGCCTCTGACTGGCAATAGACCATGGGATCAATTTTGCGGTCGCCGTCATAGTCGCCGATCACGGAAATACTGTTGGTGGTGTTCAGCATGGCGTAGACGGTCTGATAGCCGCTGCCGGAAAGCGCCGCCAGGAACAAGCCGGCGGACTTGTTGAATAGGGCCGGGTCGGAACGGCCGTCATTATCATAGTCGGCGGGAACAGCCGCATAGCCCGGCCCGCCCCAGCTCAGGGAATAGTAAGCGTAACGGCTCAATTCCAGCCCGGCTGATAAAAGCAATGCCCAAACACCGGTTTGCTCGCGATAGACGACTATGTCGGCGCGTCCATCGCCGTCATAATCGCCGGGCACGGCCTGGTAACCGGGACCGCCCCAGCCGCCCGATATGGAAAGGCTGTTGCTGGAAAACATAATCTGCCAGTTGCCGGATGATTTCTGATAGACAGCCAAATCGGTTTTGCCGTCGCCGTCATAATCGGCCGGGACCGGCGTGTATCCGGTTCCGCCGAGCGTATTGGTCATGGTGGCATAGTTATGGTCGCTGAGCAATATCTGCCATAATCCGCTTTCTTTCCAGTAAGCCGCCAGATCAGCAAGGCCATCGCCGTCATAGTCGCCGGGCGCGATGGCCGCCCCGGTCCCGCCTATTAATGAAATGAAAGAAACATAATTGCTGGCCGATTTGGCGACCACTACCTTGCCCTGGTCTTCCGCATAAACCGCAAAGTCGGCGCGGCTGTCGCCGTCGTAATCATTGACATTCCGTATGGCGGGATTCGTAATCTGATAACAGTAAGTGTCGTATATTTTCCAACTGGTGAGGTTGGTTGATCCTTTCCATTCCATCTTGACATTGAAATTGGAGACTGTGACAAGCACATACCCGTTGGTATAGACGCTATAATAGCAGTTGGAGCCCATAGCTTGTTCGCCATAGGCCTCGCCGTATATGCCGTCCCAATTGGTTTCAAAAGGCGCGCCGCAGGCGCCTGAAACAACCTGCATGATGTTGATGCCGTTCCTTGGCATCAGCCGGCCACGGTTATAAAAGTGGTCATGCGCGCACAAATACATCCGGCATCCCGCCTCCGTTATGGATTTAAGGAAAAGATCCCGGGCGGCATTTTCAACAGCAAGGCATTCGACCTCGTCAACTTGAACTGCCGGTTCGTGTCCAAAAACAAAGGTATGCGCATAACGATTTGAGGCTAGTTGGCTGTCAAGCCACGGCTGGTTCACCTGGTGTGGATTCTTGTATTGATCCAGCCCGATAAACAAAGCGTTGTTATGCGCGAAACTGTAGGTTAATCCGACCTCACCCGCCGGTCCATTGCTTGGAACCGAGGCGGCAAAGACCGAAAGATAATCAGTGCCGTTGGTATCGTCGCCATAGATCTCGTGGTTGCCGCGCACCGGGTAGATTGGGATGCCAGCGGAGTAAATACTGGAGAAAGCATTTGACCATTGCGCGTATTGGGCAAGCATGTTGGTCCGGTCGACGGTTAGGTTGCCATAGATCAGGTCGCCGGCCACAAGCACAAAATCGGGCCTATCATTGACAATTTGGCGTGCCATGGGAATGCAAACGTTGGTATTGACGGAATTTGTGACGCTTAGGCCGCTCTGGGTGTCGGCTATACAGGCAAATTTCCACACGCCGGCCGAGGCGACCTTGCCGGCCGGCAGGAGACAAAGCAAGGCCAGTCCCAAAAATATGGGCCAATTAAGGATGTCTTTTTGCATAGGGAAATTACGCGCTTGTAAAAGAAAGTGCTTTTCCTTAAAAATATACAACAAACAATGAGCTCGTCCAATAATAAAAATACCGGCAGAAAGGCCTGTTTACTGGTCGCCGCCCGCAACTCCGGCGGCGCTGATCAGGCTGATTTTGTTTGCGACGGCATTGACGACCAGGCCGAAATTCAGGCGGCAATTGCCGCCCTGCCTGCCGGCGGGGGAGCAGTCCGTCTTTTTGAGGGGTTGTATAATGTTTCCATGCCGATTGTTCTAAAAAGCAGGACAGTCCTTGCGGCGGTTGACAGAAACCGGCCGCCCGTCCTGTTCCTGCAGGCCGCGCATCACAGCGCGCTGGAAACCAACGCGGCGGCCGGGGCTTTTGAACTGGTTGTAAAAACCGCGGATGGTTTCAAGCCGGAGACGGAAATCGTGGTCATATCCCGTAATGAATTCAGATTCGCCGCGAAGATAAAAAATATTCGGAACAATACGCTGGCGCTTTATGAAGCCATCCCGGCCGGCCTTAACATTGACCGGGCGGAAATATGGAGTTTGGTTGACGTGATCCATGTCAATAATGTCTCCGATGTTTCCGTGGACAGCGTGGCGATTGACGGCCATGCCGATCATCAGGTTGTTTTCAAGCAGGATGATTCCTACTTGTATGACACTTCTGGTAAAGCCTTTCATGCCACGGACGGCAACAAGGCCATTCTCATCGGAGAGGGGAGCGAAAATATCAAAAACAATTCCATCAGCAATTGCAACGGCGGCATAGTGATCGCTTTTCCCAACGAGAAAGTATCCACCGGCGGGTCAGTCATTTCGGAAAATATCATTACCGACAATAAACTGCACGGGATTATGTGCTGCGGCGCCCGTTCCTGCTCCATCCGCGGCAATATTATAAAAAGGAACAACAAATACGGCCTGATCATCACGGACCGGGCGTATGACGATGTTGAGCCGTCAGAGGAGCGCTGGCCGGATCACCCCATCCGGGGAAGCGGGCCGGCCTGCGATATTTTGGTGGCGGAGAATATTTTTGAGGATAACGCCAGCCTCTGCGCGCCGCCGGAGGATATCCATGTCCAGGGCGCATCCAACATTGAAGTTTTGAAGAATTTGTTCCGGAGTTCCCGCTGAAAAACATTGACGCCATGTTCACGGCCTGTCATGAATATGCGTAATTGTATGAACCAGTATTATCTTTTTCCCTGCGAAGACAGCTCGGATAAAGTGGCGGAAAACTGTTTAACCCGTTGGCGCGTCCGGATCAGGGACAACAATGCCATCATCGTTTCTTATCTGGATGGCGTCAGCGACCATCCCGATATTCCGGGTTGCCGGCCGGGACCGGAAATTGTGCTTGAATCAGTCGGCCTTGGGGCAGGCCCCTTCCGCTGGCTGGGCGACAGTCTCATAGGAAAATATTTCCAGGCGGCAACGGTCAATAACCGGTTTCAGGCGGTCTTTCCGCGTGCGGCGCAGGCAAAAGTATTTGCGGCCAACCCGCCGTCTCTTTGCCGGATACGGATTGATCAGGGTATGTTGACGATGCTGGCGGAAGGCAAGGGCGAAGGACCGGAAGCCGCAATTAACCTGCCGAGCGTGATAGGAAGAGGCGAGAAATTCCTTAAGGATTGTCCATTGTGCTGGGCCAAAGAGAGGGACGCTTTCTGGGAAGCCAGCTGGGTGCTTTACCGCATTCACAAGTTCCCTCCGGACAATGTTTATACAGGAGGCTATTTGTCCATTGGCCGGTCTTTTTATTCCCCGGTGGTGGGGCATTGGGATTTAACCCATGCCTGCCTTGATTATTCGCTCAAGGACATGGCGTTTGCCTCCAAGGTGATGCAGGGGTTTGTCAACACCTTCCAGAACGACGGCATGATGCCCTCCATCTATCGCCCGTGCTGGAAGACTGAGGAGGAAAAATTTCAACTGTGCTGTTCCAGTCCCTGTGTGCACACTTGGACAGTCAGATATATTTACGACAAGACCGGGGACCTGTCCCTCGTGGAAAATGTCTATGAGGCGTTCAAGCGCAACCTGGCGTGGTGGGAGACAAACCGAATGCTCAAGAACGGCCTTTTCCGGTACAGCGACTTCGCTCTTCATGGCAAGGGGTATGAATCCGGGTATGATAAAGGGTCGCGGTTTGAGCGCAAGGGGAATATCGCCGCCGTTGATCTGTGCGGACAGATGGCAGGATTTTATAATGACATGTCATATTTTGCCGGACTGCTCGGCGCGCAGGATGATCAGCGTGTGTTTGCCGGAAAATATCAGGATCTTTGCCGGAATATCCAAAATTTTCTCTGGGACGGGCAGGATGGATTTTTCTACGACTATGACCTGGACCGGAAGGAATTTGTCAGGATAAAAACAATCGCGGTTATCTGGCCGCTCTATGCCCGCGCCGCCACCAGGGAGCAGGCCCAAAAAGTGCATGAGCATCTTGCGAATCCGGCGGAATTCTGGACAAAATACCCGTTTCCCTCCGAAGCAAGGTCTGAGCCGAATTACGCCAAAATGGACACATGGCAGGGCCCGGTCTGGATGAGCCAGAACTTCTGGGCCGCAGTGGGACTTAACAATTACGGTTACAAGGATGCTGTCCGGGAGATTAGCAATCGTTCCATTCAGATGGCGTATGACCATTTCAAGCTTACCGGTATGCTGTGCGAGTTTTATCATCCGGAGCGGGCTGATGGGGCCGGGCTGATGAGGAAGGGCCGGACAACCGGTCCCTTCCGTTATTACGCCGGCCATTTTCCGATCCACATCCTGCATGCCCTTGGGCAAAGATAAAACAGGAGATTCTTGGTGGCTACTGATTTGGATATTTTTCGTGCCGCCACCAATCATCGCCGGCCGATGTGCGCGCCCGGGTCAGGGAAGTGATAGAGAAGTATGGCCAAAAAGGCGGCCTGATTATTTCTCCAACCCATACTCTTGAACCGTAAATTACGCTGGAAAATATTGATGCCTTGTTTGCGGCCTGTCATGAATAGTTTAATATTCAGGAAAGCTCCAGTATTCCGGCGTGGGGGCCAATCCCGGATTCACCGGCACGGTCATTATTGTGGCCGATCCGAAGTTCAAGAATTTTGCCGGCGGAAACTTTCGGTTGGCCGGCAATTCACCCTGTGTCAACACGGGCTCAAATGAGCCTTGGATGACCAATGTCTATGACCTGAACAAAAACCAGCGCATCCGTTACGGCGTCGTGGATATGGGCGCCTATGAACGCATCAACGAAGGCGTAATTTATACTGTTTATTAGGTATCAGAAAACAGCACGCGGGATAATCATATCACCACCAGCGCAATCACGCTCAGGCCGAAGAGGACAATGTCGGCCAGGAGCGGCAGGTCCGTGAGCAGGATGGATTCCGGCTGGTCGCCTTTTTCCTGGTTGTAGACCAGATAGAGATAGCGGAAAATACCGAAGATTACGAACGGGATCGTCAGGCTCAAATGAGTGGTCTTGAACTTGGCGATGGTTTCGGGCCATTGGGTATAAACGGCATAGGCGATAATCACCGCCCCGGCCGTAATCGCGATAAGCTGGTCAAAAAGACGTTCGTCGCCGGCGCCCAGACTGGGACGGAAAATTTGACTTTGTCCGTCCGCCATAAGGCGTTTTTCATGCCGCCGCTTGCAGAGGGCCAGAAACAAGGCCATGAGAAAGGTGCAGATTAAGAGCCAGGGTGAAATAATCACGTTAATGACCACCGCGCCGGCCACCGCCCGCAAGACAAAGCCGAGCGCGATCACAAAAACATCCACCAGCGGCAGATGTTTCAAATAAAGCGTGTAAGCCGCCTGGAGAAGGACATAAACTGTAACAACCATTCCGAAGCGCGGCGCCATCAGCCACGCACCAAGCAAACCGGCGGCCAGGCAGGCGCAGGCCAGAGTCCATGCCGCCGGAATTGATATCCGTCCCATGGCCACCGGCCGCCGGCTTTTAACGGGATGAGCGCGGTCAAGGGCGATGTCCTGGATATCATTCCAGACATAAACGCCGCTGGAAACGATCGCGAAAAAAACCATGGCAAACAGAACCAAACCGGCCATGGAAAGCGAAAGATGCTGTTGTTTGTCGCCGAGGGCAAAGACAAACGCCGCCAGCACAACCAGGTTCTTTGTCCATTGCCGCGGACGGAGCTCTGTGATTATGTCGCGTAAGGTCATGGTTTTGTTCTCTATGGAGTTAATTTCAAACCCTTTTTTGTCATTCCCGCGAAAGCGGGAATCTATTCCACCGGCGGCAGATGGATTCCCGATCAAGTCGGGAATGACAAACGTGCGAAGCGGACGGCAAAATATTTTTAATTTTGGATTTTATAATTGACCTAAGTTATATTTTTTTTCCCGGAATCGGCCGGAAACGGAGCTTCATCACCATCCCCAAGGCCTCGCGGATGATGTTGGAGTTCATCTTTGAATGTCCGGAGCGGCGGTCTTCAAATATAATCGGCACTTCCGCAATGCGGAATCCGAGTTTCCAAGCCATGTAGGTCATTTCAATTTGGAACGAATAGCCGTTGGATTTGACACGGTCTAGGTCAATGGCTTCCAGCACTTCGCGTCGGAAGCATTTATATCCGCCGGTCGGATCGCTGAAGGGCATGCCGGTGACCACGCGCACATAAGTGCCCGCGCCCTGGCTCATGATCAGCCGGCTCAACGGCCAGTTGATGATGCGGATGCCGTGTAAATAACGCGAGCCGAGCACCAGATCGGTGTTTTCCGCCGCGGAAAGAAATTTGGGAATATCGGCGGGATTGTGCGAAAAATCGGCGTCCATTTCAAAGATACGGGTGTAATCGCGTTCCAGCGCCCATTTGAATCCGACAATATAAGCCCGCCCCAGGCCGCGTTTATCCCGTTGGTGCAGGACGTGAATCCGCTGGTCGGCCAGCGCCATCTCTTCCGCGATTTTTCCCGTGCCATCCGGCGAATTATCGTCCACAAACAATATCTCCGCGCCGGAACAGGCCTGAAAAACGGCGGCGGCTATGGCGCGGACATTTTCCTGCTCGTTATAAGTGGGGATGATTATCAACACCTTTTCCATGGCGGTAAATTTACAAAAAAGAGCGTCCTGATTGCAAGAATGGAATTGACGGCAAAAAGCATTGGTCATTCCGCCTTTTGTATGCTATAATTCACAACAAGCAAACGCCGGCAAAGAAAGGCGTAAAGAAATCAATGATAAGAATACACACATACGGCGACCCGATTCTGAGGGCCAAAGCCAGGGCGGTTGAAAACTTTGACAAGGAAGTCAGAAAACTGGCGGAGGCGATGATTGAACTCATGATAGAAAGGCATGGGGTGGGGCTGGCCGCCCAGCAGGTCGGCGAGACCATCCGTATTTTTACGGTATATGTTCCGCCGCAGTATGACGTCGCCGCATCGGACGGTCCGCGCCTCAATCCTGAAATCAACGATCCAATGGTCATGATCAATCCGGTCATACTGACCCGGACCGGCGCGCAGAGCGAAAAAGAGGGGTGCTTGAGCATTCCGGAAATTTTTGTTCCGGTGCGCCGGGCCTATGAAGTGTCGGTTTCATTTCTTGATCCGCGCGGCCGATCGCGCCAGGTCAAGGCCAGGGGCCTCTTGGCGCGGGCCATTCAGCACGAGCTTGATCATCTGGATGGGATACTTTTCGTGGACCGCATCTCGGCGTTGAAGAAACTTTCCCTGACGGGCAAGTTGAGAAAAATCAGGCGCGCGACGGAACGGGAAATCGCGGTAGGTTAAAGGTGTCATTCCCGACTTGATGCTACTCTGCGAAGTTCCGCCTTAAGCGGATCCGCAAGGGCGGAAAGCCTCCCTGCTCTGCGAAGCCCGCTACGCAGGGCGTAGAAGAGTCGCTACGAAGCACGAGTCGGGAATCCAGTATGAGGTTTTTAAATCTTTTTCTGGATTCCCATTTTCATGGGAATGACAAACTGATTGAGTCGCCGGTTGGCAGACGAAGCTATACGTTATATTCTCTCACGGCATCAATCATGGCCTTGAATTGCGCCAGGCATTTTTGGCCCGCGCCGCGGATATAAGGGGAAGCCGTCGGGCAGACGATCAATCCTTTCCGGTCGTCAAACGCGTCCCTGACCAGCGCGGCGGTTTCCGCGCGGATTTCCTCCGGGCTTTTTTCATACATGGAGGCAATTTGGATGTTGCCTTCCAGGCACATTTTGCCGCGGGCCATTTTCTTGGCTTCCGAGGCGGTGATGTCTCCCATAGGCGGCGGTTCAAAAGGGTGCAAGACATCGGTGCCCATGTCAACAAACTGCTTGAAAACGGCTTTAATGCGGCCATGACAGTGAATATGAACCCGGCCGCCGGCTTCATGCAAAAGATCAATGATGGGCTTGTCGTATTTGACGTTGAAATCATTAAAATCGTCCGGCCCGTGCAGGGGCGGAACAATATATTCCTCGCCCGACAATGAGAAAAACGGGCCGACTTTGCGTTCAATCAGGAATTTTATCAGTCTCAGAATGATTTGCATCCGGCGCTCGCACAAGGCGTGGAGAATGTCGCGGTCGGATATGGTCATCATGGCAAACTGTTCCGAGCCAGTCAGCTCGGCCACAAAACCGGCCGGGTTGCAAAACCCTGTCTCTGCTATCCCCCGTTCGCCGATTTTCTTTTCGGTCTCAAAAAACGAGCTTACCTCTCCTGCAATGTCCGGCTGGGGCAGGGAAAGATATTTTTCGGCGTCTGCGCGGGATTTGATAAAATGTTCCTCGCGCAGACCCGGCTGGCCGGTCAGGCTTATCAAGTGCGTTGCCTGCAGTGCCCCCTTCGGCGTCGGCAAACGGACAATCTGCCTTTCAAACTCCACAGAGTGAGGCTCTTTTGAAATTTCCGGCGCCGGTTGTTGTTCAAGAATGCCCGGGTTCCAGCCTGATTTCTGGTCGGTGTGTTCCTGGATATAGCGTTTTATCTCGTCATAGGAGCTGTCGTTGGCGGGAAAACCCGTTCGGATATAAACCCCGGGGCGGTCAAGCTCCTCGTGAAAATAACAGCGGCGCAGTCTTTCCCTGGAAGATAATTCCTTGCGCGCATCCCGGCTCCCTTTGGTTGCGGCGACTGTTTGTTGCCTGAAGCGTTTGATGAATTCATGGGCCAGGGCGCGGTAAGCCGCGGCGCCGGACGAATGGCCGTCATAAATTATGATCGGCTGGCCGTAGCTCGGCGCTTCGCTGAGACGCACGCTGCGGGGGATGCCGTTTTCATAAACCAGTTCGCCAAAATATTTTTTCACCTCCTTGACCACCTCGGCCGAGAGGTTGGTTCGGCTGTCAAACATGGTCATCACAATGCCGGCCAGTTTCAGCGCCGGGTTTCCGCTTGCCGCCAGTTTCCGGATTAAATCCGTGATCATGCTCAATCCTTCCAGCGCCAGGTATTCGCATTGCACGGGGATAATCACGCCTTCGGCGGCCATCAAGGCATTGCAGGTAAGGATGCCGAGGGAGGGCGGGCAGTCAATAAAGATATAATCATAATTGGTTGCCGCCAGAAGTTCGGCAAGCACTTTCTTGAAACAGTGCAGATAGTTTTCCGACCGGGCAATATCCACTTCAGCCCCGGCCAGGTCAAGCTCGGAGGGGATCAAGTCAAGGTTCTTGATGGCGGTGTTCCGGATTTCGTCTTTGAGTTTTCCTTCCCCCAGCAGGGCCGGGTAGGCGCTGTGTCCGGCCTCCCTCCCGATGCCGATCGCGCTGGTCGCGTTGGATTGCGGATCAAAATCAATCAACAGGATTTTGATGTTTTTTTCAGCAAGACAGGCGGCGAGATTTACGGCGGTGGTTGTTTTTCCCACGCCGCCCTTCTGATTGGCAAATGCGATGATTTGCATAGAATTCATTGAGTTAATTTCAGAACAGTCTCTTGCCCGCTCTCTTTCTGTCATTCCCGCCCGCCTGCATCGCTATGCGAAGCATTGCGGGCAGGCGAAAGCGGGAATCCAGTATTGATTTATCTTTTTCTGGATTCCCGAGCCTACTCCGCCGTAGTAAGCCTACTGGCTACGACCTTCCTACGCCCACCGAAGCGGCTTCGCGAAGGCGGGAGGCCGGATCAAGCCGGGAATGACAAACATACGCAACGCGCGGTGAAATATACTTTTGATATTATCTTCAAGAATCCATTATTCATCCGGTGACAATTCTTTCGGTACCCACCATTCCGGTCTGGCGCGCATATTCAAAAAGTCCTCCGGCCTGCACCACGGGCAGAATGCCGCCGAGCGGCTTTAAGGGAAACTTCCGGCCGGTGGCGCGATGGATAATTGTTTCGCCGGCCGGATTGATTTCCGCCTCGTCGCCGGTCTTGAAAATATCCGCCAGCCGGTCTATGGATTCGCAGGGAAAAAGCTCGCCGGTGGCGATCGCGTTGCGGAAAAAGATGCGGGCAAAGGAAAGCGCCACAACGGCTTTAACCCCCGCCGCGCCCAGCGCCACCGGCGCGTGTTCGCGCGAAGAACCGCAGCCGAAATTCCGTCCGGCAACAATGATCGCATATTCGCTTCTTTCCGCGCCTTTGCCGACAAACGGCGGATAATTTTCCGGCAGGCCGCTCAGGGCATAGGAACCCAGCTTGCGGTATTCTTCGGGAATGGTCGGGACCAGATTCAGATATTTGGCCGGGATAATCTGGTCGGTGTCAATATTGTCGCCGAGCAGATAAACTTTGCCACGGATTATTTCCACATTATTTTTCGTAATGTTTTTCATAAATTCTGCATTCTGCATTCATAATTCTGCATTTCCTCATAAGAACTCCCGCGGATCGGTAATTTTTCCGGTCACCGCCGAGGCCGCCGCGGTCAGGGGCGACGCCAGATAAATCGGCGCATTCTTGGACCCCATCCGGCCGATAAAATTACGGTTGGTGGTGCTGATCACCACCTCCTTGCCGTGCGTTCTGCCAAAGGTGTCATCCGGTCCGCCCAGGCAGGCGGCGCAGGAAGGCGGGGCGATTTCAAGGCACCCGGCGTTCTTAAAGATTTCCTCCAGGGTCTGGCCGTTGATTTTTTCCTGCCTGATTTTTTCGGCTACTTCGCAGGTGGCCGGGACAAGGAAAGTGTCAATGCAGACGCGCTTGCCCTGCAGGATCACGGCCGCGGCCAGAAAATCGCTGATTTTACCGCCGGTGCATGAGCCGATATAGGCCCGGTCCAGTTTCACTTCCTTCAGTTTGCCGGCCGGAGCGTATTTATCCGGCGAATCGGGCATGGCCACGCCCGGCTCCATGGCGGCCAAGTCATATTTTTTTTCGCTTTTGAGCCGAGCGCCCTCATCGCTTTGGACCGGCGTGAAAGACTTGTTTGTGCGGCTCCGCACGTAGCTTATGGCCAGATCATCCGGCGCGATAATGCCGTTCTTGGCCCCGGCTTCAATGGCCATGTTGCAGATGGTCATGCGCTCGTCAATGGAAAGGTCTTTGACCGCCTCGCCGCAAAATTCCATGGCGCAATACGTGGCGCCCTCAATGCCCAGGTCGCCGATAATGCGCAGGATAATGTCCTTGCCCATGATGTAATTGGGCTTCACTCCGTTCAGGACAAAGCGCATCGTGGGCGGGACTTTTATCAGCAGTTTGCCGGTGCCCATGACAAAGGCCGCGTCCGTATTGCCGATGCCGGTCGCAAAAGCGCCCAATGCGCCGTGGGAACAGGTATGGGAATCGGTGCCGAAAATCACTTCCCCGGGACGGACATGCCCGGCCTCGGGCAGGGCAACATGACAGACCCCGCGGTAATTAGCGGTGCCGGGATCATAATAATAAGGCAAATTCTGTTCCTTCGCGAACTGCCTTAAAGTTTCCACGTTGCGACGGGCTTTTTCGTCCTTGGTGAAAATATAATGGTCAGGCAAAATGACGACTTTTTCGCGGTCCCAGACTTTTGCCTCGCGCCCGAATTCGCGCTGAAAAATGCCGATGGTGCCCGGACCGCAGATGTCGTGGGTGAGCAGAATATCCGCCTTGACCCAGATATTGTCGCCCGGTTGGACGCTCGTCTTGCCAGCGGCCCGCGCCAGTATTTTTTCGGTAATGGTCATTTTCATGATTTTAACCAAAATTTTGCAATGTCAGGGGAGAAGTTATCTCAATTTCGCGGATTTATCAATGCGATTTTGATCGGAATTTAACGCCCGGAATTTTGCGCAATGCAAAATGCGGTCAATTCCGTCCGCGGGATCGGGCGGATAAAGAGGCGGTTGTTCGCGGGGAACAGTATTTACCTGATCAGAGCACCGCGTCCGGACCGATGGTCATCGCATTGTCCAGCCGCGCGATCATTTCTTCCGGCATGACAAACACGTCCGCCATGATCGGCCGGAATCCATGCGGGTCAAGCAGGTTGAGACGGCAGTAACCAAATCCGCCGTTTTCCAGCGCCTTTTTCATGCCATCGTGCCAGATTGGCACCTGCACGGTCACGGTTGCGCCCGGCGGACATTGGACGGGAAGATCGCGGAACTGCCGCACCGTGCTCATCCACTCCCCGCCTTTGTTCTGCTGGGCGCGCAGGACGCAATCTTTTAGATCAATGGCGTTGTATTGATTGGTCAGGGTGATGGCAAAACTGTCCGCGCCCTTTTTCCATGCGGCTCTGGCCGGGAACCAGACCGGACTGAACAGCGCGCGCAGGGCCCAGAAGAATGGCTTTGGTAGAAGATCGGCGGTCACCACGCCCCAGTCGGCGTCCTCGCCCCAGCGCACCCAACCCCATGGATTGCCTTCCGGTCCTTTGCCCGCGCCGCAGCACAGCCAGGGAAAATAAGCTCCGCCCAGGCATGAAGGATCAGAGCGCATGTTGCCCCATTCTTCGCGGAGCCGTTCCGTAAACACCTGCAATGAATTTTCTCCGTTCAGAATATCCTTAGGCTTACGGTCGCAGATCAGCGAAAGATAGGGGGCGTTGAGCAGGTCGGGCAATCCGTTAAAAATTCCGTATTCCGAGCTGAACCATACCCCGCTCCAGCCGCGCGCCAAAGCCTGTTCGCGCGTCATTTCCTCCATGTCGGCGTCCCAGCTCCGCGGGTTGACCATTTTACCGGTGCGGCGGAATTCTTTCTGCAAATTAAAGCTGTAATGCGTATCAGCAATGTCGCCCACGCGGACTTCAAAAATCCCTTTGATTTTATTCGCCGGTCCCGGCGGGGGAAACATGGTCGGACGGCTGGGGTCCAATCGCTTGCAAAAACGATCGTAAATGCGCAAATGGTTCCAGCCCGCCTCAGCCACGCTTGCGCTTTCCGGCATGTTTTCGTTGCCCACGCTCCAGACCATGACCGAGGGGTGATGCCGGTCGCGGCGGATACCGCCCTCAATCCGCATCAAGGCCGGTCCGACCCATTCCGGATCGTGGATGTAATGCGTGCCCCAGTCAATGGGCAGTTCCTGGAGAAGATAAATGCCCAACTCATCGCATAAATCGGCCAGGTCGCGCGGTCCGAGAAAGTGGGTGCGGATGGCGTTCACGTTCGCTTTTTTCATCAATTGCAGATCACGCCTCAGCCATTCGCGGGGGGTGTGCAGTCCGCCCTCGGGATGGAAAGTAAGATGATTCACGCCGCGGAATTTAATAAAATTGCCGTTTAGTTTTGGTCCGGAAGGACTCAATTCCATCCGCCGGAACCCGGTGCGGAATGTCACCGATTGGAGGGGCAGACCCGGAATTTCAAGTTCCAGGCGAGTTTGATAAAGATTAGGAAATTCATCATTCCATAATTTCGGATTTTTTACGGTTACGTCCAATTTAATTTCCACGGTAGTTCCGGCTTTAAGAAGCGCATCCTCTGCGACAATCACTGAAGAACGGGCTCTGTCAAGCGGAGCCCCTACAAGATTAGATCGCTCTGTTGAAACCCTGGCCTGTGCAGGGCAGGCATATGACAATTTTGCGGAGAAGTTGGAGGACGAGGCTGAGCCGAGCCTTTCTGAAATCGGCTCACCGCAGGTTCGCCCTCCATAACAAAAATTGGGTTGCGGGCGCGAGCCCACGTTGGAAAGACTCTCCGTCAATGTCAGCCTGATTTTGGCATGAACAGTCCTGTCCAAATGATTCCGCAAAACAATCTTGCCGGCCAATATGCCTTTGGTAAGCGCGGAATCCAGTTCAGCAGAGAGATGATAGTCGGCAATCTGGCACTGCTCGGTCGTAAAAAAACAGGCGGACTGTGCCAGCCCGGCAAATTCAAGCGCGTGTCGCGGCATGTCCATTTGGATAAATTTATGCTTGCGCAACAGGCGGACGGCAACCAATACCTCTTCGCCGGGTGTTACGCGGCCGGTAACATCATATTCCACCGGGGTCAGGCCGCTGCGATGGTCGCCCAGCAACTTGCCGTTGAGATAAATCCGGCCGGCGGGATAAATGCTGTCAAACCGCAAATAAATCCGCTTGCCGGACCAGGCCGAGGGGATGCGCGCGCGTTTCCGGATCACGGCGCCGTCTTCCGGATTAATATGGGTCAGCGTCACCCGGTTCCAATTGGGAATCGGCGCGTGTTCAGCTTCCGGATCGCCATAAAATACCTTGCCCGGCTGGGTGCGTTCCTCCCAATCGTTGTCCGGCGTGGCGTCGGAGGCAAGCGCTGTTTCTTCAGCCGGGAACGGCCAGCGTTTGACCCGCCAGGTCCCGTCCATGCTCATTACCAGGGCGGGATCCGAGAGGGCCGGGGTATAACGGGTCGGCGTAATCGGTGTTTTGATCCCTTCCGCCAAAACCACATCTTCCGGACCGGCCGCCTGCAACTGCCGTTCAATCAGTTTATCGCCGTCTATTATTATGCTCATCTCGTTTCCTTTCGTGTGATTTAACTGCATATTCGCCGGCCGTAGTCGCGCGCTTCCTCATACATCGCCACCAGATTTTCCGGCGGCGTATCGGCCTGGAGGGTATGCGAAGGCGCCAGAATATAACCATGGGGGCCGAGCGTTTCTATCCGCGAGCGCACCTCGGCGCGGACTTCATCCGGCGTTCCATGCACCAGGGTCTGTTGAATATCAATGCCGCCGTGAAAACAAAGCTTTTGGCCGAATGTTTTTTTAAGGCAGTCCGGATCCATGCCGGCCGCCGAAGTCTGGATCGGATTAAGCACCTCCACCCCGGCTTCAATCAAGGACGGGATGATTTCAAAAATCGCCCCGCAGCAATGATGATAACCGCGGACGCCGTGTTTCCGCCCCAATTCGTAATGCCGCTTCAGGCTCGGCATGAAAAAGCGGTCTATCATTTCCCTGCTGATCAGCAAGCCGGTTTGCATGCCGTAGTCATCGCCGCATCCCGTCAAATCAACGGCGCCGGGGTATTTTTCAAGGATGCGCCGGAGCAGTTCCAGGGTGTATATTTCCACGTTCGCCACCACCGCTTCAACCACGGCCGGATTAACGGCCAGATCCAGCATCATTTTTTCCATGCCCAGCATGCTCCAGGGCACGCCGAAAGGGCAGATGCAGGAGGAATCCAGGACCACTTTGTCGGCCTTCCATTCCGCCGGATTGAATGTTGCGGGAAGCTCGGGCAAAATAACTTCATCCGGTCTGGGCCAGTCATAGCGCTCCACGTCCGCCGCTGTTTCCGCATGCGCCAGAGGCGCATGTGTCAATTCCAGGTAACGGGTGTTGCCGGCGGTCACAAATTCCCGGCGGCATCCCCAGATATCAATGCTGACGTTCGGATTATCGCAATGATTGCGCGCCTGTCGCTCCGGCAGAGATGGCCGGGCGCCGATTGCCGTCCAAAGCGTGGAAAAATGGTTGCAGCTGAAATAATCGGCCACGCTGTCCTTTGGTCCGAGTCCGAGATATTTGCGGAAAATTTCGTCCGCATCATGCGTGGCGCTGTAAGTATAGGGAATGCGGTCCGGTTTCTTGCGCGCCACGGCCGTTAATATTGTTTCACGATTGTTCATTTATCAAGTGTCCTAATGGTGGCGCCGGCAATCAGGGCTGGCGGAACAAGCTCCCGGATGCCATGAAAACCTCCGGCGAGCGCGTATTCCACGGCCCGTTCCAGCAGTTGTTGTCTGGGAAATCTGACCTGGGCCAGGGTCGCCATCGCCGCCCGGTCGCCGATCAATTCCGGCCCCAGCACACCCGCCTCATCGGGCACGGCCAGACGCTCCTGCTGCAGGAGGCTGATCAGCCGCATGGCCGTTTCCTGCGTCGCGCAGAAAAATCCTGGCCGCCGATTGCGCAATCGGCGCAGTAATGTCCGGCCGGCTGGGCGCGTCAGCCATTCTTTTCCGATGAACGTGGCCTGTTCCGGAGTATTTCCCTGAAACAAGCGGCGTTTTCCATTGCCTCCCAACAGCTCTGACTGTGCTTCCAGAAAACCGCGCTCCTGCAAAACATGAAATGGCGCAATGCTGCCAACATCACCCATATACAAAATTGGATCATAACCGCGCAGAAGGAGGGCCGCCGCCGCTGAATATCCGGCGTGTTTGTAGTCCGGCATCAGAAAAGATTCCGCGGGCAGGGTGTCGCCGGCATACGGTTCCAGATGAATGACGCGGACGCCGCCGGCAGCCAGTCTGGCCAGCAAGGGCGCATTTGTCGGCGCGCGGGGGGTGCAGCTGGCCAGCAGAGCCCGGTGCCGCTGTTCAAGCACCTGGCGCAGGAACAAGGCCTCCAGACGCGCATCCCATCCCTGTTCACGCTGGGAAAACAAACTGAGCAGACAGCCGCGGCTCAAGAGAAGATTTTGAAGCCAGACCACGGTCTCGGATGGCCCGTGATACATGAAGGATACCGTGTCCGCTCTTTTCGGCAATGCGCTGGCCGGCGCGCCGGCGACCGCACACCCCGTGCCGGGCCGATGGGTCAGCCACTTTTCCGTTGCCAGCCGCGCCAGGGCGCGCCGCACCGTGTTGCGGCAAACGTTGAAACGCCGGCAGAGCTCCATTTCGGTCGGCAAACGCGTTCCCGGCCGCAGCTGGCCGGACCTGATTTCGGTCAGGAGCCTTTCGTATATTTTCTCCGCCTGCTTGCCGAGCCAGATGTTTTTTTCCGCCTGGCCGCTGTTTTGCTTCATGCCTTTTTTCTACCATGTTTTGGGCAAAGATGTAAAGAACAATCTATAAACAATTTTGTATATTATTTTGGGATAAATTTAGGCGTAGGAATTTAAAACCAGGGAGGGCGGGCATGTTGCCCGCCGCGGACGGCAGCCTGCCCGAGCTCGGCCAGGGAATGCCGTCCCTCCCATTGTTTTTATCCGTGATTAAAGTTGCTTAATAGGTAGGGCGAGGCGTCCCTGGCCTACTCCGCCGTAGTAAGCCTACTGGCTACGAAGGCTGGGCCGAGCCGTCCGAAAGAGCGGCTCACCCGGCTCGTGCTTCGTAGCGAAGGCAGCCTTCGCTGACTTCGCAGAGTAGCAAGGGTTCGCCCTACCGGTTGGAAGCGGAAAAAAGTTGCCGCCTTTGGCGGCCCAATTAAATTGAAAATAGCATCAGCGCGCGGCCAGGAATGATTTTATGGCGCGGGCGAGCGCCGGGCCGATGCCCGGCAGGAAGGCGATTTCCTTTTCAGGAGCTTGGGCCAAAGCGCTGATTGAGCCGAAGCGGCGGAGCAGTTTTTCCTTGCGTTGGGCGCCCAGGCCGGGAATTTCGTCCAGGACCGAGGCGCGAATCAGTTTTGCGCGCAGGCGCTGATGATAGGCGAGCGCGAAGCGGTGCGCCTCGTCCCGCAGGCGCTGCAGGACCTGCAGGGCGGACGAATCTTTGGGTAAAATGATCCGCCGGACGGTTTTGGTGTCATCCCAGTAAATCTGTTCCATTTTTTTCGCGAGCCCGGCCACGGCCATATTGGCAATGCCAAGCCGGCGCAAAGCTGACTGCGCGGCCCGCAATTGAACAATGCCGCCGTCAACCAGCAGCAGGTCCGGCATCTTTTTCTTTTCTTCCGTCAAGCGCTTGAAATGGCGGAAAACAACCTCCGCCATCATGGCGGCGTCATCCGCGGACTCTTTGGTGGTGATCCTGAACCGGCGGTAAAGCGCCGGCCGGCATATGCCCCCTGCGGCCGCCACCAGACTGCCGACCGCGTGGCGGCCGGAAATGTTGGAAATATCCACGGCCTGGATCAGCATGGGGCGTTGCCGCAGGCCGAGCGTCTCCTGCAGGGCAATGACGCCGGCCAGGGCGTTTTCGGGCGAAACGCCGCCGGCGCGGACAATATGCGCCCGCTGTCGGACGGCGGCCGAAAGCAGGCGCAGGATGTCGCGGATAATGGCGGCCCTTTCAAAATCCAGTTTCCCTGCCGCCCGGTCCATGCTGTCGCGCAGCTCATTGAGCAGGGCCGGCCGCTCGCCGCGCAGAAAGGCGAGCGCTTCGTTCACGCGCGCGCGGTAGGCGGACTCGGAAATTTTGCCGAGGCACGGCGCCGCGCAGAAACGGATGATGTCATTGACGCAATGGCGGTGGGTTTCCCGGTCCGGTTCCAGCGGCGCGCATTTGCGCAAGCCGAATTTCCTTTCCACAAATTCCAGGGCGGCGCGCGCCGCACTTGAAGAGGAATAAGGCCCGAAATACACCGTGCCGTCAGCGCGCCGGATGCGGCTCAAACGGAACCGCGGCCATTTCCAGCTTAAATCAATGTTTAACAGCAGAAAGCGCTTGTCGTCCCGCAGGAGAATGTTAAAGCGCGGCCGGTAATCCTTGATCAGTTTGTTCTCGGTCAGGATGGCATCGGCTTCGCTGCGGGCAACGATAATGTCAAGATCGGCCACGCTGTGGACAAGACTGCGCACTTTCGGCGGAGCGCTCCGCAAAGCGGCGGCGCGGAAGTATGATTGGACCCTTTTGCGGAGCGAGGCGGCCTTGCCGACGTAAATGATCTTTCCCGATGAATCGCGCATCAGGTAACAGCCGGGCTTGGCCGGCAGAGCGCGCAGTTTGGATTTGAGGAGCGGAGAAAACGTCATTTTGTTTAAATATTTATCTAACGAAACAATTCAGACGGAGGAAACATTCAACGTTCAATTTTTCCGCCGGAGGCGAATCCGCCCAAGGCGAAGAACGTTCAATATAATCAAAGGCTTTGAGTGTTGGAGGTTGAATGTTGGACGTTGAACGTTTTTTTGGTTTCCGAATTTAACTGTCTCAAGCACTATGCCTGTTCTGTTTTGTGCCGGATGGCGCTCCAGAATTCGGCCGCTTCCGGACAGCGCAAGATCAACGCGCATGCTCCATAAACAATGACGGCCAGGCCGATGGCGGCCGCGAGCGAAATAATCCTGGTTATCTGCAAGGATAGATTGTATGAAGCCAGCGCCGATTGGCAGTAATGGTTGCCAAAATAGGCGACAATGCCCATGACCACTGCGGCGAAACATATTTTCAGGACGGAGTTAAAGATGCTATCCCAACCCGGCGAGCCGAACCGGCGGTGAATCAGCGTTGCCAGCGCAACGGCCTGGATCAGGGAGACGATCACCGTTGCCAGGGCGATGCCGGCATGTTTCAGCGGCCACATGAAGATCAATTTGAGGACCAGCCCCAGGCAGGTGCAGGCAATGCCGATGCGCATCGGGGTTTTTATGTCCTGATGGGCGTAAAAGGTCGGGATAAGGACTTTTAAGAGGCTGAACACAATGAGTCCGGGGGCATAAATGCTCAGGGCCAGGGCAGTCATGTCGGTGCTGAGCGGCGTGAATTTTCCGTGTTCGTAAATAACCTGGATGATTGGTTTGGCCAGCGCCAGCAACCCCAGGGCCGCCGGGACGGCCAGGAAGGCGAGCTGGCGAAAGGAATAATTGAATGTCTGCCGGAGAAGGTCGGGCCGCGACTGGGCGACATGGGTTGAAAAAGCCGGCAGGAGCACTGTGCCGAGCGCCGTGCCGAGGAAACCGAGCGGGAAATAGACGAGCCGGTCGGCGTAATAAAGATAGGAGGCCCGTCCGGGCCCGATAACGGTGGCCAGCAGAGTGTCAAGCAGGACGTTTATTTGCGTGGCGCCCAGGCCGATGGCCGCCGCTCCCATCAGCTTCCAGACGCGGCGCACGCGTTCATCATGCCAGTTGAAACTCAATTTCGGCCGGAAGCCGCAATGCCAGAGCAGGGGCACCTGCATCAGCCACTGGATTACGCCGGCCAGAATCACGCTCCATGCAACCAGCAGAATGCGCGCATTGCCCGTCGCGTCAAGAAAGGGACAGAAACATAAGGCCGCCAGCATGATGATGTTCAAAACCGCGTAGGTTGCCGCCGGCATGAAAAAGCGATGAAGCGAGTTCAGCATGGCGGCAAACAAGGCGGCCAGGCAGATAAAAAACATGTAGGGCAGCATGATCCTGGCCAGATAGAGGATCAGCAGAACGCGTTCCGAGGCCGGCCAGTATGCTTTGAGCAGCGACAGAATCAGGATGCCCGCGATGACAATCGCCGCCAGAATGACGCTCAGGAACGACAGCATGTTGTTGCTGAAATCCCAGACTTTCTGCCGTTCTTCTTTGGCGAGCTCTTCCGTGAACACGGGCACAAAGGCGGAGGTCAGCGCCCCTTCGCCAAACAGACTGCGAAACGTGTTCGGAATCCTGAAGGCCCAGACAAAGGCGTCCATGGTCATGGAACTGCCGAAAAAAGCGGCCATGGCCATCTCTCGGACCATGCCCAGGACGCGGCTGATGAAAATAAAAAAACTAACGGTGCCGGCGGAACGGATTAATTTTTTTTTGTCCATGGGCGGCCGTTAAACGGCGGAGCGGTAAAGCGATAAAATGTAAGTTCCAATAACCAAAATCTGATTTGGAATTTGGTTATTGTTTGGGATTTTCCGCCACGGGCGGACCAGCCTGCGGCTGGGTGGACTTAGAAACTTTTGCATCGGCATTGCCGATGCTCAATTCCCATAATTTTGCGTATTTATAGAAAACGCCGATGGAACTCATGATCGCGATGATGAGGCCGCGGTAGCCGTCCAGAAATCCGCGCTTGAAGATATACCCCTTGAGGAAACGGAAAAAAGGACGGAACAGCAGGTCTATGACGGAAAAGCGCCGGCCTTCATCCCGCATGCTTGCGGCGGCAATGGAGGAAAAGCGGTTCAGCGTGTAAATCTGGTCGGAAATGTCGTCATAGGTGTAGTGGTGCAGGCATCCGGAAAGCCGCTTGACCGGCCCGGTGACGATGACGTGGTCATGCGGTTCCTGGCCGGTGCAGACGCCCTTGTCTTTCCGGAACAGGCGCATTTTAATATCCGGCCACCATTCGCCGTGCGTGATCCAGGTGCCGAGGAAAAAGACCTTGCGGGGAAACTCATACCCCACATAGTTCCGGTTGTTGCCGTTTTCAAATTCTCCCAAAATCTGATCCTTTAACTCGGAGGAAACTTCCTCGTCGGCGTCAATAAACAGAATCCACGGATGGGCGGCCATTTTCTTGATCAGCTCTTTTTGGCCTACGTATCCCAGCCATTCGTGCTGATAGACTCTGGTGGTGTATTCCTTGCTTATTTCAAAAGTCTTGTCCTTGCTGAAGCTGTCAACCACAACGATTTCGTCAACCCAGTTCAGGCTTTTGAGACAGCGCCGGATATTGTTTTCCTCGTTGCCGACCGTCAGGCAGGCTGAAATTTTGTCGCGCATGATAATTTAATGGCCCCGCCATCCGACGGGGCAACTTTATCCGTCAAAGACGTTTTACGGGAGGGCGGGCATGCTGCCCGCCGATCCGGCCGGCCGGCGACACGCCGTCCCTCCCATTTGCGGCATTCCAATGATAACTTTACAATTCCTTAGCATAAATCTAGGTTTCAAACGATTATTTTTTTACCAAGTCTGCTGTTCGGTGTCTACAGTCTATAGTCTCATTTTTGTCTTGAATCAACTGAAATACATATTTCTTTGCGTGCATGACGGCGTTCTTCATCTCCATCCCGCGCGCCAGGCCGGCCGCCAGGGCGGATGAAAAAACACAACCGCTCCCGTGCAGGCTTTGCACGTCAAGCCGCCGCGCCTTGAATGAGTGAATGCGGCCGTGATAACAAAGGACATCAACGGTTTCATTTCCCGGCAGGTGGCCGCCCTTGATGACGCAGGCGGTTTTAAACTTTTGGCTTAACTTGCCGGCCGCCGCGCGCTGGTCGGAATGGGTTTTAATTTTGCAGTTCAAGATAAGCTCCGCCTCGGGCACGTTCGGCGTGATGACCGTTGCCAGCGGCAATAAATCCGAGCAAAGCGCCCCCAAGGCCTTTTTGGTCAGAAGCATCCGCCCCGAGGTGGCCCGGCAGACCGGGTCAATGACCACAATCGGAAATTTTCTTTGTTCCAGCTCTTTGGCGGCCACCCTGACTGTTTTTTCATCATAAAGCATGCCGGTTTTTACGGCGGCCACCGGAAAATAATCGCAGACGGCCTTGATCTGCATGGCAACCATTTTTGGGCCGACCGGTTGAACGGCCTTGATTTCATGCGGATTTTGGGCGGTCAGCGCGGTGATGGCCGAGACGCCGAAAACATTGAGCGCCGTGAACGTCCTTAAGTCCGCCTGGATGCCGGCCCCGCCGCCGCTGTCCGAGCCGGCAATGGTCAACACAACCGGAATGTTTCTTTTTTTTTGCATGGGATCAGATTTTGATGACCGCCGCGCCGGACACTTTTCCGCCGCGCAAATCATCCAGCGCCTCGTTGACTTTGTCCAGCGGATAGGTTTGCGTGATGGTCTTGAGCGGAACCTGCCGGATGAGCGCGAAAAATTCCTCCCCGTCCCTCCTGATCAGATTGGCCACCGAGCGCACGCTGCGTTCCTCCCAGAGCAGATGGTAGGGGAAGGAGGGGATGTCGCTCATGTGGATGCCGGCGCAGATGACTGCGCCGCTTTTCATGGTTGAACCCAGCGCGGCCGGCACCAGACCGCCGACCGGCGCAAAAATAATGGCGGCCTCCAGCGGCTCGGGCGAGGGCTGGCTTGAATCTCCGGCCCAGGTTGCGCCCAGCTCACAGGCAAATTTTTGGGCCTGTTCATCGCCGGGTTTGGTGAAGACCAACACCTTCTTTTCCTGGAAACGGGCGATTTGGATCAGAATATGCGCCGCCGCCCCAAAGCCGTAAAAGCCCAGAACGCGCGCGTTGCCGGCAAGCCGGAGTGCCCGGTAACCGATCAGGCCGGCGCAAAGCAGGGGGGCGGCGTGTTCGTCCGAAAATTCATCCGGTATCTTGAAGCAGAAACGGTGGTGGGCCAGCGCGTATTCGGCAAAACCGCCGTCAACATGGTAGCCGGTGAATTTGGCGTTATCGCACAGGTTTTCGCGTCCGCTCAGGCAGAATTGACATTGGCCGCAGGTCCAGCCCAGCCATGGCACGCCGATTCTTTCGCCAATGGTGATGTCCCTGACGTTTTTGCCGGCGCCCGCGACAATGCCGACAATCTGGTGCCCGGGCACGAGCGCTTTTTTGGGATGCGGCAGTTCGCCGTCAATAATGTGCAGGTCGGTCCGGCAGACTCCGCAAGCCGAGACTTGGATCAGAATCTCATCCGCCCCGGGTTCTGGCATGGGCAGTTCCACAGGCCGCAAGCAGCGGTCCGGAGCATTAAATGTGTATGCCTTCATGTAAATTCGCCTTAGCAGCGTAATTTAATACGACCATATCATAACTATGTTTGAGCGGAAAGAAAACCTTTATTATTTGCGGATAAATGTTATGTTTCGTGGATTTGAAAGACAACGGCTCTGTTGAGAAAAATTCATTGGGATCAGGAGAAAAATGGAAACTATTCTAAACAGAATATCCGATCTGGTGTGGAGCTGGCCGCTGATCATCCTGCTTTTTGGCACGCATATTTATCTTACCATCCGTTTGAAGTTCATCCAGCGTTTCATCGGCCGGGCGATAAAAATATCGTTCAGCCGGAAAAGGGAAGGCAAGGGAGATATCAGCCAGTTCGGCTCGCTCATGACGGCGATGGCCGCCACGATCGGGACCGGCAATATCGTCGGCGTGGCCACGGCCGTGGCCTCCGGCGGCCCGGGCGCGGTTTTGTGGATGTGGCTGACCGGCGTGTTTGGCATTGCGACAAAATATTCAGAGGCGCTCCTGGCCGTGAAATACCGCATCACCGACCCGGATGGCGAGATGGCGGGCGGGCCGATGTATGTTCTTGAGCGCGGTTTGGGGCAGAAATGGCTGGGCATTATATTTGCGGTATTCACGGCCGTCGCCGCCTTCGGCATTGGCAACATGGTGCAGGCCAATTCAATCGCCGTGCTTTCAAAAGACGTCTTTCATGTGTCGCCCTGGATCAGCGGCGCGGTTATGACTATTCTCGCGGCCGTGGTGATTCTGGGGGGCATAAAATCCATTGCCCGCACTTGTGAAGGCCTGGTCCCGTTCATGGCTGTTTTTTACATCGTCGGTTGTCTGACGATCCTGGCGATCAATTACAAGGCCATCCCGCACAGCATCATGCTGATCTTCAATTCCGCCTTTACCGGCCATGCGGCCATCGGCGGTTTTATCGGCGCGGGCGTGAAAGAGGCCATGCGTTACGGCGTGGCGCGGGGACTGTTTTCCAACGAGTCCGGGCTCGGCTCGGCGCCGATTGTCGCCGCCGCCGCTCAGACCAAAACGCCGGTCCGGCAGGCGCTTGTATCGTGCACCGGCACATTCTGGGATACGGTGGTGATTTGTGCCATGACCGGCCTGGTGATTGTCAGTTCCGGGGACTGGACGCACGGTCTATCCGGGGCTGTTCTTACGAAAAGCGCGTTTGCCGAAATCCCTTATATTGGCCCGGTTGTTTTGACGGTTGGCCTGATCACATTTGTTTTTTCAACGATTCTGGGCTGGTCTTATTACGGCGAAAAGGCGGTTGAATATCTGTTTGGAATCAAGGCCATCAAACCATATCGCTATGTCTGGATTATTGCCGTGATGGTCGGTTCGGTCATGACCCTGCCGGCAGTCTGGGCATTTGCCGACATCGCCAATGGTCTCATGGCAATTCCCAATCTTATCGCGCTTATTGCCCTTGCGCCGGTGATAGTTTCCGAGACAAAACGCTATTTCCATGAGCATAAGGCCGCAGATTGAGCTTGGCGGCGCTGAAGAAGGAGAATGCGATTGCAGGACGGCTATATATCCCCCCATGCAAACCGGCTGCCGCGCTGGCTGAATCGCACCGTGCTTGGCATCGGCCTGGCCAGTCTGTTCAGCGATTTATCGCATGAAACCGTCACGGCCGTTCTGCCGGCCTTTATGGCTTCGCTGGGCGCCAGCGCCGCGGCCCTCGGGGCGATTGAAGGCACGGCCGACGCTGTTTCAAGTTTAGCCAAGCTCGGCGGCGGATGGCTGGCCGACCGCTTGCCGCGCCGCAAACCGCTGGCGGCCTTTGGATATGTCCTGACCGGCTTGGCCATGGGGGCCATGGCGCTTGCCTATAATGCCTGGTCCGCGGGCGCGGCCCGCGCGCTCGGCTGGTTCGGCCGCGGCATTAGAACGCCTTCGCGCAAGGCGCTCCTCTCCGCGGCGGTGAGTTCCGAATATTACGGACGCGCGTTTGGTTTTGAGCGCGCCCTGGACGAGACCGGCGGCCTTCTGGGAGCGGCATCGGCCTGGTTTTTTCTGCAATATCTGCATTGGGATTATGTCCGCATTTTTGCCTGGACGCTGGTGCCCGGTTTTCTGGCCGCCGGCGCCATCTTTTTCCTTGTTAAGGAAGCGCGCCGTGTAACAGTGATAAAAATGTCTTTTGTGCACAGCCTCAGGGAACTTCCGCCTGTCTTTCGCCGGTTTTTGCTGGGGGTGGCCCTGTTTGGCGCCGGCGATTTTTCCAAGGCGATGCTGATTCTGCTGGCCGCGCAATCGCTCGCTCCGGCGCTGGGGCCGGTCAAAGCGGCGGCGACGGCCTCCGCGCTCTATGTTCTTCACAAAGTTTTCTATATGGCAGTCTCTTATCCGGCGGGGCATCTCGGCGACCGCTTCAGCAAGCCGGTCATGCTGGCCATCTTTTACCTGCTGGCAATGGTGATGGGTCTGGTGCTGATTTTTGCGCCCATGAATCTACCGGTGCTGTGCGTGGTGTTTATCCTGGCCGGCGTCTATGTGGCGGGACAGGATGCCTTGGAGGATGCCCTGGCGGCCTCGCTCATGGAAAAGGACCGGCACGGCACGGCATTTGGAACGCTGGCCACGGTGAACGGCATGGGTGATTTTGTTTCCAGCCTTGCGGTGGGGGTGTTGTGGACCCGTTTCAGCCCGGCCGTGGCATTTGCGTTTGCCACGATTCTTTTCGCCCTGGGAACGCTGGTGATCTGGCGTTTGCCGCGCCAGTCCTCCGTTCCGCCTAGAACAATCCCTTTACCCGGCCGGTCTTGACATCCACGTCAAGGTTGCGGAAGGCGGGGTTTGAGGAAGTGCCCGGCATGAGCTTGATATCGCCCGCCACCGGCACGACAAATCCGGCGCCCTTGTAAATCAGAATGTCGCGGATCGGCAAGGTCCAGTTGCGCGGCCGGCCCTTGATGTTCGGATCATGCGACAGACTCAAATGGGTCTTGACCATGCATGTTCCGAGTTTTGCGATTTCCGGGTCGGCTTCAAACGCCTTGGCCTTGGCCAGGGCGGTCTCGGTATAAGACACGCCGTCGGCGCCATAAACTTCCTTCGCAATCCGCTCAATTCTCTCGCGGAGCGGCAGGGAAAGTTCATAGAGGAATTTGAACTGGTGCTTTTCGTTGCAGGCGGCAATGACCGCCTCGGCCAGTTCCCTCGCCCCTTCGCCGCCCTTGAGCCAGTGCTCGGAGAACGCCACCAGTGCGCCGTTCTGCTCGGCGATCTTCCTGATCAGCGCCACTTCGGCCTTGGTGTCCGTATGGAAACTGTTGATGCAGACCACCGGACGCACGCCGCTTTTTTTGACCGTTTGAATGTGTTGCGCGAGGTTTTCGCACCCTTTTTCAACCAGCGGCAGATTTTCCCTGCAATAGGCCTCGTCCAGCGGAAGCCCCGGCTTGACCGCCGGCCCGCCGCCGTGCATTTTCAGCGCGCGCACCGTGGCCACGATCACCACCGCATTGGGGTGCAGGCCGGAAAAGCGGCATTTCAGGTTCCAGAATTTTTCAAACCCGATATCGGCCGCAAAACCGCTTTCAGTCACATGATATTCGCCGAGCCGGACGCCGAGTTCATCGGCGATGATTGAGCTCTGGCCGATGGCGATATTGGCAAAAGGACCGGCATGGACAAAGACCGGCTGGCCTTCAATCGTCTGCAGAAGATTGGGGTTGATGGCGTCCACCATCCAGGCGGTCATGGCGCCATCCACTTCAAGGTCATGGGTGGTGACCGGGTTGCCTTTTTTGTCATAGGCCACGACCATGCGGCCGATTCGTTCGCGGAGGTCCTTCAGATCGCGGGCCATGGCCAGGATGGCCATGATTTCGCTGGAAACCGTTATTTGGAAACCGGATTCCATTTCAAAGCCGTCCATTTTGCCGCCCTTGCCGATGGTGATGTGCCGCAGGGCCTGGGCGCAGAAGTCAATCGCCCATTTGATTTCAACCCGCTGGGGGTCAATATCCAGGCGTTTCAAACCGATTTTGGCAAGGCGCGCATCATCGTAATTGCGCTCATGCTGCATGCGGGAGGTCAGGGCCACCATGGCCAGGTTATGGGCGTTGGTGATGGAATCAATATCGCCGGTCAGACGGATGGAAAGCGGGGCCAGCGGGATGCACTGGGCGATGCCGCCGCCGGCGGCCGAGCCCTTGATGTTGAAGGTCGGGCCGCCGCTGGGCTGGCGGATTGCGCCGCAGACCCGCTTGCCGAGTTTGCCGAGCCCCTCAATCAGGCCCATGGTGGTCGTGGTTTTGCCCTCGCCGAGCGGGGTGGGGGTGATGGCGGTAACATCAATGTATTTTCCCTTGGGCGCATTGTGCAGGCGGGTCAGGGAACGCAGGGAATCAATCTTGCCGATCTGGCGGCCCATGGGGATCAGCTCATCATCCTTGAAGCCCATGTCCTTGGCCAGTTTGGCGAACGGGATCATTTGTTCTTCGGCCGCTTCGGCAATCTGCCAGTCCTTCATTTTGACGGGATTCAGCTTCATGGTCATATTCCTTTTTTTTGTGGCGGTTCTTTATAAATAGGGAATTAATTTAGTTCCTGCCCTTTATTAGTCAATATCAAAACACGGCCGTATGGAGGAGGCGGGAAGATAAGGGGGGGCCGGAGGCCGGCGGTTAATAAGCCTTGGCGAAGAGCACTCTTTTTTTGCTGGGCCGGCCGCTGATCACGCATTTGCCATCTTCCGGTTTGGAATCAAAGGGAATGCAGCGGATGGTGACGCCGAGTTCATTTTTAAGTTTTTCTTCCACGTCGGATTCTCCGCTCCAATGCGCCAGCGCGAATCCGCCGTGGATTTCCGGCCGCTCCTGGTTTTTAGGCGTGAAGAAGGCGTAAAAATCTTCTTTGGAATCAATCGTGCGCGTATTCTGATCGCGCAGTTCGCGCGCGCGGCTCAACAAGCCGCCTTGAATTTCATCAAGAATGTTCGCGATTGTGGCGGCCAGCTCGGCGCGTTTGATAATCTTGATTTCCTTGTGCGGCCGGTCGCGGCGGGCCAGCGCCACCGAATCAGCGGCCATGTCCCGCGGACCGATTTCCAGCCGGAGCGGTATTCCCTTTTTGATCCAATTCCACACTTTCTCGCCGCCGCGCCCCTCCCTTTCATCCAGCTCAACCACCAGCGGCCGGCCGTGATAGGAAACGGTCTTCAGTTCCGCGGCAATTTTTCGGCAATAATCCAGCACTTTTTCCCGCGTTTCCTCTTTATGTAGAATCGGCAAAATTACCACTTGCGCCGGAGCCAGGCGCGGAGGCAGAACGAGGCCGTCATCATCGGCATGGGTCATGATGAGCCCCCCGAGCAGACGGGTGGAAACGCCCCATGAGGTTGTCCAGGCGAAAGTTTCGCTTCCGTTTTGATCCAAAAATTTTATGCCTGAGGCTTTTGAAAAATTCTGCCCCAGAAAATGCGATGTGCCGGATTGCAGGGCTTTGCGGTCCTGCATCATGGCTTCAATGCTGCAGGTGGACACCGCGCCTGGGAATCTTTCACTGGCCGTCTTTTCGCCCATGATCACCGGCATGGCCATGTATTGCTCGGCGAATTCCGCGTAGACCCTGAGCATTTTATCGGTTTCCGCGCGCGCTTCGGCCTCCGTGGCGTGGGCGGTGTGCCCCTCCTGCCAGAGGAACTCGGTTGTTCTTAAGAACATGCGCGTGCGCATTTCCCAGCGGACAATGTTGGCCCACTGGTTGATCAAGAGCGGCAGATCGCGGTAGGACTGAATCCACTTGGCGAACATGGCGCCAATGATCGTTTCCGAGGTGGGCCGCACCACGAGCGGCTCTTCCAAAGGCGCGGCGGGCACGAGTTTGCCGTCCGGTCCGGTTTCCAAACGATGATGGGTGACAACCGCGCATTCCTTGGCAAAACCCTCCACGTGTTCGGCTTCCTTCTGCAGGAAGCTGAGCGGGATAAAGAGCGGGAAATAGGCGTTGGAGTGTCCGGTGGCCTTGAACATGCCGTCCAGAACGTGCTGGATATTCTCCCAGATACTGTAGCCCCAGGGTTTTATCACCATGCATCCGCGCACCGGGGAAAGTTCGGCCAGGTCCGCGGCGCGGATGACCTGCTGATACCATTCCGGATAATTTTCCTCCCGGGTGGGTGTAATGGCGCTTTTAACCTTCATGCTGTCTTGTTCCCTTTCTCATTTAATCCTTATCCGCGGGGCGTGCCGGTGATATTCCTGTAAACTGCACACCTCAATGCGCTGGTTTTTCGTATAACTTTCAATCCCTTCCACGGCCGCCTCCAGGCCCTTGATGGTGGTTGTGATCGGAATCCCGCGGCTGACGGATTCGGAACGCATTTGCACTTCATCCAGCATCGGGCTTTCGCCCATGGTGGGGGTATTTACGAGCCAGCTTACTTTTTTTTCCGCGATCAGATCAAGCACATTCGGCCGGCCGGAGCATATTCGGAAAATGGCCTGGCTGGGAATGCCGTTATTCCGGAGAACGGTGCTGGTTCCCTCGGTTGAATAAATCGTAAAGCCGAGCTTGTGCAGGCGCAGAGCCAGCGGCACAAGGCAGGGTTTATCTTCATCGCGGACGCTGATAAAGACGCCGCCGGAAAGCGGCAGGGCGTTGCCGGCGGCTATCTGGCTTTTCAAAAAAGCCAGGCCGATATTGACGTCAATTCCCATCACTTCGCCGGTGGACTTCATTTCCGGGCTGAGGATCACATCCGTGCCGTGAAAACGCGCGAAGGGAAACACGGCCTCCTTGACCGACATGTGGCGCGGCTTGATTTCGCGCGTAAATTTCAAATCCTTCAACTTGCGGCCCGTCATGACCAGGGCGGCCAGCTTGGCCAGCGGCACGCCGATGGCCTTGCTGACAAAGGGCACGGTGCGGGAGGCCCTTGGGTTGACTTCCAGTATGAATACCTCCTCATTTTTAACGGCGTATTGAATGTTCATCAGGCCGCAAACCTTCAGCTCGGCGGCCAGCTTGATTGTATAAGAACGTATCTTGTCTTTCGTTTTTTCGGAAAGACTTTGAGCTGGAATCATGCAGGCGCTGTCGCCGGAATGAATGCCGGCCAGCTCCACGTGCTCCATGATGGCGCCGATCACGGTGGTTTCGCCGTCGCTGATGCTGTCAACATCAACCTCAACCGCGTTGTCAAGGTAGCGGTCAATCAGCACCGGGCGGTCCTCGGAAACTTCCACCGCTTCCGCCATGTATTTGCGGAGGGCGGAAATGCTGTGGACAATCACCATGGCGCGGCCGCCCAGGACAAACGAGGGCCGCATCAGCACCGGAAAACCGATCCGGCCGGCGATTTCCTCCGCCTCGGCGACGCTGACCGCGATCCCGCTTTCCGGCTGGGGAATCATTAAGCGCTCGCTTAACTGACGGAACAATTTGCGGTCCTCGGCCAGTTCAATGCTGGCCGGGCTGGTGCCGATAATTTTCACGCCGCATTTTGCAAGGCCGAGGGCAAGATTCAAGGGGGTCTGGCCGCCGAACTGGACAATCACGCCGGAGCATTTTTCACGCTCATAAATATGGACCACATCCTCCAGGGTCAACGGCTCAAAATAAAGGCGGTCGCTGATATCGTAATCGGTGCTGACCGTTTCCGGATTGCTGTTCACCATGATGGTCGCATAGCCGGCCTGCCGCAGGGCAAAGGAGGCATGAACACAGCAATAGTCAAATTCAATGCCCTGGCCGATCCGGTTCGGACCGCCACCGAGAATCATGATTTTTTCCCTGGTCTCCGGCCGGCTTTCATCCAGGTCGCCGTAGGTTGAATAATAATAGGGCGTGAAGGCGGTGAATTCGGCCGCGCAGGTATCCACCAGCCCGTAGACCGGCTGGATGTTCAAGACGCGCCGCGCCTCCCGCACATCTGTTTCCGAACATTTCAGCAGGAAAGCGATTTGCCGGTCCGAGTAGCCGAGCTCCTTTGCCTGGCGGAATTTTTCCTTCTGTTTCTGCAGTTCCGTAATATTGCCGGCCGCGGTAATTTCATCTTCAAACCGGACCAGTTCCGCCATCTGTCTTAGAAACCATTGATCAATGCCGGTCAGTTTCGCGATTTTTTCAGCCTCCCAATCGCGTTTAAACGCTTCGCGGATGACAAAGAAACGGTTGGCGTTCGGCCGCACAAGCTCCGCGGCCAGCGCTTCATCGGCGATTGGTTGCAGGGCGCCATCCTTGCCGTCCGCGCCATATCCATAGCGGCCGGTCTCCAGCGAGCGCAGGGCCTTTTGAAAGGACTGTTTAAAGGTTTTGCCGATGCTCATTGTCTCGCCGACCGATTTCATTTGCGTGCCCAGGGTGCTGTCCAGGCCGGGGAATTTTTCAAAAGTGAATCTGGGGATTTTAAGCACAACGTAGTCAATGGTCGGCTCAAAGCAGGCCGGCGTCTCGCGGGTGATATCATTGCGCAGTTCGTCCAGGGTATAGCCCACCGCCAGCTTGGCGGCGATTTTGGCGATCGGGAAACCGGTGGCCTTGGAGGCCAGGGCGCTGGAGCGCGAAACGCGCGGATTCATCTCAATGATGACCATCTTGCCGTTTTCGGGATTAACCGCCCATTGCACATTTGAGCCGCCGGTCTCCACGCCGATTTCGCGCATGACCCTGATGGTGGCGTCGCGCATCCGCTGATATTCCCGGTCGGTCAGGGTCTGGGCCGGGGCCACGGTGACGCTGTCGCCCGTATGCACGCCCATGGGATCAATATTTTCAATGGAACAGACAATCACGCAATTGTCCTTGCAGTCGCGCATGACCTCAAGTTCATATTCCTTCCAGCCGATCACCGATTCTTCAATGAGCACCTCGGAGTTCAGGCTGGCCGCGAGTCCGCGCTCCACCACCGCCCGGAATTCATCATCGTTGGCGGCAATGCCTCCGCCCGTTCCACCGAGGGTGAACCCCGGCCGGATAATGAGCGGATATTTGCCGATGGCGTCCCGCGCCCGCAGGGCCTCTTCCATGGTATGGGCCGAGGCGCTGGCCGGCGCCTCCAGGCCGATCTTGAGCATGGCCTGTTTGAAAAGCTGGCGGTCCTCCGCCTTGCGGATGACCTCGGCGCGCGCGCCGATCATTTCCACGCGATACCGGTCCAGAATCCCGCGGCTGTGCAGTTCAACCGCGAGGTTCAGGGCGGTCTGTCCGCCCAGCGTCGGCAAGAGGGCGTCCGGACGCTCGCGCCGGATTATTTCGGTCAGGACGTCAACGGTCAGGGGCTCAATATAAGTCCGGTCGGCAAATTCCGGGTCGGTCATGATCGTGGCCGGATTGGAGTTGACCAGTACCAGCTCGTATTTTTCTTCCTTGAGCGCCTTGCAGGCCTGCACGCCGGAGTAGTCAAACTCGCACCCCTGGCCGATGACAATCGGGCCGGAGCCGATCAGCATTATTTTTTTTATGTCTTCGCGTCTGGGCATGGCTTTAGGAAATGCAGAATGAAGAATGTAGAATGCAGAATTTTCCGCACGAGGCGGATCCGCTCATGGCGGAAAGATTTGTCTGCCACCTCCGTGTTTCTTCATTCTTCATTCTTCATTCTGCCTTTCTTCATCGCTGCCGCCACAAATTCGCGGAAAAGCGGATGGGCCTTCAAGGGGCTGGACTTGAATTCGGGATGAAACTGGCATCCCACGAACCAGGGGTGATCCTTCAATTCCACGATCTCAACCAGGTTGTCCTTGGGATATAGGCCGGCAATAACCAGTCCCTTGGCTTCCATTGTTTCGCGGAACAGGTTGTTGAACTCGTAGCGGTGGCGGTGTCTTTCCGAAATTTCCTCCGCCGCATAGGCTGCCGAAGAGTTCGTCTGCGGTTTAAGCGTGCAAGGGTAGGAGCCGAGGCGCATGGTGCCGCCCTTGGCGCTGATTTTTTTCTGTTCCTCCATCAGGGCAATGACCGGATGGCTTGTGGCCGGGGCGAATTCAGTGCTGTTGGCATTCGCAAAACCGCAAACACTGCGCGCAAATTCAATCACGGCGCACTGCATGCCGAGGCAGATGCCAAAAAACGGTATTTTATTTTTACGCGCGTATTGCGCGGTCTGGATTTTTCCCTCTATGCCGCGGTCGCCGAATCCGCCGGGGACGAGAATGCCGTGGACGCCTTCCAGGAGCGCGCCGGCTCCCCGCGTTTCAATTTCCTCCGATTCTATCATCCGCACGTTGACCCGGACGCTGTTGGCGATGCCGCCGTGATTAAGGGCCTCATAAATGCTTTTATAGGCGTCCCGCAGGCTGATGTATTTGCCGACCACTGCGATTTCCACCGCGCCGTTCGCCGGATGAATATGGGCGGAGAGCATTTTTTTCCAGTCTTCAATCTGCAGGGGCTTGACGTGCAGGTTCAGCATCTCAAGGATGTAGACATCCAGCCCCTGTTCGGCCAGGTCAACCGGCACTTCGTAAATTGAATGCTGGACATCGGGTTCTTCAATCACCAGTTCCTTTTCCACGTTGCAGAACAGGGCCAGTTTTTCCTTATGCTCGCGTTCCAGCCGCTTTTCGCAGCGGCAGATGAGGATATCGGGGATGATGCCGATCGTGCGCAGGATGCCGACCGACTGCTGGGAAGGCTTGGTTTTGAATTCGCCGGCCGCTTTGATAAACGGCACCAGGGTCAAATGGATGAAGACCCCGTTGTTGCGGCCGATTTCATGCCGGAACTGGCGGATGGCCTCCAGGAAGGGCAGGGACTCAATATCGCCGGCGGTCCCGCCGATTTCGGTGATGACAATATCCACGTTGTCCGCGGCCGCGGACTGGAGGGCGGACTTGATTTCATCGGTAACATGCGGGATGACCTGGACGGTCTTGCCCAGATAGCCGCCCTCGCGTTCGCGATGAATGACGGCGTTGTATATCCGGCCGGTGGTAAAGTTGCTGTTGCGGTTGCAGGCAATGCCGGCGATTCTCTCGTAATGCCCCAGATCAAGGTCTGTTTCGGTCCCGTCATCGGTAACGTAGACTTCGCCGTGCTGATAGGGCGACATGGTCCCGGGATCAACGTTGAGATAGGGGTCCAATTTCTGGATGCAGACCCGGTAACCGCGGCGCGAGAGCAGGAGACCGATGGAAGCGGCGGTTATGCCCTTGCCGAGCGAGGAGACCACCCCGCCGGTGATGAAAACATATTTTTTAACCGTGGGGATGGCTTTGTTCACGGGGTCACATTTTACTGAATTGATATTTTTTTCGCAAGGGCAATGTTAAAATAATCAACCATAACTCAGGCCTGAACATTAATCCGCCTAAGGCGGATTAATCGGCAAAACGGGCGCGTGTTTCTCAAAACTGCGCTTGCCCTCTATGTCCGACACGTCAATCTTGTATTTCCCGCAGAAGCAGGAGGTGCAGTAATCCGCTGCGTTTTTGAACGGCGACATCAAGCCTTCCATGCTGATGTAACCCAGGCTGTCGGCGCCGATGAATTTGCGGATTGTTTCAACATCTTTTTCCGCGGCGATCAGTTCGGTCTTGGTCGGGAAATCAATGCCGAAGAAACACGGGAACAAGGCCGGGGGACTGGATATGCGCAAGTGAATCTCGCGCGCGCCCGCCCGGCGCAGGGTGGATACGCGGCGGCGCGAGGTGGTCCCGCGGATGATGGAATCATCCACCACCACGACGCGCTTGTTGCGGACGACATCGGCCACCACTGCCAGTTTCAAGTCAACGCTGGCGGCGCGCTGGCCGGACTGCGGCATGATAAAGGTGCGGCCGACATAATGGTTGCGGATAAAACCATAGTCCAGCGGGATGCCGCTGCCGCGGGCAAAGCCGAGCGCGGCCGAGTTCCCGCTGTCCGGCACGGCGATCACGACATCAGCCTCGGCCGGATGTTCCTGCGCCAGCCGCAGTCCCAGTTTGCACCGGATATCATGAACATTATGCCCGAAAACAATGCTGTCCGGCCGGGCAAAATAAACGTGTTCAAAAATGCACTGCGAGAGCCCTTCCGGGTTTCGGTCGGCAAAGGCAAAACTGCTCAGGCCGGTCTGATCGGCCACAACCAACTCGCCCGGCAGAACATCGCGGACAAATTCCGCGCCAATTTGATTCAGGGCGCAGGTCTCGCTGGCAAAGACATAGCCTTTCCCCAGGCGGCCGATGGAGAGCGGCTTGAAACCGCATGGATCGCGGGCCGCCATCACACAATCTTTGGTCATGATCAAATATGAAAATGATCCCTTCAACTCGGCCAGCGCCCTGGCCACGCGCCGCGGCCGGTTGCGGAACATCGGGTCGGCCAGAAGATGAATCAGGATTTCGCTGTCCGTGCTTGTCTGGAAAATGGCGCCGGCCTCCTGATACATTTTCCTCAGGCGGCCGGCATTGACCAGATTGCCGTTATGGGCTATGGCCCAGATGCCGTCCACGCATTCCACGACCAGAGGCTGGACATTTTTGATCAGGTCCGAGCCGGTGGTGGAATAACGGACATGGCCGATGCCTATGTCGCCGGGCAGTTCGGCGCAGGCCTCCTTGTTCAGGACGGAATCAACCAGCCCCAGGCCCTTGGTTGAACGGACGCATTCGCGGTCGCTGGCGGCGATGCCGCATCCCTCCTGGCCGCGGTGCTGGAGCGAGAAAAGTCCCTGGTAAATGATGAAGGAAGCGTTCGGGACGCCGTAGACGCCGAATAATCCGCATGCTTCGCGCGGTTTTTGAAAAAAATGACGATCATTCATGGATGTTGTCCGAATATTTTCTGTGAAAATGGGAAAAGTTGATTCAATATGTATAGCCGACTTCACAAGGTTCGGCAAGGTTCAAATTATAATATTAAACAGTCGGATTGATTCAGGCATTAAATACTTTACCAGCCGGGCATGAATAATTACAATGCCGGCTATTTACAGCCATCGGACAAAAAAGTGAAAACAGCAAATTCATGCCGCCCTGCGCCGAAAACACTCTGCGCCCCCGGAAGAGAGCGCGGCAATTGCGGCGTCGGTTTTGTCGTCAATCTGAATGCCGTCAAATCGCACAAAATAGTCCAGCTTGGCATTGAAATTCTTTGCAATTTATTGCATCGCGGCGCCACCGGGGGCGACACGAAAACCGGCGACGGCGCCGGCATCATGATTCAACGGCCGCATGATTTTCTCCTGAAGGCCGCCGGCGAAGCCGGCGTCAATCTGAAGGCCGTTGAAGATTACGGGGTCGGCATGGTCTTTTTCCCCCCGGCGCCGGAAAAACATTCCTCCTATGCGGGCATCATTGAGCAAACGGCGCGCGAAGAAGGATTGCCTTTTCTCGGTTGGCGGGATGTGCCGGTCAACAAGGCCGCGCTCGGCAAAACCGCGGCGCGCGACTGCCCCGCCGTGAAACAGTGCCTGATCGGCCTGCCGCCGGATAATGACGATAATAAAGAAAGAAAACTCTATGCCCTGCGCAGAAAAATTGAAAGGAAGTCGCGGGAGATAAACGGCGGCGAGCAGTTCTACATCGTGAGCCTCTCATCCCGGCTGATTGTCTACAAGGGACTTTTGATGGCGCCGCAATTGCCGGAATTTTATCCTGATTTGCGCGATCCGCTCATGGCAAGCGCCTTTGCCGTCGTGCATCAGCGTTACAGCACCAACACCTTCCCGTCCTGGCGCCTGGCACAGCCGTTCCGTTATCTGGCCCACAACGGCGAGATCAATACCCTGCGGGGAAACATTGCCCAGATGCGGTCGCGCCAGAATTTGTTTGCGTCCGATCTGTTCGGCGGAAATCTGGAAGACCTCCTGCCGATCATTGATGAAAGCGGCAGCGACTCGGCCTGCCTTGATAATGCCCTGGAACTGCTCATCAACGGCGGCCGCGCCCTGCCGCATGCCATGATGATGCTGGTCCCGGAGGCTTGGGGCGTGAAATATCCGCTCGGGCCGGACCAGCGCGGCTTTTTTGAATATCATTCCGGCATCATGGAGCCGTGGGACGGCCCCGCCGCGCTTGTTTTTTGCGATGGGACCAGGGTCGGCGCCATGCTTGACCGCAACGGCCTCCGGCCGGCCCGTTACACGATTATCCGCGACGGCACCATGGCCTTCGCCTCCGAAACGGGCGTGATTGATTTCAAGGACGAGGATATAGAGGAAAAAGGTTCGCTCCGTCCCGGCCAGATCATTCTGGCCGACCTTCAGCAGAAACGTCTCCTGAAGAACGGCGAAATCAAGGGATATTACTCGCGCCGCCAGCCATACCGCCGCTGGGTCAATGAAAATAAAATTTCCCTGCACGGCTTTTTTGAATCGGCGGCGCCGATAACGCCGGACTATCAGACTCTGCTCTTTCGCCAGAAGCTTTTCGGCTGGACGCGCGAAGACCTGCGGCTTGTTCTGGAGCCGATGGCCGCCCGGGGACGCGAAGCGATCGGCTCAATGGGCAACGACGCGCCGCTGGCCGTCTTCTCCAGTCAGCCGCAGCTGCTTTACAATTATTTCCGACAGCTTTTTGCCCAGGTGACCAATCCTGCCATTGATCCGATCCGCGAGGAGCTGGTCATGTCTCTGATGACGTTTATCGGCAATCAGGCCAATATCCTTGTGGAGGTGCCCCGGCACGCCAGCCTGATAAAACTGCGCCACCCGGTTCTTTCCAACGAGGATTTATACCGGATTCAAAACCTCAATCGGCCGGATTTTGCGACGCACACGTTAAAAATCTCCTTCCCGGCCGGCGGCAAGGGGAAAGAACTGGAGCAGGCCCTGGAATCCTTGTGCGCCCAGGCTGAAAGTGCCGTCAGAAAAGGACATAATTTGCTCATCCTTTCCGACCGCCGCCTGGAAAGCGGCGAGATGGCGATCCCGGCCTTGCTGGCGGTTTCGGCGGTCAATCAGCACCTGGTTGCCGGGGGACTGCGCACCGGCGCCGGTTTGATTGTTGAGACCGGCGAGGCGCGCGAGGTCATGCACCTGGCGCTCCTGCTCGGCTTCGGGGCCACGGCGGTCAATCCTTGTCTGGCCTTTGAAACCGTGGCGGCCATGGCGGATAAGGGTGAATTGGACACGGCCCTGAGCATAACCCAGGCCATGGAAAACTATACCCACGCCCTCTGCAGCGGTTTATTGAAGACCATGTCCAAGATGGGCATTTCCACTTTGCGCAGTTATCGCGGCGCCCAGGTTTTTGAGGCGCTGGGAATCAGCCGGGAGATCGCCGAAAGATATTTTGGAGGAGTGTCATCGCGGATCAACGGCATCGGTCTGGAAGAAATAGCCGCCGAGGCGAATGCGCGCCACGCGCTGGCCCATGCCAGAAAGCAGGCGAACCTTCCTTTTCTGCCTTCCGGCGGAAAATATCAATTCCGCGCCGACGGCGAGCGGCACATGTGGACTCCGGCGAGCATCAGCAAGCTTCAGCAGGCCGCGCGCACAGACAATTACGCGCTCTTCAAGGAATTTTCAAGGCTCATTGACGATCAGGCGGAGCATCTCTTCACCATCCGCGGCCTGTTTCGTTTCAAACCCGCCCGGCCGATCCCGATTTCGGAGGTGGAGCCGGCCGAGGAAATTGTGCGGCGCTTTGTGACCGGCGCCATGTCTTTCGGCTCAATCAGCCGCGAGGCGCACGAGACGATCGCCAGCGCCATGAACCGCCTCAAGGCCATGAGCAACAGCGGCGAGGGCGGGGAGGACCCCGCCCGTTTCCGCCGCACCGCGCAGGGCGACAATTTATGCAGCGCAATCAAGCAGGTCGCCAGCGGGCGTTTCGGGGTAACAACCGAATACCTGGTCAATGCGAAGGACCTGCAGATCAAAATCGCCCAGGGCGCGAAGCCGGGCGAAGGCGGCCAGCTCCCCGGGCATAAAGTAAATGAGGAAATTGCGCGGGTGCGTCATTCCACGCCGGGCGTAACGCTTATCTCGCCGCCGCCTCATCATGATATTTATTCCATTGAAGACCTGGCCCAGCTCATTTATGACCTTAAAAATGTCAATCCTTCCGCCCGCATTTCGGTCAAGCTCGTCTCGGAGCTTGGCGTCGGCACGGTGGCGGCCGGCGTCGCCAAGGCCCGGGCCGACGTTGTCCTGATCAGCGGCGGGGATGGGGGCACGGGGGCGGCGCCCTTGTCCTCAATCAAATACGCCGGCATGCCCTGGGAGCTGGGCCTGGCCGAAACCCATCAGACCCTGCTGGCCAATCAACTGCGCGATCATGTGCGCCTGCAGGTTGACGGCCAGCTCCGCACCGGACGGGACGTCATGATCGCGGCGCTCCTCGGCGCGGAGGAATTCGGCTTTGCCACGGCGCCGCTGGTCGTCTGCGGCTGTGTCATGATGCGCAAATGCCATGAAAACTCCTGCCCGGTCGGCGTGGCGACCCAGAATCCGGAACTGAGAAAACGATTTTCAGGCAAGCCGGAATATTTGGTCTCCTTTTTCCGCATGCTGGCCGAGGAAGTCCGCGAACTGCTGGCCGCGCTTGGCTTGAAAACGCTGGATGAGGCCATCGGCCGCGCGGATCTCATTGAAATGACGGATGCGATAAATTTCTGGAAGGTGAAAAATATTGATTGCTCCGCCATCCTGCATAAGCCGCAGGACTGGTCCCCCGGGAGCCGGCCGCAGGGCAAACCGCGCGAGGACCAGTTGAAGGATGCGCTGGACAAAAAACTGATTCCGCCGGTTGAAGAGGCGGTTGAAAAAAACACGCCCGTGAGCCTTGAACAGCCGGTCCGCAACATCAACCGCTCGGTCGGCGCCATGCTCGCGGGCCATATTGTGCGCAAATACGGCCCCGGAAGACTTTCCGAGGATATGATCACTTTGCGTTTTGCCGGCAGCGCCGGCCAGAGCTTCGGCGCCTTTGCCGTAAAAGGCATGAAGCTTGTTTTGACCGGCGAGGCCAATGATTATCTGGGCAAGGGGCTTTCCGGCGGCAAAATCATCCTCAGGCCGCCGGAGGGAATCAGTTATGATCCGGCCGCCAATGTCATTGCGGGCAACACCATTTTATACGGCGCGACATCGGGCGAGGTTTTTATCTGCGGCCGCGCCGGGGAACGGTTCGGGGTGCGCAACAGCGGCGCGATTGCCGTGGTGGAGGGCGTGGGCGATCACGGCTGTGAATATATGACCGGCGGAAGGGTGGTCGTGCTCGGCGAAACCGGGATAAACTTTGCGGCCGGCATGAGCGGCGGACTGGCCTATGTCTATGATGACAACCGCCGGTTTGACATGCACTGCAATCTGGACATGGTTGACCTGGAATCGCTGACCCGTCCCGAGGATATCGCCGAACTGCGCGGCTTGATTGAAAAACACCGCGATTATACCGGCAGCGCCAGGGCCCGGTATCTGCTCTCCAACTGGGAGGCGTGCCTGCCGTATTTCGTGAAGGTATTCCCGATGGAATACCGGCGTGTCCTTGGTCAAATGATCCGCGAAGATGAAGCAACTCAGCGTCAGGAGCCGATCCATGGGTAGACAAGGCGGTTTTTTGGAATATCAGCGCAAAGATCCCGGTTATCGGCCGCTGGCCGAACGGGTCCGGGATTACAACCCCGTTGAGCTGAGCCTGGCGGAACCCGAAATCCGCGAGCAGTCCGCAAGATGCATGGATTGCGGAACGCCGTTCTGTCACGGCGCCGGCTGTCCCCTGCAAAGCCTTATTCCGGAGTTGAATGATCTGGTCTATCACGGCCGGCTGGCGGCCGCCCTGGAGCTTCTGCTTTCCACCAATAATTTTCCGGAATTCACCGGCCGCATTTGTCCGGCGCTCTGCGAGGCCGCCTGCGTCCTGGCCATCAATGACAAAGCGACCACCATCCGCCAGATTGAACTGGCGATTATTGAGTCGGCTTTCCAGCGGGGACTGATGCGCCCGCGGCCGCCGGCGGTCCGCCTGCCGCAAAAAGTGGCCGTGATCGGCTCCGGCCCGGCCGGTCTGGCGGCCGCCGATTTGCTGAACAAGGCCGGCTGCAATGTCACCATCTATGACAGCGACCTGAAACCGGGCGGAATTCTGCGCTACGGCATCCCTGATTTCAAGCTCGGGAAGGACATCATTGACCGCCGCATTGCATTGATGAGCAGGGAAGGCGTGATTTTTGAAATGAACGCCAGCATGGGCGACGATATTTCCGCCCGCTACCTGCTCAGCCGTTATGACGCCATTTGCCTGGCCGGGGGTGCGCGCGAGCCGCGTGATTTGAACGTTGAAGGCCGCGCCCTGGACGGAATTCATTTCGCCATTGATTACCTTGTCCAGCAGAACAAGCGCAATGCCGGCGAGCCGTTGACGGAGGGGGATATTAACGCGGCCGGAAAAACGGTGGCGGTCATTGGCGGCGGCGATACGGGGTCGGACTGCATCGGCACCGCCGTGCGCCAGGGCGCGCGCAAGGTGTATCAGCTGGAAATCCTGCCGAAGCCTCCGCCCGCCCGTCCGGCAAACAATCCCTGGCCTGCCTGGCCGAATATTCTCCGCACATCGTCCAGCCATCAGGAAGGCTGTGAGCGCATCTGGGGTGTGATTACCCTGGCGTTTGCGGTAAAAAACAGGAAAGTCACAACCCTGCGTTGCGCGGAAGTGGATTGGATATCGGATGCCAGCGGACAAAACCGCCAGGCCAGGCCCAAACCGGGGACGGAGTTTGAATTGAACATTGACCTGGCGTTGATTGCCATGGGATTCATCGGCCCTAAAAAATCAAAGCTGGTTGACGATTTGGGCGTCAAAACCGGCGTGCACAACATCATTCCGACCAATGAGCAATATGCCACCAATGTGAAGGGCGTGTTCGCCGCCGGCGACATGGCCCGCGGCGCTTCGCTGGTTGTCAAAGCCATTGCCGATGGCCGCAGAGCCGCCGAAAACATCATCCGCTATCTGCAGGGTTAAAATTCATGATAACCAGCACATTATGAGCTGGTTACATCTCATGATGTCATCCGGGTTAAACCTGTCTGAACCGCAAGTCCTCCGATCTTGACAAAGAGGGCTTTTTTTGATTTCATGACGGCATTTATTGCAAGCCTAAACCCGGCTTTCTTCCTGATGCCGGGTGCGGGGGAACCAAAATTACCCGGTAAAAACCGGGGATGGGGCGCACGGGACCGGGCAATCGGTTCCAAGGCCACTTCTAAGGCCAAGCCCGTCAGCTAACCTCGCCGGCATTTGGAAGGGCAATCCTCTAGGCCCCGCGCAGGCGGCACCCACGATTCCCGATAAGAGTTGAATTTTGCGCTGATCTCAGGAATGGCGCAGGAAACGGATTATGAACAACAACTGGTTTGGATGGCTTAAGACCGCTGTTATCGGCAAGGCGCGCGACCTTTCCGACAAAAAACTTTTCCATAAAGTTGCGCTGATCGCCCTGTTTGCATGGGTGGGGTTGGGCGCGGACGGCTTATCATCATCATGCTACGGTCCCGAGGAAAGTTTCAAGGCCCTGGGTATGCACGTGGCTCTGTCGCCTTTGGTTGCGCTGGCCTGCCTGACGACCATTGCCGTGATCTGCGCCAGTTATTCGCAGATCATTGAGCTGTTCCCGAGCGGCGGCGGCGGTTACCTGGTCGCCAGCAAACTGCTTTCGCCGACTGCCGGGGTTGTATCCGGGTGTGCGCTCCTGGTGGATTACATCCTGACCATCGCCATTTCCGTCTCCAGCGGAACGGACGCATTGTTTTCAGTTTTGCCGTCCGCCTGGCATCCGTGGAAGCTTCTGTTTGCATTTGCCGGTATCGCCCTGCTTACTTTGCTAAATCTGCGCGGGGTCAAGGAATCCGTGCTGATTTGGGTGCCGGTTTTCTTTCTGTTTCTTGCGACGCATGCTCTCGCCATCATCGTGGCCGTGACAAGCCACATAAGCGATCTGCCCGCCATTGCAACGAACATTGCCGGAGATTTACATGCCTCGCATGAACAGCTCGGATGGCTGGGCATCTTTTTCCTCCTCATACGGGCATACAGCATGGGCGCCGGCACCTATACCGGCATTGAAGCCGTGAGCAACGGTCTTCCCATTCTGCGCGAGCCGCGCGTCGCCACCGGCAAAAGAACCATGCTTTATATGGGCGCTTCGCTCGGCCTGACCGTGGGCGGACTGTTGATCGCTTATCTTCTTTACCAGGTGCAACCGCATGGTGCCAAGACGCTGAATGCGGTCCTGTTTGAACAGATCACGTCCGGCTGGCCGCATGGACTGGGGACGACTTTCGTGTCCGTGGCCATGCTGTCGGCCACGGTGCTTCTGTTTATCGCCGCCCAGGCCGGTTTTCTTGATGGGCCGCGCGTGATGGCAAGCATGGCGCTTGACCGCTGGTTTCCACTGCGTTTCGCCACTTTGAGCGACCGGCTCGTGGCGCAAAACGGCATCCTGCTGATGGGCGGGGCGGCCCTGCTGGTTCTGCTTGCCACGCATGGCTCGGTCAGCCTGCTGGTTGTGCTTTATAGTATCAACGTCTTTATCACCTTCACTCTTTCCCAGCTCGGCATGGTGCGCCATTGGTGGACCAATCGCGCGGCCGCTTCGCAATGGAAACGCAAGCTGACCATTAACAGCATCGGGTTCTGTCTCACGGCCTTTATTCTGATAACGCTGAGTTCGGTAAAATTCCTGGAAGGCGGCTGGGTAACGCTGGTGGTGACGGGCGTCTTGATCATTACCGCCTTTCTGACCCGGCGCCATTATAACCGCACCATGCGCCAGCTCGTCCGGCTGGATGATCTGGTCCGGGTGTTTGAGGCTGACACCGCGCGGAAATCGTCTGCAACAAGCATGCCCGCGCCGGTATGCGATTCCATGGCCAAGACGGCCGTCATTCTGGTCAATGGATTTAACGGCCTGGGCGTGCATACGCTTCTGGCCATCAGGCGCATGTTCCCGGATGTGTTTCGCAACTTTGTATTTTTGCAGGCCGGGGTGGTGGATGCGGGCGTTTTCAAGGGCGCCGGGGAAATTGAAAATTTACGCATGCACATTACGCAGGAAGCCAACCATTATGCCGAGTGCATGCAAAAGCTCGGTTTTTATGCCGAGGCCGTTACCGCGGTCGGGACAGATATCGTTGACACCGCCGGCGAACTGGCCGAACAGGTGCGGAAAAAATTTCCACAGGCCGTCTTCTTCGGCGGCCAGCTTGTTTTTGCCAATGAAGCCTGGTATTCCAAGCTGTTGCACAACTTTGTGGTCTTTGCCCTGCAGCGGCGGCTGTTCCATTTGGGAGCCCCCTTCCTGATCCTGCCTATCCGCGTTTGAAACGCATCATGTCCCTGCGGAAAAAAGACAAAGCTGGCCGCAAGCATGCGAACGGATCATCCTCCATTTTTCCCGTTTAATGTTCAACGTTGGACGTTGGATGTTGAGCGTTTCTTATTGACCATGGAGGGCGAATCTTGGCTGAGCCGTATGCCATCACGTTTGGTTCGTAATGGGCCGATTATGAGCCGCAAAGGGCCGCAATGGGGTGATTTTCCGCAATGGCATGGGGTGGTTTTGGCTGCAAAGGGCCGTAAAGGGGTGATTCGCGGAATTGCTTTTCAGGGCGCAGTGTAATAACTGCCGCGGCCTTCGCCCTTGCGCTGGATGAGCTTTCTGGCTTCCAGCCCCTGGAGCAGACGGTTGGCCGTGTTGTCGGAAACATTCAGCTTTTCCATGACCTCCCGCCGCGTAACCTGTCCGTTGGCCGTGATCATGTCCAGAACCAGCTTTTCGCGTCCGGGATCCATCTCGCCGGAAAAAGAACGTTTTTCACAGACGTATTTGGAGGCTTTGCTCCCGAAAAAGATGCCGAGCACCTGCAGGCAGATTGCGGTCAGGTTCTGGGGCAGGGTATATTCGGGCGAAAAGCTGTGGATAATGAATGCCGCGAGCGCGAACAGAACCCAGAGATAGACAAAGATGGAACCCTTGCGGGGCGGCTCGGGCGTTCCGAGCCAGCGGCGTATTTCCTTGTCCGCGGCATACGCGCCCAGGAGAGCAATATAAATGGTCATCAGGCCGTCGGGCAGGGAGAGCGAACGCCGGAGGAAAAAATCGGCGATCATGAGCCCCATGTAGCCGGCGGTGTAAAACGAAAGCAGGGGAAACAACACCGACACCTCATTGAACGGCGGCCGTTCCCTGGGCGTTTCTGCGGTTGTATTGCTTGCTGGCGCTTTGTCGTTCATGAATGTTTCTTATAACATATCAGGAAATGAAATTCAACGGCATGTTCTTGAATATTACTCAGGGCCGTGTCATGCTCGCGGCTCACCGGGACGGTTCGCCCTACCAATCTGAAATATGGCCGAAACAGGTGGGGCGAAGCCTTCCGCCTTAGCGGCTCGGCCCGCCTACAACGCTATGCGCATCAAGAACCGAGCATGACGCAGCCATGGAATATTACTGTGTCAGTCCTGAATTCCCTTGCTTCTCCGTCAAAGGCGCCGGCGGTGAAATCATCCTTTACCGCACAAAGGACGGCCGAACCACCGTTGACGTCATGGGACGTATCATCTCCGAACGCTCCATCACCGGCATTGAGGCTGATGACCTGTTGCGGGTGATCATGGACTATAATTGGTCCATCGCATGAAACATTTGCCCGCCTATGGCGAAACCACGGACCAGCCATGAAACAGAAAAAGAAGAGTCCGATCAAAACCCGGCAGCTGAGAGAACCGGGACAGTGGCTCCGTGAGCAGTTACAAGACATGCTGGAAGACAAAGTAATTGCTTATATGGTCCCCGTAACTCTAGTCATTTTATTGGCCATGCTGGAATGGCTCAGAATGTTTTTCAACGCAACGCCATCTTTAACGACAAGTGTTATTCTATCAATCTCGGCAATTATTGCTTCCTGTTGGTATGCGTGCTATGTCTATAAAAATTGGCATCAGTATAGGAATATGCAATTGGGAATGGAAGGCGAGCTTTCTGTCGGCCAGTATCTGGAAGAAACATTGGCTGCACATAACTATCACATTTTGCATGATATTCAGTGCAATGGATTCAATATTGACCATGTAGTCATTGGCCTGACCGGAATATTCTGTGTTGAGACAAAGGCGATAAGCAAACCTGTCAACAAAGATGCAAGAGTCCGCTTTGACGGGGAAAAGGTGACCATTGACGGGTTTACGCCTGATCGCGATCCAATCAAGCAGGTGAAGTCTTCTGCCTATTGGCTCCATGACTGTATTAAATCTTTTACCGGCAAGTCATTTTTTGTCCATCCTATAGTTGTCTTCCCCGGCTGGTTTGTTGAAAAAATGTCGCCGAATGTGGAGGTATGGGTATTAAATGAAAAAGTTGTTCCAACCTTCATCCAGAATGCCGGGAATAAAATCTCGCCCGACGATGTATCGTTGATTTTCTCCTGTCTGAAACAATACGCGCTTTCCGCCCCCAGCGGGATTTGACCCCGCCTTTCCGTTCCGCAAGGTTTCTCCTGCGCAGATACCTGCCAATATTCCTCTTGCTTGCACAGCAAAATTTCCTATTATCTGAATGCGCAGAAACTTATAGATAGGACACGGAGATTGAATTAAATGTCAAAACCGATTTCAGAGAAATTTGCCCGCCGGGCAATAATCAGCTATCTGGCACGCAAGGGGTGGGATAGGGGACTCCGCGAGAAGGAAACTGCTGAACACGGCGTTGATATTAAGGTTCGTCATAATAAATACTCGCGGTATTTCTTTATTGAAACTAAAGGTGAATCTTCAAGCAAATCGGCTAAGTCTGTAAGAGAGACCGCTTTTGTCTATTCCCTGGGCCAAATCATTACGCGCATGAAGGCCGGCAATGCCCGTTATTATTGACTTTTCATTATTTAATGGATACAAACAGACAATTATGCGATAAGCACTTCCATGAGACCACATGGAAGTGCTTCAACCTTAGAACGGCGCAGGCGGAAAGCAATCGTGTTGTTACGACGCGGTTACACTTTTCGCGATGTAGCCGAACGGCTCGACGCCTCGTTGAGTTCCGTCGTTCGATGGTTTCAAAACTATCGACGGTCTGGGCGCCATGGTTTGGCGTCACGGTCAACACCTGGGCGGCCTTGCCGTCTGAACAATCGCCAGCTCGTTCGTCTTGGCGATCTGCTGACACGTGGTGCGCAGGTTTCAGGGTATCCCAACGAACTGTGGACGCTGAGACGAATTGGTGCCATTGTAGAGAAGACCTTTGGGGTGTGCTATTGCGAATCAGCCATCTGGCGACTCTTGGCAAGCGAGTTGCGATGGAGTGCTCAAAAGCCCGAACGGCGCGCCATCCAACGCGACGAGGCTGCCATCGCCCATTGGAAACGTTTTGTCTGGCCCCATATAAAAAAAGGCTTGGAAGCGGCGTGCACACTTGGCATTCCTTGATGAAAGCGGGTTTCTGCTTATTCCCACTGTCCGGCGAACATGGGCACCGATCGGTAAAACGCCTATCCTGCGACACAGTTACCAACGGGATCGGCTCTCGGTTATTTCGAGCATCACGGTGTCGCCCCGTCGCAACCGCCTGGCTTTGTATGCGCAATTCCATCGAAGTAATATTACCGGACTGGAAGTGGTTGCGTTCCTGCGCCAGTTGTTGCGACAGCTTCGGGGACCTATTGAATTGGTATGGGATGGCGGAACGATTCATCGCCGGCGCGAGGTGGGCGTTTTCCTGCATCGGCATCCCCGGATTCATCCGCACCGATTCCCCGCCTACGCTCCGGAAATCAATCCCGATGAATATGTCTGGACACAATCCAAACAACGGCTCTCGAATGCAACGCCGTTTACCATTGACCATCTGGAGCATGGCGTCCGGTGCTCGATTAAAAGAATCGGACGTTCCCAGCGCCTGTTGTGGGCTTGCATACATCAGTCTGATTTGCCTTGGAAGTAGTGTATCCATTATTTAATGAAGACTCAATATTATGGCGTAGGTCTTCCCGAGTCGGTCGCAAAAATTGCTGTCCGGCGCATTCCCTGGCAAGTCGCAAAAAAGCTTTTACTATACGTATTTTCTGTCGCTAACACCGGCAGAGTTAAGCAATATAGCTGGCAAGAATTAAAACGTATTCAAGCTGGGTGAGTCTCTTCGGCTATTCTAAAAGATTTATTTTTTTAATCTGCTGTGTAGCTGAATAATGGAAAATTGAGATATGGCCCTAGGTTTTCTGCCTCACACCCGCCGAAAGATATTAATGTGTAAGGTGTAGCCCGATCCTCAAAGATATTTGGCTCTCAAGAATACTAAAAAACTGTGCTTGACAGCGCGCGCATTATGCATACTATAAATAGCATGAAAAGCATTACTGGATACGCGATCTATAGTCAGCAAGTGATTAGTCGTACCAAGAAGAACGGCTTGCCCTATTTGTATCCAGATTTTCCCAAGAATAAATTTGCCATCATCTATGCAGATCCTCCTTGGGATTACAACGGGAAGTTGCAGTTCGACAGGAGTAGTAAGAGTGCAGACAAGATCGATCTGTCCAAAAATATCTTCATAAGCTCCGCGTCGTTTAAGTATCCGACATTAAAACTTGACCAACTCATGCAAATGCCTGTTCATGAAATTGCAAAAGATGACTGTTTGCTCTTCATGTGGGTAACCAATCCTCACTTGGCGCAGGCAATATTTTTAGGCCAAAAATGGGGCTTTGAATACAAGACTGTAGCGTTCATATGGGACAAGATGAGTCATAACCCAGGCAAATATACTCTTTCGAATTGTGAGTTATGTTTAGTTTTCAAGCGGGGTAGGATTCCTCAGCCGAGAGGAGTTAGAAATATCCAACAACTAGTACGAAGCCCGCGCAGAGAGCACAGCATGAAGCCAGATGAGGTTCGTGAGGCGATTGAAAAGATGTTCCCAACACAGGAAAAGATCGAGCTTTTCGCCAGATGGAAAACAAAAGGTTGGATGGCGTGGGGGCTCGATGTTCTAGAGGAAGAACCGAAAGAGTTCAGATTAGTAGGCGTTGAAGTTTCTTCCGAAAATGCTTCAAAAGCGGCTTCTCATCCCTCGGATTTCGCCAGAAGAAGAAATGATCTTCAAACCCCCTGTACCACAATGTTATTTCCCGAACTCGACATGGGTCGCGTGTGATGTCGCCAAGAAACACAGTCCAAAAAGGAAGTGCATTATTCCCTATTTGCCCCTGTTTCCGTAGTATTTTTAGCAGGCCCGGAGTAAAATATTTGCACGATCTTTCGTGGGCATTTCCTCTGCCATCGGAACGTTTTCCACCTTCAACCCATCCGTCTTGCCTCTTTACTTCAACATATAAAATCTTCTTTGTGTCAAGATTATCAATGGCGTAGTCGGGACTTATTCCATGCCGTTTAATGCCCTCTGGCGGATTGTAGATAGCAGTCAACTCAATAGAAGAAAGGACTACATTTGTATATATGTTTTTGAACTCCTTCGGTTTGGGGCGAATTCGGAACGAAGTGCCTTCAAACGCGGTCGTAAACACGCTATAGAAATCTTTCTCTGCGACGGTCGCTTTCGTGCCACTTCGGTCCTGCCAAATAGCCCTTCCTCGCAGTGCCTTGCTTCCCATAAAAGCTACTCCAATTTCATCAACTCATTAATCGAGATACCAAGTGCCTTGGCGAATTTTGCAATGTTACGTAGTGTTATGTTCTTCTCTCCGCGCTCAATCATTCCGACGTATGTTCGATGGACACCTGCAAGTTCTGCAAGTCTCTCTTGGGATATCCCAAGAGATTGACGGCGTTGGCGCACTTTGTGCCCAAACTGAACTAGAATATCCGTATTCATCAGTGAGAAAATTATCAGATTGAATACGATAGTTCTACATACTATGATTAGCATCTGAAAAGAAATAAAATCAGGGACGCGTCTTAAGGGCGTGTTGCCCAAAAGCTCCAATAAATTCATTGAACATAAATTACGATTGTCTGTTTTAATCCAACCATACGTTGACTTGGCGCCATTAAAGATACGATTGAATGGACACAAGAGCCGTAACGACACAGAAAACGATCGATTAGAACGCCGGATTGACGTGAAATCAGTCCAGTTGAAGCCGTGAGCCGTCGTTTGGCGTGTTTCACCAGAATTTTTATGTTCTGAATCACGCCGATCAGAAAATCTTGAATCTGCTGCCGCCAAAGTCTTCGCCAGCGACTTCTCTTGAAGTGATAATTGTTAGCCGCATCTGCAAAACTGCCTTCCGCTAAATGCTTCTGGCGGCAACGATCCTGATAAGCCTCGGGGCTGCGACAGGGGGGCAGGTCCGAACTTATAACTTTTGCCGGATGCGGGCTTGTCGGCGCTGGGGACTGAGATTGGCCGAATCAATCTGAATTACACGCTTTTCTTAACCGGCCATTAATGTTATGGTTTTGGTTAAAAGAAAGGGAAGGCTTTATGTATATGCATCGCATCGAAATTAATCCGTGTGTCTGCGGCGGCAAGCCGGTGATCCGCGGCACGCGTATTCCCGTGGCTGTTCTTATAGCGCAACTGGCCGAAGGCGCGAGTTGGCAGGATGTAATGCGGGGATATCCGGAAATTTCCGAAGAAGACATTCGCGCCGCATTGCAATATGCATCGGAGTTTGTCGAAAACACCGAGTTTGCCAATCATTTGATTATCCTTGGCACGCAACGGGAACGATGGATTGCCACGGCAAAATGAGTGCGGGTTCTCGGCGGCGGCCGGGGGTCAGGTCTGCACCTTGCGCATTGCAATCCGGCCGCAGGCGGCATGACATTTGCCGGGGGATTCCGGAATCGGGCGGCGTAAATTTTCCATTGCCCTCTTTTTCCCAACCAACAATATCAGGTCGGTTTTTTTTCGCGGAAATCTCTCATCGCGTAAGGAATCCTTACGCGATGAGGAAAATATGCATATTGATATTGCCGCGTTGACATCCAAGGGGCGGTTCGCGATTCCGCGCAAATTCCGCGACCTGCTCCGGCTCTCCGCCGGCTCCAAGATGGTCATTATCTGCGACGGCGAGCATCTGCTTCTTAAACCGGTCAAACATCCGGAGGCGCAGGCCTTCCGACCGATAATTCAGCAGCTTCGCAAGTTTGAGGCCCGGACAAAGAAGCCATAGTGGGGGAACGATAACATTTGAAAACCACCGGCAGGGGGCAGGTCTCGCTTTGCGCCAATTCATTTGAGGCAGGAGTAATCAAGGGTGCCTAAGGATTCTATCAAACAATGGCGATATCCCCTTTGTTCAGGCAAGGATTCCTTGCTGCATATTATTCAAACATCAATTTTCAAATTGATATTGCCATTTATCCGGACATTTTCCAGCTGCCGGCGCAATTCTTGCCAATAAGCATGACCGGATGAAAAAACAATCTCCCTGAATCTCTTGATAATCCCGGAAAAATGCTGTTGAAGAATTGGTTCAATTTTTTTCCAATTTGTATCTTCCTCGGATTTCATTTCTAACGGGTAAACCCATATCGTATCTGCCGCGGAACGTGTTTCAGCTATCAGCGTTTCCACCTCGGTAATATATGGCATCACAGGACATATCAATGCGTAGGTCTCAATGCCATTTTTCTTTAACTCTGCTATTGCTTGTATCCTGTCCCTGTTTGGCGGAGTATTTGCTTCAAACAGACTTCTGATTTCATCATCTTGAAATGCAACTGATATTCCCGCTGAAGCGCCGGCCATCCCTCTCAACAAGTCTATATCCCGTATCACCAAGCTTGACTTTGTCAGTATGCAAACCGAAAAACCGCGCTCTTTTAACAATTTAAGCGCCGCGCGCGTCTGTTGGTATTCTTTTTCCAGAGGTTGATATGGATCGGTTTTCATCCCAATATAAATTTTTTGAGGCGTGAGCAGCGAAAGCTCCTCCGCCAGTTTTTTTATGTCGGGACAAATTCCTATTTCATTTTCCCAATCAAGATCGGGTTGATTCTGGGCATAACAATAATGGCAATTATGTTCGCATCCGACATAGGGATCAATTTGATAATTAAACCCCAAACTTTTGAGCGCACAAGATTCTATGATCGGTTTACGCTTTAAATTTATGACTTTCATTGTCATATCCATCCTGACCTTAAACAATGAGAGGGGGCTGGTCCGGCAGGGACAGGTTTCAAGAGCGGTATCCCTTTGGACTTGCCCCGTGTTAAATAGACATTTTTCGTTCAGAATCTGTCAGAATTCGGTCAAAATTGCAAGCCCTCAGCGAAGGATTAATTATTTATACAATTGATAGTAAATTTTTTTAGAATCTGTTACAACCGCACAATGCGCTTGTGGGGCAAATAGAATTCTGATATTTTATTTGTGCATTGGTGATAAAAAAATGAACTCAAAAACCACAAGTTTTCAGGCTGATAAAAAGCGCGCGATTCTGGCGTTGGAGGACGGGACGGTTTTCCGCGGCATTTCCTGCGGCGCCGACCGGGATATGGTCGGCGAGGTGGTTTTCAACACCGGCATGACCGGTTACCAGGAAATTTTGAGCGATCCCTCCTATGCCGGGCAGTTGGTCACCATGACCTGCCCGGAAATCGGCAACACCGGCATCAATTCAGCCGACATGGAATCGCGGAAGTTTTATGCGAACGGATTTATCGTCCACAATCTCAACCCGCCCAGCAACTGGCGGTCGGAAATTTCCCTTGGGGAAGCCCTCAAAAAAGCCGGCATACCGGCCGTGGCCGGCATTGACACCCGCGCCCTTACCACCAAACTGCGCACGCAGGGGACCATGAAGGGATATATTTCGGTCGCCGGCATTGATGAACAGGATGCGGCCAAAAAGGCCCGCGAATGGTGCGGACTGGACGGCCAGGATTATGTCCGGCATGTTACCTGCGACAAAATATATCACTGGGATGCGGACGGAGAATTAAGCAGGTCGTGGGGCTTGGCCGACAGCCTGCCCGCGGCCGATTTGCATATTGTCGCTTATGACTTCGGCATCAAGTGGAACATTTTACGGAGCATGCGCCGGTGCGGGATGGATGTCAGCGTTGTTCCCGCCAGGACGCCGGCCAGGGAAGTCCTGGCCATGAAGCCGGACGGTGTTTTTCTCTCAAACGGCCCGGCGGACCCGGCCGCGGTAACCTATGCCATTGACGCGGCCCGCGAACTTCTGGGAAAAGTGCCCCTGATGGGCATTTGCCTCGGCCATCAGATTCTCGGTCTGGCCGTGGGCGGCAAAACTTACCGGCTTAAATTCGGGCATCACGGCTGCAATCATCCCGTCAAAAATCTGACAACCGGGCAGGTGGAGATCACATCGCAAAACCACAATTTTGCCGTTCAGGCCGATTCGCTGGATCAAGGTCAGATTACCGTCACGCACCTGAACCTGAATGACAACACCATTGAAGGGTTTGAACATAAAACCTTGAAAATGTTTGCCGTCCAGTATCATCCCGAGGCTTCACCCGGACCGCACGATCCCTTTTACCTGTTCCGCCATTTTCGCCGGATGATTGAGGGAGAGAAGACGAAAGCCCTGTGATTGTTCGGGCAGTCGCTCCGCTGCGGTTTTACCCTCCTTCGCCAGGAAGCCCTGCGGCTCTTGACCTTCGTAGCCCCTTGGGCGAGGTAGGTTGCCACAGGGAGTATCCTCCGTCGCCGACTTTCCTACGCACGCCGTAGCGGGCTTCGCGAAGGCGGGAGTGGCTATGGAGGACAAGATGGCGTCTTTGGCTTCGGAGGATTCCGCAAAGACTCGACCTGCGTAGCCAGAGCTACTACGGCGTAGGAGGTTGCCGCGGGGTGCTTCACTGCGTGATGATGATGGCCGTCAGATTGTCGGCGCCGAAATGCGGGTTGAGCGCGCCGGTTTCCTCATCCACGAGTTTGCGCAGATAAGCCTCCAGCTCCCGCTCGTATTCGGTTTCGCGTTCATAGTCCCTGAGCCACAGACGGGCCGTGGCGAAACTCTGGGCGCCCGACTCCGCGTCCTTGGCGCTCGCGAAGCGGTTGGCCAGATCCGGCGCAAGCAAATGTTTGAAAACATTGACGAGCTCAACATTTTTCAGGACATCGGGCGGGAGCCAGTCTTCAATTCTGGCGGCGAGGGTGGTCTTAAAATCTATAAGCTCGTTTTCGTTGAAATCCGCCATGGCGGTGATTTGTTTGCCGACCAGCATTTCCAGTCCGACCAGTCCGGCGCTGAAGAGGTCCGCCTGGAGACAGCCGGGTTCGCGGCGGTGGACTTCGGGGGACATGAAGAGCGGACTGCCCAGCAGAATGTTCACTTTTTCGCCGATCCGGACCGCGCGGCCGAAATCAACAAGTTTTAACCGTCCCTGAATATCAAGCATGATGTTGGTCGGCTTAATGTCGCCGTGGATAAACCCCTGCTCATGGAGAACCACCAGTCCCCGGAGCACATTGCGCATCACATGCAGGGCAAAACCCGGGTGAAGGCTGATCCGGTCGTTCTCAATGCGGAAGATGATCTGCAAAAAACGGTCCCATTCCTCGCTGGTGCTCCGGGCGCGGGCGATATTGACGTGTCGGCCGTCAATCAGGAACTGCAGGTCAATGCCGTCAATGGCCTGCATGTGCAGGTAGCCGATGCCGTTGCATTCTTCGTAGAAATCGCAGGAGACCAGGTTGACATTGTTGATCGGCTGCAGGGTTGAAATCTGCTGGGCAATGCGGCCCATGTCGGTCCAGTAGACCGGCGCGCTGGAGTAAATGCTGGGATCAAACAGTTTGATGGCATGATATGTCTGACAGCCGCGCGCGCCATGGCGTTCGGCGAGAAAGACGACGCCCTGCCGGCCATGCCCCAGCTCTTTGACGAAACGATAGGCCACAGGATAGGGGATGGAACGCTTCCGGACCAATTGGCGGTAATTGCCGATCAGCTCTTCAAATTCGGTATTGGCCGGTTTTTTATCGTTTTTTTCCGCGGCGGATAATTGCTCTGGTTCAGCGGCGGCCGGCTGTTTTTCGGCCGCCGCCGGATTTTCCATCACAACCGTGCTCTGGAGACTGGTGTCCATTCAACCTTCTTTACAATAAGTAATGTGCATGTTACATTAAACCCTATGCATTTTCTTATCAACAAGATTTTTGGGACCAAGCATGAGCGGGACTTGAAAAAACTTTATCCCCTTGTGGAGCGGATCAACGCTCTTGAACGCGAGTATCAGAAGCTGTCCGACGCCGAATTGCAGGGCAAAACCGGGGAATTCAAGGCGCGGCTTAGCACCGGCGCGCAGGTTGACGACCTCCTCTGCGAGGCGTTTGCGACTGTCAAAAACGCCTGCCGCCGTCTGGTGGGGACAAAAATCACGGTTTGCGAGCATGAACTGGTCTGGGACATGGTTCCTTTTGACGTCCAGCTCATCGGCGGTATTGTCCTGCATCATAACAAAATCGCCGAAATGGCGACCGGCGAAGGAAAAACGCTGGTGGCAACCATGCCGCTTTACCTGAATGCGCTCAAGGGCGGGAACGTTCATCTGGTCACGGTCAATGATTATCTGGCGCGGCGCGACTCGCAGTGGATGGGCACCGTGTATCAATACCTGGGACTGACCGTGGGCTGTATTCAGAACCAGATGGACCGCGACGAGCGGCGCCGCCAGTATGCCTGCGATATTACCTACGGCACCAACAGCGAATTCGGCTTTGATTACCTGCGCGACAACGGCATGGCCTACACCGCCGCGGATGTTGTCCAGCGGGAACATGCCTACGCAATCGTGGACGAAATTGACAGCATCCTGATTGACGAGGCGCGCACACCGCTGATTATCTCAGGTCCCGCGCCGGTCTCAAGCCATCAATACAACGAGCTTAAACCGGCCGTGGAACGCCTGGTGCGAAATCAGCGCGATCTCTGCAATGATTTGATTCAGAACGCCCGCGAAGCCCTGGAAAACAAGGAGATTGAAAAGGCCCAGTTGCGTCTTTATCAGGTCCGGCACGGCATGCCGAAAAACAAGCAGTTGTTGCACATGCTGGAGGATGGCAGTGTGCGCAAAATGCTGGAGCAGATTGAAAGCGCCTTTTTGACGGACATGCGCAAGGAACAGGCGCGGGCCCTGCGCGAGGAGCTTTATTTCACCATTGATGAGCGGGGCCATGACGCCACGCTCACGGAAAAAGGCTGCGAGGCCCTGAGTCCTTCCGACCCGGATGCCTATGTTTTGCCGGACCTGGCCTTGTTTTTCAGCGAGATTGACGCGGATAATTCGCTTAACAATCAGCAGAAGCACGAAAAACGCCAGAGCATCCAGGACGCTTTTGCCGTCAAAAGCGAGCGCATCCACAATGTTGACCAGTTGATCCGGGCCTATTGCCTCTATGAAAAGGACGTGGAATACGTGGTGCAGAACAATCAGGTGCTGATCGTTGACGAGTTTACCGGCCGTATTCTTCCCGGCCGGCGCTGGAGCGACGGCCTGCATCAGGCGGTTGAGGCCAAGGAGGGCGTGACGATTGAGCGCGAAACGCAGACCCTGGCGACCATCACCATCCAGAACTATTTCCGCATGTATAAAAAACTGGCCGGCATGACCGGAACGGCGATGACCGAGGCCAATGAATTCAACGACATTTATCACCTGGACGTGGTCGCGATTCCCACCAACCGGCCCGTGCGCCGGGTGGACGCGAACGACCTTATCTACCGCACCCGCCGCGAGAAATTCAAGGCGATCGTTGATGAAATCGCCGCCTGCTGTCAAAGCGGCCAGCCGGTGCTGGTGGGAACCGTTTCCGTGGACACATCCGAGCTGTTGAGCCGCATGCTCAAGCGGGAGGGGGTTATCCATAATGTGCTGAACGCCAAGAACCATGAGCGCGAGGCGGAAATAGTCACGCGCGCCGGCCAGCCGGGCGCGGTTACCATTGCCACCAACATGGCCGGCCGGGGCACGGATATCAAGCTGGGACCCAGCGTCGTGTATCTGCCGAAAGCCGTCGTGGAATCAAATCTCAGCCTGGAGCAAAAATATAATGGACAGAAATTGCGCGACGTTTTGCGCGCCAAGCCCTGCGGCCTGCATGTGATCGGCTCGGAACGCCACGAGGCGCGGCGCATTGACCGCCAGTTGCGCGGGCGCTGTGCGCGCCAGGGCGACCCGGGGTCGTCGCGTTTTTATGTGTCCCTGGAAGACGACCTCATGCGCCTTTTTGGCTCGGAACGGATCGCCAACATCATGAGCCGCATGGGCATTGAGGAGGGCCAGCAGCTTGAGCATCCCTGGCTTAACCGCTCAATTGAAACCGCCCAGCGCCGCGTGGAACAGCACAATTATTCCATCCGCCGGCGGACGCTTGAATATGACGACGTCATGAACAAACAGCGGGAAATAATCTACGCTTTCCGCGGCGCGGTGGTCAGGGCCGACCATGTCCGCGAGCATCTTTTTGACATTGTCGCCGAGATCATTGAAAATCATGTGCAGGAAGCGTTTCGGGAGCGCGCGGCGGATACCATGGAGGAGTTTGCCGGCTGGATCAACGCCACTTTCCCGGTCGGACTGCGGCGCGAGGAGCTGAATGCGGAGGACCTGTCCGCGGAAAAGGTTTTTGAGCTCGTTTTTGACCGGGTCAAGCGCGCTTACGAAATAAAGAATGAAATTGAGGATCCAAAGGCGTTGCCCGAGCTGGAACGCTACATTATTTTACATTCCATTGACAGCCATTGGCAGGATTATTTGCGGGCGATAGACACTCTGCGCCAGGCGGTCGGACTGCGCGCCTACGGCCAGCAGGATCCCCTCGTTGAATACAAGCGCGAGGCCTATAATATGTTTTCAACGCTGATGGAAGAAATTAAAAACGATATCGTCATGAGAATGTTCAGGTCCACCACTTCGCTGGCGGCCTATCAGAAACTGGTGGTATCCATCCCGCACAAGCTTGTGCATCAGGAGGTTTCCGCTCTCGGCGGCGGGATGGATTTGGCCCGCGGCGGGGTGGGACGTCCGGGGGACGAGGGGAAGGCCGCGGCGCCGATAAGACGGGAGTCCGCCAAGGTGGGCCGGAATGATCCGTGCCCGTGCGGCAGCGGAAAAAAATATAAAAAGTGCTGCGGAGCGGCATGAGCAAGAAAGCGTGGGAGTATCGGAGTATGGGGGTGAGGGAGTATGGCCTAAGTGGGTAACGGAGTAAGGGAGTAGTGGAGTAACGGAGTAAGTAACGCCGGTACTCCGATCCATCCAAACACCGATACTCCGATACACCGAAACGCCGATACCTTAAGAAAAGGGGCTGAAGGCGGAAAAGGTGCAAAACGAAAAATATGTTTCACGAGAGATGTTTCACGCTTCACGCAAAACAGCCGCCGCGTTTTTGAGCGGAATATTGTTTTTCTGCGCCTTTCCTCCGTTTGAATATTTTTTCCTCGCCTGGCTGGCGCCTGTCCCCTTGATTTATCTCTGCTTTTGTTCCAAACCCCGCGAATCTTTCCGATACGGTTTCCTGGCCGGCGCCGTCTTCTGGCTGGCGAGCATTTTCTGGCTGACCAAAGTTTCGTTTATCGGCTGGTTTTTTATCGCGCTTTATTGTGCGCTCTATTTTGCCGTTTTTGCCTTTATCGTTTCCTGGTGGTTTAACTTGATGTGCAGTCAGCCACAGGCTGATACGTCCGCGGCGGAGAGTTTAAAAATTGCGTCCGTAATGGGAGGGACGGCGTGTCGCCGTCCGGACCGGCGGGCACCATGCCCGCCCTCCCCGTTAAATCCAATCTTTTTATTCGGCCTGCCGGCCGTCTGGGTCGGGTTGGAATATATCCGGGCGCATTTTCTGACCGGTTTTCCGTGGAATTTGCTCGGGGTAAGCCAATATGCCTGGCACACGCTCATTCAATGCGCTGATTGGGGCGGGGTTTATCTTGTTTCTTATTTGATTGTTATGGGGAATGTGGCTTTCGCTTTGTTGATATATAATCGCCGGGAGGCAGGGCCTGCTTCCGGCGCGGCCCTGGTCTTGTTCCTCTTGATTTTTTGCCTGGTTTTGGGATATGGCCGATGGCGATTAAGCCGGCCGCCGGAACAACTGGAGGCAATCCGGGCGGCGGCGGTGCAGTTAAATGTGCCCCAGCAGTTTAAATGGTCGGAAGACTGGGCCAATGACATCTATCGCCGGCTGCGGGAATCCACCGCGGCCGTCTGCAAGACGGCCCCTCCTGATTTGATTGTCTGGCCGGAAACCGCCCTGCCCGACTTTATGCGCTATTGCGAGCCGAGCCGTAAAGCGGTTCACGAGACATTGCGTTTCCGTATTCCCCTGCTGGTCGGCTCCATGGATTACGAGCTGTTGCCGGGAAGGACGAATTATTTTAACAGTTCTTTTCTTATTTTTCCGGCCGGCCGGCCGGCGCAGGTGTATGAGAAGCGCCACCTGGTGATTTTCGGCGAATATGTTCCCCTGGCAGATTACCTTCCCTTCCTGCGTTCAATTGCCGGCGTGGAGGAGGATTTCACGCCCGGCACAAAAAATGTTGTTTTCCGGCTGAATAATGGGCGGCAAATTTTTTCGGTTTTAATCTGTTTTGAGGATACTTTGCCGTATCTGGCGCGGGAATGTGTCCGGGCCGGCGCCCGGCTCCTGATCAATCAGACCAACGACGCCTGGTTTGATCCCTCCTGGGCTTCGCGCCAGCACATGGCCCACTGCGTTTTCCGCTGTGTTGAAAACCGCGTGGCCTGCCTGCGGGCCGCCAATACGGGACTGACCTGTTATATTGACCGTTTTGGCATGATCCGGTCCGCCCTGGAACCCTGCCGTATAATGCTGGATGAGCCGCAGATTATGCGGAGCAAAGTTGAATTTGCCCCGGTAAACATGCCGCTCACTTTCTATACGCGGCACGGCGATCTTTTTGCCATGGCCTGCCTGGCGTTTTCTCTGCCGCTTTTTATCGGCGCTTTGCTGGGTTTTTTACGGAAACGATAATAAAAATAATTATGTCCAAAATTGCAGCGCCGCCTGCCCGCAATGCTACCCGCCCGCAGCACTTCGCGCAGCGATGTGGGCAGGCGCATGGCGTTGCGGGCGGGTTGAGTGGCGCAGGTAATGCCGCCGCGCATAGTGCGGCGCGACAGATTGCGGATGCGCCTGACATGATCTTGTGTGGCGCGCCGCTGAATGGCGCGGAAAGAGAACAACATGGCAAATGATGCATGTCCCGGAATACAGGCCATCGTTCATTGGGCGGAGGAGGGCCAATGGCTGCGCTTCCGGAATCCCATGGAAATTTTTCTGACCGCCGATCCAAAGGAAGTCGTTTCCATCCTTGCTCATGTTGAAAAAGAGGTGGAAACAAAAAAGGCATATGCCGCGGGTTTCCTGGCCTACGAGGCCGGAGCGGCGTTTGATCCGGCTTTGCGTTTCAGACCCGTCGGCGATTTTCCCCTGCTCTGGTTCGGCCTGTTCAAAGAAGCCGAGCAATTCGCCGTTCCGTCGGTCGGCGGCCCGCCGGTCTGGTCGCCCTCCTTCGCCAAAAAACCCCATCCCGATGCAGAGGACGGAATGGCGTTCTTGGCTTCGGAGGGTTCCGCAAAGATGCTCTGCGGCTTGCCGCGAGGCGCTTCACCGGAATGGCAGAGCTCGGTGACCCGGGAAGAATACCGGACGGCGGTCCGGGCCATAAAATCTTTTATCCTCCAGGGCGCGACTTATCAGGTCAATTATTCCTATCGTTTGCGCGCGCCGTTTGATGCCGTGGCCCTGCCTTATTTTCTCCAAATTGCCGGCCGGCAGAACATTCCCTACGCGGCGTTTGTTGAGTGCGGACATTATGCGGTCTGTTCGTTTTCGCCGGAATTGTTTTTCAGCCTGAGGGACGGCGTGATTGTTTCCAAGCCGATGAAAGGCACGATGCCCCGCGGCCGGCTTCTCGGGGATGATCTGGAAAATTCGCGCCGGCTTTATTTATCCGAAAAAAACCGGGCGGAAAACGTGATGATCGTGGACATGGTGCGCAATGATCTCGGCCGGATTGCAGCAAAAAATACGGTGGCCGTTTCTTCCCTCTATGACATTGAAAAATACGATACGGTCTGGCAGATGACTTCAACCGTCAAGGCGCGCACCTCCGCGGCTTTGGTTGATATTTTCCGCGCCCTTTTCCCGCCGGCCTCATGCACCGGCGCGCCGAAAGTCCGGACAACGCGGATTATCGCGGAACTGGAGACGAGCCCGCGCCGGATTTATACCGGCGCGGTTGGTTTTCTGGCGCCGGGCCGGCTGGCCCAGTTCAACGTGGCGATCAGGACGCTTCTGGTTGACAAGCGTTGCGGCGCGGCGGAGTTTGGGGTGGGGGGCGGCATTGTCTGGGACTCAACGGACGAGGCGGAATACGACGAGTGTGCCGTTAAATCAAAGATCGTGTGCACGCCGGCCGTTGATTTTGAATTGCTGGAAACCATGCTCTGGACTCCGGAGAAAACACCTTGTCCCTCCGCGACGGATGAGCCTGACATCGGGGCTGGCTATTTTCTGCTGGATTTGCATATGGACCGGATGAGAGCATCGGCCGCCTATTTTTCTTTTCCGTTCAATGAAAATAAAACGCGCGCAAAACTCGTTGCGCTGGCTTCAGAATTTTCCGTCCACCCTGCCCTGAGCAAGGCCGAAGGGCCCCGGCGGGTGCGTTTGTTGTTAAGCCGCGCCGGTAAAATCTCGTTGGAGACCGCGCCGTATCAGCCGGACAATGCGCAAGCGACTTGTCAAGTTTATCACGCTTTAAGGCGTGATTTACCAAGTATCGGCATGGCCAAAGGCATGATGAAGATTTGCCTGGCAAAGCATCCTGTTGCATCGGACAACGTTTTCTTATACCATAAGACCACTAACCGTCTGGTCTATGACCAGGCCAAAGCTTTGTGCCCGGGCCATGACGAGGTTATCCTCTGGAATGAAAAGGGGGAAGTGACGGAATTTTGCGCGGGCAATATCATTGTTGACCTGGAGGGGCAGATGCTGACTCCTCCGGTGAATTGCGGACTGTTGCCGGGCACCTATCGGCATTGGCTTTTGAAGAAAGGGGCGATAAGAGAGCAGATCATAAAGACCGACATGTTGCGCCAATGCCGGCGGATATTATTTTGTAATTCAGTGAGGAAAATGCAGGAAGTGCATCTTTCATGACAGCCAGGGTCCATCTGAAAATAAGCGGGCGCGTACAGGGGGTCTGCTTTCGCTATTACTGCCGCGAGCGGGCGGAGCGCTTTGACCTGACGGGGTTTGTGCGCAATAATGATGACGGCAGCGTGGAGGTGGTGGCCGAAGGCGAGGAAAAGGCCCTCGGTGATTTTGTCGCCTGGTGCCGGCACGGTCCGCCCGGGGCAATGGTGAAAACCTGCGAGGAAAATTATGAGCCGCCGGCCGGCAAGTTTGATTCGTTTCAGGTTAGATTTTAGTGGAGAGAACGCAAAGCCGGCTGGGAGAGAAGAAAAACCCGGTTTTGTCATTCCCGCCCGCCTGCAACGCTATGCGTAGCATTGCGGGCAGGCGAAAGCGGGAATCCAGTCCGTCAGCAGTAGATGAACCTGGATTCCCGGTCTCGCCACGCGCAGCGGGTGGCACGCCGGGAATGACAAGGAAGAGCTTGAAAGACCGAAGGAAAAAGATCAACGATGAAAAAAGCAAAAATATTCACGGAACAATTCCAGAACGCGGTCATAGACCTTCTCCATAAACACGAAAATCAGCCGCTGAACGAGAAGCAAATCGCCGAAAAGCTGGCGGCGCACGGCCGGGAGCGCAAGCGCCTGGGCCAATTCCTGAACGCCATGGTCCGGGAAGGCTTGATCGTCCGCGTTCATCAGAACCATTATGGACTTGGCTCGCCCGCGGACCTGGTTACCGGCGAGCTGGAGGTGCGCCGTTCCGGCGATGGGGTTGTCACGCCGAAGGCTCGCTCTGAAGCTTTCACTCTGAAGCTTCGGAACGAGTCGGAACAAGACGGCGGCGGGGAGGTTTTTATTTCGCGGGATGATTTGAGCACGGCCCTGCCGCGCGATCTGGTGGTGGTCCGGTTGATTAAAGACTCGTCCGGCAAGGCCGGCGCGCAAGATGGCGCGGGAATCAAATGGGGATTGCGCCGCGCCGGAAAAGTAATCCGGATTCTGGAGCGGTCGCGCGGGGCGATTGTGGGCACCCTGCGCTCATCCGGCAAATTCTTTTATGTCGTTCCGATTGACCCGATTTATGCCAGGGATTTCTATGTTCCCGGACCTGGCAACGCGCGGGTCAACGACCGGGTTGTGGTGCGGTTCACGGCCTGGGCCAACCGGCATGTCAATCCGGAGGCGGAAATCACGGAAGTCATCGGCCCGGAAAACAATCCCTCCCATGATACCACCGTCATTATCCGGCAATACGCCCTCCCGGACCGGTTCACTCCCGAAGTCATGCGGGAGGCCGGGCAATGCGCCGCATTGCTCAACCAGCCCGGCGAGCGGCGGGATTTGCGCGGAAAATATATCTTTACCATTGATCCGGTCACGGCGCGGGATTATGACGATGCCATCTCGCTGGAAACTGATCAAGACGGCAACCGCATCCTGGGCGTGCACATCGCCGATGTTTCGCATTTTGTCCGGCACAACAGCCAGCTGGACAGGGAGGCCCGCATACGGGGCAACAGCGTTTATTTCCCGGATCTGGTCCTGCCGATGCTGCCCGAGGCCATCTCCAACGGACTTTGCAGTCTCAGGCCGGATGAGGATAAATTTACCTTTTCGGTTCTGATAACTTTTGACCCGGCCGGCGTGCCGCTGAAAACCGATTTTTGCCGGAGCGTGATCAGGTCGCGTCTGCGGCTGACCTATGAGCAGGTCCTTGCCGTTCTGAAGTCCCCGGCAAGTCAGCATTTGAAGAATCGTAACGGTGTATCGGAGTATGGAGGTAGCGGGGTTTTAAACACCGATACTCCGACACTCCCGCACTCCGACACGTCTTTCGCCGTCCGGCTCCTGCATCAATGCCATGATCTTGCCCAGCAAATGCGGCGGCGGCGCTTTGCCCAGTGCGCGCTTAATCTGGACATGCCGGAATATGAAATTTTCATGGGCCGGAACGGCATGATTGAGGATATCCGGCAGACGGTTGGCGACGTTTCCCACCAGTTGATTGAGGAGTGCATGATTGCCGCCAATGAAGCGGTGGACCGCGCTTTGAGCGAACGGGGTTTTGGCCTTGTCCGCCGCGTTCATGAGCCGCCCGCCCCGGAAAAAATAGAGGCGCTGGCCATCCAGCTCGGCGAAATGGGCTTTCATCCCGGCGATCTGTCCAAAAGGAAAAACATGACCGCCTTTCTTGAGACGCTCTCCGGTCATATGTTTGAATATGACGCCAAGCTGGCGGTGCTGAAAAGCATGAAACGCGCCCTCTACTCGCCGGAGCCGCTCGGACATTACGGGCTGGCAAAAAAATATTACGCCCATTTCACTTCGCCCATTCGCCGCTATCCGGACCTGATTGTTCATCGCATTCTGGCGGCCATGCTTTCCGGCCGCGCGAACCCCTACAAGCCCGGCGAGCTGGCGGCGCTCGGTCTCAATTGCTCGCGGACCGAACAGACCGCCGACGCGGCCGAGACCGCCCTGATTGAAATAAAAAAATACCGTTTTCTGGAACAGCAGGTCGCGCGCGGTGAGCCACGCGAAGCGCGTGGTAAACCGCGCGAAACACGCGATAGGTCGCGCGAGGCGCGTGGCAGGCAGGAAATTTATGATGCCGTTGTGGTCCGCGTCAAAAATTTCGGTATGTTTGTTGAGCTGATAAAATTGCAGATACAGGGGCTGGTGCATGTCTCCACGATTTCAAGAGAATTTGTGCGGTTTGACGCCCAGCGCGAGGAATTGCGCGCGCATAAAAAGCGATACGGCGTTGGCAGCCGCGTCAAAGTAATGCCGGTCCGGGTTGATTTTGACAAGCGGCAGGTGGATTTTGTATTGGTGGAGGATGAGCGTAAGAAACACTGACCTTGTCGGAATTATCCAAAAGGAGGTTGCCAGTTCATGAATCGGAAATGCGTCAGAATAGGAATAGCCGGGGCCCGTTTTGCGGCCACTTTTCATTTGGCTTGTTACCGGAAACTTTCCGCGATTGGGGCCGAAGTGGCCGGAGTTTATTCAAAATCGCGTGAAAGCCGCGAATCATTCGCGCTTAGCAACGGATTGAAGGCTTTTGACAGCTATGACGACCTGGTGCGCGCCGTGGACGTGGTGGACCTTTGTGTTCCCGGCGCCTTGCATGAGCCGTTCTGCGTGCGCGCCGCCGAGCTGAAACGCCATGTCATAGTTGAAAAACCGTTTACCGGAGCCTATGGGCCGGGCGCGGATGACTGGCGCGGCAACCAGGCCGACAAGAAGCTCCTGCTGGAAGAGGCGATCGCTTCGGTTCAGCGCATGACCGATGCGGCCCGCAAGGCGGGGATCAAGGTGATGTATGCGGAAAACTGGGTTTATGCGCCCACGGTTCAAAAGGAAGTGGAAATCTTGCGCGCCACCCAGGGGCAGATTTTATGGATTCATGGCGAGGAAAGCCATAGCGGCAGCACCAGCTCCGCCTACGGCGACTGGCGTCTTTCCGGCGGAGGCTCTCTGGTCGGCAAAGGCTGTCATCCGCTTACCGCGGCGCTTTATTTGAAACAGGCTGAGGGCCTGGCGCGCCGGGGCCGTCCGATCCGTCCCGCAACGGTCAGCTGCCGGACGCACGAAATAACCAGAAATTCCGGCTTTATCAACCAGGGGCATCTGCGCACGGATTACAAGGATGTGGAGGATTTTGCGCAGGTGCATATTGTTTTTGACGACGGCATGGTGGCGGACGTTTTTTCATGCGAATTGGTCATGGGCGGCGTGCACAACTGGCTTGAAATTTATTGCAATAATCACCGCATGCGCTGTAATATCAATCCCATTGACGCCAACATCCTCTATAATCCTGTTGAAAAACAGCTGAAAGAAGTGTATCTTAATGAAAAACTGGGCACAAAGCAGGGCTGGAGTTTTCCCGCCCCCGATGAGAATTGGATGAGCGGTTATCCGCAGGAGTTGCAGGATTTTATAGAATGCCTGATCCATGACCGGGAGCCGCAAAGCAGTCTTGTCCTGGCGGCGGATACGGTCGCAACGCTTTACGCGGCCTATCTCTCGGCCCAGGAAGGCGGGCGGGAAACGAAAATTCCGCTGGTGGCTGATTAGACTCTAAACAGGAGGGAAAAATGAAGGCAAAAGTTGATGTTGATCTATGCACGGGCTGCGGACTCTGCGTTGATACCTGCCCCGAAGTTTTTGCATTGGACGATTCGGTGGCCAAGGTTATCGTGGATAAAGTCCCGGAAAAAGCCTTCAATGCCTGCCGGGAAGCGGCCGACAATTGCCCGGTGGAGGCGATTGCGATTGAAGAATAACAGAAGCAGAAGCCAGAGATCAGAGGTCAGAAATCAGCCGTCGGAATAAGACTGATCTTTGAACGCTGACCTCTTTCTTTAGAGTTCTACTTATGGCCTTATTAAATGCCAGCGCCTTTCTTGAGCGGCTGAAAAGAGGGACCGCTCCCCAGGAAATTGTGGCCGTTGATTTCAGCCAGACGGAAGTCAATTGCGCCCGCCTGCGTCAAGTGAATGGAAAAGTTCAACTGGCGGCGGCCGATGTTTTGCCGCGCACGCAGGATGGAATGTCCGCGGATCAGAAGAGTGTCCGCCGGATGATCACCCTGCCGAAGCATTTGTCAAGCCGCTGTGCGGTGCTTTGCCTGCCGGGCAAAAATGCGCTGGTGAAATTATTGAACATTCCGGGTCATCTTGACAGCGGCTCCGAGGACAGGATCAGGGAAAACATGGGCATCGGCGCGGGGGATTACCGGATCGGTTACAAGGCGCTGGGGACCAGTCATGGCAGAGTGGAGACAAAACTGCTTACCGTGGCCTTGCCGGAAGGCGAACCCCAGCGTTACCTTGACTGTTTTGCGTCCGGTTGGCCGGTGCCGGTCGCCATTGAGCTGTCCGGGCTGGCGGCGATCAACGCATTTGTCAACGGTTATCTTGAGGGTTGCGCCGAGGAATCGGTGGCCGTCGTTCAGCTTGAGGATGACGTTTCGTTTTTTGCATTTTTTCATAAAACAGAACTCATTTTGATCCGCAAATATGATTTTGGGCACGACCATATATTAAGCGCCATTCAAAGCCGTCTGAACGTGAACCGCGCCACGGCCTTGAACGTGGCATCCGATCAATCCTTTGATATTTCCCAGATGATCAAGGAGGTCTGTGATCCTTTTGTCAGGCAGATGGTGATCTCAAAACATTTTGTTGAGCGGCGTGAAAACTGCCATGTGTCGCGCATTTTTATTCCGGGCGCCGCGCCCGCCGCGCATCACCTGGGCCGGGAAATCCATGTCGCTTCCGAGGCCGAGGTTGAGCAATGGAATCCGTCCAAGGCGGTCATTGTCCCGCCGGAGGCCATGGCGCCGAAGCTGACCGGACAATATTCGCTGTTTGCCGCCTCCATCGGCGCCGGTATTGGTTTTTTCGGAGAACAGGGTAAAACATGAGCATCAGCCGCTGGCCTTGCCATGGGCCAGGCCGGACATAAAAAATAATGAACCTGCATATCAATCTGCTGTTAAAGTCCGAGGAGCGCAGCGCCAGCCGCATCAGCCGCGGTTTTATTATCAAAGTGTCGGCCGTGGTCGCCGGCTTGCTGCTGGCGGCGCTGGTGTCCGTGGTTTTGATCGGCGCAAATTCCGCCGAGCAGTCCCTGCTTTTTGCCGAACAGGAAAAGAAGCAGCTGGATAACGCCTACCGGACCGTCCTGGAGTTTCGTCAGGAACTGGCCGGACTTCAGGACCTGACCAATGCCATTGCCGCCTGGGTCCAAACGCGGCCCGATTGGCCGGCATTATTGTCCGGAGTTCCGTCAATTGTGCCGGCCAATATTCAATTGACGAGGTTGACGGCGAACGAAAGCATCACGGCGGTTGATAACGCGCCGATGCGCATAGTGACCTTATACCTGCAGGGCAAGGCGGCCGGCGAACATTCGGAAAGAGATGTGCAGGAGCTGGAAAAAAACCTGAAAGACAAGCCGCCCTTTAATGGAATTGTGGAATTTGCCAAGGTAAAGCAGTTTGAGGCTGTCAAAAACGATGCGCGCGAGAATATGCGGGTTTTTGACATAGAGTGCCGCTTTAAGGCGCTGAAATTATTTCAGCCGGCGAAGGCCGAGGATCAAGCCGCGAAACAGGTTAAAAAGAAATAAAGTGAATATCAACGACAAGAGAATACAATATCTTATTCTGGGAGTGCTGGTCGGCTGCGGCCTGTTCTTTCTGATCCTGTATTTTCTTATTCTGCCGTCCGTTCGTTCCTGGAAGGAAAATTCGGCCAAAGCGGCGGAAATACAGAAACAACTTTCCGAAATGCGCCAGATTATCCAGGCCCGGACGGCTGTCAAAAGCCAGATTGAAACAGCAAAGGCCGCGATTAAAAATTATGCCGCGAACATTCCCTTGCCGGTGCTGGGCAATTATTTGCTGGGCATGGAAAATCATCTCAATGTCTGCGCCGGCAACAGCGGGGTGACGGTGGTCAGCATTGCCGATAATGACATAGTTGAAATCACGCGCGAAAACAGCCGGTTTAAAATTTACCGTGTCCGCATGCAGGTTCAGTCCGGATTTCATGACTATGTGCGACTGGCGGAAAGCATCTACAACAGCAATCCGCTCTGCGCGATTTCCGGCATAAATATTGCCGCGCGCAATGACACTCCCTTGGTCCACGAAATGAGCTTTATTGTCTCCTGGCTTGTCTGGTCGGACCCGGCCAAACGGCCGGACTTTTTGATGGAAGATCGGAAATGATGATCAAACTAATGATAATTATGGCAGGGTTGTTTTTTTTCGGTTGTCCCGCTTGGCCGGAGAATGAAACCAATAAGATTCCGCCGGTTGCCGTTGCTGCGTCTGTCGCTCCCTCCGTCGCTCAAGGAGGAGCTATGGATGGCATGAAGAGGGCTAGCCAGACTTCCGCCGTTGCCACAGCGACTATGGCGGACAAGCCGCCGGAGCAGGCCGAGGGCAATGGAGTGGCGGCGGACGGCGCTCAATTGCGCGACCCTTTCTGGCCCATCGGATTTTTCCCGGCGTCAATATCCGGCGGAGCATCCCGGCCGGCCGCTTCGGAGCATGGCAAGGAAAACGGCGGTCAGAATTCAGATTTGACCGCCATGCTGCGGATTGGCGGCGTTGTCAAGAAAGGCAGCAAATTTTATGCCACCGTCAACGGCTTTACCGTTCAGACCGGCGAAGTCGTTTCCGTGGTTGCTGACGGCGAGGTCTACAAATTCATTGTGGAGAGGATTGATTTTAACAAAGTGCAGTTCAAGCCCGTTAAAAGATGAAAACGGGGGATACGGGTGGGCGCCAAAAGCCAGCTGTCGGATTTGAACCGACGACCTGCTGATTACAAATAGCGCTGATGGGGTGAACAGCTGCGGATCTCCGTCCGGCTGAAATGTGTCATCGTGCCTGTCAATCCACGCCCTCAAGACAGGCGGATATATTATCCATTCCTCTCCAGTTGCTAATTCGTTGGTGTTTTCCCACAATGTTCCGATACTGTCGCCGGCGAAGCCAGCCAGTTTGCAATGCAATTTGTTCGCGTGGCAAGAGTCTTCAACGAAACATCGCTTTCTCGGATTTTATTCAGAGTATGTCCGTAGCGGCGCAACAAGTAGAAAAAACGGCGGGGGTAACAACTGTAAATTCTTACGGAATCCATGGGGACCGAATACTGTTCGGCGATAAGGGCCTTAGGTAGAAAAACCCGCCGCCAGAAAATCCGGATTTTATCCATGAGGTGCCGGCTTTCCAGAAGTTCCGCGAAGGACACGGTTATAGAGGCGGCAAATCTTTTATTGGTGAAAACCTGGACACGAGCGGCTTCCAGGACAGATTCGGTCATGTCCGCAGGCTGGAGCATTGCCAGGATGTCGGCCGGAACATCCGCGTCTGCCAGTTCCATCGCCAGCCGTAGTGCCAGGTAAACACCCCGTTGCCAGCTTTGGCCGATGGCTCGCTCTGCGGCGGTCTTCCAAGCGAATATGGCACCGAAGCGGTTGATCGCTTCCGCAATATCAAAGAAAGGACGTAAGCCGAAGGCGAACTGGTGGTGGTAGGAAGTATGCACGCAAAGGTAGAGCAACAGGTCTTCGGGGGCTAGCGCAAGCGTTTCACCGCCGGCAATTTTAACCGGCCCGGCGCGCTCCCAAAGCCCTGCTGGATTAATGCTGTAACTCTCATTTGGCTGGGTCAAGTTCCAGTGGATTTCAAGTTTCACGTTGCCATTTTTGACTAGGCGTGGCAGGTCTTTGTTGGTCTTAATGGTACGACTCACACAAATGGGCCTCAGCGGTCTATAACCCATGCCTGTAACGATCTCAACAATCCGCGTAAGATCGCCGGTGCGTACCAGCATGTCAATATCGTTCATTTCCCGCAGTGCTATATTGCCGTAGACCGCTTCCGCCAGATACATGCCCTTGAGCGGGATCGCGGGGAGATTCTCAGCCTTGAAGGCGGAGAGCAGAAGGCGCAATTCGCCGTAATATTGCAGGTTATGCCAGGCGTTATGGTGATAGGACTGCCGCAGCGTTTCCGCCACATCCCCCGGCACAGCCTTATGGAGTCTTTTTTGCCTGAGCCGATGCCAAAGCAGGGACATTACCTGATGTGTCGTCGCCAGGTTCAGCAAGGCCTGCCAGCGCTCCGGCGAAAGACTCGCAAGACGGGCGGCATTGAATTCTGATTCGGTTCTTTTTAAACAGTCAGTCAGAAGCAGACAGAGTTCCCTATCCATCGTTGTCACTGGAAAACTCCTCATGAGACAGTTCTGGATTTTTATTTCGTTTGCCCCGCATCTGTTGGTCCCAGGATAATTGGTAACGTCCCCGGCCTGCCAGCAGCTCCTCGTGGCTGCCTGATTCAATGATGCGGCCGCGTTCCATAACGTGAATGACATCGGCATGCAAGGCAGTGGTGAAACGGTGGGTAATGATCAGGGCTGTCCGTCCCGCTACAAGCTGGCGGAAACGCAGGAGCCAATCCGCTTCCGCCCATGAATCCATACTGCTGGTCGGCTCATCCAGAATGATTAATTCCGCATTTCTAAGAAAAGCCCGCGCCAGAGCCAGGCGTTGCCACTCGCCGCCGCTTAACTCTGCATTGCCGAACCATTTTCCGAGCACGGTTTCATAGGAGTCGGGCAGACGGCTGATGAGAGTATCCGCCCCTGCCGCACAGGCTGCGGCCTCGATTTGTTTCATGTCCGGACGATTATCAATGTCCCCGAATGCGATGTTGTTGCAGACCGTGTCATGGTAGCGCACCGGTTCCTGAAAAAGCACAGTGATCCGTTGCCGCAACTCCCGGAGAGGGAACGCGCGGACATCTGTTCCGTCAATGAGCAAGCGGCCGTTTTCCGGATCATAAAAACGGCAGATGAGCTTGATCAGAGTGGTTTTGCCGGCGCCGTTTTCGCCCACCAGGGCTGTTATTTGTCTTGCCGGAATTACCAGATTAAAACGGTCCAGGACAGGCTGGTTCATGCCGGGGTAGCGAAAGGTAACGTTCTGAAACGTTATTTCTTTTTGCAGAGAGGGGGGAGGAAGGTGACTTTCTTGCGAACTTATCCGGGGCTGGAGGGACAGGAATTCGAACAGATTTTCTAAAAACATAATGTTGCGATAAATTTCACCGGTGCTGCTTAAAAGAGAACGCATCATGCGCTGGCCCTGAAAAAATGCCTGATAAAAAAGGGCGAGATCCCCCAGGCTGGCCAGGCCTTTTAAGGCCTTAAATCCCATCCAGGCGAGAGTGGCAATCATGCTCCCCAGTCCTATGAAGGCTGCCGCAGTCTGAGCGACCGCCTCACTGCGGGCAAGCCGGACCTGGTCCTGCCGCAATTGGCTGCGCAAATCCTGAAAGAGATTTCGAAAATGCGGCCCCAGTCCGAACAGGCGCATTTCCGCCGCCATCTCACGCTGAGTGAGCATTAAATCGTAGTAACTGGTTTTGCGGATTGCCATGGTGTTTTCAACCCGCCAACAGTGAAAACGAATCGTGTGGCGGAGGATAACCAGAAGAGCAGGCAGGGTGCTGAAGACCAATAATAAAGGAATCCATACACCGAACGAGAACAATACCCCCGCCATGGCAATCAGAGTTACAAGACTTTGCAGCAGGGTGCCCGCGTTTTCGATCAGGGCCGCCGGCCGGCTGAGGGCATCTATGCGGGCGCGGTGCAATTGATCGTAGTAACCGGGAGTGTCATAAAAGGAGAGATCGAGCCGCATGGCCTGTTGATGGATGAGTTTATGGACGTGGTCCTGCACCTGCTCCGCCTGAGCCGTGCGAACCCATCGGCCGATGCTTTGACACACTTCGATGCCGGTCAACACCAGTGCCATGGCAATGCCGGCCGGCAGCAGCGGCAGCATAGCCGCCCAGCCGCCGCCCGCGCCGATCATTGCCGCAATACCATTCACAAGCGTTCTGGTCAAATACACGACTGCAACCGGCAACAAGCCCTGAGTCAGGAGCAAAGCCAGCCAGATAATGGCCAATTTTCCCGCGGCCTGCCGAACCAGATGGAAGGCCTGCGGCAGATACTGGAACTGTTGCCGGAGTTGCCCGGTTGCTTCAACAAGTTGTTTGATCGTTGGTTTCATGCGTTTTATCAGGGTAGCGCGCCAGAATGTGGTAGTGCCGTGGCATATCGTGCCCAATAATCCCTGCCGTGCCATCCTGCAGCCAGACGTGGGCAGTCAAGCCGCTATCAGGCAGCGTCGCGGCGCCATAATAAAGGGTGGTGCCCATGCCAAGTCGCCGCAGGATGCTCTGCGCGGCTATCGCGCGCACGAAACATGTTGTTTCACCCGGCAAGAATCCTGCCGCCTCATTGATTAACCACTGCATTCCCTCGCGCAACCGCCTGCGTTCGGTGTCGCTAATCTTGTTCTGATGCGGCGTGTAGTTTTTTACCCGCAGTGATTTCCATATTTGTTTGCGTCTGGTATAGGTGGTTTCCGGCCGTTTGGGCGGACGCTCGAAATACGGCGTCAACCATCTGAAAGGAATTAATCGCAATGCCAAACGGGCAATAAGCAGATAAAATATCGCCTCGAGCAGATATCTGCGTACCAGCGGTCGAAGACGGCGAAATCTGATTATTCGTTGCTTTACCCACATATGCCAATCTGGTTTTTAGTATTCTGACGCATGGCGGCAAGGGAACCGCCGCGCATTATCTAAGGTTCAAAAGCCCTTGTCATTCCTGCTCTAATCCTCCGCAACGGCTCCAGCAAACGCACTTGCCGCAGCACGCTTTTCAACTTGCCATCCTTTTCTATCTTTTTCCCTATCAGGATACTCAAGAAGTCATAATCCACGTTTTTCAATTGCGGGACCCCGCGTTTCGCCAGATGACTGAACTCGTTGGATAATATCAATCCGCGATCATTATACCAATCATAGAAGACCGAACCGGGCACGGGCGAGAAAATCGCCAAATGCACCATTTCCGGGCGTATCTGCCTGAGCGTTTTCATGGTCTTAAGATCATCTTCCGGATACCATTTGCCATCCGCGCCGGGCAGTCCCAGCATTATTCCGGCGCGGATTTCCACCTTGAGTCCCCGCAGAATATTCACCGCCTCCATGTGTTGTGCCAAGGTAACGCCCTTATTCATCCATCGCAGCAGCCGGTCGCTGAACGATTCAAAACCTATGGTCACGATGCGAAGTCCCGCTTCCTTTAATTGTTGCACATGGGATTTATGCTTTACGATTGTATCGGATCTTAGAGATACCATGAAGCCGATGCCTTTTTTCACGAAATCCCAGGCATGCATGGCGGAACAAAATTCTTCAACCCAAGCGGGATTAATCAAAAATTGGTCATCATGAAAAAAAATGCCCCTGAAACTATAACGTTCATGCAGCTCCGCGAGTTCCTGCATCAAGTGTTCAACGCTTCGCGCCCTGACCTTCGCAAATACATTTCTTTCACCTGGACCGCAGCAGAACTTGCAATGCCAGGGACACCCCCGGTGCGCAAGCATGCCGACGATGGGAGTTGCAAGATGCCGTCCAAGCCAGGGGAACGCCGTTCTCTTTTTGTAGTCGGGCCATAACTCTCGGTCTACGAACGGTAGCTTGTCAAGGGCCGGCGTCTCACCCGTCAAGACCGGCGGAAAGCCGGATGGATTCTCGATCCATTTTAAAATGCTGACTTCCCCCTCTCCCTTCAGAACGAAATCAACAACCTCGGATTTCAGAAATTCATTGGGAAACATGGTCGGTTGAATACCACCTGCAATCGTCAGAAGCGAGGGGTGTATTTTCTTGGCCCGGCGGCAGCACTCTATGGCTGCATCGTGTTCGCTGGTATTGGCCGTTACACCCAGACAATCCCATACACCCTGTTTTAGGCATGCCTCGTATTCCCGCCAGCCGCGCAGGAGACGCAAATCAATCAGGTTAACCTCATGCCCGGCGGCTTTCAGGCAGGCAGACAAGGAAGCAATTCCATGTTTAATGGCCGCATCCGACATGCTGCGCATAACCGACACTGCCCAGGAGCTGCAGGCTAGTTGAGGATTAACCAGGACAATGCGCGCCATCGCTCAACCTTCTCCGTTTTTTGCCCTAACGGTTTCATCGCCCGGCGTCATAGGCTTACTCCGCCCTCCATTCCCCGTGCGGCGCGGTTGGCGTCTGGCCCCGCCAGGATGATCGCGGTTGCCACCCCGCAGGAACGCGCCTTTGAGCCGTTTCAAGGTCGCATACGATTTCGATCCGGTCCTCAACCGCAACGCGCACGCCAACCACAGCTTTCCTTGACCGGCAACAACACCGAACTGCGGCGCTATCTGTCGATAGAGGCGATAACAGTCAAATCCAAGGCAAGCTGATCTCTGACAAGACGCCTGCCAGCGGTCTGCCATGCGCTTACGCAGAAAGACATCTGGTGTTTGCGCCATGCGCACCAACCATCTACCCGCGAGTTTCAGCTCTGTAAGAACGGAGAAGGGCTGGTTCTCGGCGACACGGGCGAACGCGGCATAATCTTCCGCAGTCGCCTCCGGAAACAGATTGTGGAAGTAGGGCCGGCGAAACTTGCACAGATCATTGCAGACCTGCTCCGCCTTCAGCACGGTAGTCTGTTGCGGATGACGGCGGTACTTGACCAGAACTTGCTGTACGTTGCCCATGCGATAATGCGGGGCAAGCCGGGTCCAAAACTCGTAGTCCAGGAAGGTTGTCTGCTCATTGAACAGATAGGCTTTGGCAATGTCTGCGCGCATCATTATCGTGGATGGCAACAACACACAACGGAACAGCAATTCGTAACGAATCGCTTCGTGAGTCTCGGGAAACCAAAAGAGACGGTCATCCCGACCAAACCGCTTCGCCAGACTGCCGCAAATGTCCACGCCTGTCCGGTGGATCCAATCCATCTGAGTGGCAAATCGCTCCGGGAGCGCAATGTCATCTGCCTCCATATAAGCTATCCACTCGCCATAGGCCATTTTCAAACCCACGTTGAGGGCATGGGCCTGATTACATGGCGGCAGGAAAACCGTCCGGATACGGGTATCGCGTATGGCTAAATTGCGAATTATAGCCACGGAGCCATCGGGGGAACCACCATCAATGATGATGAATTCAAAGTAGGGGTAAGTCTGCGCCAAAATAGAATTGACCGCGTCCGCCAAGTAGCGCTCGGCGTTATAAACCGACATGATAACCGAGATTAGCGGCTTGCCCTCACTCGTAAGCGATAGTGACCTCGTTTCACCCGCCAATGGATGAAAGGCGGCCACTTATGAGTAGTACGTCCCATCACCGCTTTGAGAAATAATTAGACTCGAAAGGGCTTCCTTCAAAGGCATGCGCTCGAAGGTCGGCGTGAGCCATGGGTGGATTGTGGAGCGATTCCCCGTTTCTGCCGCACTCGGAACAACAGCTTCACCCTGAGTTTGGATGGTTTCTTTTTCTTGCATTTTTATGCTCCATATTTTTTTGATAGTCTCTATCCGAACATCACTTGGAACATGTTTCAAGCAAAAGAGAGACAATTAACTTGTTTCTTTCAGAATTGCATACCCCGGATGGAGATGCAATAAAAATGACGAGATTTTCAATGGTCCGAAAACAGCCATTCAAGAGGAATACAGCCCGTCATATCCGCTTTTCTCAGCATAATTCGAGCAGGCTTTCTTCAAAGATATGCGCTCGAAAACAGGCGTGTGCCAGGCGCGTTGCGTGGAAGGATCGCCGGTTTTCGCCGCTTTTGGGACGACAGCTTCGCCATTGTTAAGCATGTTTTTTTTCGCTTGCATTTTTTGTCCTCCTTGCCCGACAGATAATTAATTGCATATCGCGACCGCGAATACAACAGAAAACGCTCGTTTTACATCATGCCACCATGCCCAAAAAGCTCCGCCACCGCCGGTCAGGGCGCCGGCGGCGTTGGTGGAAGACGACCGGTTGCTTGCACCAATCCGGCTGCGGCCATTTCTTGTAACAGCGCAAGCACCTCGCGCAAGCAAGTCGCCTCGTCCACCGCGAACTCCCGTCGCAATTGTGCGCATACCGCGCTAACCGGCATGGGAGTGGCGATCAACTCCCACACTTTCCCCGCCGTTTCATTGAGCGAGTAGCAATAACCGGCCTGCGCGTCAATGGCCAGCAGTTCGTCGTCCAGTTGGCTGAATGGCACGTCCTTGCCGCGTTTGACAATGCTGGCGAAATCTATTTTGGTTGTGGCTCCCATGGGTTCGCATACTCCTTGGCTTTCCGAAATACTCTACTTTCGTTCGGCGGTGTGTCAACGATAAATGAGTCTTTAATGTCTTTAATTTCGCGCGCGGCAAACGCCCGCACAATTTCTGGCGACCCATCGGCAGATATATCGTCCACGATGATGAATTCAAAACAGGGATAAGTCTGCGCCAAAATCGAATTGATCGCCTCGGCCACATACCGCGCGTGGTTATGGGCCGGCTTAACAACCGAGATTAGTGATTTGTCTTCATTCATGGACGCTGGCGGCATTTTTTATCCTTCAATTGATGAAGGCGGTCAATCACGAGTAGCCAGCCGTGTCTGATCCTTCCCCCTCCAAACTCGAAAGAGCTTCCTTCAAAGGTAGGCGCGTGAAAACAGGTGTCTGCCAGGCGCGGAGCGCGGAAATTTCGCCGGTTTCCGGCATATGAGGAACGGCGGCTTCATCCTGGATTTGCATGGTTTCTTTCACTTGCATTTTTGTCCTCTCTTGTCTGCTTTTGATTTTCTTCCGGATATTACACCAGCTCGACAGCCGGTTGGATACAAAGGCCTTGCTTAATTAAATACTACCTATGGCATTATTATTACATATCCAGCCCACGCATGCAAAAAATGGCGCCGGTTTTCACGCCCAATACGTCGGCAACAAGCGCATAGCTGCGTCCATCGCCGACCAATCCCGCGGACGTGAAAAATCCCAGACCGGCACGCGCCGCGCGAGTTCGACGCAACGCTCCCAATGAGCGGCAAGCTGGCCCATCGGTTCCAACAGATCACCGCGATAGGTTGCGGCGACAACGAGGCGGCGCAGGGCATTTGAGCCGGTCAGGCGCTTCAAACCCGGTTCGCCCCATTGGAGCAGATAGATTGCGCGCACAGGCCGGGCGGGCATTGCGCAGGGCGGTTTGCGCGAAGAAGCCGTCTCCAAATCTTCGCGCCACGGCAAGTGGAACTTATCCATCCGGAAATGATCGCGTTCTAAGCCCTCGTCGCTCAACCCCAACGCGCCCAGCGCATCGCGCCACAGTTTCAAGCACGGCGCCGAAGGATAGACGCGCACCTGCCCGGCGGCGACATCGAAACGACACAGATCATCGCCGACGAGGCGATGGCCGCGCGCGGCCAACCATGCAGCAACCGACGATTTGCCGGATCCCGGTTCGCCACAAAATGCTATGACACGGCCTTCAACCTGCACAACGCTGGCGTGGAGCGCGAGCAGACCGCGTTGATAACAGAGCGCGCCCCACGCCGAGCCAAGCAGAAACAGGCGCAGTTCGCGCGCCTTTGCGCCCGGCGCGGGTGTGACCACGATCTCGCGTCCGTGATGCACCCGATAGACACCGGTTCCGGGGATATGAAAGCGATATGAATGCGCGTCAACGACGGGCAAGACTTTATCTCCTGGCTGGGGCTCGTTCCCGGCGATCTTCAGGACGATGGCAACATCAGGCAAAGCAAAAGCCGCATCCCTCTCGAACAGCGCCCACTCGGGAATTTCAATTTCAGAATCGATGCGCAGTCCGGAATAGTCATAATGATGTTGTTTTAATTTGTGACAGGGGCGTCTCATCCTTCCTCCTCAAACCACAGCAGGAATCGTCCTACCATCAGCCCGCGTTCCAAAAGATAGTTATACTCCCGCAGCACCTGGGACTGGTCCCAATCGCCCCTCGGCCAGAGTTCGACCAGCCGACGCATCCGTGCCAGGTCGAGCGCACGCCGCGCCAAATCGCATTTTCCAATCCGATCCAACTCCGGCAACAATCGCTCGCGGATTCCGGTCAGGCGTTCAAACCAGTCCGCCGCCTGCAGGCCGCGCTGGCGGTTGGAAAGCACCTCCGGCGGCAGGCGATCCGCCATTGCCCGGCGGATGAGCGACCGCGGCTCGCCGTCGCGCAGAAATTGATCCTCCGGCAAGGCAAGGCAGAACTCCGCCAGACGTACATCGGCCAACGGCGAACGGAAATCCACGCCAAACATTCCGCGGAAAGCGGTATCAAAAACCCCCAAATCCTGAGTGCCCAGCGCTTCGTAACGTAGTTGGCGGAGGGCCGCCAGGGATCGGCAGGAGAAGTGATGTTCCTGCTCGCGGGCGCGCGCGTCCATCCGGTGTGCCGCGGCGAAGTCGGGATGGATGGAGGAAAAATTGCGCCATGAAAGGGCGGTTCCGGTATTTGGTCTGCCACGCAAGCGGGCGACAGCCAGCTGCAAAGGCGCCGGCAGGAGCGGCATGATGCCTTGTCCAACCAGCACACGCAGGGCGGAACGGCTGGCGTCTTGCCGTACCAACGCCTGTGCTTCGCGTAACGCCCGGCCCCACTGCCCGCCGCGCAACAGTTCCGGCAATAAACCTCTGCCATCCCAACTGACCGTTATATTGCCCTGCATGCCATCCAGGACAACACCGATTCCACGCTGGCGCGCCGCTTGCAAGATCGCTTCAATCCACACGCGGTTGGATGTGTTACGAAATGGTTCTTCCAATTGGGAAAAGAGGCGGTCAAGGTCGTCCAGGAACGTGCGTTCCCCGGTGCGGATCAGGTTCAGGTCAAGATTATCGCATTTTTTGGCGATCGCCTGAACAAAGGGCGTCTCGTCGGCATAACGTCCGGCAGGCATGGGACCGTCGAAACCGGCGCTGGGCACTTCGGTAAACGTTGCCAGGCGTTTGCCTTGCGTCCTGAGCCGCTGCGCCGCTGTCACCGCCAGAGCCGATGAATCCAAACCGCCGCTCATCATCGCGCCGACCGGCGCAATACTGCGTAAATTGTCGTCCACCACGCGCGTGAGCAATTCGTCGAACGCGGCAAGGTAATCTTCGTCGCGCGGGAAACGGATCTCGCGTTGTAGATCCGGTTGCCAGAAACAGCGCGTCTTTAATCCATCCCGTCCAAAGGTAAGTAAATGTCCGGTCGGCAGGCGACAGATGTCGTGATAAAACGTTGCGCACACTTCGCCAAACAAGCCGGCGAGAAAATCGGCCAGTTTTTCATCGTTGAGCGCGCGCGGGACAAAGGGAAGCGCATGCAGTGCCTTGGCCATCGTGGCGAATGCCAAGACCCGGGGAGTAGAGTAATACAGAAGCTGTGGCGCGGCGATGGGAGAACGCGCGAGAAAGAGACGTTGTCTGTGCCCATCCCACACCGCAAACGCAAAAACCCCTATTAAATGGTCCACGCAATCTTCGCCCCATTTCTCGTATGCACGTAAAATAAAATATGAATCTGGTACTTCGTGTGCGTCAACCGGCGCGCCGCCCAGTTCGCGCATCAACTCGGGGCGATTATCAAGGCGCCCATCGCTGACCAGAATGCACTGTTCATTATCGCCAACCAAGGGTTGCTGTTCAAAGCGATCTTCGGGCGTAAAACACATCAGTCGTTGCCCCATGCCGACGGGCCCACGGTTCCAGATGCCTTTATTGTCTACGCCATGCGCCGCCAAAGCCACGCTCATCCGTTCCAGGTCGTCTGTGACAACCGCCCGACTGCCCAAATTCACTATTCCAAAAATCGCACTCAATTCAAGCACCCTTGATTGGCAACTCTAATAATTAGATCGTTTCGTTAAGACATGATAACTTTTGCGAATATCTTTCCGGCTGAGCCGTCTTTGGTTGCGGTCAAAGGCCGCCTTAGAATCTATCTCAAAATTCGCATGGGCATGCCAATTTTGAGATAGGTTCTAGTCTGGATTTGCTATTGATCATAGACAAGGGGTACTTACTTGTCCATTCCTAACCCCAATCGGTGACAATTCGCAATTATGAGTGTGGAATAAATTTAATTAGTAGATACCCACGGACTAAAATCCGTGGAATTCTGCCCTTCGGGTTTGTAGTTGAAAAACAGATATTCCGAGGATAAGGCAGGAAGTTTAATATGCGTAAGTGCTTGATAATCTGGAGCCAGCTGTCGGATTTGAACCGACGACCTGCTGATTACAAATCAGCTGCTCTACCAACTGAGCTAAGCTGGCAGGAAGAAAATGCAGAATGTAGAATTCAAGGCAGTTAATGCAAGACTATTTTTGAGTCGGGGCAAATTGTCTTGAGCTGACGATGGCATCAATCCACCTCTCTTCCCCGCTCGCGGGATCAAGAAAAACAAATCCGCGTTCCGTCCGCAGGTCCTCTTCTTCCGGCCGGTGGCTTAAGATAATAATGCCGGCCTGCGGGGCGATTTTACGCACAGCCTTGAGCAGGCTGTTGGCTTCGTTGCCGAAAAGCGCCTTGTCCGCGATTATGACGTCAGGCTTGCGTTCAGAATCAATGGCGCCCAGCACCGCATCAATGGCGGATTTTCTTTCAACGACGGCGCCCAGATCAAAAAGCGTTTTTTCAAGCCGCGCAAGCTTGGCGTCGGAAGAGGCCAGGAGAATATTCCATTGCCTGCCCGCGCTTGACAAGGGTTTCATGCGGAACGGTCCCTTGATTATGGACTTTAACGAGGGCACGCTGGATTTGTTTGTTTGGGAAGCCGGCGGCAGGCATATCCGGTAAAGGTTTTTAGCGTTGCTGGCGTAAAGTTCATCAAGCCTTCCGCCGGCTTCTTCAATCAGCGTGCGCACCACCGAAGGGATTACGCCCGTGGTGTCAAGCATGCCCATGACGGCCGGCGGTGACGGCGGCGCGAGCGCTTGATCGTGCCCGCCGGCGGCGGATTCCGAATCAGTTGAGGCGGCTCCAGGCTTCGCCGGAGGCTCCGCCGAGGCGAGAATCGTGATGATTGCCGCAAAACTCGCCTCGGCGAAGCCTGGGCGGCGGGAATCCTGGGATGGCATGTCCTTGGCTTGATCGCGCGCCGCGGGCGGTAAATCAAAATTGTCCGGCTGTTTTAAATAAATTGAAATTTTACCGGGTTTCTTCAGGGCATCGGCGGCCAGCAAGCCAAGGTTGAGGATGATCTGAACAATCTGGGCAGGGGACAACGGCACAACCGGAAAAATCCCTTTAATATCCGTTGCAACTGTCCAGGCGCTTGACAATGCCGTGCGGAGCAATTCTTCCGCTTCACGGATATTTTCGGCAAGATTGGTGCTGGACTCTCCATCCAGGTCGGACGAGCGGCTTAAAACCAGCAGTTGACGCGAAAGACGCACGCCCCGCTGGGTTTCGTTCACAATGATTTCGAGCGAGTCATTCAGGGCGCGTTTATCGTCGCTGAAGCGCTGTATCAGGCCGGCATGGCCGGAAATCGCGCTTAAAATATTGGAAAAATCATGCGCCACACCGCCGGCTATGCGTCCAAGCACTTGGAGCTTGGCGGTCTGCTGTTGCCGGATATTCGCCGCATGCATTTCGGTAATATCGCTGACCAATAACAGAATCAGACCCTCCACCGGTTGAGAGCGCAGGCGCAGCATCCGCGCTCCGGAGGGATGAAAATATTCACTCTCAATTTCACAGGGGCTGTCCCTGTCCAGGAGGCGCTGCGTATCTTTCGCCGTCAATGAGGGAAAGATGGTGTTGACCGTGTCCCTTTTGCCGATGGAAATATGGCCGGACAAAAGCTCGGGCTTGGCGGTTTCGCCTGAAACGCCATGGCGGGCCGGAGGCCTGGCGGCGAAATAAGTTTTGCGCGCGGCAGGGTTGGCGCCTTTGATGTAGCCCTGATAGTCCAGGGCCAGCAGGCCGTCCGAGAGATAATTCATGGTGTTGACAATCTTGGCGATGCGATGCCGGCTTTCGTATTCGGCGGTCGTTGATATTGCCAGCAGGCCGAGCGCGCCCGCCAGAAACATCAGGCCCATGGTCAGCGACCAGATGGCCAGGCTGAAGCCCTGCACGGCGCGTTCGTATTCCGGCGACAGGAAAAGCTCCGTCGTAAAATCAATGACCCGCATGGTGGCCAGGGCGGCGATGGAAAAAAGAATGACCAGGAGGACAGCGTAACGCCATGCGCCTCTGGGAAAAAGTTTCATGTGTTCAATCCCTTCTGCAAGACGGGCGCATAATAAAACCCGGGTTCAAATCAATAAGTGCCGCTCTCGGTCGGCGGCGCGGCGGGCGCTTGGTTGGCGGAAGGCATGGCGGCTTGTTTGCCATTATTGTCCTCGGCAGGCGCAGCCGGAGCCGCGGGCGTTAAACCGGATGAAGGCGTGAGCAGGTTGGTGGCCGGCAATTGAGCGTTGGGCTGGTTGGTGGGCACATTTTTAATCGGGTCCAAGGGCGGCATTTCAAACTTGTTGACAGTCAACTGCGCGACGGCCTCCATGCCGGTCAGCGGTTTGCGTTCGTCAAGGATGGTGGGCGAAAGCATGATGAGCAGATTGTGCTTTTCGTCAACATCTTCGGTATGCCGGAAAAGATAGCCCAGCAGGGGAATGTCGCCCAGCAGGGGCACGCGCTTTTCGTTTTTGGCTTTTCTGTTCTCAACGAGACCGCCGATGACAACCGTATGCGAATTGGGAATGCTGACCCGTGTTGAAAGGCGGCGGGTGCTGGTCACCGGATAAACCGATCCCTGGGCGGTGGTGATGTTCCTGATAAACACCGTCATTTCCGGCTCAATTGTCATGCGCACGGCATCGTTGTCAGTGTCAATTTCCGGGATAACCCACAGTTTTAATCCCAGGTCAATCGGGCTGGCATCTTCTGAGTAACGGTCCATGGGAGCGGAGCCGGTGTTGGTGGTGTCCCGTTTCAGGCTGATTTTCCAGGTCTGTTCGCCGACATGGATTTTTGCCTCAACCCGGTTGCCGACAATCAGCACGGGATGCGAGAGAACATCGGCATGGCCGGTGGTTCTGAGCGCGCTTAAGTAGAGCGCAACATCGGTGGCGCTGAGGACCATTGTGCCCATTTTGCCTTCGGCGAAAGTGTCAGCAATGCTGTCTTTCTTGTCCGAGGTTATTTCCCGGCCGCGGTTAATTGTGTCGGTGATCGTCCTGGTGGGCGTGATCACAGTTCTGGCAACCCAGTTGCCGGAGCCGGGCGGTGATTCCTCATAGGTTGTGGTGCTTTCTTCATATTGCTGGCCGTTGACATCATAGCGCTTGTTCAGGCCGTCGGCGTTGTTGCGCCGGTCGTATTGAAAGTCGCGGTTGTCAGTGGTGTTGACTTCCTTGCGGTCATCGGAATATTTCCAGGAGGCGTCTTTCAGGGAGGCGGATGCGCCGAATTTTTCCAGCATGCTCCAGTCAAAGCCCAGCTTCTGGTTGTAAGTAATGCCCACGTCAATGATGCGCGCTTCAATAAAAACCTGCGGCTCGCGCTGATCAAGCTGGATAACCAGCGCTTCCACCTTATCAACGTATTCCTTGATATCGCTGACAATTATGGCCGTGGTGATGCTCGGATTCTGGATACCACCGGCGGTGACATCCGTCACGTTGCCGGTGGATTTCATGTTGACTTTATCCTGTTCCTTGCTCTGGCTGGTGATGATTGTGCCGCGCGGCGAAAGGATTTTCAAAAGCTTGACCTGCTCAATCAAGTCCACGGCTTTGAGGTATTTGGGCGTGAAAGTCCGGGTGACGAGCGGCTTGGTCTCTTCTATCTGCTGTATTTTCTGCTTGTACATCTCGGAAGTGACCACCATTAAAATCCCGGAAGGATCCTCAATCAGGGCAAGATTGACGGAACCCAGCGCCAGGGTCAGGGCCGTCTTCCATTCCACATTTTTAAGGTTGGCCGTGACCAGGACATTCGTGAATGAACCGGAGGTGATAATGTTGGCCCCTGATATCTGGGCGAACATATTGACGACGTCCTGGACCGGCACGCCGTCCAGCGCAATTGAAATCAGGTTGGTATTCGCGCCCTCCAATACTCCGGCCCCTAAAATATTTGTCTGGTTCCCGCCCACCTGCAGCTCAATCGTGTGGCCGTTTTTTATCAGGCCGTTCGTCATGGGCGTCTGCGCCGCAGTGCCGTCGCCATTGGTTGTTTCTGCCGGCGGGACCTCATTCTGGGCCGGTGTTTTGGGCTGGCCGGCGGCCGGGCTGACCGAAGGGCTGGCGCTTTCGGCTTCTTCCGACTCGGCATCAGTCTGGTTCTGTCCGCTGTTGCCGTTTTCCTGGGCATAAGCCAGATACAAGACCGCCATAACGAGACCGCAAAGCAGGGAGCCGGTCATCAAAAATATTAATCTTCTCATTTGAAATTGCTAATCGGCTGATTGGGTTACCGTGGCGGTTGCTATCCGGTCTTCCGCATCCCTCACCGTGATGGTGTTCTGTCCGTATGCGCCGGCCACGGCCGTGTAACCGGCGGTATAACTGGTGGAGGCTGAATACGAAACTGTTCCCATGCTGGCGTTGCCGGAAGTCCAGGTGTAAGGCGGAGTGCCGCCGCTGACCGTGAATGACGCATAGAGCGCGCCGCTGGCAAGCGTGATGGCAGCAGGCGTGACGGTCATCTTGTCGGTTGCCGGCGTAATCTGCGCCGAGGCATAATGGCCGTTGTCATCCTGCACGGTCACGGTATTGTTTCCGACCTGCTTGCACTTATAAGCGGCCTGGTCTGCGCCGTGTGAATTCAATTCGCCGATGGCCTCGTTCGCCAGATACCAATGATAACTGCCCTCGCCGCCGCTCGCGGTGAAAATGACTTCCTGGCCGACAATGCCGACCGCCGCTATGGTGGGCGCAATTTCCATCGTAGGCGGCAGGGGATCATCGCGTTCCGCGGAAGAATAGGCGTTGGTTTTGAAGTAGCTGTCCACGCCGGTCGGGTCGTCCTTTTCCCCCTCGCATCCGGCCAGCAGGACTGCCAGCGCCACGCACAAGACCGCGGAGCTGTTGAAACAGAATTGCCTTATAAAAAGCATATGCTTCACAATTACCTTGAAAATAATCATTCCATGTTATTTTTGCAATAAAAAAAACACCATTATTTTTATTTAATATCTTTGCTATTTTTGCCCGGATTACATATAAATCATGCCGCTGGTCCACCGCCGGCGGATGCGGGACGGTCTGTCTGGCGGCCGTGTGTTTTTTTAATAACCCGCGCCCATCGTCTATCGGTCAGGACACCAGGTTTTCATCCTGGGAAGAGGAGTTCGACTCTCCTTGGGCGCGCTTTTTGGGCGGGTTAACCTTCTTTTGGGAATTTTGCGAAGCTGATTTTGAACACGGTCCCCGGCTGGCTGGTGATTTCCATCGTGCCGCGCAGCTGGCTGACAAAGGTATTTACCAGCTGCATTCCCAATGACTTGGTGTTGCGCCAGTCTGTTTCGGCCGGCAGGCCAACCCCGTTGTCGCTTACGGTGAGGACGTAATTGCCGTTTTCATCAACCATCTGGACATTGATTTCATCGGCTTTAAGCGCCTGCGCCGGCCCGGGCGGAGCAGAGGAAGCTCTCGCCATGGCGGTCGCCGGGCGGCGGTCGGGGAAGGCGTGTTTCAACGAGTTGACAACCAGTTCGTTGATCAGCAGGGCACAGGGAATCGCCTGATCAACTGGCAGGTAGATATTTTTTGCGTTCACCCTGATGGCCACCGCGGCGGGGTCGGCCAGATACATGTGTCCGATGTGGCTGGTGAGACTTTCCAGATAATTGTCAATGTCAACCTTGGCCAGGTCGCCCAGTTGATACATTTTTTCATGGACCATGGCAATGGTCTTGATCCTGTTCTGGCATTCTTTAAGCAAACCGACGGCATTCCGGTCGGCGATGTTGTGAATCTGCAGATTAATCAAACTGCTGATTATCTGCAGGTTGTTTTTCACCCGGTGATGGATTTCCTTCAGCAGTATTTCCTTTTCATGGTTGGCTTTCAGCAATTCCTTTTCGCGCCGGACAAGATGCTCGTTGGCGGCGGATAGTTGCCGGTTGGCGGACATGAGCGCGGCGGCCGCCAGTTTGCGGTCGGTAATGTCAATAATCATGCCGACAATGGCGCGGCCGTCGGCAAATTCCACGGCTTTGGAGTAGATGGAGACCCATTTTGTTTCGCCTGTTTTGGAAAGAAAGCGGCAGTCATATATGGGCAGAATGCCATCCAGCAGTCCGGATTGTTTCCGGCGGGCCTGTTCCGTAAACAGGGGGCGGTCTTCGGGGTGAACAATTTTCAAGTATTCTTCAATGCCCCAGTTGGCCACCTCCCGCATGCCGTAGCCGGTGATTTGCGTCCAGCCGTCATTGACAAAAATCACCAGGCCGTCTTTTATCATCTGGATGCCGACCAGCGACTGTTCGGTAATTGTGCGGTATTTCCGCTCGCTTTCCCGCAGCGCAGTTTCCGACCGCATCTTGGCAATGGCCGTCCCGATCTGCCGGCCGATGGTGAGCAGAATTTCCTTCTCCTTTTCACTGAAGACATGGACGCCGCTGCTGACAAGGATCAGGGCGCCGATCACCTTTTCCTTGGAAATCAGCGGTATGCGGGCGACGCTGCGGAAGTTCCACTTCGCCTCGCCTTCGGCGGTGATGACCGACGCATCATCGGTAAAAATCGGCTGGCCTTCCAGGAACAACATGCGGCAGTCAGCGGCCGTGATTTTATGGCGGCCGAATTTTTTAAGGAAATCAGCCGGCAGGCCCTGGTGACAGACAAGATCCGCGTTTTCATTGTCGGCTTTTGTCAGGCAAATGCCGCCGCCGTCAAAAGAGATCATTTCCACCGAAGATTTCAACAGCTCGCCGAGCAGCATGCCGAGATTGTCAACCCGGTTCACCGCCGTAATGATCCGGTTGAGAATTTCAAGCTGGCGGGTATGCTCTTTCAATTGTTCCTCGGCATTTTTGCGTGCGGTTACGTCGGAAATCAGCCCGTCGTAGGCAATAATCGTGCCGGAAGAATCAAAGTGCGGCACAGACGAATTCCTTACCCAGCGGATGGAGCCGTTTTTGTGATAAATCCGGTGTTCAATGGGTTGAATGGTCGCGCCGTTCAAAACGCGCTGGGTTTGTTCAAGCACCATCTGACGGTCATCGGGATGAATCATTTTAAACCAGAGGTCCGGATCCGTATGATATTCTTCGGATGAATAGCCGGTAATCGCGATACAGTTCGGACCATGCTTGGTGCTCACAGCTTGTCCGTTTTCAACGTTGACGGTGTAGATATAATCAGTAATTGCCTCAACCAGCCGCCGGTAACGTATCTCGCTTTCCTGCAATGCCTGCTCCGCCTGCTTGCGCTCGGTGATGTTGTCAAATACCGCCACAATCTCGCCGGTCGGAAGTTTGTAGACAAAATTTTCATACCAGCCCGTCAAATTGCTGTCCTGGTAGAATGAAATCGGAAGATAAGCCGGTTTGCCGGTCTGCCAGACGCGCTGAAACACTTCCAGCAGGCCGGATTCTTTGATGCCGGGCCGGACGGTAAAAATGCTTTTGCCGATCAGCCGTTCCCGCTGGTCATGATCAATTTTTTCTCCGGCGCGGTTGAAATCCTTGAAAATAAAATCCTGGCCATCGTTTTTGACTTCATACACCGCTACGCCGCTGTTAATGTTGTTAAACAACTCGTGGTAGCGTATCTCGCTTTCCTGCAGGGCTTTTTCCGCTGCTTTTCGTTTGGTTATGTCGGTAAAAAGTCCAAAGGCGGCTATTGTCCGGCCTTTTTCATCCTTTATGGCGCTGGCGCGCAATAAGAGCGGCATCTGCCGGCCGGCGCTTGACATCATTTCAACATCGCCCTGCCATTGCCCGCCCTGGAGGATTGCGTCAAAAACTTTTTTGCCTACGGCTTTATCCTTAAAGATGGCGCTGGGGCCGCCGGCTTTTTTCAGCGTTGCAACCGTGTATCCGAAAAGTTTGCGGAATGCCTCATTGTCATAAATGTGGCGGCCTTCCGCATCGGTTATCCCGATTGCCTCGGGCGTGCCTTCCATGGCGGCCTGAAAACGCCTTAAAGTTTTTTCCGTTTGTCTCTGGATCATGATATAGCCGATGCTGGAGGCAATGGTGGTGAGAATGGCTATTTCGGCCGGTGTCCATGACCGTTCCTGCCGGCAATCATCAAAACCCACGAATCCCCAGAGGTTTTCCAGAGTTTTTATGGGCACGGTCAGAATGGAGATAATATTCTGTGATTCCAGGACGGGTTTCTCCGGCGCGGGAAAATCGCGGACCAGTCCGAAAATCGGCTTGCCGGCAGAAAGAGTTTCGTGCCATCTTTTGAAGACCGGCAGATACTCCAGGTTCTGGAGGGCGGGATTGGCGATCTGGGGCGTGATGCCTTCGCGCGCCCATTCATAGCGCTGGCTTGCAAGCGGCGCTCCGGTGTTTGTATCGGCATGATTTTCAAAGATGTAGACCCGGTCAACCGCGGCCGCCTCGCCGATTATTTTCAAGGCGCGCGAAATGCCGGCGTCGGAATCCGTCTCGGCCAGAATCGCGTTGACTGCCTCTGAGGAGGCGCGCAACAGGCAGTCGCTGCGTTTAAACAGTTCCAGCTCGCCGGCTTGTTTTGTGCTGTTTGTGTCGGTCATGGTTTTTGCGAGATATTTTTCGGCTGCACCCTCTTGATCATACCGGTTTTTGATAAAAAGGGAATAAGTTTTGATTTTTTAATGCATTATTATAAACTTTACCGGAATGTTCAATTTATTTCTAAAAGTTTTATTGATTGTTTCGTTGGCCGGGTTTCTATCGTTGAGGTCCGTGGCGGCCGTTCCGTCTGAAGTTGAACCCCCAGGCTTCGCCGGAGGCTACGCCGAGGCGAGTCCGTCCTGCCGGATTGATTATTATTTCACGCCCGGTTGCGAGCAATGCCGCGATATTGAAAATAACATCCTGTCCCAGATCCGGGAAATGTTCGGCGCGCGGACAGAAATGCGCCGGCACAACCTCTATGATCCGGCGGAATATGCCGCTGCCCGGGATATTCTCGGCCGGCTGGCAGTTCAAGCGGAAGACAATGTGTTCATTGTTGTTGACCGGGAGTTTTACCTCGGCGGGGCAAAAAACATTGGACGGGACCTGATTCCAACGGTGGAAGAACGCCTCATGTCCGGTTCCCCCCGCGATCATGCGCCGGCCAATGCCGGGCATGGCATGGCGGGAACGGCGCGGACGCCGGCCGGCGGTTATGCCTTTCCCTATTCATTTGCGGCCCTGCTGGCGGCCGGTCTGCTGGACGGCGTGAATCCCTGCGCTTTTGCAACGATCGTTTTTCTGATCACCAGTCTGCTGGCAGGAGGGCAGGGGCGGCGGGAAAACCTTCTTTTGATCGGACTCGGGTTTTGCAGCGCCGTTTACCTGACTTATTTTCTCATCGGCCTGGGGTTGTTTCAGATTTTCCTTCTGAGTTCGGCGCGCGTCTGGCTGAGCAATCTCCTGAACGGCGTGTTGATTTTTGCGCTGGTGATCATGGCCTTTATCTCGTTCCGGGATGCCTGGATTTTCCGCCGCACCGGCCGGCCGGACGATGTTGTTCTTAAACTGCCCGAACGGATAAGCAAACGTGTTCATGATGTCATCCGCTCAAATCGGCCGCGAAAATATTATTTTGCGGGCAGTTTTTTTCTCGGATGCGTCGTTACCATGCTGGAAAGCGTATGCACCGGTCAATTATACGTGCCGACGCTGGCCTTCCTGGCGCGCGCCGCGCCGCTGAGAGCCAGGGCGCTGGCCGGCCTGGCGCTGTATAACCTGATGTTTATCCTGCCGCTGGCGGCGGTGTTTTTTCTGGCCTGTTGCGGCATGGGACAGCGGACTCTCATGGACTGGAGCCGGAAGAATTTTTTATGGGCCAAATGCGCCCTGGGCGTTTTTTTTGTTTTGCTCGCCGTTTTGCTGGTTTTATCCTGAAGCCCGGCCGGCCGTTTGAGAAAGGCGGCAGGAATTGGAATTGACAATGAACAAAGGCCGCGCTATTAGAATGGCGCGGTTAATTGCCTGTAAAAATAAGAAGATCGCGGAGGCGGACGTAAATGGCTGATAAAACTGACGCGGCTAAAAAAATTAATGTGGAATACGTGGCCCAGCTCGCAAGAATTTCGCTCAGCGGGGAAGAAAAGGCGCTCTTCCAGAAACAGTTGGAGGAGATTGTCAACTATATCAATGACATTTCTGGCGTTGATGTCGCCGGCGTTCAGCCCATGGCTCATTCAACGGCGGACCAGAACGTGTTCCGCCGCGACGAGCCCCGGCCGGGATTGGACCGCGAAACAGTGCTGAAAAACGCGCCGGTGCATGACGGCCGGCAGTTCATAGTGCCGAAAATTGTGTAAGAAAACTAAATTAGAAATTGGAAATTAGATCAAAAACGGATTCTAATTCCCAGTTTCCGGTTTCAAAATAATCTGATTAGGCAAAATGACGGCGTTGCATGAGAAAAATATTGGCGAAGCCAGCCGCATGTTGCGGAGCGGGGAATGCTCTTCGGTTGAGCTTGTGCAACACTTGATTGCGGTTATCCGCAAAACAGATGCGCAGATCAATGCTTTCCTTGGTCTGGATGAAGAATATGCCCTGGCCCAGGCGCGGCTGGCCGATGAGCTTCGCCAAAAGGGAAGCACAGCCCCCTTGCTGGGAATCCCGCTGGCTGTCAAGGACGTCATCAACGTGAGAGGACAGCCCTGCGCGTGCGCCTCAAAAATACTGGCCGGTTACGTTGCGCCTTATGATGCCACGGCCATTGCGCGTCTGCGCGCGGACGGCGCTGTTTTTCTTGGGCGGACCAATATGGATGAATTTGCGATGGGCGCCAGCACGGAGAATTCGGCCTATAAAATAACGAAGAACCCTTGGAACCATGATTATGTTCCCGGCGGATCAAGCGGCGGCTCGGCCGCGGCTGTGGCCGCTGATGAGGCCATCGCGGCACTGGGGAGCGATACCGGCGGCTCGGTACGCCAGCCGGCTTCATTTTGCGGCTGTGTCGGCTTAAAGCCGAGTTACGGTCGCGTTTCGCGCTATGGCCTGACGGCTTTTGCCTCGTCTCTGGATCAAATCGGACCCATGACAAAATGCGTGCGCGATGCCGCCATTCTGCTGAAGACCATAGCCGGGCATGACCCGCTGGATTCAACCTCGGCGAATCAGCCTGTCCCGGATTATGAGTCCTGCCTGGCAAACAATCTTCAGGGACTTAAAATCGGCCTGCCAAAGGAATATTTTATTGAGGGCATGGATGCGGAAGTGGAGAAGAATGTCCGCGCGGCGGTCAAAGAGTGCGAAAAACTTGGGGCAACTGTGGTTGAGGTGAGCTTGCCGATGACGCCGCATGCGGTGGCGGTCTATTATATCATTGCCTGCGCCGAGGCTTCCGCCAATCTGGCCCGTTTTGACGGCGTGCGCTATGGTTTCAGGGCAAAAGGCGCCGATGATCCTTATGAAATGTATTGCCGCACCAGGGCGGAGGGCTTCGGCGCTGAAGTCAAGCGGAGGGTTATTCTGGGCACATACGTGCTCAGCAGCGGCTACTATGACGCCTATTATCTGCGGGCGCAAAAAGTGCGTTCTCTTATCCGCCGCGATTTTGAGGCGGTCTTTGCGGACAAGTGCGACGTGCTCCTCGCGCCGGTGGCGCCCACCGTCGCGCACAAAATAGGCGCGAAAACACAAAAACCCTTGCAGATGTATCTGGGCGATATTTTTACCATTCCCGCCAATCTGGCGGGAGTCTGCGCGCTGTCCGTGCCCTGCGGATTTACCGCGGCCGGTCTTCCGGTCGGGCTTCAGATTCTGGGGCCGGATTTTCGGGAGGACCTTGTTTTGCGCGTGGGCGGCGCTTATGAGCAGGCCACGGATTGGCATTTGCGGAAGGCGCCGCTAAATTGAAACATAGGAAAATTTTATAGTGTTTGGATAATTATTCAGAAAGAGGAAAACGCTCAACATTCAACTTCCAACTTTGAAGGGAAAGATTTTTTGTTCAACGTTTAAAGTTCAACGTTGCATGTTGAAAGTTGCCCCGATTCAGATCGGGGTCTAATATGAAATATCTGGCCACCATCGGTCTTGAAGTTCACGTTCAGCTTCTGACGGCAACAAAGATGTTCTGCGCATGTCCCGCCGGCTACGGCTCGGCCGAAAACAGCCAGGTCTGCCCGGTCTGCCTCGGTTACCCGGGCGCGCTGCCCGTTATCAACGAGGAAGCCATCCGTCTGACCGTTCTGACCGGACTGATGCTCGGGTCAAAAATAAACCACTTCAGCAAGTTTGACCGGAAAAATTATTTTTACCCCGATATGCCGAAAAATTACCAGATTTCCCAGTATGATTGTCCGTTGTGCGCCGGCGGCGCGCTTGAAATTGTTTGCGGCGGTCAGGCAAAAAGGGTATCATTAACGCGTATTCATCTTGAGGAAGATGTCGGCAAAAACATGCACCTCGGCAATATGAGCAGTGTTGATTTTAACCGCGCCGGCCATCCGCTCATGGAAGTGGTGACCGAGCCGGACATGCATTCGCCGGAAGAAGCGCTCGCCTTTCTGCAGGCGCTCAAGCAGATATTGACTTATGGCCTCATCAGCCGCTGTAATCTGGAGGAGGGCAATGTGCGCTGTGACATCAACTGCAGTGTCCGGCCGGAAAACCAAACTCAGCTGGGCGTGAAAGCCGAAATAAAAAACCTTAATACTTTCAAGGGCGTTTTCATGGCTTTGCAGCATGAAATTGTCCGCCAGACGGAAATCCTGAAGTCCGGCGGTGTTATTGTGCAGGAAACGCGGCGGTGGGATTCGGAACGGGGCGTGACCGAAAACATGCGTTCCAAGGAGGAAGCCCATGACTACCGCTATTTCCCCGATCCCGATCTTTTGCCGGTGGTGTTAAACGAAGGACAGATTGAGCTCTGGAAACAAGATATTCCCGAATTGCCGCGGCAGAGGTGCGAAAGAATCATGAGCCAGTATGGCATTCCGGAGTATGATGCCAAAGTGTTGTCGGCGGACAAGGCCATCGCCGACTTTTTTGAGGAGGCGGCGGGTCTTTCGGCCAATGCCAAGGCGGTTTCCAACTGGGTCATGACCGAAATGCTTCGTTTGCTGGCTGAAAAGGAGATGGAAATCCGCGCGGCAAAAGTTACGCCGCGCGCCCTGGCCGAGCTGGTCAGGCTGGCGGAGAGCGGCAAGGTAAATTCAAACAGCGCCAAACAGATTTTTGCGGTTATGTTTGAAAAGGGCGGCAGTCCGGAGCAGTTGCTGGGCGAGTTGGGGCTTGGCCAGGTGAGCGACGCCGCCGAACTGGAGAAGTTGGCCGCAAAGGCCGTGGCCGATAATCCGAAATCCGCCGCCGATTACCGGGGCGGCAAGGAGGCGGCCTTGAAACATCTGGTCGGCCAGGTCATGCGCCTGAGCCGCGGCAAGGCCAATCCGCAAATCGTCCAGGAGTTGCTGAAGAAAAAATTGTCCGGGTCTTCGGGAGGGCGGAATAATTGACCTCAAATGATGAATATATTTTGGAGATCCTCAAGGACGTCGGGCTTCTCAAGGTGGAGCAGCTGGAAGAGGCCAGGGCCATGGCCGGCGAGCATCACGGCAGTCTGCTGGACGTGCTGATTGAAAAAGGCGTGCTTTCCGAAATGGAGGTGTTAAAAACCGTGGCCATGCAGCTCGGCATGGACGTGCTGAGCCTGGCTGACCGCGACATTCCCCCGGAGATCATTCAGCAGGTGCCGGCGGCCATCGCGCGCCGATACAAGATTATTCCGGTCTCCGACTCGGAAAACGCGCTGACGGTCGCGATCAGCGATCCGGTGAATATTGAAGTCCTGGACAGCCTGCGCTACATTCTCAAGCGCAACGTGGAGGGCGTGGTCGCCTCCAGCGAGGAAATCGCCGCGGCCCTTGATAATTATTACGGCCGCGAGGAAAGATCAGTTGAGGAAATTATGGGGGGTGAGGGAAAGACGGAGGGCGATCTCGCGTTGCGGGAGGGAGAAGGCGAGGAGGGGGCGCCCGCCACCGAGGCCGATTCGCAGATTATCAAACTGGTCAGCCTGATTATTCTTGAGGCCCAGCGCAAAAGGGCGTCCGATATTCATCTTGAGCCGATGGAAAAACGGTTCCGGGTGCGTTACCGCATAGACGGCGTGCTGCGTGAAGTTCAAAATCCGCCCAAAAGTCTCCAGCCGGTCATCCTCAGCCGTCTTAAACTGATGGCGGGCATGAAGCTTTCCGAAAAGCGGGTGCCGCAGGACGGCCGAATCCAGATCAATGCCGCCGGCGAGGACCTTGATCTGCGCGTGTCAACCGTGCCGGCGTCCCACGGCGAAAGCATTGTCATGCGTATCCTTTCCAAACAGAGTCTTCAGCTTGGTCTTGCCAAACTCGGCCTCTACGCCGATGACCAGCAGGTGTTTGAAAAGGTAATTTCCATGCCCGACGGCATCATCCTGATCACCGGCCCGACCGGTTCCGGGAAAACGACCACTTTGTATGCGTGCCTTAATCATCTCAACCGTCCGGACCGCAAGATCATCACGGTGGAAGACCCGGTGGAATACCAGATCGCCGGCATAAACCAGGTGCATGTGCGCGAGGATATCGGCCTGACCTTTCCGGCTGTTTTGCGGGCCATCCTGCGTCAGGCGCCGAATATCATCATGGTCGGTGAAATACGCGATTTTGACACGGCTGAAATAGCCATTAACGCGTCCCTGACCGGCCACCTGGTTTTCAGCACCCTGCATACCAATGACGCGCCCAGCGCCATTGCGCGTCTGCTTGACATCGGGATCAAGCCGTTTCTGCTGGCTTCATCCCTGCGCTGCACCATGGCCCAGCGTCTCGTGCGGGTGATTTGCGAAAAATGCAAAGAGCAATACACGCCCGCGGAGTCCGAGTTGAAAGCGCTGGGGACGGCGGAAGCGGCGCAGTTTGCCAATGTCCAGCTCTACCGCGGCAAGGGATGCAACGCCTGCGGCCAGAGCGGCTACCTGGGCCGCAAGGGAATTTATGAAATATTTCTCATTAACGAGGAAGTCCAGGCGCTTATTTACAAACAACTGCCCTCTTCTGAACTGCGCATCAAGGCGCGGGAGCTCGGCATGCGGACTCTGCGCGAAGACGGCCTGCGCAAAGTACTTTCCGGGATAACAACCCTGGAGGAAGTCGTCGGCGTTACCATGGGGGATTAAAAAAATGACGGAAAATAAATACGGCATGAATGATCTGCTGTCGGTGGTGGTGGAGGAAGGCGCTTCGGATCTGCATGTGGCGGTCGGTTTGCCGCCGATGCTGAGGCTGCATGGCGGCCTGCAGGCCATTGACTGTCCGGTCCTGCAGCCGGAGGATACGGAACGGCTGATGAAAACCATCACTTCGGAAAACAACCAGCAGAAGGTGCGCGAAATCGGCGGGGTGGATTTCGGATTCAGTTTCGGCAAGCTGGCGCGTTTCCGGGTAAGCGTTTTCCGGGAACGCGGGAATATCGGCATGGTTTTGCGGCAGATACCTTCTAGTTTGATGTCGCTGGAGCAGATCGGCCTGCCGGCGCAGGTCAAGGATTTGCTCTATCGTCCGCGCGGCATGATCCTGGTGACCGGCCCGACCGGTTCCGGCAAGACCACCACGCTGGCCAGCATGATTAATTTGATCAACACCGAGCGCGATTGCCATGTCATCACGGTGGAGGACCCGATTGAATACTACCACCAGCATAAACGCTCCATAATCACCCAGCGGGAAATCGGGGTGGATGTGCCCAATTTTAAGGAGGCCCTGCGGCGCGCCCTGCGCCAGGACCCCGATGTCATCCTGGTCGGCGAAATGCGCGACCTGGAAACAATGGAGGCGGCCATCACCGCCGCCGAAACCGGCCACCTCGTTTTTGCCACGCTCCATACCACCGGCGCGGCGCGCACCGTGGACAGGATCGTGGACGCCTTTCCGACCAATCAGCAGGAACAGGTCCGCACCCAGCTTTCCTCCACGCTTATCGCCGCGATTTCACAGCTGCTTATCGTCCGCAAGGACAAGCCGGGCCGCGTTGCCGCCTTTGAGCTGATGATCACCACGCCCTCCATTCAGTCGCTGATCAGGGACAACAAGACCTTCCGCATCGTGTCCGACATTCAGACCGGCGCAAAATGGGGCATGATCACGCTGGACGCTTATTTGCTCTCGCTCTTTGAAAAAGGCTTGATAAGCTATGAGAACATGATTGTCAAGGCGCAGAACCCGGAATCATTGACCGAAAAATTGCAGGGCGGACGAAGATAATTCAGAAAAGGAAAATTCCATGGCGGAAGTTGCCAAATACGAGCCTCTCTTACAACTCCTGGCGGATCACCGCATTGTCAAGGATGCGCAGGCGGAGGAAATCGCCGAGGAGCAGAAACGCACCGGCAGTCCGGTGCGCCGGATCGTCATTGATCACGGCCTGGTCAAGGAGGATGACCTGCTGGTGCTGATCGCCAGCCATCTCGGCACGTCGGTGGTCAAGCTGGCGGAGCGCGAGGTGCCGGAAGAGACGATTAAATCCATACCGCCCAGCGTGGCCCGCATGTATAATGTCATCCCCATTTCCGCCGATTCAAATTCGGTGGTGCTGGCGGTCTCGCAGCTGCTGAGCCCCGAGATTGTGGATGAAATCCGCTTCGTGCTGACGCGGGACGTCACCTTTGTGCTGGCCCGCGAGGAGGATGTCAAAAACTTCATCACCAAGTTTTACGGCGAGGAAACCATGAACGAAATGCTTTCCGCGCTGGAAACGGATATTGAGGCGGGCGGCGTGGTTGAGCTGACGGAGGGCAAGGAGGATGAAACCGGCATTGAGCAGGCGGCCAACGCCAAGCCCGTCGTGCGCTTTGTCAACGTGGTTCTTTACGAGGCGGTCCAGGCCAAGGCTTCCGACATTCACTTTGAACCGTTTGAAAATGAATTTAAGATCCGTTACCGGGTGGATGGCGCCCTTTATGAAATGTCGCCGCCGCCGAAAAAACTTGCCCTGCCGGTCATTTCCCGCATCAAGGTCATATCAAATCTCAATATCGCCGAGCGCCGTCTGCCCCAGGACGGCCGTTTGCAGATGACCATGCTCGGCCGGCAGATTGATTTCCGTGTTTCAACCCTGCCGACCCAGTTTGGCGAAAGCGTTGTGCTCCGCGTGCTGGACCGTTCCACCGTTTCCCTGGAGCTTGAAAACCTCGGCATGCCCACGGATATTTACGAAGCTTTCAGCACTGATATTCGCAAGCCGAACGGCATCATTATCGTGACCGGTCCGACCGGCTCCGGCAAGACCACCACGCTCTATTCCGCCCTGCGCCGGATCAATTCCATAGAGTCAAAACTCTTGACCGTTGAGGAACCCGTTGAATATGACATTGAGGGGATCGTGCAGGTGCAGACGAATGAGGCCATCGGCGTGACATTCCTGCGGTGTCTGCGCGCTTTTCTCCGCCAGGACCCGGATATCATCATGATCGGAGAAATTCGCGACCTGGAAACGGCCCAGGTGTCCATTCAGGCCTCGCTCACCGGCCATCTGGTGCTGTCAACCCTGCATACCAATGACGCCGCCGGCGCCATCACCAGATTGATTGACATGAACGTGGAGCCCTTCCTGATTTCATCCACCCTGGAATCAATCCTTGCCCAGCGGCTGGTGCGCACCATCTGCAAGAAATGTAAGACCCCCTTTCAACCCGATAAAACCTTGCTGGACCGTTTGAATTTGACCGGAGAGATCGTCAGCGGCCGGCCGTTTTATTACGGCAAAGGGTGCCCGGACTGTCATAACACCGGCTACAGCGGGCGCAAGGGTATTTATGAATATTTGACGATCACCGAGCCGATCCGCGTGCTGGTCAACGGCAGAAAACCCACCATTGAGATCCGGAATAAAGCCATTGAACAGGGCATGCGGATCCTGCGCGATGACGGTGTCCAAAATGTGTTTGACGGCTATACCACCGCCGATGAAATTCTGCGCTACACCTGATTATTCAGATTGGAAAGACTGGATTCTGAATCAAGCCCGGAATGACAATCAAAGCAGTTGCTGCTAGGGCAGGGGAAACCGGATTGTCAGGCCAACCACTTCCCGCCGGATGCCGGCCAGTGCCCCGGCATCGTTGATATGGCGCAGGACTTTCATGATGAAGCCGGCAATCTGCCGCATTTCATCTTCCTTCATCCCGCGCGTGGTCACCGCCGGCGAACCGATGCGTATGCCGGAGGTTACAAAAGGACTTTTGGCGTCAAAGGGCACGAGATTTTTGTTGACGGTGATGCCGGCCTTGTCCAGCGCGGCGGCAGCCTCCTTGCCGGTAATGTTCAGCGGCGTCAGGTCCGCGAGGAGCAGGTGATTATCCGTGCCGCCGGAAACAATCCTTAGTCCTTCCGCCTGCAGTCGTTCCGCCAGCGCGCGCGCATTCAAAAGCACCTGCTGTTGATATTGTTTGAAGGCGGGCTGCAGGGCCTCGTGAAAACAAACGGCCTTGGCGGCGATGATGTGCATCAGGGGCCCGCCCTGCATGCCCGGAAATATCTGGCGGTCAATTTCCTGCGCAAACCTTTTCTGACAGAGAATTATGCCGCTGCGCGGGCCGCGGAGCGTCTTGTGCGTGGTGGAGGTTACGAATTCGGCGTCCGGCACCGGGCTGGGATGAAGGCCCGCCGCGACCAGCCCGGCAATGTGCGCCATATCAACCATTAAATAGGCGGAAACACTGTCGGCGATTTCGCGGAATTTTTTAAAATCAAGGATGCGCGGATAGGCGCTCGCCCCGGCCACGATCAGTTTTGGCCGGTGTTGCCGGGCCAGTTCGGCGATTTCATCATAATCAAGCTGTTCCGTCCGGCGGTTGACGCCGTAATGCGCGACATTAAAAAGCCGTCCGGAGAGGTTGGTTTTCATGCCGTGGGTCAAGTGTCCGCCATGGGCGATGTCCATGGCCAGCACATGGTCGCCGGGATTGAGGACGGCAAAATAAACCGCCAGGTTGGCCGAACTGCCGCAATGCGGCTGGACGTTGGCGTGTTCCGCGCCAAAGAGCTGTTTGACGCGTTCAATGGCCAGTCGTTCGGCTTCATCCACAAACTGACAGCCGTCATACCAGCGTTTGCCGGGATAACCCTCGGCGTATTTGTTGGTCATCAGACAGCCGGTTGCCTCCCGGACAGCCTTGCTGGTGTAATTTTCCGAGGCGATCAATTCAAGGTTTTCGTTTTCGCGGACCGCCTCATTCTGGATGGCCTTGTAAATTTCCGGGTCGGTTTTGGCGACATTGGCTTCCGCGTTGGCGGTCCGGGCATAATCCTGGATTTTTTGCACGCGGCGGCAGTGGCGCTCGCCGGCGTCAAAGCCGGTGGCCAGCCAGGCGTCAACAATTTTTTTCGCGTCGTCTTCGCTGGTCAGGGCGCCGCCGAGGGCCAGGACGTTGGCGTTGTTATGGGCCCGGGACATTTTTGCCATGTGAGGAGTCAGGCAGAGCGCGGCGCGCACATCCGGAAATTTATTGGCGACAATGGAGGCCCCGATGCCGGTGGTGCAGATGACAATGCCGTAATCGGCCTGGCCCAGGGAAACTTTTTTTGCGGCGCCGGCGGCAAAATCGGGATAATCAACCGAATCGGTGTTGAAACATCCCAGGTCGTCAACCGCGGCCTTTTTTTCTGTGAGATAATTTTTAAGAGCTTCTTTTAAGCGGAAGCCCCCGTGATCGGAGCTTATGACGATGTGCATGTTGTTGCCTTTTGTTATGGGTGTTTATTTTTCTTGAAAGGATTTCAAATACTCAATCAAACCGCCAATGCTTTTGTCAATATTGTTCCGCGTCCGGCGGTAGACCTCAAGGCCGGCGCCGATCGGGTCGGATATCTCTTTTTCCCCCGCGGCGGTGCCGCGCGCGGCGGGGTTGAATGACCCCAGCAAATGCACCCGGTCGCGCGCTCTCGGAAAACGCCTTTTTACCTCCATGGCCTGCGCATTGGTCATTACCAGAATAATCGTCGCCGCGTCAATGATTTCTTTGGTGAGCTCGCGGCTGCGGTGCGGTCTGAGGTCAAGGCCGGCCTCATCCATGACGGCGATGGCGGTCTGGCTGGCTGCCAGCCCATCCACGGCGGAGAGGCCGGCGGATTCCGCGGTCCAGGGCGAATTTTCGCCAACGCTTCTGCGGAAAAGATGTTCCGCCATCGGACTGCGGCAGAGATTGCCCGTGCAGACAAAAAGGACATTTTTGTTTTCAGTCATGTGTGGGCCCGTCACTCTAAAATAAGGTCTTATGAATTTCCTCGCGCGGAATTGCCCCCTCCCGCAAAACGACAACCTCTTCGTTTTCTATCTTGACCACCGTGCTCGGCGTGCGGCCGGGTGCCGGTCCCGCATCAATCGCCAGGCTCACTCCATTCCGCAGTTCCCGGACAGCATCCTTTGCCGTCAAGGCCGGCTCATGACCGCTCAGATTGGCGCTGGTTACCCGCAGGAGGCCGCCCGCCGCCTTGATAACCGCCAGGGCAACCGGATGGTCGGGGATGCGAAATCCTTCCCATTCGTTTTTACGCGGCAGGACGATCGTCAGAGGCCCGGGCCAGTAGCGTCCGGCCAGTTTTTTGGCGATCCGGCCGAAATGCGCGTGAAAGTTTTCAATTTGCCGGCAGTCAGCGGCCAGGATGGGGACCGGCTTTCCGGACGGCCGCCCTTTAATATGGTACAGCATCGCAACGGCTTCGGCATTATGCTGGTCGGCCGCCACTCCATACACCGTGTCGGTCGGGATAATCACCAGCTGTCCCTCCCGCAGAGCAACGGCGGCCTCGGCGATGATTTTCTGGTCAACAGGCGCTGAAGGCGGCACAGTCAATATGCGCATATAAGTCTCTTGTAAAACCGTTTTAGACCGTCTGCCGCGACAGACAACGTTTTGAAATCCCAGTTTCCAAGGCACCAAATTTCAAATAGTAATCAAATTCCAATTACCAAATAACCAAAATCACGTTCTTGTTTGTTTCGGTCATTTGGAAAAATTGATTATTGAAATTTATTTGTCATTTTGGGATTTGGGGCTTGGTGTTTTCCGCTCAGCGCCCCTTGATATTGAGCGCCTTAAGCCCCAGCAGGATGTCGGCGGCCCTTTGGAGGACAGCATCGCCCTTGGTGCGGCGAAGCAAGGCCCGGTTAAGCTTCTCCTGTTCGGATATTTTTGCAAAAGGACCGTTCTCCTCATCGGCGGTCTCTTCGGCTTTGGCCAGCACATTGGTCTGGGACACGGAGACCTGGGGATTCACGCCGCTTCCGTGGTAGGAGCCGCCATTTTTAATTTCTATCCGGCGGGTGGCGAGATAGATCATGCGTCCATCCGCAAGGGGCAGAAATTCACGGACAAAGTCGTCCCCGCGCGTCGGCGCGCCGACCAGCAGAACGCCTTGGCATGTGCCGAGCGCCGCCGCCAGCGCCTCGGCCGCGCCGCAGGTGCCCTGATTGACCAGGACCATGACCGGCGTATGGATTGCTTTATCGGCTTTGCCCTGGTAAGTTTCCAGGACAGACCCAGCCCCGTCGCGGAGATTGAGAATCGCGGCGCCGGAGGAGTGTAAAAGGCCGGCCACGTCGGCCGCGGATTGCAAATCGCCGCCGTCCGCATCGCGCAGGTCAAGAATGATTCCCGCGTCTTTTGTTTCCGCCCAGGCGACCAGCTGGGTGACAATCTGCACCCCGGAATTTTCGTAAAGACCATTGATCTTGAGGTAGTAAATCTGGTGCGGCCATTCTTCGGTTAACCCGGTAACCGGCATCTGGATCAGGGTCCGTTTCAGTTTGCATTCTTTCGTTTCCTGTTTTTTTTCGCCGGCGCGGATTGTGATTTGGATGGTTTCATCCTTGGCGCCCCGCAGTTTTGACACAACTTCTGCCAGGGCCATGCCTTCGGTCTTCTGATCGCCGATTTTTTCAATAATATCCCCGGCTTTCAATCCTTCCGCCTCCGCCGCCCCGCCTTTCATCACTTCCATGACTACCGGCAATTTATCCTTGATGGTGAGTTTGAGTCCGGCGCCATAAAAAATTCCCCGCAGTTCCTCGCCGCGGCGTTCCGCCTGCTCTTTGGTCAGGACCTCGCCGTAGGGGTCAATGGCTTTTATGATCGCCGCGGTGATGTTGGTGCTTATGGCCTCCGGCTCAAAAATGGCGTGTTTTTTTTGCAGGATGTCGCCCAGCTCGGTCGCGTCGCGCATGATGCCGGAGACGACCTGCGACTGTTCCGTGGCGGCGAACAGATGAAGGGCGGCTCCCCCCATAAAGACCGTCAGTAATCCGAGCGATATGGCAGCTGTTTTATTCATTGTTTTTTCTCCGGCGAAGATTGAATTTTCCGATCGGCTTTCATTACCTTGTTCAATAGATTGCGTTTGTGTCCGTGTAATTTGCGGGCCAGCGCCTTGTTTTGCAGGGCCAGAATCTGGATGGCCAGCAGGGCCGCGTTGACCGGGCCGGCGGAACCGACCGCAACCGTGGCCACCGGCACGCCGGAAGGCATTTGCACGGTTGCAAGGAGCGCATCCATTCCTTCCAAAGCGCCGCCCTTGACCGGAATGCCGATCACGGGCAGGATGGAATGCGCCGCCAGCAGTCCGGCCAGATGGGCCGCGCCGCCCGCGGCGGCGATCATGACTTTCAGGCCGCGCTCTGCCGCGGATTTTGCGTATTGCGCGGCTTTGGCCGGGGCGCGATGCGCGGAGAGAACGCGGGTCTCGCACGGCACGTCAAACTCACGGAATGTTTTAATGGCCGGTTCCAGGAGGGGCAGGTCCGAATCACTGCCCATGACAATGGCGACAACAGATTGTATTTTGCTTTTTTTTTGCATGATGTTTCTTTGCGAACTCTCTTTACGGGTGCAAAAATAGTATGCGAAGTTTTCGTTGTCAATGAGAATTATTCCGCGGATTACAAACGGGAGCGGTGATGGGATAGGAATTGAGTGTTTCCTTTTTTTCATTTTCGCCCCGTAACAAAGCGTGGGGTAAACTCCAGTTGGAATTCGTCTATGTGTCATTCCCTCGAAAGAGGGAATCCAGTCCGGTATCCAGTTTTGAATTTTCTGGATTCCCGATTCCGCCCGTGGCGGATCGGGAATGACAAAACAGAGGGAATTGTCGCTTGCAACAATGTCCCGCCGACAGTGTGCATCTTTGAGTTAATCATTGCCGGCAGTGTTCAGCCGTTATGATGTGTTGAACCTCTATTTTTCCCGCGATCACTTTCAGGAATGGTTTGCCTTTTTTCACGCCCACCGTGCCGTATCCGCCGGCCGTGCAAAGAAACGCCCGGAAGTCTCCCCGGATGGCCGGATTTAAATATAATGTCTTCTCAACCGCATCATACCGTGCGCCGCTGAAAGCCTGGAGCAGGCTGTAGGAGGACATGGCCCGCGCATACCAATGGCCGCATTCGTATTCGTTGAACGGATTGCGCTTTTTTCCGTCATAACGCTGGCGCACGGCCCGGATGATATCCAATCCCCTTTGAACGCGGCCGAACATGATCAGGTGCGCGGCGACCTGATATTCAATTCCGGTCCAGACCTCTGTGCTGAAATAGAAAGGCAGTGAAAATTCATCTCTTTTTTTAGGCCACGAACAGAGTAAAAGTCCGGCCTCGTCGCCCAGGGCATAGCCCGGCCGACATGGATTGGCATGATCAACAAGCGTGGCGCGGAAGTTGTGGCGAAAGACGGCGTCCAGGTGAGCGGCCGCTTTCTGTTCATCCAATACCGGCGCCAAGCCGCAGACCCTTGCCAGCCAGTCGCCCAGCACACCGTCCGAGAGACAACCGTTGCCGTATTGATACTTTGGACCTTCCTTGGCCAGGAGCGCCATGGCTTCCGGTGAGGAGTAGTCCGCGTGGGAAAATGGCTCTTTATCAGGGGAGGGAGCGTGTAAATTCCGCCATTGAATTCTCTGGATAAAATAATTCCCGTTCCAGAGCCGCGATTCCATGACTTTTCGTCCCTTGGCAAGCAGGGCTTCGTATAGGCCGACATCGGCGCCGCAGGTTTTTCCCATTGACACGGCGGCTTGCAGCGCGCCGAGATAAAAGCCGGTGCACATGGCGTCCGCGCCCCAAAACTCAATATCATAGGTGTTATGATGCGGCTCAATTAACGTGCCGGTATGGTCCGGATCCCAGGTTTTTATGCAATAATTCAGGCTGGCGCGAATGCGCGGCCAGAGGGATTTCATCCAGGCCGTGTCGCCGCTTATGCGCCATTCCCGATAAGTCTTGATAATTCCGCCAAGCTGGCCGTCAGCCGCGGCATGGCCGCCTTGGACAGCCGGACCAGTCGGCAGGGGCGAGCGAAAATTCTGATGTCCGTATTTATCTTGGCTGAACAAGTGCTCGGTTTCGCGCAGGCCGCGCTCAAGGGATGGAAACAGATGCGGAATCGCCTGCGCGTAATTCCAGACGTGGGTGCATGTGCCGGAACAAGATCCGGATTTATCATTGCATCCTTCCCAGCCCCAGAGGCGTCCGTCCGCCTGCCGCAGACAGGTGGGCGATTTAAGGATCGTAAGGTTGGCCGCCGCGGCTTCCACCGCCTCGGACGGCAGGGTGGTGTCATGGAAGCATTGACTGAAAGTTGCGGTTGCGTTTCGCAGGGAGACATATTGCTTGCGCCAATATTCACATGCTTCCGCGATTCCCTTGAATCGTTTTGCATACCACGGGATATAATAATTTTTCTGTTCGTATTTGCAATCGCCGGGCTTGTTCTCAGGTTGCCCAGCCGTAAGATCACTGCGCGGCACATGCCAGGCCATGAGCAGGGGAATCGTGATTTCAGCGCCCGGTTTCAATTTGAAAGGAACGGACAAACTGGCGCCACTGCTGGGTTCTCCGGCTGCATGCGGTTTTTTATCCAAAGCTAAGCCTGCGGAAATATTCCGCCAGACCATGGTAAACGGGTCACGATGTTTTTTTGTCCGGAACCAGGCGCAGTCAACTTTTGCTGTGTGGCCGTGGATAAAGGCTGCGAAATAACCCTCGTTAAAATCTTTAGCCGGCTGGGCAAGGATAAAGCCTGATTCCATCCGGCGGATGCATGCCCCGGCCTGCGTTTCCGCTTTCATAAAATTCGCGGCATGAAAGGAGAAAACCCCCTTGACTGTTTTAGAGCTGTTGTTATGCAAACCATATTCCACCGCGGCAACCGGCAGGCTGGAATCATCCGGATTGCCCGGAATGAACGGGCTCCATCCGGTCAGGCGGATTTCCAAGGGCGTTTTTTTATCTTTCAGAATCACTTTTCCGAAGGGGAAGCGGGCCAAAAAGGAACACTCTGAAAACCGCGGCAAACCATAACTTGACAGGCCGCGTCCTCTTCCTCCTCCGGGCACTCCAAAAATTTTACGCATGGGCACGGGCCCTTCCAGGACCCGCGCCGTTTTGGAGCCGGCAATATACAGCGCGGCGAACATCAATGGTTCGTTGAAGATGTCCGGCTTATGCCGGAGCGAAACATGGGAAAGGGCGCCGGTGCCTTCCAGACAAATCATGCCCGCGCCAAGCCCGCCCATGGGAAACGCCACGTGCGCCAGATGCTCTTTTGAAAAAATCCGGTCTTGATATTCTTTCTGCAATCTTTTTTGAATTTTCATTTTTCTCCTCTGAAACTTCCAACCCATACTGGAATGTTATTTATTTATGGTTAATGGTTTATATAGAAAATAACGATTTTGACTATTTTCAGGTCTGTCATTCCCGCCCGCCTGCTATGCGTAGCATTGCGGGCAGGCGCAGGCGGGAATCCAAAGCCTTTTCCTTAAATCCTGGATTCCCTCTTTCGAGGGAATGACAAACAACAAAAGTTTCTCTTATTCACTCTGACGCTTCGGAACGAGTAACGAAGCTTGGCATCGCCGAGTGGATTGCTCCTATTGAAATTTAGACCCACCACATAATTCCAAAACACTCACACCCAATCTCTTCCTGTCATTCCCGCGAATGCGGGAATCCAGTTTTTAATTTTCCTGGATTCCCGATTCCGCCCGTGGCGGATCGGGAATGACAACAACGCTAATTCTTTCTTTCGCGATTGCTTCATATTGCCCGGATTGTCTTCCTTTCAATTAATTTGAACTTCGGAGGCGTTACGCTTTGTCTTTTACCGCAAATCACGCGGCAAACTTGTTCCCGAACCCAGCCGACGGGATATTCCAGCGTGGTGATATCGGGGAACAGGGCCGTAAAGGAAGGACTGTTGTCAACGCCCAGCACCGAGATATTTTCCGGTGTTTTCAATCCGTGGCGCGCCAGAACCCGCATGGCGGACAAGGCCAGCCAGTCATTATGACAGAATAAGGCCGTGATATTTTCCCGGCGGATCAATTCAATCAAATCGTCTTCAGCCGGCTGGCGGAGCACGCGCGGCTTCAAACCTCGCCCCATCATAGCCTTTTCATAACCCCTCTGCCGGGCCGAAATGGCGTAGGCTTCTCGCTGGAAAGTCAGATGCAGGATATGCCGATGTCCCTTGGAGGTCAAAAATTTGACCGCGTCCCGGCCGGTCTGTTCCTCGTCCGGAGTGATAAAAAAAGTTCCCTTTCCCTGGCAGGGGCTTAACAGGGAAATAATTTTTATGGCGCCGGCCAAGGGGGCCGGAATTTTCAGATTGTCAACCGGCGGAATGATGATGGCCGCCGGGAACCGCCGGGCGGCAAATTCACCTAGCGTCTCCAAGGTGCCGGCTTCGTCGGAAACAGCGCTAATCAGCAGGCGGTAGCCGAGGCGGCAAACACCTTCCTGAATGGCGGTTACCAAATCCATGAAAAAGTGACCGTTAAACTTCGGCACCAGCGCGATCAGATTGCGGCAGGTGCCGCGCAGCAATTCCCCGACCGCCGGATGGGGAACGTATCCATGGTAACGGGCGGCGGCCAGAATGCGTTGGCGCGTTTCCGGGTTGATGCCGGCGCGGTTGTGCAGGGCGCGGTCAACCGTGCCCTGGGTCACGCCGCATATTTCCGCCAGGCGCAGGGAGGAAATCATTTTATTTTCTGTTTTTTTCATCCGGCCGGCCTCGCATGAAAAAATCCTTTATCGTGTAACTAAACGGAACATTACCAGGCTGGATGAATTTGTCAAGGGGAGAATGTGATTTTTAAGAAATGGGGGCCGACGCCGGGGTTTATCCCTGGCCGGACGCGATATCGCGCCGGTAATGGGCGTTGCTGAATTTGATGATGGCTGAGGCTTGATAAGCCTTCTTTACGGCAGAAGACAAATTTTTCCCGAGCGCCGTGACGCCGAGCACTCGTCCGCCGGAGGTAACCACCTTGTCCTTTTCCAGCTTTGTGCCGGCGTGGAAAATCATAACGTCCTCAAGTTTTGCGGCTTCGTCCAGTCCGGAAATGACATCGCCCTTCTGATAATTTCCGGGATAACCGCCGGCCGCCATGACCACGCAGGCGCAGCTTTCCGGACAACAGGCGGCGTGTTCCGGCCGCAGTCGGCCTTCAATGCAGGCGGCAAAAGCGTCAATCAAAGAGCCTTTCATCCGCGGCAGAATTGCCTGTGTTTCCGGATCGCCGAAACGGCAGTTGAATTCCAGCACTTTCGGTCCTTCTTGGGTGAGCATCAAGCCGGCATAAAGCACGCCGTGATATGATATGCCGCGTTGATTTAATTCCCTGATGGTCGGCTCAAAAATCATTTTGAGCGCTTGGTCTGAAAACGTCTTGCTCTCAATCGGGGCCGGCGAATAGGCGCCCATGCCTCCGGTATTCGGCCCCTGGTCATTGTCAAAAACGCGTTTGTGATCGCGGGCCGTGGGCAGGAGGACCGCTTTACTGCCGTCAACAAACGCGAGCGCCGAAACTTCTTCGCCAATCAAACATTCCTCAATCAGGATTTCCTGGCCGGCTTTCCCGAATATTTTTGCCGTCAGGGTCTGGTGCACAGCCTGTTCCGCCTCCTGAAGCGTTTTGCAGATCAGCACGCCCTTGCCGGCGGCGAGTCCGTCGGCTTTGACCACCAGGGGCAGCGGGTGTGATTTAATGTAAGCTAAGGCCTTCGCTTCTTCGGTGAAAGAGGCGGCTTGCGCGGTCGGCACATGGGCGGCCTGGAGAATTTCCTTGGCAAAGATTTTGCTTCCCTCAAGCCTGGCGCCGTCTTTTGCCGGCCCAAAAACGCGCAATCCTTGCGCCTGCATCAAATCCGCCAGACCGGAACAGAGCGGCGCTTCAGGGCCGACGATCGTCAAATCCGGTTTTTCTTTCCCGGCCCAGTCAATAATGCCGGCGATATCTTCGGCCGGGATGGGCAGGTTGGTGCCGAGCCCGGCTGTGCCGGCATTGCCGGGGGCGATGAAAATGCCGGCGCGGGGATTGTCCTTGGCGATTTTCCAGGCGAGGGCATGTTCCCTCCCGCCGCCGCCGATGATGAGTATTTTCATTATGGAAAAAATATTAAAGCTCTGACGTTCCTCTGGCAGAATGCCAGATTCTGGCAATCTCAATGATTTGTTCGTTTTGTTTAAGTCGATAAACAATGCGGCAGGGTTTGCGCATTACTTCCCGGATGGTCGGATCGTTGAATTCCGGAACCATTCGTCCTGATGCTGAAAATATGGTAAGGTGCTCTACAGCGGCGAACACGCCGCGTCCGAAGTCTCCGGCGGCCTGAGGATTGGATTCGTTGATGTAGGACAAGATATCCCAAAGATCAAGCCGGGCAGCGGGAGACCAAATCAGCGTGAAAGCCATTCGGCAAATTCCTCCTTAATGCGCTGATGAGGAATGCCTTTTCCTTCATCCAGTTCCCGCAATCCTTTGTGGACACCGACGATGAAATCAATTCTTTCCTGAATCTCATCCCAGGTTGTATCGTCGGGTAATTTTTCTATTGTCTGAATAGCTGCCTCTTTGGTTGTCATATTTGTATAACTTACCACATGGAGATATTATTTCAAGCGATTTTTCGTCCAAAAATCGTAACTATTCAGACGATAAAAAAGCAGGGATAAGGCGCAATAATTTTACGGCCATTTTTTAAGACGAGCACAATATCCTCAATTCTGACCGCGCCGCGGTCGTGGTAATAAAGCCCCGGCTCAACGGTGATCACGTTGCCTTCCTTGAGTTTTGTTTCAACCGGTCCCACGCGCGGGGTTTCATGGATTTCAAGCCCGATGCCGTGGCCGATGCTGTGAATAAACCCGGCCGGTTTGCCGTTTCTTGCTCCGGTAAAAAATCCGCGCGCGTTGAACAATTCAACGGCGGCATTATGGATTTTTACGGCGGGAACACCGGCCTTTACCTTTGAAATGGCAAGGCGCTGGGCGTCGCCGACGGCCGCATACATTTTTTTTGCTTCATCCGACGGCGTTCCGCGGACGACGGTTCTGCTCAGGTCCCCCCAATAACCGCTGGCAACATGCTGGGGAAAGATGTCAATCACGATCGGCTCATCCGCCTTGAGCGTTCCCCAGCCGGTTTCATGGGGGTTGACCGCCTGGCGGCCGCCGGCCACAATGGTCCCGCAACACACGCAGTCAAAATCGCGCGCCGTCCGGTCTATCCGTCCGCGGACCGCCTCGGAGGTCAACGGCTTGCTTCCGATTTTAAGCGATCGGTCGCGCGCAATTCTTGCGCCGGCAATCATGGCAAGAGCCGCGTCCATTGCTTTTAGGGCCGCCTGCTGGGCATGGGTGATGTGTTTGATTTCCCTTGCGGTTTTAATCTCTCTTTCCGGGAAAACATTCCCTTCCGCCACGGACACCGTAACGCCATTGGCGGTCAGTTGTCCGGCCAGGCCGACCGGGAAATAAGACGGCACGGCAACGGCGCGGATGTTTTTTTTGCTTAATAAACCGATAATCCGGTCGCAAAAGGGGGTTTTGGAATTTTTCGCCGCAGGGAAATCCGAAAAGGATAAAACTACCGTGTTTTTTACTGTGCGTCGGACGTGGCCGAAATCAAGCGGCGAGACGATTAAATATTGTTTTTGGCGGGTTCTTAGAAAAACCAGAGGATCAAAAGAAAACAAGCCGGTCGCGTAACGCAGGTCCGGGTATTTCGCGGGCGAGCCGGCGATTAAAACGGCGTCAAACTTTTTCATAATTCAAAAAATAATAAGCCGTTGCCGCGCAAGCCTCAAGCGAAAAATAAGATTTAAAAGATAAAATTTGAAACTTGACTTAATGATTATATTTGCTATCTTTACTTTGTAAGAATGATATCCGTGGCTTTTTTGTCCCTAAACATCGGAGAAAAACAGATGAAAAGAATATTAGCATTGATGACAGGCTTGTTCGTTTTTGCCGCAATGAATGTTTGGGCGCTGTCAGTGGACAGCCTTACCGCCACCGGCGCTGACAGCGCTTCCGGTCCGGTTACGGTCAGCGCCACGATCAGCGGGGCAAGCTCGCAGGGGGCCATGGCAACCTTTCAGGTTACTTCATCAGACGGCCTTACCCGGCGTTATTTCTATCCAACCCAGGCAAGCGGAACTTCATGGAGCAGCAGTGAATGGACGCCATATTTTACCGGCACTTTTATTATTGAGCTTACCGCTTTTGACAATAATCATCAGTCTGCCCCGGTTACGGCTACAACCACGGTAACCGTCACGCGCGCCGTTTCCGGCACGGTCAACGGCATAAAATTCGGCTCCTTGCCCTATAATGCCACCGGCGTTTGGAACAATGTGGACACTTCCATCGTTAAACTGCACGATATCGGCTTGAATCAGGATGCGGTCGGCGTGGGGAGCATCGGATGCAATCTGCTCAATGCCAATCCCGGGGACACTTCGCAAATGACCGAGGAAGAGCGGGATGTTGCCTATACTGATACGGTCGGATACAAGCCCGCCGGCACGCCTTACCGTTTTGATGTGTCGCTTCACGCCCGGCCGCGCGGGTTCATGGGCATGGGCGAAATCAAGCGCTGGATTTGGACGCCGTATGACACCAATAGTCCGGATGGCCCCGGAGTGCTGGTGGTTGATATTGCCAGTTGCAGTCCTTGGCGCAGTTCCTATTCAAACGCGCTCCAATCCCATGTCGGTTTCGCGCCCTTGTTTGCTCCCTCCGGTTTCGCGCAAATGCCCACGGGTATGATTCAGTGCACCAGCGCCCACTACATGGACGTCGGACCGACTAATACCGGCTCGGATCTTGAGGTCCGCTGTGGTTTGCACGTGAACGGTCATACCGGCACCAATAGTTACGTGAAAACGTTTTTTTCCGATACTTTCCTGCAGCAGCAGTTTGGCTTGACCAATGCGCTTGACGCCACAAATATATTGGCTGGCTTCGTCCAGCATTTTACTACCAACGGGGTGCCGATGGACAATGTCACCCAGGTTTCCGCCACCTTCACACGGATTGAAGGCGGGACGAACAACATTGTTTATGACTATAACTTTGACGGCATCGGCGATTCGGGCTACGAATTGCGTTTAAACTTTGAATTCCACAGCGCGGTAGCCGCCCAATTCGGAGTGGCTTCTCCCGACGTGGAAGGCGATTTTGACGCGGATGGCAAGGCTGATCCATACATGACAATCGGCAGCTTGTGGTATATCTGGTTCTCCGGCACGGGCTACCAGTTGAGCGGCGGGCCGTGGAATTTCGGCGTGGACGGCTTTCCGGCTCCGGCTGATTTTGATGCGGACGGCAAGGCCGACCCATGCATGGTGGTGGATACCCTGTGGTATATCTGGTTTTCCGGCACGGGTTATCAGTTGAGCGGCGGGCCGTGGAATTTCGGCGTGGATGGTTTCCCGGTTGCGGCTGATTTTGACGCTGACGGCAAGGCGGATCCCTGCATTGTGGCGGGCAGCCTGTGGTACATCTGGTTTTCCGGCACGGGCTACCAGCTGAGCGGCGGGCCGTGGAATTTCGGCGTGGCCGGTTACCCTGTTGCGGGTGACTTTGACGCTGACGGCAAGGCGGATCCCTGCATTGTGGCGGACAGCCTGTGGTACATCTGGTTTTCCGGCGCGGGTTACCAGTTGAGCGGCGGGCCGTGGAATTTTGGCGTGGCCGGTTTGCCGGTTGTGGGTGATTTTGATGGCGACCTCAAGGCTGATCCGGCCATGATGGTTGGTTACAACTGGACGATCTGGATGTCATCGCTGGGATATGCTCCGCAGGGGCCGTTCCCTTTTATTCCGTAATTTCATTCCTTTGCCCCATGGAAGCCCCGATGTGCCAAGCGCGTCAGGGCTTCGGCAAGTTTGAACCAGGCGGTTATTTGCCGGGAGGAAGAGAGTTTCAGTCTGCAAAAAAAACATAGGAGGAGGAGCCGTCCACTCGGCGATGCCAAGCTTCGTTACTCGTTCCGAAGCGTCAGAGTGAATAAGAGAAACTTTTGTTGTTTGTCATTCCCTCGAAAGAGGGAATCCAGGATTTAAGGAAAAGGCTTTGGATTCCCGCCTGCGCCTGCCCGCAATGCTACGCATAGCGTTGCAGGCGGGCGGGAATGACAGACCTGAAAATAGTCAAAATCGTTATTTTATATATAAACCATTAACCATAAACAAATAACATTCCAGCATAGGTTGGAAGTTTCAGAGGAGCAAGCATGAAAAGAAAAAGGGGTAAATCGTTTCTTTGTTCGGCGTTTGGTTTTGTTCTGACGGCTTGTTTTGCGGTTACAGCGCTGGCTCAGGCGTCCGGAGATCAGCCGCAGAATTGCGGAACAAATTTTGACATCAAGCCGCCGCCTTCGGGCAGCATGGTGCAGGTCTCCAACCAGGGCACGGAAAACGGCGATGACAACCTGGTCTGGTCGCATAGCGGCAATTATCTGGCCGTGGATCGTTCCGATCCAACTGTCCCCGCCCCCAATAAATATATCTTTATTATTGATCTCACCTCGCTCAATAACATTCAGCAGCTGGGCGCGCGCTCCTCGGCCGCGGCGAACCCGGTTCTCGCCAACATTACCGATTGGACCTGCAACGATGACCGGGTCTTGTTCGGTTGGCAGCCGCAAACGCAGGGTGCCAAAACCATTGTTTCCGCCAGAACGAAGCTGATGAGCTGTGCCGCCTTTGGCGATACCAATGTGGCGGAGTTTTTAAAAGATCCTGCCGGCTCGCTCCATGTGTTTTCTCCCAGCGTGGTCTATGATCCCTTGATTCAAAAAGAACGCCTGTTATTCCTCACTTCCACCGCCACGGGAGACCCCACCATGGACAGTAATCCTTCCACGCGTGTCAATGTCTGGACCGTGCCCTTTAATTCCGGCGGTGTTCCCAACTGGGCCGAGAAAACCAGGTTGACGGCGTTTGACACAACGAATATTCAGGTTCAAGCCGTAAGATGGTGCCCGGAATTCGGCACCAACTATCAGCCGCTGGTCAATCGTTATGCCCTGGTGGTTGCGGTTCAGAGCACTCCGACTGTAAATCCTTTTTCCTCTGTCCTGGTTCAGACCAATCCTCCTTCTCAGAGTTATAAAATGATTGTCGCTTTTTCAGGCGCGCGCGATGTCATGAACAGCACCACCAATCCGCCGGTTAATCTCGCGGATCCCCGTTTCAGTCTCCGGGATCCCCAAGCCTCGTCCGGCTCCCAGGTGAGCTGGACCCAGAACGGCGTGTATCTGATGTATTGCAAAAACGCCGTTCGGACCAACCCGGCGCCGGTGAATGCAAAACCCCAGCCCCAGCCTCAGGCTGCCGACGAATTGTATTCAGTCCGGTCCATGGGCAATCCGCCGAATCCGACCATATTTGAAACGCCGGATGAATTCATCGGTTCCAACAAGCAATGGCTGTGCATTTCGCCGGACGGCATGCGCGCGGCCTTCACGGTCAACAAGAAAGTGTATGTCATGCCCATGCAGTTTGACAACATGGCCATCGCCGGTTCCAGCAATCTGCTGTCCGACGGCGGCTACACCCGCCTGATGATTCCCGGCGGCGCGCTCAATTCCAACTGCACGGTCAATATTCTCAGTCCGAACGCGGTGGACACCAACGACTCTTATGTCACGCTGATCAACGAGAGCGCCCGGGAATTTTCAGTGAACGGGCAGACGAATCAGCAGTTCAATTTCAACACCAATGTTGAATTGTCGCTCCATTTTTCAACAAATAACTTTCCGACCAATATCACCGAGACCAACCTTTCTGTTTTGGTTTATAATCCGACCAATGTCCAAGACGGACATACCGGAACATGGACGGAAGTTGACAGCTCCACGCTGGATCCAACCAATAAATACGTGACGGCGCAGGTTTCGCATTTTTCGCTCTATGCCATCGGCCGCGTATTGTCCCGGCCGGTTACAATACCGCGCGCTGATCCGGGCATGGTGATCTTAAGCAACTGGTATCTCTGGCTATCCGCCATGGGTTATCAGATGAGCGGTCCGTTCAATTTTGGGGTTTCCGCGGTGCCGGTGGCAGCCGATTTTGACGCGGACGGCAAGGCGGATCCGACCATGGTGGCCGATGCCCTTTGGTATATCTGGTTCACGGGCGCCGGTTATCAGCTCTGTGGCGGTCCCTGGAACTTTGGGGTGGCTGGCAACCCGGTTGCGGCGGATTTTGACGCGGATGGCAAGGCCGATCCGGCCATGGTGGTAAATACCCTGTGGTATATCTGGTTCTCCGGCGCAGGTTATCAGCTCTGTGGCGGGCCGTGGAATTTCGGCGTGGCGGGATACCCGGTTGCGGCGGACTTTGACGCGGATGGCAAGGCTGATCCGTGCATCGTCGTCGGCCCGTGGTGGTATATCTGGTTCACGGGCGCTGGCTACCAGCTTTGCGGCGGACCGTGGAACTTTGGAGTGGAGGGCATACCGGTGGCTGGAGATTTTGACGCGGATGGCAAGGCCGATCCGGCCATGGTGGTAAATACCCTGTGGTATATCTGGTTTTCGGGCGCGGGCTATCAGCTTTGCGGCGGCCCATGGAATTTCGGTGTGGCCGGCTTCCCGGTTGCGGCTGACTTTGACGGCCGGTAAAAAATTGTTTTGTTTTACGCCGCCTGCCATGCCGGAAAATAATTCCCCGGCAGATGCATAGGGGATGATGTTGTTGAATAAAAATCACAGGAGGACTCTGCTCATGTCAAAGATAACCGATAAAATGATGCTTGGATTATGTCTGTTTTCTTTTGCTCTGTTTGCTCAGGCCGATTCGGCTGTTACCAATCTTCCCCAGATTCAGGCGGTGTATGGCGGATCAATCAAGGCGGTTGATATCATTGAGCCGGTCGCAACGACCAATATCGCGCGTATATTTGTCAGCACGGAATCCAGCGCCAATTCAATCTTTTACGCTGATGTGGACCATGCGCTGGATCCGGCCGTCAAATATGCCACCAATAATTTCAGATTTCGCGTAGTCCCGGATTTCAACGCCCAGGCCAATTTTGGATCGGTGAGCGGAATTGCGGGGCATGAAGATTCGGGGCGTCTTTTTGTGGCCAATAGCCGTGGTTTGTTTAGCTGTGCAACCAATGCGGGCACTCTGGTGACCAATATCGTGTCTTCGGGCAGTCCGGGCGCCAATTTTCTCGCGGTGAATATTCACGGAGCCACCCTGCTCGCGCTGGCTAATTTGAACAATGCCATCGTGCTTTATTTCGGCACACTGGATGCCAGCGGCAATTTTAGTCAAGGCGCCGGCTCGCCGGTCAATGTGGGCTTGAACGGCATTAACAACAGTTCGGATGCCGGCTTGGCGGTCAATCCATCCAATGCTTGTGTGTATGTGATTGACAGCGCTGGTTCGCACGGCATTCTGAAATCATCCGTGCCCTGCACGGCTCTTTCCGCTTCCACAACCTTTTCAACGATTGCCCTGCCGGCGGAAACATCCTCGTGGCAGGGAAACAAGCGTCTGGGCTTCGGCCCGGAAGGCAGGATGTTCATCGGCGGAGCATCCGGCAGTAACAAGGCTATAGCTTATTCCGACAATGACGGTTCGTCCTGGACCGTTGTCAACACCGGGGTGGGCGGCACCACAGGAAACAATATCCAGACATCCTATCAGACTAATTTATACGGCGTGGTCTTTGGCGGGGCCATAAGCACCAATAAGGGTGAGGCAGGGTCCTGGAAGAACATCGGCTATAACGCCAGTGCGTTTTCAACACACGCCAATGATTCGGCAGCGTTTTATGATCCCATTCTTGACCGGCGCGCTTTTTACTGTTCCAGCGATCAGGGCATTGCTTGTTCCACGAACGGCGGTGCCAACATATTTGAGATTGACTTTGGGCTGGAGGCGGTCGCCATCCAGGATTTTGACATGAACGCCGCCAAAACGCTGGCATGGACTGCTTCCAAGTCAGGTTTGCGGCACGGCGCGGGCGAGCCCATGGCGCTGACATGGACGCCGGACGGCACTTTCCCTACTGGCGATGGTTCGCCATATTATTCCATCGCCATTGACAAGGGTGACGCCAGCGGCAGCACCGTCTATGCGGGTAACGGCAATATTTATAAAACAACCGATGGCGGCACCAACTGGACAAGAATTTGGGCGCTGGAAAGCAATACGAACGGCTTTCCAAACACAGGGCACTTTGCGGCGCTGGCCGCCAATGGCCAGAATGTGGTGGCCGGTTTCTATAGCGGTTCCGGAGGCACCACTTATGGCACGGGTGGTCTGTTGATCAGCCAGAATGGCGGGACCAATTGGGCCCAGGTTCTTTCCAGCCTGGATGTGAATGATGTGCTCATTAATAGCGGCACTATTTTGGCCGCCGTGGCTTACAATGCCACTTCCGGCCTGGGCGGAATTTATAGCATCTCCGCCTCGGGCGGGCTGGTGCACGATTTGACCGAAAGTGTCAGTATTCGTTCATTGGCCGTTGATTCCTCCGGCGGAATTTACGCCTGCGGCCAGTCCGCTGATCTTGCTCTGAAAATTTATCATAAATCAGCGTCAGGCTCTTCCTGGACCACGGTTGCCACGAACGGCCTTCCGGCGCAAGCGCAATTGATAACGAGCGGTCTGGCCATGACGATCGGTCGCGACAGTTCCAGCAATGATCTGCCGATCATCATCGTGGGCAACAGCTTGTATTATTTGGCTTCTGGGTCAACCACCTGGCAGACTTCTGCCAGCCTCACTTATCCTGAAGGTTCTGTGATCAATGTGATCTATTGGGATGACCTAATGGTGGGAACCACAGAAGGCGTCTATAGCCAGAATTTGGGAATACAGCCCGTCACAAACCTGCGCGGTGATCCGGGCATGGTGGTCCTTGGCAACTGGTATCTCTGGCTATCCGCCATGGGCTATCAGATGAGCGGTCCGTTCAATTTCGGCGTTTCCGCCATACCGGTTGCGGCTGACTTTGACGCGGATGGCAAAGCCGATCCGGCTATGGTGTCCGATGCCCTGTGGTATATCTGGTTCACGGGCACGGGTTATCAGTTGAGCGGCGGTCCATGGAACTTTGGCGTGGCCGGTTATCCGGTGGCGGCTGATTTTGACGGGGACCGGAAAGCGGATCCGGCCATGGTGGTCAATACCTTGTGGTATATTTGGTTTTCCGGCACCGGTTATCAGTTGAGCGGAGGCCCATGGAACTTTGGTGTGGCGGGATACCCGGTTGCAGCGGACTTTGACGCGGACGGCAAGGGGGATCCATGCATGGTCGTCGGCCCTTTGTGGTATATCTGGTTCTCCAGAACAGGGTATCAATTGAGCGGTGGCCCTTGGAATTTCGGGGTGGAGGGGATTCCGGTTGCGGCTGACTTTGATGCTGACGGCAAGGCGGACCCTGCCATGGTTGTTGACACGCTATGGTATATCTGGTTCTCCGGCACGGGTTATCAACTGAGCGGCGGTCCTTGGAACTTTGGTGTGGCGGGTTTCCCGGTGGCGGCCGATTTTGACGGCCGGTGAGATTGATCCGCTGTCAACAAATAATAGTCAGAGGAGGATATGAAAAATATTAAGGCGGGCTCTTTGTGTCTTTATTTTGCGTGTCTCTTTCTATTGGGATCTTTTCCCAACGGCTTCGCGGTAACAAACAGCCTGCCCCAACTGCAGGCGCTTTACGGCGGGCAGATCAGCGGGCTAAACATCATCGCGCCCTCAGATACCACCAATCAGGTCAGGATATTTTTAAAAACTGATTTCAGCGCCAATTCTATTTTCTATGCCGACATAAATTATTCGCTGGCCGATCCCTTCAGCACCAATAATTATTCCTGGCGCGTGGTTCCTGATTTCAACGCGCAGGCCGGTTTCGGGACCGTAAGCGAGATTGCTGCTCATCAGGCCTCCGGCCGGTTGTTTGTGGCCAATGATGACGGCTTGCTCAGTTGCACGACTGTGGCCGGAAGTCTGGCGACCAATATTTCTTCCTCGGGTGGCTCAACATTTCTTACGGTCTGCATCCAGGATTCAGTCCTGCTGTCCATCGCCTCCCGGCACGGATCGGATGTTTTGTGTTTTGGAAATCTGGATTCCTCCGGCAATTTCACCCAAGACTCCGGTTCGCCGATTAACATCGGCCTGAGCGCCTTTTCAAGCACCGCCATTCAATTGGCGGTGAACCCGGTCAACCATCACGTCTATATCATTGATTCGTACGGCACAAACGGGATTCTGAAATCCTCCGCCGCCTATGACGCCCTTTCGGCCACCACCACTTTTTCCCGCATTGATATCTCGTCCGTAATTACTAATTGGGTTATGGGCCGGCGCATTGGATTCGGGCCGGATGGCCGCATGTTCATCGGCGCGAAGGTTAGTTCCAGTTCCATAAACACGATTGCCTATTCCGACAACGACGGTACGAACTGGACGACCGTGAGCACCGGTGTTATCGGCAAGGGCGAAAATTTTGATACGACCGGTTCAGCCTCTCAGTATAATGTTGTTTTCGGCCGGGCCGTCAGCACAAACAAGGGCGCGGCTGGTTCTTGGTTTACGCTGGGCGTCAATGACCCTGCGGGCCAGATCAGGGCCAATGATTCATCCAGCAAATTTGACCCGCTCAATCCGCAGCTCATGTATTTTGCCAGCGATCAGGGGGTCGGCTGCACCACCAATGGCGGCCCAAATCTCAAGGAAATAGATTTTGGCTTGGAAGCAGTCGCGATCCAGGGCCTGGATATGAATGACGCCAAAACGCTGGGCTGGACCGCCTCCGCCTCCGGCCTGCGCCGCGGCGTTGGTTCCGCCGGCGCCGTGCAATGGGAATCAACCGGCATGTTCCCCATGGAGGACAGCGCTCCTTATTATTCGGTTGCCATTGACAAAACCGATTCTTCCGGAAACACCGTCTATGCCGGCAACGGCTACATCTATAAAACAACGGATGGCGGCACAAACTGGACAAGAGCTTATATGTCTTCCACCGATACATCATCTTATATGGCTTCCATAGCAGCCGCGGGCAACAATGTGTTCGCCGGCGCCTATGAGTGGACTTTTCCCTACGCCGGCGGACTGCTTTACAGCGCCGACGCTGGCGCAACCTGGGAGAACTTTGCGCTGGAAGGCACGAACGGCATCAACGTTAACAAAGTTCTGCTGACGGAAGAGAGCGGCATTCCGGTGGCTTATGTCGGCGCGGAATTCAACACGAACAGCAGTTTGGGCGGCCATATCTACCGCGTGACGCAGAGCGGCGCCAGCCACGTGCTGCTCGGCTCGGACAACATCAGCATCCGCGATCTGGCGAAGGATTCCGCGGGCGGCATCTATGCCTCCGGTTGGAACCAGATTTATCAGCCCATGGTGTTTTATAAATCGGCGTCTTCTTCAACCTGGACCATGTTGACGACCAACGGGCTGTCTAATATCAGTTTTTATTCCAGTAGCCGTGGTCCGGTCATTACGATTGGCCGCGATTCATCAAGCAACGATATGCCGGTTGTCGGCGCCGGCGTGGACCTTTATTATTTGACTTCCGGCGCGGCAACCTGGACTACGTCCACCAATCTCCATTATCCGCGAGGCACCAAGCTTAATGTTATTTATTGGGATGATTTGCTGGTCGGCACCACCATCGGCCTTTATGGTCAGGGACTCAATACCCAGGCACCCCGCGCTGATCCGGGCATGGTGATCTTAAGCAACTGGTATCTCTGGCTATCCGCCATGGGTTATCAGCTGAGCGGTCCGTTCAATTTCGGCGTTGCCGCCGTGCCGGTCGCAGCTGATTTTGACGCGGATGGCAAAGCCGATCCGACCATGGTGGACGGCGCTTTATGGTATATCTGGTTCACGGGCGCGGGCTATCAGTTGAGCGGCGGTCCATGGAACTTTGGCGTGGCCGGCGATCCGGTTGCAGCTGACTTTGACGGCGACCGGAAAGCGGATCCGGCCATGGTAGTCAATACCTTGTGGTATATCTGGTTTTCCGGCACCGGTTATCAACTGAGCGGGGGCCCATGGAACTTTGGCGTGGCAGGTTACCCGGTTGCAGCGGACTTTGACGCGGATGGCAAGGGGGATCCATGCATGGTCGTCGGCCCTTTGTGGTATATCTGGTTCTCCAGAACAGGGTATCAATTGAGCGGCGGCCCTTGGAATTTCGGCGTGGAAGGCATACCGGTGGCAGGCGACTTTGATGCTGATGGCAAGGCTGATCCTGCCATGGTAGTGGATACTCTGTGGTATATCTGGTTTTCCGGCACGGGCTATCAGTTGAGCGGCGGTCCTTGGAATTTTGGTGTGGACGGTTTCCCGGTGGCGGCCGATTTTGACGGCCGGTAAGTTCTAAGAGCTTATCCGTAAATTACTTTGACCATGGCATCGTGGATTTTGATGAATCCGCAAGGCGGATCCGCCTACGGCGGAAAAAAAGGTAGGGCGAGGCCTATGGTCGAGCCGTCTGATAAAGAGCGGCCTTGGCCGGCGCTCCCTGGCCAAGCTCGGGCTAGGCGGGCAGGCTCACCCACGCTAGGAGCGTGGCTTGCCCCGCGTTGCGCGGTTCGCCCCGCCAATGGAAGCGGATAGAGTTGCCCTAACGTTTCGTGCCGCAAGCAGATTCGCCTGCGGCGGAAAGTGTGGCGCATACTTCAGGGCCTATTTAAGGAGGAAAACAAAAATGAAACTACGAAGTATTGATAAAATAAGTATTATAATTCTAAACATAATCGCATTGCCTCTTTCAATCTGGGCCCAGGAAAGTGTCCTGCCGCAGCCGTTTGAAGTATATGGCGGCACCATTGGCACCATAGACGCCATCCAGGTCCCGGGCGAAACCAATAAGACCAGGGTCTTTGCCTCAACCGACAGCGCCAACTCGGTCTTTTATGCGGATGTGGATCATTCCAGCTCAACGCCGCTCGGCACAAATTTTGTGTTCGTGGTTGTTCCGGACCTGGATGCCAATGCCAATTTCGGCGCGCCGAACTGGATCGCAGCGCATCAGCAGTCGGGAAAAATATTTGTCGGCTGCAGCAGCGGCTTGTTAAGCTGCACCACCTCCGCCGGCACTCTTGTTACCAACATTCCTGCGGCGATATCATTTGTGTTGATTCAGGGATCAAACCTTTTTGCCGTGAATGATCCGACCGCGCCGGAAACACCGAAAACGTTGTATTATGGCACGCTTTCCTCAAGCGGCGGTTTGGCAATGGGTGCGCCGCTCGCCGCAAGCTTTACCGGCACTGTTTCGCTGGCGATCAGTCCGCTGAATAACAAGGTCTATGTTCTCTGCAATAACCAGACAAGCTTTGTTCTGTTGAAATCATCGGATGATTACAGCGCTTTCAGCTCGGCGACAACCTTTTCGGAAGTTCCGGTCGCCACGGTAACCGTTTCGCCGGTTGAACAGGCGGGCTTCGGGCCTGATGGAAGACTGTTCCTGGGCGGCGGCTCTTCCACGCTGAAGGCGGCGTATTCGGACGATGACGGTGCCACTTGGACTAATGTTGATACAGGAGGTCTCATCGCCGGCGGGGGCAGCGGGCTTAACATTGTCTGCAATGGCTCTGCAGGCGCTTATGAGGTTTATTACGGCACGGCCGTCAGCACCAATAAGGGGGCGAACGGCAGTTGGATAGGTTTGCCGCGCCCCGGCGGTTACCGGCCACCGTCAATGCATGTTAACGCCGGCTGCACCAGGATTGATCCCAATAATTCACAATTTGTTTATCTAACCACCGACAAGGGCATTGGCGGATCAACCAATGCCGGCACGGATGTCGTGGAGCTCAATAACGGTTTGCTGGCGTTCCAGATCAACGATATTGACGCCTTGTCCGACAAAAGCGTTGCCTGGATTGCCTCCAAAGCCGGCATCCGTATTGCGACCAGTTTCAGCGCCACCCCGGTCTGGACTGATGGCGATTTTCCGGACGCCATCGTTTATGCCTGCGCGATTGATTCGGATGACCCTTCCGGCATGACCGGTTACGCCGGAAGCTGCCGGCTTTATAAAACCACCACTGGCGGCGGAACAAACGAATCCGCCTGGGTCCAGGTCTTTAATTGGACAAATTACAGCCTGAGCGACGGCGAGATCAGATCAGTCAAGGCAAAAGGCGATTTTGCCGCTTTGGGGTACTACAGTTACGCCCAAAATAGTCCGAGCGGCGGCGTTTTTCTCAGTTCCAATGCCGGCACAAATTGGACTGCGGCGATCACCAATGTTAACGTCAATGATATGCTCATCAGGGATGAGGGCGGTGCGGGTGTCCTTTATGCTGCCATCTCAAAAAGCATTGCTGCTGACCGCGGCGGTATTTACCGTATTGAGTCTTCTTCGGTTTCCCTGGACCTGACCAATGACGTCAATATTCGCAAGATGGCGGAAGATTCTGTCGGCGGCATTTATGCCTCCGGGACTTTGCCGGAGACTTCAATGCCGGGACGGTATTGCGTGGTCGCTTATTATCGGGACACCAATGCCGTCTGGAGCATGCTGCCGACAAACGGCCTGCCGGGCGATTTCAACGATGGCGATATTCTCGGCCGCGGCCTTGGGCCGGTGATTACGGTCGGCCAGGACAGCGCCACCAATGATGTGCCTGTCGTGGCAGTCATGCGCACTATCTACTACCTGCCTTACGGCGGGACCAGTTGGGTAACGGTTACCAACTACCCGAACGGCACCCAGATAAAAACGCTTTTCTGGGATGAACTGATGGTGGGAACCACCATCGGCCTCTATGGCCAGGGTATCAATGCCCGGCCCGCAGTGTTCCGCGCTGATCCGGGCATGGTGATCTTAAGCAACTGGTATCTCTGGCTGGCGGCCATGGGCTATCAGATGAGCGGTCCGTTTAATTTCGGCGTTGCCGCCGTGCCGGTCGCGGCTGATTTTGACGCGGACGGCAAGGCTGATCCGACCATGGTAGACGGTGCTTTATGGTATATCTGGTTCACGGGCGCGGGCTATCAGTTGAGCGGCGGTCCATGGAACTTTGGCGTGGCCGGCGATCCGGTGGCAGCTGACTTTGACGGCGACCGGAAAGCCGATCCTGCCATGGTTGTAAATACCCTGTGGTATATCTGGTTTTCTGGCACCGGTTATCAACTGAGCGGGGGCCCATGGAACTTTGGCGTGGCGGGTTACCCGGTTGCGGCTGACTTTGACGCGGATGGGAAGGGGGATCCTTGCATTGTTGTCGGCCCATTGTGGTATATCTGGTTCTCCGGCACTGGGTATCAACTGAGCGGCGGCCCCTGGAACTTTGGCGTGGAAGGCGTACCGGTGGCTGGAGATTTTGACGCGGACGGCAAAGCGGATCCGGCCATGGTTATTGACACGCTATGGTATATCTGGTTCTCCGGCACTGGGTATCAACTGAGCGGCGGTCCCTGGAACTTTGGCGTGGCCGGTTATCCGGTCGCGGCTGATTTTGACGGCCGGTAAGATTGAGCCGGTGCAAGGGCATGGCCGGTATGTTATGATAAAAAATATCAAGAGCCCGGCATGGGTTGTCATAATTGGGCTTGCGGTATTTTCCGTTCAGGCCGCGAATGAATACCTGGATATCAAGGCAAATGGAATATCCGGCTCGGCAACAGTCCTTTCATCGTCAACTCTCTCGGTCACGATAGAAATCAATTCCGGGATATATACGGATTTGCCGGCGGACTGGTGGATTCTGGCCGAAACATCAGGCCAGTGGTATTATTATGATCTGAATGCGGGCTTCACGCCCGGTTTTGCCGTGTCCTACCAAGGCGGATTGCAGTCGCTTTCATCATATGAAGTGTTGCGGATAAGCGGCTTGCCTGCCGGAACTTACACGTTTTTCTTCGGCATTGATTTTGATGCCAACGGTCAGCTTGACATAAATGCCCTGGTCTACCAGTCAGTGATGGTCACGGTGACTGATACTGATTCAAGCGCGCTGATCCAGCCCAACGATCTGATCTATCAAGGTGCCTTTCGTCTGCCGGATTATCCTGCGGACCCCGGCCATGGCTGGGAATGGGGCGGCAATGCGTTGGCCTATTATCCTGATGGCGATCCTGCCGGCGGCGCGGATGGTTGTCCCGGTTCGCTTTACGGCGCGGGCAACGATCAATTCATGTTCGTCGGCGAAATAACGATTCCCGCGCCGGTGATATCTTCCCAAAAAAGTCTGGCAGAATTGAACACTGCCGTCCAATTGCGTTCGTTTCATGATGTTCGCGCAGGAATCTCTGCTTTGGAACAGCTTTACGATAACCGCATGCTGCTATATTGCGGTCTGGAATATCTGCCGGCGCAGGGCGCGCAATCCGGCGGCCGCATTTATGCCTGCTTTGGCGACCATTTTCATGACGCCGGCACGCCGCAGGACGTGCCTTCGCATATGTGGACCGATCTGGAACTCCAGGACAACCATGGCGCATGGTGGATCAGTACCCAATCGCTCTACAGCGTGAACGATTATATGTTCGCCATTCCGTCTTCCTGGGCCGATGCCGGCCTGAATACAACCGGCAAATATTTGGCCACGGGACGTTTCCGTGACGGCGGTTGGTCCGGTCAGGGGCCGGCCCTGTTTGCCATCGCGCCCTGGCAAGCCGGCAATCCGCCGGCGGCCGGCGCGGTTCTGCCGGCCACCACCTTATTGCTTTATTCAAACACCCGCGGCGAGGACCCGACCTCATACACGATGAATGGCTATCACCATTCCGACGAATGGTCCGGTGGCGCGTGGCTGACTGCCGGCGATAAGGCGGCGGTGGTCTTTATCGGAACCAAAGGACAGGGCAGTGGCTGGTATGGTTATGCGGACGGCACAACCTATCCAACCGATGGCTCGGAAGGCCCGCCGGCTCCGCCTTATCCCAATAACGACCGCGGCTGGTGGAGCACATATTTTGAAGCGCAGATGATTTTTTATGACCCGGCGGATTTGGCGGCCGTTGCCGCTGGAAGCATGCCTTCCTGTCAACCCCAGCCCTATGCCATGTTAAACCTTGATCCTTATCTCTGGCATATTGATAAAATCAATCATCCCGACTTCCATGCGAATCAGAATAAGGATCGCGTGGGTGCCTGCGCCTTTGATCGGGCCAGGAAATTGCTTTACATTGTGGAATATCGCGGCGATGCTGAAAATGACCGGCCGCTGATCCATGTGTTCAAGATCAATTAGAACGGCCACGGGATGTGTCTTTGACAGACGCTGTTTGCATAAATTAGGAACATAACGAACGAGGTAAAATTATGAAACTGCATGCAATTTGTTTGATCAGTATGGTTCTTCTCGCTTCTATCGCGCCGGCGGCAACCATCGCCCATATCAGCGCCGGATCCTCTCACGCTTTACTGCTCAGCCGGGATGGCCGGGTCTGGGCCTGCGGATTGAACTCCCGCGGCCAATTGGGCATTGGTTCATACAGCAATGTGTCCCATCGCATCCAGACCAGTAATCTGGCGGATGTTGTTGAAATTCACGGCGGATATAACTCTTCTTTTGCCATAAAGAATGACGGCAGCCTTTGGGCCTGGGGGCTGAACGACAGTGGTCAACTGGGGATCGGCAATGAAATTAACACCAATCTGCCCGCGCTGGTTAATCTGCCTGATGTCCGGAAAGTTGCCTGTGGTCTTTACCACAATTTGGCCATAAAAACCGATGGCACGGCTTGGGCTTGGGGCGAGAATTTTTACGGACAATTGGGGATCGGCACATATGACGGCGGCGTTAATATTCCCGTGCAAGTGCATAATATTTCCGACGTAGTCAGTGTCGCGGCAGGATATATATCTTCGCTGGCATTATTGAATGACGGCACGGTCTGGTCATGGGGTTATGACATGGATGGCTTGCTGGGCGTCGGCGGAACAGTGCCTGTGACAAATATGCCCATGCAGATTACCGCTTTGTCCAATGTAACGGCCATCGCCACCAAAATGTATCATGCCCTGGCGTTGAAAAACGACGGCACGGTCTGGGCCTGGGGGTTGAATTCCAGCGGCCAGTTGGGCTTGGATATGGCAATTGACGAGGCCAACATTCCAACCCAGATTGCGGGTTTCTCAAATGTAACGGCTCTTGCCGTCGGATCGTCTCATTCCCTGGCGCTGAAGAGCGACGGCACGGTCTGGGCTTGGGGCAACAATTATGACGGACAACTGGGAATCGGTTCAACCATCTCCACCAACCGTCCAACCCAGGTCATCGGGATTTCTAATGCCGTGGAAATTGCCGCCGGGATGAGTTTTTCGCTGGTAAAGCGCAGTGATGGCTCCGTCTGGTTATGGGGAAGCAACTTGCGCGGCCAGGCCGGGAATGATTCGGCCGGTTACCGCACAACCCCCGGCCAGGTTCATGTGTCGGATGTGTTTGCTATTGGCAACAGCGACATTCAATCCCTGGTCGTCAAAGGCAATCGCACCCTTTGGGCGTGGGGGGCCGCTTTTATTGATCTTGATACGGGCGCCATGCAACGCACTAATTTGCCAACCCAGGTCAGCGGGCTTGACAACATCCTGGCCGTGGCCGGCGGCGGCGGGGAACATTCCCTGGCGTTGAAAAGCGACGGCACGGTTTGGGCTTGGGGATACAATAATGATGGACAGCTTGGCAACGGCACGTTTAACAGCAATAATGTTCCAGGGCAGGTGAGCAATCTGACGAGCGTCGCGGCGATTGCCGCCGGCGATGCTCATTCATTGGCGTTGCGCACCAACGGCTACGTCTACGGATGGGGAGACAACTACTATGGTCAATTGGGCAATGGCACCACGACCACAACCAATCTTCCAAGACCAGTGCTGATCGCTCCGCTTATTCTGCTTCCGAACGTTACGGCCATTGCCGCGGGCGGTTCTCATTCGTTGGCGCTGAAAGGCGACGGCACCGTCCGGGCTTGGGGCGATAATTATTACGGCCAATTGGGCAACGGCACTACCACCGAAGTCCATTATGCCGTAACCGTCCAGGGGCTTTCCAATATTACCGCCATTGCCGCCGGCGAAGGGCATTCCCTGGCATTGCAAAGCGACGGCACGGTCTGGGCCTGGGGAGATAACTACTACGGCCAGTTGGGTGATGGGACAGCAAACAGCACCAATCGCGCCGTGGCGGTCATGGGCCTTTCCAATATTACCGCCATTGCCGCCGGATTAGGCGATCATTCCCTGGCATTGCAAAGCGATGGCACGGTCTGGGCCTGGGGGTATAACGGCTACGGCCAGTTGGGCGATGGCAGCACAACTGATGCCAATCAGCCGGTGAAAGTAATCGGCTTGGAAAACGTCAGCGCCATTGCCGCGGGAAATTATCATTCCATGGCCTTAAAAGACGACGGCACGCTCTGGACTTGGGGTGATAACTATTATGGCCAGTTGGGATATGTGGCTTGGGCATATTATACCACACCTGTTCTATTCCCCCTTTTCTTCGGCAAAGCCGACCCGGGCATGGCGGTCAACGGCAATTGGTATCTCTGGCTCGCCGGCATGGGTTACCAGAGAAGCGGGCCGTTTAATTTCGACGTCTCCGCCGTGCCGCTCGCGGCGGATTTTGACGCGGACGGCAAGGCCGATCCCGCCATGGTGGACGGCGCGTTGTGGTATATCTGGTTCACCGGCACCGGCTATCAATTGAGCGGCGGCCCATGGAACTTTGGCGTGGCCGGCATGCCGGTTGCAGGCGACTTTGACGGCGACAACAAAGCCGACCCGGCCATGGTTGTTGACACGTTATGGTATATCTGGTTTTCGGGCACCGGCTACCAGTTAAGCGGCGGCCCATGGAACTTTGAGGTGGCGGGGACCCCGGTCGCGGCCGACTTTGACGGCGACGGCAAGGCTGACCCTGCCATAGTTGTTGACACATTATGGTTCATCTGGTTTTCGGGCACCGGCTATCAGCTGAGCGGCGGGCCATGGAATTTTGGGGCGGCAGGCGACCCGGTGGCGGCTGACTTTGATGCCGACGGTCTGGCAGATCCAGGCATGGTTGACGGCGTTTTATGGTATATCTGGTTCTCCAGCACTGGGTACCAGTTGAGCGGCGGCCCATGGAATTTCGACATGCTGGGCGATGCCGTTGCCGCTGACTTTGACGGCCAATAAGATTGATTATTCGGCCTGTTGGCGCAGGGGACGGATAGAAAACAGGGGTGGCGAAAATATTTTCATTTTTTTCTTGCATTATATGCTCTTTTATCTAGATTTTACGATGTTTGCCGTTGGTTTGTAGTGAGTTTGCGTTTGCAGATTGCCAGACAAGGATAAAAAGTCTGTTTCAATCGTAACCCCGAACAGGTCGGGTAGGCTCACTTGCTGATTATTCGGCGATAAAAGGAGTAATTATGGCAGTTAAATTGTATGTTGGCAACCTGTCCTTTAATACCACGGAAGGCGATCTGCAGGAATATTTCGCCCAAGCGGGGACAGTCGTCAGTTGCAGTGTCATCATGGACAAATACACGAATAAATCCCGCGGTTTTGCCTTTGTTGAAATGGCGAGCCCGGAGGAAGCCAACAAGGCCATCGCCGAATTAAACGGCAAGGATTTTCAGGGCCGCGCCTTGAAAGTCAATGAAGCCAAGCCCCGCGAAGACCGGCCCCCGCGTAATTTTGGCGGCGGCGGCGGCGGTGGAAGAGGTCGCGACAGGGATCGTTAAGCGAGACAGATGCCTGAACTGCCTGAAGTTGAGACCATCGTCAGGGAACTGCGGCGGGCGAAAATTGTAGGGCAGAAAATAATTGATATTGTTATTTTTTGGCCGCCCCTCATAAAGGGGCGGCCATTTTTTTTCAAAAAACAGCTTACCGGCAGAAAAATCATTGCCATCGCGCGCCGCGGAAAATTCATTGTCTTCACTCTCTCCGGCGGCTGTTTCCTTCTTGTCCATCTGCGGATGAGCGGCCACTTCGCTCTGGCCAGGGCCGGCCAGCCAAGAGAAGCTCACCAGCATATTATTCTGCGGCTCGGCGACAACCGCGAACTGCGCTACCGCGATACCCGCAAGTTCGGCCGGTGGCAGATTAGCACGGATACCTCGGAAATACTTGGCGCGCTCGGTCCGGAGCCTCTGGCAAGGTCCTTCAGACCCGCGGACTTTGTTTCCTGCCTGAAAACGCATCGCCGGCAGTTAAAGCCGCTTCTTCTTGATCAACGGGTGATCGCCGGCCTGGGTAATATTTATGCGGATGAAGCCCTCTGGGAAGCGCGCCTGCATCCCCGGCGTCTTTCCGACTCCCTGGATGGAAGCGAATCATGGGAACTGTTCAGGGCGATCAGGCATGTTTTGCGGCGCGGCATCCGCAACAAAGGCACCAGCCTGGGGACAGGCATGGGCAACTATTACCGTCCTGGCAGAAAATCCGGTCGGAATCAGGGCCAACTGAGTGTCGTGCGCCAGCGCGGCGCGTGCTGTCCAAGATGCGGCGGCGCTCTCAGCCGCCTGTTGGTCGGCCAGCGCGGCACGTATCTTTGCCTGAAATGCCAGAAACTGGCGCCCGGGAGGTCAGAGTCTCAGAAAACAAAGAACTAACCACTGCTCTCTGCCCCCTGATCTTTGACTTCTGGCTTCTGGTCTCCGACCGCTGATCCCTGGCCGCTGACCTCTGCTTTCTGACTGCTGGCTTCCGGCTTCTTTCCTTTGTCCTTCCGCGGCAAAAATTCAAATTGGACCTTCTTGTCCTTGATGACCAGAAACGCCTTGAATGGCCGGCCCTTTCTTGAAATAAAACCGGTCAAAAGATCGCTTTTACCGGTTTCAAGGAGCTTGGCCATCTGGGCCCGGTCAACAGTCTGCTGCAAAACGATGCTTCCGGAACGGAAGGAGCAGGAAGGCGAATCGCCGAACGCTTTTTCGCAAGCGTAAATTGAGCCGGTTTCAAACACCTTTGCGCCGCAGGCCGGACAGCGGCCAAGCGGCGCCTTTGTCTCATCCACGGTCTGCTTGGCCATGTCGCCGCCGAAGTCAAATTCAATTTTATGTTCGGCATTGAGTTTGACCACGGCGGAGAAGGAGCGTCCCTTGTGGCTGTGAAAACCGGCGAGGGGTCCGAGTCTTTTTGCGGAAAGGATGGTGTCTATTTCGTTTGCCTCAAACTGGCGGCCGGCCAGGTTTTTCCAGAGAAAATAATCGCACCCTTTGCATTGAAACCGGCTGTATTGCTCCCTGATTTCGCCGCCGCATTTCGGGCAGGGTGTCTGCAGGGAGCCGAAATCGCCGGGAATGGAATCGTGTTCCGAATGCTTGACTTTTTCCACGATTTCCCTGGTCATCGCCGAAATCTCGCGCATGAATTCCGGCCGTTTCAGGCGCTGGTGCTCCATTTGTTTCAGCTTGAATTCCCAGTCGCCGGTCATCTCCGGCGAGAATAATTCGGTTATTTTCAACCCGCGCAGGAGGGCGCAGAGGGAAAAGGACTTCGCGGTGGGCTGCAATTCGCGGCCGTGGCGGACAATATACTTTTCGTAAATGAGTCCCTCAATAATGGCGGCGCGGGTGGCGGGCGTGCCGAGGCCTTTTTCGCTCATGGCTTCCCGCAGTTCTTCGTCCTCAACCAGTTTGCCCGCGCCCTCCATCGCGCTCAACAGGGTCGCTTCCGTGAAACGGGCCGGCGGTTTGGTCTGTTGACTGATGATTTCAATATTAATGGTTTGGACTGTTTCGCTATCCTGAATATTGACCAGATTAGGCTGTTGATCGGTTGGGCTTTCCTTGCCGTAGACCGCCAGCCAGCCCGGATTGACAAGCACTTTCCCTTCGCTTTTGAAGTTTTCTTCCTGGACGATGGTAATGCGCGTTGTGACCTGAAACTCCGCCGGCGGATAAAAAACCGCCAGAAAACGCTTGGTCACCATGTCGTAAATCCTGGCCTCATCGTCTTGGAGCGTTGCCGGGATGATGTTGGTGGGAATGATGGCAAAATGGTCGGAAATCTTTTCATTGTTGAAAATACGTTTGTTGGGCCGGACCCATTTCTGGTCCAGAATGCATCTGGCAAAGGAAGCATATTGCGGCAGGGCTGTTATGGCCGCGAGGGTTTTTTTTGCCACCGCCGGGTAATCCTCAGGCAGGGCGCGCGCGTCGGTGCGGGGATAAGTCAGCGCCTTGTGGTGTTCGTAAAGCCGCTGGGCAATCTGGAGCGTGCGCTTGGCTGAAAAACCAAGCCGGCTGTTGGCCTCGCGCTGCAGGCTGGTCAGGTCGTATAAAAGCGGCGCAATTTGAGTGGAAGGCTTTTTTTCCTCGGTTACCTGGCCGGCCTGGCCGACGCATTTTTGCCTGATGGCTTGGGCCTGTTCCTCGTTCCAGATTCGCTCCGGTTTCTCGCCGCGTTCGTTTGCCAGCCTCGCCGACTCATCTAGGCGGGGCGAAACGGACGCGGCTGCGGGGTTGTTATTCTTTGAAAAATTTTTGTCAAACCAGGCGCCTTCATATTGTCCGGCCGCGGCCTGGAAGAGGGCCTTTAGTTCCCAGTAGTTTCTTGGGACAAATTTTTTTATTTTTTCCTCGCGTTCCACCACGATCATCAGGGTCGGCGTCTGCACCCGGCCGACCGTGGTCAGGAAAAATCCGCCGTGTTTGGAGTTGAAAGAGGTGATGGCTCGCGTGCCGTTTATGCCCACCAGCCAGTCGGATTCGGAGCGGCACATGGCCGCATCGGCCAGCGGCTGCATCTGGGCATCGGCGCGCAATGCGGCAAACCCCTCCTTGATGCTGGCCGGGGTCATGGATTGCAGCCAGAGACGCTGAATGGGCTTGGGGGTGCGGGCGTATTGGACGATATAACGGAAAATCAGTTCGCCTTCCCGGCCGGCGTCGCAGGCGTTGATCAGGGCCGTCACCTCCTTGCGCTTGATGAGCTTGAGAAGCAAGCGAAGGCGCGTTTCGCTCTTTGGGATGGGTTTCAGGTCAAAATGCGGCGGCAGGACCGGCAGGTTGACAATATTCCATTTGCCTTTTTTCGGCTCGCATCCTTCCGGCGGATGAATTTCCAGCAGATGCCCGCTGGCCGCGGCCAGGACATATTGATCGCCCTCGTAATACCCTTCATGCTTGCGGAATCCGCCGAGCGCGTGGGCAATATCGGCGGCCACCGAGGGCTTTTCAGCGATGATAAGAATTTTATCCATGCAATAACCAACGCAAAGGTAAAGCCAGTTTTCTGGTTGACGGAAACGTTCAACGTCCAACTTTCAACATTAAACATCAGATAAAAACAAAAGCTTCAGATTCCGTTATTGTTGAAAGTTCAAGGTTGAAAGTTTTTTCGGGTATTTTAACTGTGGCTCTGATCCAGCCGGCTTTTGCCTTCCACCGACTGCACAAAATAACGCGGCCGGGCGCGCACATCAAGATAGGTGCGGCCGATGTATTCCCCCAGGAATCCCATGGCTGTGAATTGTCCGCCAATGAAAATAAAAAGGATGGCAAAAAGAGTGAATACGCCTTTGGCGGCCCATTCCGGCCCCCACAAAATACGCAGGATCAAAATCAGAATGCCCAGCCCGACTCCCATCAGGGCGACAATTACGCCGATAAAGCTGAGAATGCGCAGCGGCAGGGTGGTGATGCTGGTCAACAGATCAAATTGAAGATTAACCAGTTTCCACAGACTGTATTTGGAGCCGCCCGCCTTGCGCTCCACGTGCCGCACTTCAATTTCGGCTGTTTTACGCGCAAAACTGTTGGCCAGCACCGGGATGAATGTGCTCCGCTCCTGGCATTGCAGCATGGCCCGGACCACATTGCGGCGGTAGGCGCGAAGCATACAGCCGTAATCATGCATCACAATGCCCGTGACGGAAGCGGTCATTTTGTTGACCAGCACTGATGAAAAGCGGCGGAACAGACTGTCCTGCCGCGGGGTGCGGATGGAGCCGACCACGTCAAAGCCCTCGTTTGTTTTGGCGACAAGACGGGGAATTTCTTCGGGCGGATTTTGCAGATCGGCGTCCAGGGTGACAATAATTTCGCCTTTTGCCTGGGCCAAACCCGCCATCACCGCCGCGTGTTGTCCGTAATTGCGGTTCAGCAGGACGCCGATAATTTCGCCGGCGTGATTTTTTGCCGCCGCGCTGATCAACGCATCGGACCCATCCCGGCTTCCGTCGTCCACGAGGATTATCTCAAAGGGACAATTTAAGCTGCGGCAGGCCGCCAGCGTGCGCCTGATAAGGTCGTCCAGGTTGCCGGATTCATTATAAACGGGAATGACAACGGAAACTGTTGAAGAAAATTCGGCCATGGTGTTAGACGATATATTTATGATCGCAATGTGTCAAGCGTCCTTGGAATGCCGAAATCGGGAATTTGGTCTTCCTGTTTTTTGCTAATTTCCAATTTCTAATTTCAATTTACTGGCCTTTTCGCCAGCACTTCCTTTATGGCCGCGATGACGTCCTCAACATCTTCCGGCCGCATGTCCGGGAAAAGCGGCAGCGAGCAGATGCGGTCCGAGTTCCATTCCGTGGCGGGCAACAGGCCCCGTTCAAAGCCCATGTGCTCGCGGTAAAATTTCTGAAGGTGAACGGCGCGGAAATGGAGACCAGTGCCGATGTTCAGGCGTTTCAATTCTTCCATAAAGTCGTCGCGGCTGATCCGGGCGCGGTCAATATCCAGCCGGACAATAAAGAGGTGCCAGGCATGGCGCATCGGCCAGGCAGGATCGCCGAGCGGCAAAAGTTCGGGAATATTTTTCAATTTTTCGCGGTATAAACCGGCCAGCTTTGCCCGCTTTTGAATAAAATCCTCCAGCCGCATTAATTGAGTCCGTCCGAGGGCGGCGGCGATATCGGCCAGATTATACTTGTAGCCGGGCTCCACCACCTCGGCCTGGGGGGAACGGCCCTGCATTTTGCGGTCAAAAGCATCCACGCCGAGGCCGTGGAATTTGAGGCGCCTGACCCTTTCCACCAGCACGGCGTCATCGGAACAAAACATACCGCCCTCGCCGGTGGTGATGTTTTTGATCGGGTGAAATGAAAAAATGGAGGAGCCGGAAGAGCCGATTCTTGTCCCCTTATACTCGGTGCCGACGGCGTGGGCGGCATCCTCAATCAGCGCGATTTTATATTTTTGCGCCATCTTTCTGAAGGCGTCCAAATCAACGGCCGCGCCGGCGAAATGAACGGGAATAATCAGTTTGGTCCGGTCGGTTATCGCCTCCTCCGCCAGTTCCGGCGTGGTCATCAAGGTGTCGCGGTCCACGTCAACAAATACCGGCTTGGCGCCGCAGAGGACAATTAAATTGACCGTGGACACCCAGGTCATGGCCGGCGTGATGACTTCGTCGCCGGGGCCGATATTCAATGCCTTCAATGCCAGATGCATGCCGCCCGTGGCCGAGGCCAGGGCCACCGCCGCCGGCGCACCGGTGTATTTTGAAAATTCCTCTTCAAATTTGGCGGCGTTCTGGCCGGTGGTGATCCAGGCGGAACGCAGGACCTCCGCCACGGCCTGAAGGTCGCTTTCATCAATGCTCGGCTTGGAGAACGGTAAAAAAGAATTACGCATTTTTTTTCCTGTCCAGGTTTGTCATTCCCGACTTGCCCCGCGTTGCGCGTGGCGAGATCGGGAATCCAGTCTCAATCAATCGTTTTCTGGGTTCCCGCTTGCGCGGGAATGACAGAATGGACTTGTTATTTCAGTAAAGTCTATGGCCTGACGTCTGTTGTCTACTGTCTGTGTTTATAGTCCGGCGCCGCCAGCAACTGCAGTAAACGCCTTTTTCCCATGCGAGTCTCAAAAATAACCTGATTTTCTCTGGCTGGCAAGTAATTTTGGCCGGCATTTTTTTCAAGAAAAAGCGCTCCGTTGAAGCGGATGTTTCGGCCTTGCAGAATATCATCCAGCACCTTTTGGTCCGCAATGGAAGGAAATACAAAGCCGCAATAATAGTAAAAACCCGCCGTGGTGGTTTCGTCAAAATTCCAGCCGGCAATTTTCAGTTCCGGATGCGCCCGGATTGCGTCAGCCATTGACCTGAAGGCGGGGCCGTAGCTTTTATACCGGTCAATGATCGGGCAGGCAATCATCAATAAGACGGCGTAACATCCGGCGGCGATCATCAAAAAACGCTGAAATGACGGCCCGGTAACGCGCGCCAGGCCGCGGGCTTTTTCCGGACCATAGAGGCACAAAAGAGCGCCGGCCGGCAGGAGCGCGCTGAGGTAAATATCGCGTTTGGTGGCCGATAATGACAGGAGCAGGAACGTGCCCAGCGACCAGAAGATAAACAACAGACAGCCTTTGGCCATTGCTTCGCCCCGCCATGCTTTTTTAAGGAAAAAGACTATGGCGGCAGCAAAGGGAATAATCCATGGCAATAAATAAATTGGCAGGACGTAAAAATAATAATACCACGGCGAAATATGTCCCAAATCTTGGGCCGCGCCGGTGAAACGTCCGAAATGATTTGTCCACCACCATTCGCGGAACAATTCCGGACCGCCTTGCAACGAGAAGGCAATAATCCAAATCGCACAAATCAATCCGAAGGCAATGAGAGCCAAGGCATGATAGCCAAGACAGGCGTCAAATTTAAAGAACGGGAATTTTAATCTGGGTAGGGCGGGACAGCCTGTCCCGCCCGCCTGCATCGCTGGGCGAAGCACTGCGGGCAGGCCATTCGGTTCGGTCGGACACGGCTGTCCGACCCCGCCATATTTAACCCATGGAATAAAAATTCCCAGCCAGGCGATGAAAATGATCAGGGGGCCGATCATGCCCTTGGCCAGGAAGGCAAATGCCGCCAGCATTCCGGCCAGCGGCAGGTAAAAAAGCCGGCTGTCCCGACTCCCTGGGAGATCGGGATAAGCCTTCGCCAAAGCCCATACCGAGGCGGTAATGAAAAACATGAGCGCATTATCCACCAGCAGCCAGTGGGTGACATGGACAAAACCGAACGTGGTGGCGAGGATGCCCGCGGCGATCAGCGCCTTTTGGCGGTCAAAATAAATTTTACCGAGCAGATAAGTGAAAAGCAGTGTCAAAAGTCCGAAGCAGGCCGAAACCAGCCGCAGGGCCGCCGTATTGCCGATCAGTTGGCCAAAGACGCGCAAAAAAAAGGATGCGATGATGTAAAACAAAGGCGGTTTTTCAACGAACGGTTTCCCGGCCAATTCGGGAATAAGAAAATCGCCGCTTTGGCTCATGCTTAAAGAGATGGCCGCCTCTCTGGGCTCATCCGGCGTCCAGAGGTCATGATCCGCAATCCCGGCAAGCGAAACGGCAATAATCAGGGCAACCAGCAACCGCGGCCAAAAGGCCTCCCATAATTGCGAAGGAGTTCTTTTTTCCATGCTGGCTGGATTCATATTCATTTTTTTGGCGGCAAGAATAACATATCAGCCGATTATTGACAGATTATTCTCAAAAAGGCAGACTCTTCAGTCGGAACCATGACGCTTAATAAGATCAATAATTGGAAGCTTCCTGTGGCGGTGGCCGTAATTATTGCGGCCTATCTGATCATCCTGTTTTACCGCGGATTCAACGATCCCGACGAGGGGCGCTATTCCGAGATACCGCGTGAAATGGTCGCCCGCGGCAACTGGATGGAAATGCGCATGCTGGATTTGCGCTATTACGAGAAACCCCCGCTGACCTACTGGCTGGTTGCTCCGGCCATAAAGCTTTTTGGACCGCATGACTGGGCGGTGCGCGTTCCGCTCATGCTTTCGGGACTGCTCTGCTTCCTGCTTTTATCAGCCGTGTCCATCCGGCAGTTCGGGGCGCGGCATGGATTATTTTCCGCGCTGGTCATGGCTTCGCTGGTCGGGTTCCTCGCCGGGAACGGTCTGCTCCTGACGGATTCATTTTTATTGTCTTTCTTTGCCGCCACCTGTGTCTTTCTCTATCTGGCGTTTGCCGGCCATCAAATGCCGGAAAATTTATCAAGCCGGAGGCATGAAAAGCATAAATATCTGGCGCTGGCGGCTGTGGCGGCGGCGCTTGGTTTCTTTACCAAGGGTGCGGTGGCCGTTGTTTTGCCGGCCGCGATTGTGTTCATCTGGCTTTTATGGGAAAAACGGCTGAAAGACCTGTTCCGGCCTTCCAGCGTGCTGGCAGGATTGTTCCTGGCATTGTTGATTCTGCCGTTAACGTGGATTATTGAGCAGCATAACCCCGGTTTTGTCAGGCATTTTATTTTTGAGGAGCATATCGCCCGTTTTCAGGGGACCCGCGCCACCCAGCTTCATCCGGAGCCGTTCTGGTTTTTTCTGATGGTCCTGCCCCTGCTGTTGCTGCCATGGACCCTGTTTTTGTTCCGGGCCGGGCGGACCATCTGGAAGCAGAATGTGTTTGGCCAGGATTCATTTTCGCGCTTCCTGCTCGTCTGGGCCGCGGTCGTCATCTGTTTCTTCTCAGCCAGCACCGGCAAATTGATGTCGTATATTCTGCCCGCGATTCCGCCGCTGGGGCTCCTGCTCGGCCGCTGGGGCGTCAGCGCGCCCAAAGAGGGCCGGGGGACATGGGATGACCGGTTATGGCGGACCGGCGCGGCCGGTTTCATGGTTGTGGCCGCGGTGATTGTCGCGGTCTGGTTGGCGGCTTATTTTCAATTTGCCCCCGGAAAAATCTATCCCATCAGCGGCGTGAGCGCGGTGGTGTTAATCCCGATCATTGCCGTTGCGCTGTTTGCCTGCCGGCCAAGGGCGGCCGTTGATTTTCACGATCTCATGGTCGTGAATGCCGGGATTTTGCTGGCCTGCGCTTTGCTGCTTTCCCCGCTGGCGGGCAAGGATTTCAACGTGTTGCTGCATATCAATTCCTCATATGTCTATAAAAGCCTGGCCCGTGAACTGAAACCGGATGACAAAGTTGTCGTCTTCTGGTCCTACCGTCCCGCCCTGCCGTTTTATACGCAAAAGTTATATGCGTCTTTTCAGGAAGACAACGAGCTTGCCTATGGAATGAAAATTGAGCCGGAACGCTTTGCCGACTTGAATAATGCCGCCGAATTGCTCAAATTTTTGGAAAATTCCAGCGGCCGCGTTTTTGCCGTGGTGGAGCCGCAGGACTTGAAGTCCAAGTTTTCCGCCTTGAAATTGAATGTCAGGGAAACCAGCCTGCCGCGGGATCCGGACACGATAATTTATGAACTGCTGAAATCAAAGACCAATGAGGAATGACACAATGTGATAAGGATTGACCAAGCGGTTCGTGTGATTGTCATTCCCAACTTGATTGGGAATCCAGAATTAGAAAATGGTTGAAACTGGATTCCCGCTTTCGCGGGAATGACAGAAAAAGATATTATGCCGTGGATAAATTTGCTACTGGCCTGGCATGAAAACACAAAACTTCAAGATAATAGCCTGCAACGTCCTCTGGCGGGAATTCTGCTATTACGCCGCGTTGTCAAAAAACAGGTTCAGCTTCCATTTCATGGAATACGGCCTGCATGGCGAGCCGGATAAGCTGCGGGTTGAACTGCAAAAGGAAATTGACGGCACCCCCGGCGGTTTTGACGCGATTCTGCTGGGGTATGGATTATGCAGCAAGGGGGTGGAGGGCATATCGGCGCGGAAGACGCCCCTCGTTATTGCCAGGGGCCACGACTGCATAACCTGTCTCCTGGGCTCAAAGGAAAGATATCTGGAATATTTTTCCGCCAACCCGGGCACATACTGGTATTCGCCCGGCTGGATAGAAAACCATCTTGCGCCGGGAAAGGAAAGATATGAAAAGACGTATCAGGAGTATTTGCAGAAATACGGCGAAGACAACGCCCGCTATTTGATGGAGATGGAGCAGAATTGGTTCCGTAAATATTCCGTCGCGGCGTATGTTGACCTTGGCGTCGGAGATAATGAGGCCTATGCCGCATACACCCGCCAATGCGCGGAATGGCTGGGCTGGAAATATGACCGCATCAAGGGCGACCCTGCGCTTCTCAGGCGCTTGCTGGACGGCGATTGGAGCAAGGACGACTTTTTGATTGTTGAGCCCGGCCATCATATAGAGGCGAGTAATGACGAAAACATCATGCGGTCAAAAAGAAACGTCCAGTAATGGTTGTTGAAAAGGAGAGCGTTGGACCGAAAGACAGCTCGGTGCCCCCTCGGCCTCGCTCAGGGCGGGGACGCCTCGCCCCGCCAAAATATTCTAATTCTCCAAGGCGGCCTTTGGCCGCAACCAAAGACGGCTCAGCCAGAGGCTTCGCCCTACCGGTAGGGCGAAGCCTCTGGCTGAGCCAGGAGTGTTTTTCAACAGCCACTTCATATCCGGCCCAGCAGCCGCAAAAGTCCGTCCAGGATCGTCCAGGGGTGCGGCGGACAGCCGGGGATGAATAAATCCACTTTGAGGAAATTGCCGGCGCCGCCTCCGGCCTCGGCATGATCGGCATAAATTCCGCCCGAAATGGCGCAAGCGCCCGCGGCAATGACAATTTTCGGCTTTGGCACGGCGGCATAAGTCTTTTGCAAAGCAAGCTCCATGTTTTTTGTAACGGGGCCTGTTATCAGGAGTCCATCGGCATGGCGGGGGGAGGCCACAAACTGGATTCCAAACCGTCCCAAATCAAACACCAGCGTATTGAGCACATTGACGTCCGCTTCGCAGGCATTACACCCGCCGGCGCTTACCTGGCGCAGTTTCAGCGAATGGCCGAACAGTCGCCGGGCTTTATGATCCAGGGCTTCGGCCAGTTTTTGCTCTTTTCCGGTTAATACGAGGTCTTCACGCCGCCGCGTTGCCAGCGCATGCTCCCGCGTGAATTTTATTCCAGCTCCATTGCCGGCCTTTGCGCATTGTCCGCAGAAAATACATAGCCCCATGTCCAGCCGCAGTTTCCGGTCGTCGCCGGCGGATAGCGCTCCGGTCGGGCAAGTTTTAATAAGCCGTTCTGAATCCCCGGCGGATTGTTCGCCAATGACCGGCCGGCCGCGGAACCGCTCGGGCAGGACCGGCTTTTGCCGCGGGTAATTATAAGTCCTGTATTTCTGTTTTATTCTGGACGTTAAAATGCGCCACATTTTTTTACCTATAAATCGTGTCCGCAATATGAAAGATTAAAACTCTTATTGCACAGGGGAAAGTCGGATATCTGCTGGCCCCGCATGGCCATGGCCAGACCGAACCAGTTGTGAAAAGAAGGGTCAACCATCTTGTAATGTTCAAGCTGTCCATGCGCGTCCGTCAGGGCCGCATGGCATATTTCCCCGCGCCAGCCCTCAATCAGGGAGACGGCCATGGCATTCGGTTCAAGGCGGCTGATGCTTTTGCGCATTTGATCGCCTTCCGGCATTTTAAGCTGTTCGCGGATGAAATCAATGGAACGCTGAATCTCCAGCCAGCGCACAAAAGCGCGCGCAAACACGTCGCCGCTCTGCCAGGTGGAAACCGGAATTTGCGCGTAGCGAAAAATTCCGGAGGGGAAGTCCTGACGGGCGTCGCGCATCAGTCCGCTGGCGCGCGCCGCCGGTCCCACCAGTCCGAGCGCGGCGGCCGTGGCGGCGCTCAAGCTGCCGGTTTCTTCAAAGCGGGCCATGACCGAGCCGGTCTGCCAGAGAAGCTCAACCGCATTGGCCGTGTCGCGTTCCGCCGCATCCAGTCTGGCCTTTAACTCCCCGGCCAGAGTTTCATCCAGATCATAATCCGTGCCGCCGGGACGGATCAGGCCGCGGCCGAAGCGATTGCCGCAGATCACGGCCGTCATGTTGAGCCAGTCGCCGCGAATCCGTCCGCAGTATGAGGCCGTGGGCAGAAATCCGATGTCGCCGGCCAGCGCGCCCAGGTCGCCGGTGTGGTTGGCCAGCCGCTCCAGCTCAAGCGCGATGCCGCGCAGGACCTGGGCGCGGGCGTTCGGCCGTGTTGAACCCAGGGCCTCAAGGTTGTGGCAAAAAGCCATGGTGTGCGCAATCGTGCTGTCGCCCGCGGCGGTCTCAAGGTAATGAATGGTTTTTTTGTCCGGGCCCTGCCGCAGCCGCCGTTCAATTCCCCGATGCTGGTAGCCGAGCTCAATCTCAAGATGAAAAACATTTTCGCCGTGGCATTGAAAACGGAAATGGCCGGGCTCAATGATGCCGGCGTGGACCGGGCCCACGGCGACTTCATGGATTTCTTCGCCTTCCACGCGGAAATAGTCGGTTATGCCCGGGCCGGCTGATGGAAAACATGTTTTATGTCCATCGGCGTGATAGGGGGCGTGGAAACGAATGGGCTTGAGCCAGGGATGGCCGACCGGGGTGACCGCCCATTGCTCCGCGATTTCCCGCTCAAACCAGTGGGCCTGGGGACAGTCCGGCGTCAGCGCCGGATAGTTTTCCTTGACCACTGCCGAAGCCGTGGACAGCGCTCCGCGCGCATCATCCGCCAGAACAACAATGAGCTCAATCTGATTGTGATCCGCCGGGTGGCCGAAAAATGAGACGATCCTGTTTCCGCGGGAAACGGCTTCCAGCGTCGCCGCGCGGAATTCCGGCACGGCCAGCCGCGGGATGGCCGCGCGCGGCGCGATTTCTCCATGGATGATTGGAAGGAACGGGGTCTTGTTCACGGACGGCCTCCGGTTATTATGCCGGCGGACAGCTCAAGAATGTTCCGGAAGAAGTCCGGCATCCAGACGCCGAGGATTAAAAGGCTTGTTATGGGCGCGATGACGATTACCCGCTCAATCAGACTGGGGGATGTCAAAGAAAGGTTCGCCGGTTTTTCGCCCCAGGCCATGTCAATGGCATGCCGGAGGGCGCCCACAAAGACGGCGCCCGCCCCCAGCAGAAACAGGACGATCGCGAAATATTTTTGCGTGTCGGCCGCGGCCTTGAGAATAACAAGCTCGCTCATGAAAATCGCGAACGGCGCCACGCCGATCAGCGCCAGAATGCTCCCGAAGAGCCCGCCGCCCCAGAGCGGGTCCGCGCGCAGGGTGCCTTTCAGGGAACGCATGTCGTGCGATCCGTAAATCTGGCCGATCCGGCCCGCGCTGAAAAATCCCAGCGTTTTGCACAGGGAATGATTCAGCGTATGAAACAGCGCGGCAAAGGCGCCCAGCGGCCCGAGGCCGAGTCCAAGCGTGATAATTCCCAGATGTTCAACGCTGTGATAGGCCAGGAGACGCTTCAAATCATGCTGGGAGAGAATAAAGACCGCCGCAATGATGATGGAAGCGAGTCCGAAAAATATCAGGAGATTGTCGGCCCAGGCGGAACCGCCGGTTATCGCTTTGACGATCGGCAGGTGGCGCATGATGCAATAGAGCGCCATGTTCAGCATGAAGCCGGAAAAAACCGCCGAAACCGGCGCCGGCGCCTGGCTGTGGGCATCGGGCAGCCAGCTGTGCATGGGCGCCAGTCCCGCCTTGGTCCCGTATCCGACCAGCAGAAAAATAAAGGAGAGCTTGACCAGCCGCGGGTCCAGCGTCTCCGCCAGGCGGTGAAGGTAAGTCCACTGCAGAATACGCGCTCCGGCCTCCTGCGGCCCGGCCGAAGCGGCCAGGAGCAGCACGCCCATGAACGCAAAGGCAACGCCAACCGAACATACTATCAGGTATTTCCAGGTGGCCTCAAGCGAGATGGTGGATATGTGCAGGCATATCAGGAAGGCCGTCAGCAGCGTGGTGGCCTCAACGCCGACCCACATGATTCCAAGATTATTGGAAATCAGGACCAGGGTCATGGCGGCCAGCGCGCCGTGCCAGAGCGCCGCGAAACGCCGGGCCGAACCGGGATTCAGCCGCAAAGCGTCCGGTTCATTCCGGAAATATGAAACAGCATAGAACGAGCTTAAAACAAAAATAATTGCCATTACGGCGGCATGATAAGCCGCAAGCGCGTCAAGATGGAACCAGCCGTTGTTGGAGGTCATGGGGCCTTTGGTAAAGACGGTGATAATTGTCCATAAATCTATTCCGGCCACGGCCAGGATGCCGGCGGCGGTTGCAGCCAGAACAAGCCGCACCGAAGGCATCAACAGGCTCAATAGTCCGCTCAAAACCGGCAGAGCAACCAGTAACCAGAGCGCATTTTCAATAAAATTCACTGCATTATCCTTTCAGCATGCTCAACTGATCCGCGTCAATATGGTCAAACTCGCGGCTGATATGATAAATGATGATTGCCATGGCAAAAATCGCCACAAAAGCGTCCAGCAGGATGCCGAGTTCAATCAACAAAGGTATTTCCGAGACCACGGCCAGGCCAAAGGCGGCAATGCCGTTCTCCATCACGAGGTAGCCCAATACCTGCGTCAGAGCTTTTCGCCGGCTTATAATCAGGAAAAGACCGGTGAGAATGGCGCCGATCGCGGCCGGCAGGACAAGGCTCAGTCCGGCCAAAGATGAAGGCAGGGGCAGTCTGGTTCCCAGCCAGAATGAAATCACGGTCAGAGCCGTGCCGATTATAAGTGAAAGGCCGTAGCCGACAAACGGCTCAACCTCGCGGCGGACGGATGCGTCGCGGATGGCATTGTTCAGCAGGCGCGGAAAAACAAGTCCTTTCAAAACAATGACAAATGCGGCCAGAAAAAACGCCCTGGTCGTGAACCCTTCCCGGGAACACAACGGCAGAAGGCCGATCATAATGCCTTGCGTGGCAACCAGGGTAATGCAGGTTGTCAGCCGGCTGCTGGCCGTTAATGCCAGGTTGATCAGCAGAAGCACCGCCATAATATTTTCCGTCATGCCGTGCATGGTTACCTCATAACAAGAATGAGCGCCAGAATGGAAAAGGCGCTGGCGGCCACGAGCAGTTGCGGGGCCCGCAGAAGCCGCATCCTGGCCATGATTGATTCAATTACTCCAACCGCGACCGCCAGCAGAAACATGCCGGCCAGGATCGCGCCAATATCCAGCAGGTGATAGCCGGTGCGGACCGGAACGAGCAAATTTGCCAGCAAGGCGCCGAGAATCCACATTTTGAGAATTGCGCCGTAAAGAATAAACGCAAAATCAGGTCCGCTGTGGTCCAGCACCATCACTTCATGAATCATGGTCAATTCAAGATGGGTATTGGGGTCATCAAAGGGAATGCGGGCGTTTTCAACCAGGAAGACCATGAACCAGGCCATGAATAAAAGAATCGCCGTGGGACTTGATGCAGCCGTCAGACCGGATGAAAAAGACGCCAGGCCTGCATTCAGGGAAAACTGGCCGGTGAGGCGGATGACCACGACCATGCCGAGCAAAAGGGCCGGCTCGGCCAGGGCCGAAAACTGGACTTCACGGCTGGCGCCCATGCCCTCAAAGCTTGAGCCGGTATCCAGCGCCGCCGTAACCGTGCAAAACCGCATAAGCCCAAGGAGATAGGCCACCAGCAAAAAGTCGCCGTTGAATGAAAATAACGAAGGGATTCCGCCCAGGGGGATGAACATCAAGGCCAGCAAAACCGCGGCCAAACCGGCCAGCGGGCCGGCTTTGAATACCCACGTGGTTGTGCCGCTGTAGACCGCGCTCTTCTGCAAGAGTCTGGCAATATCGCGGTAAGCCTGAAACAGCGGCTGGCCCTGGCGTCCGGCGAAAAAGGCCTTGGTGCGGTTAATAACGCCCAGCAGAAGCGGCGCCGCGGCAAGGGCCAGCAGATATCCGCAAATACTTTCCAGTTTCATCATTTGTTCCTATAACGCCACGATCAGCAAAATCAGCAGAATAACGGTGATGTAAAGCACGTAGATTTGAACCCGGCCTTCCTGGATCCAGCGCAGGCAGGCCATGGCCCGGTCAACCCAGCGGAAAAGCGGGGCGAAAAAATAACGCTGCGCAGTGTCGTCCGTATGGGTGCTGAACGAGGCGCTTTTTGGAAATAATTCCGCGGGCAGGGCGCCGTGCGTCCTTGTGTCCAGCGCGCGGCGGAACATGTTCGTAATCGGCTGGGCAAAGGAGGAGGCCGTGTATTGCATGCGCGCTGTTGGTTTGGCAAATCCGCAGTCCCATGTCGTGGTTTTTTCCGCCGGCCGCCTTTGCAGGAGGGTCAGTCTTAAAAACGCCAGCAAAAGTAAGAGGCTCAAAAAGATCAATGATCCCACGCTGATCCACATCAGGGCTGTTTTCAGCAGAAGCAAATGAACGCTGTTGTAATCAACGATGGCGCCGGTTATGTCCGCAGTCGCGGAAAAAAGCGCCGGCATGATAAATGGCGCGGCAAGCGCGATCCCCAGGCAGGCGGCCGAAAGCACAAGCATGGGCAGGCGCATGGCCCAGCCGCATTCATGGGCTTTTGGCAGTTCCGGACTGCGCGGCTCTCCAAGAAAGACAATGCCGAAGGCCTTGCTGAAGCAGGCCGTTGCCAGGCCGCCGATCAAAGCCAGGGCGCCGATGGCCGCAACGCCCGGCAGGACCGCTCCCAGCTGATTTTGCAGAACGCACCCTATGGCCGCGGCGTAAATCAAAAATTCGCTCACAAAACCGTTGAGCGGCGGCAGGCCGGAAATCGCCGCTGAGCCGGTAAAAAACGCCGCGCCGGTCAGGGGCATGCTTTTCAGAAGTCCGCCCATTTTTTCCATGTTGCGGCAATGGACGGCATGCAGGACCGAGCCGGCCGATAAAAACAGGAGGCCTTTAAAAACCGCGTGATTGACGACATGCAGAAGACCGCCGGCAAAACCGGCCATCATGATGAAGGGCCTGTCATAGCTCCATCCCAGGAACCCCAGCCCCAGCCCCAAGGCAATGATGCCGATGTTTTCAACGCTGTGATAAGCCAGCAGGCGTTTCAAATCATGCTGGGCGAGCGCAAAGACCACACCGAGCACTCCGGAAAGCGCGCCCAGTGCCACAACCAGCCAGCCCCACCATGGCGGAGGCTGGCCCAGCATGGCCGCGAGGCGGAGCAAGGCGTAAATGCCGGTTTTTATCATGACGCCCGACATCAAAGCGGACACATGGCTGGGCGCCGCCGGATGAGCTTCCGGCAGCCAGACATGCAAGGGATAAAAACCGGCCTTGGTGCCGAATCCGATCACTGCCAGCACGAAAAGCAGATTGATAAATCCGGATTTATGGCCCTGTAAGACCGTAAAACTTTCATAGTCAAACGAACCGCACGCGGCGCCCATCAAAACGAACATGGCCAGGAGAAAAGCCGAGCCAAGATGGGTGGCCACCAGATAAATCCAGGCGGCGCGGCGCACTTTTTCCTGGTTGTTTTCCGAGGCAACCAGAAAGAACGAGGAAAGCGACATGAGTTCCCAGGCCAGCAGAAAGAGGACGGCATTCCGCGCAATAACGACCAGTGCCATGCTGGCGGTCAACAGACTGAGCCAGAGCCAGGCGTGTCTCTCCCCGGGGTTGTTGCCCGGGGGCGTGCTGTAACCCCATCCATATAAAGCGGAGAGCGCGGCCAGACCGAGAATTGCGCAAAGGAATAAACCGGATAACGGGTCTATTCCGACCGCGAACGAGCCCAGCGGCAGGGGCCAGGCCAGTTTCAGGCTGAGCGGCCGGCCGCTGATCAGAACCTGGATGGCAATGGCCATGGCGCCGAGCGCGCCGGCGATAATTCCGGAGGCGCCGATGGCGGCGGACGGTCTTTTCCATCGGCCGGAAAGGCAGGAAAAGACGCCGCCGGCCAGAATGACGATGAGACAGAAAAGGAAAACGTTCATTGCGCCTTCCTTGCAGCCGGCGCGAAAGACGATTCCACTCTCTGCAGTTCCTGGAGGATATGAGCATCCTTTGCCTGGCAACGGATCGCCGCCCGAAACCCCGCGTCCTGCAGGGCAAAGGCGAGGCGCGACAGAAAATGCAGATGAATCCGGACCGTAGGCGTAATTATGGAAAACATGGCAAAGACCGGCTGGCCGTCAAGCGCCTGAAAATCAACCGGCGCCTGAAGAAAGCCAAGGGCAATTTGCGGCTCGGCCACGCGCAGAACCAGCGGGTTGCGCGCGTGCGGCACGGCGATGCCCTCGCCGATGCTGGTGGATGCCATGGCCTCCCGCGCCAGGAGCATTTTCAACAACAGATTACGGTCGGCGCCGGGCGGAAGACGCAAAACCGCCGCGAGTGAACCTAAGGCCGATTTTTTATCCACACCCTTCAGGTGATAAAAAATGCCGCCGGCTTGGAGGGCCGCTGACAGGCGCGGCATGGGCGTGGAGGAAGTGTTTTCCTCATTTTTAATAAATTCCGGCGACATGGTCTTGTGGTGCGCCATGGCCCACTCAAGCAGTTCCGTCCGGTTAAAACGGTATTGGTCGTGAATTTTCTGGGCCGGTATTTCACCATGCCGGAGCATCCGATAGAGCGTTTTTTCGGAGATGTTTAAAAATTGCGCGACATTCTGGACCGATAGTTGCATTTTGTGCCTTGAGGGGGGACAATAGTAATTTCCAGATTTATGTCAATAGTCCCCCCCCCGCAATCCAGGCCGGGATCGTCTTAAGATATGGCACATATCTGCGGAAAAGGTTGATATATTATCGGCGGACCGACAGCCGTTTATTTTGGATGGCGGCCCTGCCGCCTTAGTTGGAGCGCTGGATGAGATAACAGCCGAGCCCCTGCGAAAGGATAAACGGCATCCAGACGATCAGATGAGGATAAAGATCGGGGCGGTTGACCAATGAATCGGCAATGATGATGAAAAAATAAAAAATGAAGACGAGCAGGAGCGCCACCGCTATGCCGATGGAGGATTCCTTGCGGTGAATTTTTATGCCCAGCGCCGCCCCGAGCAGGACAAAGGCGAAGCAGGAGCATGAAAGCGTAAGCCTGGTGCTGGCCTCAACCAGCAGGGAAGTCCGGAACATTGAGAAATTTCCCTGATATAGATCAAGGAATCCGTTTCTCACAATCTGGCTCGGAAAGATATCCTCAAGGAGCATCCGGTTAAGGCCGGTCGCCGAATCGCCCGGCTTGAAATTGCGCAAAGACTCCATGGTCCGGTCGTTCAACTTGACCTGGACAAAATGAGAGGGGGAATAGATGCACGGGCCGGCGATGATCCGGTTGAATTCCGCGGCCAGAATCCGGGCAATCTTTTTTTTCTGCGCGGGCGAGCCATCGCAAGTCTCCAGCGCCGCGAGCGCGGCGTCGGAAAATAAAATTTTTATATAAGCCGCAATGCTGTCCTGAGAACTGTTCAATTCGGCGATCATCCGGCCGGGATCAACGAAATCATCCGGAACAAAATTGACCGAGAGGCGGAGGGTTTTTATTATTTCGCCCATGGTCAGGTCCGCTCTTTTTTTCCACACGACCTCGCGGTTGATCATTTCCTGCACGTCAATGGTCAGCGGATATTCCGCGGCGTTCAGATAACGGGTTAGGGCCAGATTTTCCGGGTGCTGTTCATCCGGCTGTTCAATCCGGACGTTGAAAAGATTGACTTGTATCTTGCCCGGTTCGCCAGCGGCGGGCGCCACCGTGCCGGAAGCGGCGCGGATCGTTCTTTTCACGCCGTCCTTCTCAATCTGATGGATGACAATATCCTTGAGCGAATAATCGCTTTTTTTGCCGATATAAATGGTCAGGCCGGGAAAATCGCGTATGAAGCGGCCTTCATCCAGCAGGCTGATCGGCGTTTCAACGCCCAGTTTGCTTAAAACCTTCCGGCGGGCGTAATGGCTGTCCGGCGCCACGTTGCAATTAAGGTAAATGCATATGGCGCAAAGCACCAGCGAGATCAGGAAGGGCGGCCGGATTATTTCCCAGAGGCTTACTCCGCAGGCCTTCATGGCCACGATTTCACGGTCGCTGGAGAGCCGGTTGAATTGCAGAAAAACAGCGGCCAGCACGCTCATCGGAATGGCAAAAATCAGCGAAAAGGGGATGCCATAGGAAAACACCTGGAGGATCAGAATGCCGGAAACACCGCGCGAAAACAGATCAATGACCTTGAAAATATTGCCGATGGCCATGACAAACAGGAACACCAGCAGGCTGATGCCGAAGGTCATCAGAAAGCCGCGGGCAATGTAAGCATGAAGAATGCGCATTTACTCAGAAGTGTAGAATGCAGAAGGCAGAATTAAATCCTTTTCTGTCTCTTCATTCTGTCTTCTGCATTTCTTTCTCAATAGCGATAATGCTCGGGTTTATACGGGCCATGGACGCCGATGCCCAGATATTCAGCCTGGGCCGCCGTCAATTTGTCAAGCCGGACGCCTATTTTGCCGAGATGCAGGCGGGCGACCTCTTCATCAAGGATTTTCGGCAGAACATGAACGCCAACCGCGTATTTGTCATGATGCGTGTAAAGCTCAATCTGCGCCAGGACCTGGTTGGTGAAACTGTTTGACATGACAAAACTCGGATGCCCGGTCGCGCAGCCCAGATTAACCAGGCGTCCCTTTGCCAGGACAACAATACTGCGGCCGGTCGGGAAAGTTATTTTGTCAACCTGCGGCTTGATTGTTTCCCACTTGTAGCGTTTGATGTTGTCAATTTCAATCTCCGCGTCAAAATGACCGACGTTGCAGACCACGGCCATGTGTTTCATGCGCAGCATGTGCCTGGCGGTGATCACATTGCAGCAGCCGGTGGCCGTGACAAATATGTCCCCGATTGCAACGGCCCTGTCCATGGGCATGACCTCGTAACCTTCCATGGCGGCCTGCAGGGCGCAGATCGGGTCAATCTCGGTTACAATCACCCTGGCGCCCTGGCCGCGAAGGGATTGACAACATCCCTTGCCGACATCGCCATAACCGGCCACAACCGCCACCTTGCCGGCGATCATCAGATCGGTTGCCCGCATAATTCCGTCAATCAGCGAATGACGGCAGCCGTAGAGGTTGTCAAACTTGGACTTGGTGACCGAATCGTTCACGTTAAAGGCGGGGAAAAGCAGGGTGCCGGCGCGGTGCATCTGGTAAAGACGGTGCACGCCGGTGGTGGTCTCCTCCGAGACGCCCTTGATTTCCCTGACTATCCGATGAAATCGTTTCGGGTCTTTTTGCAGTGATTTTTTCAGCTGTTTCAACAGTGCTTTTTCATCATCGCTCGTTGCCGGGCGGTCTAATACGCGTTTATTTTCTTCGGCCTGGTATCCCATGTGGACAAACAAGGTCGCATCGCCGCCGTCATCCAGGAGGGTGGTCGGCCCCTTCCCCTTGCCCCAGTCAAGCGTGCGGTCAATATATTCCCAGTATTCCGTCAGCGATTCGCCTTTATAGGCGAAGACCGGCGTGCCCTGTGCCGCCACCGCCGCCGCGGCGTGATCCTGGGTTGAAAATATATTACAGCTTGCCCAGCGCACGCGCGCGCCGAGGCACTGCAGGGTTTCAATCAGCACGGCAGTTTGGATCGTCATGTGCAGCGATCCTGTGATACGGGTGCCACGCAAGGGCCGGCTCCGGCCGTATTTTTTGCGCAGGGCCATCAGGCCCGGCATTTCAACCTCCGCCCATTTGATTTCCTCGCGGCCCCAGTCTGCAAGGCGGACATCGGCGACGACATAGTTGTTTTTTTTATGAATGGACATAATATTAATCCTTACTCTGAAAAGTGTAAATATTGCTGTCATTCCCGCGCAGGCGGGAATCCAGATCAGAAAATGTATGCTGGATTCCCATTTTCATGGGAATGACAAACTCCATCAAGTTTCTAGAGTGCCTCCTTCAGTGCTTGGGCCTTGTCGGTTTTTTCCCAGGTGAAAGCCGAAAGGTCGCTGGTGCGCCCAAAATGTCCGTAAGCCACGGTTTCGCGGTAGATCGGACGCAGAAGGTCCAGGTCCTTGATGATCTCGGCCGGCTTAAGGCCGAAGACGCGGCGGACCGCCTTTTCAATCTTGCTTTCATCCGCCTTGCCGGTCCCGAATGTTTCCACCAGCACGGAGACCGGTTCGGGGTAGCCGATGGCATAGGCCAGCTGTATCTCGCAGCGCTGCGCCAGGCGCGCGGCCACGACATTTTTGGCGATATAGCGCGCCATATAAGCGGCGCTCCGGTCAACCTTGGAGGGGTCCTTGCCGGAAAACGCACCGCCGCCGTGTCTTCCCATGCCGCCATAGGTATCGGCGATGATTTTGCGTCCGGTCAGTCCCGTGTCGCCCTGCGGTCCTCCGACCACAAACCTGCCGGTGGGATTGATCAGGAAACGGGTCTGTTTGTTCAGGAATTCCGCCGGAATTTCCTTTTTGATGATTTCATCAATAATGGCCTCTTTCAGCGTATTGTAGCGGATATCGGGGGTGTGCTGGGTTGAGACGACCACGGTGTGGACGGAAACCGGCCGGCCGTTTTCATAGGCAATCGTTACCTGTGATTTGCCGTCCGGCCTGAGAAAGTCAAGTTTGCCGCTGTGCCGCGCTTTGGCCAGGGCCCGTGTCAGCCGATGGGCGAACATGATCGGCATGGGCATCATTTCGCGGGTTTCGTCGCAGGCATAACCGAACATCATGCCCTGGTCGCCCGCGCCCTGTTCCTTGAACAGGCCCTGTCCGACGGTAACGCCCTGGGAAATATCGGGCGACTGGCGGTCAATGGAAACAAGGATGGCGCAGGAATTCGCGTCAAATCCCATGGCGGCATCCACATAGCCGATTTTTTTAATCGCCGCGCGGGCGACATCGGCGTAATTGACAACTGCTTTGCTTGTGATTTCGCCGGCGATAACAGCCATGCCGGTGGCCACCAGCGTTTCGCACGCCACCCGGCAGTGTTTGTCCTGTGCCAGGTTGGCGTCAAGCACGCTGTCCGAAATGGCGTCGGCAATTTTATCGGGATGCCCCTCGGTGATTGACTCGGAAGTGAACAAAAAAGAACCTCTCATGGCATTTTTTCCTTTCTTTCTATCAGGCTTTATTGAACTGACATTTTTGTGCGAACGATTAGTCTTTCAAAATCAATGCACTAATTCAAGGATTTCCGGCGCGACTTTTCTGGTCAGGTTCCGGAAGGTGTTTTCAAGGTCCGTGTCCCGCTGGGGATTAAGGGCCAGTTCGGCCATTAGCCGGCATTCCGTGTAGCTGACCGAGCGGATGGTGTCCTTGACAATCAACAGCGAAGAAGGCGGCACGCTCAATTCATCCACGCCCAGCCCCAGCAGCAGCGGAACAAACAAGGGATCGCTGGCCATGCCCCCGCAGATTCCGGTCCAGATGCCGGAATGATGCCCGACATCAATCGTGTGTTTCATCAGGCGGATGATGGCCAGATGGGTGGGTTCATACAGGTAGGCCACTCTTTCATTGCCGCGGTCAATGGCCAGCGTGTATTGAATCAGGTCGTTTGTTCCCAGGCTGAAAAAACGCACATGCGGCGCCAGGGAGTCGGCCGTGGCCGCCGCGGAAGGAACTTCAATCATGGCGCCGACTTCAATGTGGGGATTAAGCGGCTGGCCGCGGTCCATGAGCTCTCTTTTGGACTGATTAAATATGACGTTGGCCCGGACAAGCTCGTCAAGGTTGCTGATCATCGGATACATGATCTTTACGTTCCCGTAGACACTGGCGCGCAGGATGGCCCTCAGCTGGGTTCGGAACAGATCCGGCTGGGCCAGGCAGAAACGGATCGCGCGCCATCCCATGAAAGGGTTGGATTCCTTCCAGGAATTATCCATATCCGGCAGAAATTTGTCGCCGCCAAGGTCCAGCGTTCGGATGATGACCGGGTGGGGGGCCAGTTTCCGGGCGACATCGCGGTAGGCTTCATACTGCTCGTCTTCCGACGGCATTTTGTTCTGCTCCATGTAAAAATATTCGGTGCGAAAGAGTCCCACCCCTTCCGCGCCGTTGTTCAGCGCGGTCTCAACGTCATGGGGGCCTTCAATATTGGCGGAAAGCATGATGCGGTAGCCGTCGGTTGTCTCCGCCGGAAGTTCCTTGAGATTTGCCAGGCGGCTGACTATTCCCCGGCGCAGTTCCGCCTGACGAACCGCCTGGGAGCACCTTTCATTTGAGGGATGAATTACGACCAGCCCTTTATTGGCGTCAATGAGAATAGTGTCGCCGCTTTTAACCATCCGGCTGATATTATGCAGGCCGACCACGGCGGGGATGCCGCGTTTGGCCGCAAGAATCGCGGTATGGGCCGTGGGACTGCCCAGATCAAGGGCTATGCCCTCAACCAGGTCCTGATTGAGCGACACAATCTCGGAAGGCGTCAGATCGCCGGCGATAATTATTGTTCCCTTTTCCCTGACGTCGGCGAGCGAGCTTTCATGACCGGCCAGGTTAAGAAAAATACGCCGCGTTACATCCTGAACATCGGCGGCGCGTTCGCGCACGTAATTGTCATTGACTTTATGCAGGCTTTGAATAAAGCCGTGGGCGACATCATGCAGGACGGCTTCCACGTTTTTCTGCTGGTTTTCAATCCCCCGAAACACTTTTTCAATAAACGGCCGGTCGTCTAAAATAAGCAGGTGGGCGTCAAAAATGCTGGCCACGGCCGGATCGCATTGTTTCTGAAATTCCTTGATCTGGCGCCGGGTGGCGATCAGGGCCGCTTCAAACCGCGCGATTTCCTTCGGAATATCATCCTTGGTGATGCGGCGCTCCGCGAGGTTTTCAACATGGCCGGGCTTCAGGAAAACGCGGCCATGGACTATGCCCGATGAGACCCCGATGCCTTTTAAAATTACTTCCTCTTCCGAGGCAATGTTTTTGGCGGTAGGTTGCATGATAGATTTTATCGCGTTTTTCCGTTCCGGCGGCCTTGCCGCGCCGGACGCAACGGGCTTCGCAAACACGGGAGCGTTATGGCGCAACAGGGGCGGCCGCTTCAGGCGGAAGCGCGCGGCCAGCTATTCTTCGTAAAATTTATGTTCAACCAGTTTTTGCAGCTCATCAATTGCCTGGTCGGCGTCAACCCCCTCGGCGGTTATTTTTATTTTTGTTCCGCAACTCGCTTCCATGGTCATCAACCCCATGATGCTCTTGCCCGAAACGCGGACGCTGTCCCTCTCCACCGTCACTTCCGCCTCATATTTTGAGGCGGTTTTGACGAACATGGCCGCCGGCCTGGCGTGAATGCCATACTGATTGAGAACAGCCATCTCGCGGGTAACAACGGACGGTTTTTTTTGGGCGCTTTCGGACATGATTGTTCCTTAGTGGTATGCCTTTTTGCTTAAAACGGCCTTGATTTTTTCGTCCAGCTCCTTGGCGGCATCATGGCCAAGGTGTTTTAATTTTTCGTTAAGCGCGGCGACTTCAATAATGCTTGACAGATCGCGTCCCGGCGCCACGGGGATGACAACATTCGGAATTTGAACGCCCAGAATCTCGCGCTGCGGGCTGGGGCTTTCCGTTCCTTCGCCCGTAAACTGGTCGGCGTGTTTCAAGGTAACAATTAAATCCAGGCTCTTTTCGTTCCGGACGGAGGCGACTCCAAAAAGACTGGGGATATGGATGATGCCCAGCCCCCTGATTTCCAGATGATAGCGCGTAATCGGGACGGAAGAGGCGATGACGGTGCGCGGATCAAGCCGGCGCAGGATGGTGAGGTCGTCCGCCACGAGGCTGTGCCCCCTGATGATCAGGACGAGCGCCGCCTCGCTTTTGCCGATACCCGGTTTGCCTTCAATCATTACGCCGATGCCCATGATATCCACGATGGTCCCCTGCACGGTTATGCTCGGCGACATCAGGCTTTCCATGATCAGGGTCGCGGCGTTGACAAATTTCCCGGTGATCATCGGCGTGCGCAGCACCGCCACCTTGAACTGGCGCGCCAGCTCAAGAAATTCCGGATGGATTTTTCTGTTGCGGCAGACCACCACGCACGGGATGTGCTGCGCGAAAAAACGGCGGAGGCTCAGCCGGCGGTTGTTGGCCGTCATGGCGGCCAGGTATTCCGTTTCCGCCAGTCCCAGAACCTGAATGCGCCGGAAGGCGAAGTGCTCAAAAAAACCCGCCAGCGCCAGGCCGGGACGGTGAATGGCTGATTCGCGGATAATCCGCGACAAACCGATCCCGCCGGTCACGGTCTCAAGCAATGTCTTTTCTTTCGCCGCGTCAATGAAATCTTTTATGGTCACAGGCATGCGGGGCCACCTCTTTTTTTACGGGCTTTCTGTCTTTGTTTCGCGTTCCAGGTCCGTCAACCTGATCCGGTGATCAGGAGTTTTGTGGTCCACGATTTTATCGCGGGCGCGCCGCAATTGCCGGTCCAGCTTGTCAACTACCCGGTCAATGGAGGCATACATGTCGTCGGATTCATCCCTGGCTTCAAACTTCTGATGACGCTTTGCCTGAACGACGACCTCGATCATATGGCGGAACTTCTGGATGTCAAGGATAACGTGGGCGTGCTCAACCTGGGGATATCCGGCCAGGACCGAAGACAATTTTGTCTGGACGTGCGCCTTCATGGCGTCGGAAATATCCGTGTGACGGGCGGTAACATTAATAATCATTTTGTTCCTTTCAATGGTTTCTGGTTTACATGCAAAATCGCGGTCCGAGATAAAGTTCGCGGCTGAGGGGATCATCAATCAGGAAAGCGCTGGTGCCTTCGCGCAGAACCCTCCCCTCGCAAATCAGGTAGGCGCGGTCAACAATGGTCAGCGTTTCCCGGACATTGTGATCGGTGATCAGAATGCCGAGCCCTTTCTTTTTCAGCTCCCTGATTATGCCCTGCACATCCTCCACGGCCAGCGGATCAACGCCGCTGAAGGGTTCATCCAGCAGCAGGGCGCGCGGATTTGTCACCAGCGCGCGCGTGATTTCCAGCCGGCGCCGTTCCCCGCCGCTGAGCGTGTAGGCTTTCTGCTTTGCCAGATGGCTTATCCCCAGTTCGTTCAGCAATTCTTCCAGCCTTTTTGAGCGCTGTTCGGCGGAGAGCGGCAGGGTCTCCAGGATGGCCATGACGTTCTCCGCCACGGTCAGCTTGCGAAACACGGAGGGTTCCTGCGAGAGATATCCCAGCCCCAGCCGCGCGCGCAGATGCATGGCCATGCGGGTTACATTGCGCCGGTTGAAAAAAACCCGGCCGCCATTGGGGCTGATCAGGCCGACAATCATGTAAAAGGTCGTCGTCTTGCCGGCCCCGTTCGGGCCGAGCAGGCCGACCACCTCGCCGGGTTTCACGGTAATGCTGACGCCATCCACGACCCGGCGCCGATGATAGGCTTTGACCAGGCCGTCCGTTAAAATGACGTGGGTGTCAATCGCTGTTTGATTATCAATCATTTTTTAATGGGTCTTGCGATTTCTGGTCGGAATAGATTGTCAAATGGGCCTGGGGTTCGCATATGATTCTGTTGGAACTCCGCCATAACACAATGCTCTCGGCCGTGAGGCTGTCCCTTTGCCGGATAACACACGGCCGGCCGGACAGGGTAATTTTTCCTTCTGCGATCGCATACGATGCCATCTGGGCCATGGCCTGAATTATGCCTTTGGTAATAATCACGTTTCCTTCAGCCTTGATCAATTCCACCTTTTTATCATTTGAAAGCAGAACAGTCAAACGATCAGATTCTATTTTTAAGGCCGGATCAGTGACGACCGTCCTTCCTTCAAACATCACCGTTGATTTTTTGGGGTCAAAGGCGAGCCGGGTTGAGGTTATGACGGTGTTGTTTGTGTCCGTTTCCAGGGCGGCGGGCGAGACGGGGGCGGCGCCTTCGGCGCCGAGATATGATTTCTGATCTGTTTTTTGCAGGATCACCCGGACATTGCTGTTGATGCGGCAGCCATCCTTTTCATTCCATTTGAATCCGCGGCCGGTGATGATTATCTCGGCCCTGGTCACGCAGACTTCCGATGTTGAAGCCGCCGTGTGCTTTATCCGGTCAAAAAAACAGAGCGGCGTGGAAATATGCATGACCGTTTTGCCTTCTTCATAAAAAGTCATCCGTAAATTGGTGATTTGAATAAGGTCCTGCGGCAGAAAACGCGCCCTGTCGCCCGATACTTCCATTTTCAACTGTCCCTGGTTGTCATAGTCGGGATAGCGGAAACCCTTGAGGGTCTGGCCGGGCAGATCGTCGGAAGCGGCCATGGCCGGCAGGGTCATGAGCCAGAAGAAGCAAATAATCATTCCTTTCGGTATGTTGCGCTTTAACGTCATAAATAAATTGGGCGCCTGAAATATGCGCTTCGCTTTCCGCCAGCAGGCGGATCCGCCGAAATATGAAACGAACCGTAGCCGACCTCGCTGAGGCCGGACCCGCCGTGGTCGGCGCCCACGGCTACAACATTGTAATTTTCATGTTTCCGGCCGGTCAACAATCGCGTCTATTTTTCTGAGCGCGCGCCAGAGTGTCCGCAATTGCGCGAACGGGATCATGGCCGCCTTGTCGGAAAGCGCGCGCCGGGGCGCGAGATGCGTTTCAAGAAACACGGCGTCACAGCCCGCGGCCGCGGCCGCGCGCGCCAGGCAGCGGGCCATGCGCCAGTCGCCCCCGCTTTCATGGCCGGCGCCGCCCGGCAGCTGCGCGCTGTGGGTCGCGTCAAAAACAACCGGATAACCCAGACGGCGCATGATGACCAGGCTGCGCATGTCCGCCACCAGATTGTTGTAGCCGAAGGTGGCGCCTCTTTCCGTTATTAAAATCTTTTTATTTCCGGTGCTTTCCAGCTTGGCGATTATATGCCGGATGTCCCACGGCGCAAGGAATTGCCCTTTTTTTATGTTGACGGGTTTGCCGCTGTTGCCCAGGGCCAGGATCAGGTCGGTTTGCCGGCATAAAAAGGCCGGACATTGAAGCATGTCCGCCACTTTTGCCGCCAGCGGCACTTCATTTTCATTATGGACATCGGTCAGGACCGGCAGACCGTAGCGTTCTTTTACCTCGCTTAAGATCGCCAGCCCGCGCGTCAAACCCGGTCCCCGGTATGATTGAAGGGATGTCCGGTTCGCCTTGTCGTAGGAGGCCTTGAACACCAGCGGTATTTTTTCCTCATCGGCAAAAACTTTCAGCCGTGCGGCCATCTGCAGACACTGTTTCCGGCTCTCAATCACGCAAGGTCCGGCAATCAATGCCAGGGGATGGCCACCGCCGATGATCACATTTCCAATCTTGACTGAATGCGCCATTTTATCTTCCTCCGGATTAAATTGTTTCTGGATTCCCGCATTCGCCTGCCCGCCCGCCTGCATCGGCTGGGCCGAAGGCACTGCGGGCAGGCAATGCTATCCGCCACCGGCGGGTTGCAGGCGGGCGGGCATGGCATTCTTATCACTCTTATGCCGGCTTCCGGCTACTGACCTCTGGTTTTTTCTTTTCGCAGAGCCGCCTCGGCCGCCGCAACATCGGCCGGCGTGTCAACCCCGATGCCGCACTCGTTCGTTGGCACGACTTTTATGCGCGCGCCGAGATGCAGGGCCCGCAGCTGTTCAAGCGATTCGGCCAGTTCAAGCGCGCAGGGCGGCTCGGCGACAAACCTGGCCAGAAATTTTTTCCGGTAAAGATATATTCCGATGTGGCGCCAGAACAGATTTTGCGTGGGGACGCGGGTTTTATCGCGCACAAACGGAATGGGCAGGCGCGAAAAGTAAAGCGCCTGCCCTTCGGCGTTGAAAACCACTTTGGTCACGGAAACGCTTTCCGCCTCGGCCGGCGAGCTCAACGCTGAGGCGGACGTGGCCATGTCCCACTTTTTTTCAGTCAGCATCACCTTGGTCAATTTGTCAATCAGCTCCGGATCAATGGCTGGTTCGTCGCCCTGAATATTGACAATTATTTCCGCATCGTATTGAGCGGCCGCTTCGGCCGCGCGGTCCGTTCCCGAGGGATGGTCGGCCCTGGTCATGACCGTCTCAACGCCGCCGGCCGCGGCCGCCTCGGCTATCCGCTGATCGTCGGTGGCCACGATCACCTTGTCAAGCGTCGCGGCCTTTAAGGCCCTTTCAACAACCCATTGAATGAGCGGCCGGCCGCAGATCAGGGTCAGGCTCTTGCCCGGGAAACGGGTTGAGCCCCAGCGCGCGGGAATAATGCCCAGGGTTTTAAGCTTTTGTTTTTTCATTTATGCACGTGCGCCGGTGCCATATTTAAGAGCGCAGATTTTTTATAAACGCCAGCAATTCGCTGTCCGAGCAGGTCGCCGTCCCGATTTTGCCGACCACCACCCCCGCCGCGCAGTTTGCCAGTTCCGCCGCTTCGCGATGGTTGGCGCCGGCCGTTAAAGCCAGAAGCATCGTGGCGATGGTTGTGTCGCCCGCGCCGCTGACGTCAAAAACCTCGCGGGCAAAGGTCGCAATATGGAACGGGTGGCCCTCGCGCGGCATCACCAGCATGCCTTGGGCGCCAAGCGTTATCACCAGCAGATTCGGCTTCCATTTTTCCATTAAAACATTGCCCGCCCGGAGCAAAGCGCGGTCAGCGAGGGGGTTTTTGGCCGCCTCGGCCTCGGGTATGCCCGCCAGCGCAAAGGCTTCCTTCCGGTTTGGCTTGGCGAGGTCTATTCCTTCCAGCGGCAGGTCGGAATTTTCCTTGGGGTCAATGGCCACCGGCACTTTGCGGCGTTTGGCCGCTTTGAGAATGGCGCTGACAATGCCCGGGCAGATGAATCCCTTGGCGTAATCGGAGAGTATAATTCCGGAGACCCGCGCCGCGGCTCCCGCCGCCTTGCGGCGCAATTTTTCCAGCAAAGCCCCCTCGGGCTGTAAGTTGTTGTCCCAATCAACCCGCACAATCTGCTGGCGTTCGCCGATAATGCGCGTTTTTACCGATGTTTGTATTTTGTCCGAGCAGTTGACATAACCGGTTTGAATTCCGTCCTTGCGCATGACGCGCAGCAGCTCGCGGCCGACCTGGTCGGATCCGATCGTGCCGAAGATGGCGGCCTTGCCGCCGAGCGCTTTCACATTGCGCGCCACCACGGCGGCCCCGCCGGGCATGTTTTTTTCATCCCGCACAAGAACGACCGGCACGGGCGCCTCCGGTGAAAGACGGTTCACCGTTCCGTAAATATACCGGTCCAGCATCAAATCGCCGGCCGTCAGAATGTTTTGGCGGCGGAACTTTGCGATCAGCGTCCTTGCTCTTTGAAGACTAATGTGCATTTGATTTTTCTCCGTTGTCACGTCTGTCATTCCCGCGACCTTTCCAGCCTTCGTAGCCGAAGCTACTTCGGCGGAGTAGACCCTTCGCCCGCCTGTGGCGGGCAAGTCGGGAATGGCAAATCATCTTTTCCCCGGCTGTTCAATCTTGCCGGGATGTATCCAGGAATCGTCGCCCGGGCCTTCCACCTTGTCAAGCCGCAGTTTGATTGAGCCTATGACCGGCGCCTTGGCCATGGCCTTTACGCAAAGACAGCGCTGGTCAGTTGAAATCCAGACCTGCAACTGGCCGACCCTGACAAAAAAACCCTGAAATTTGGCCTCGGGCTGGATATAGAGACATTTGGTAATTCCGAATTTTGAAAGATTTAATTGAACGTAATCCTTGGCGTTGACATAGAGATCATAAAGTTTTTCGTCCGCCATCAGGCGGTAATGATATGTCCGGTCCGGCTCAAATTTCCGGGAACGCATGAAATACATGAAGCATAGCAGGTCGCGGGTGTCGCTTTCAATGGCAAAATCCCGGGCATCGTTTTTAACCAGGTGCTTCCAGTGCGCCACGCCTTTTTCGCGGTCAAAGGTCGTGATTTCGTTGAGCCGGTAGCGGCCCTCGCTTAAGCGCCGGCTGAAGCGCAGCGGCGTGAATGTGTCCGGGTCCACCACGCTTTCAATAAAATCATTCACCGGGTAGATGGTGTCCAGGAGCGCATAGCTTTTGGTGGTGATTCTGAGCGCCAGCAGTATGCGTCCGTCTTCTTCTATCCATTCGCTGGTTACCTTGCTTTCCGCCACGGGGAAAATGCCCCAATAAACCAGATAGGTCAGGCGTTCGCCCACCGGAAACCAGAGCTCCGTCAGATCGTCAGCCTCTATTTCGCCCGAGGCGGATGAAACCAGCAATATGGCCGCGATAAGCAAATATAATTTTCTTTTTACATTGTTCCGTTTAAACATGGCACATTTTCCCGAGAAGCTTGCCCGGGCGTTAGCCGGGGTTTGAACATCGTTGGCTGGCGGCCCTGCCGCCTCAGGCCGAAAGCTCCCGCGCGCGCTTGTGCGCCGCCTTGACCGCGGCGATTATTGTCTGCCGCGTTTTTCCCCGGTCAAGAATTTTCACGGCGGCCTCGGTTGTGCCTCCGCGGGAAGTGACCCGCCGGCGCAGTTCTTCCGGCGGCAGTCCGGTTTTCGCCTGCAGGCATGCGGCGCCGGCAATAGTGGCAACAGTCAACAGCCGCGCCGCTTCGGCCGGCAGGCCCATCTCCTGCCCGGCCTGCAGAAGCGCTTCCATCAGATAAAACACGTAGGCCGGTCCTGATCCGCTCAGGGCCGTGGCGGCATTCATCAACTGTTCGTCAATGCGAATCACGACGCCGATTGATTCCAGGATTTTTTCCGCCAGACGCCGGTCTTTTTCCGTTGTTCCCTTGCCGCAGCAGTAGGCGCTGGCGCCTGAGCCGACCAGGGCGGGAGTATTGGGCACAACCCGGATAATCCGCGCCGGTTGGCCGAGGCATGTTGATATTTTTCCGGTTGTCCAGCCGGTGACAATGCTGATCAAGAGGGGGTGGGGCGGCAAATGCCCTCGCATCTCATCAAGGGCCTGTAATGCCTGTTGCGGCTTGACGGCGAGAACAATCACGCCCGCGGTTGACGCGGCTTCTTGGTTGTTGGTAGAGCCCTTGATGCCAAGTTTATGTTGAAAAAAATCCAGCCGGCGGGTATCAATATCTGTGACAATGATGTTGCCGGGGCGGTAAATGCCGGTTTTGAGAATACCGCGGACCATTGCCTCAGCCATGTTGCCCGCGCCGATGAAAGTGATTTTGTCAGCCACAGGCTGATTTTTATTTTTTGATTTTTTTTTCATTTCTTTCTTCAGCCCTCCGCCTTCAGTCTTTCATTGGTCTCCCTTTTGCCGAATAGAATGGTCCCGAGCCGGATGATGGTTGCGCCCTCCTTGATCGCCGCCTCAAAGTCGTGCGACATTCCCATGGAAAGCTCGTTCAGGGCAAGCCCCGCCTGCTGGCGCCATTGGTCGCGGAAGAGTCGCAATTTCTGGAAAAAAGGCCTGGCCAGTTCCGGGTCCTTGGTCGCGGGCGGAATGGTCATCAGCCCCGTGATCTCAACGCGTTTCAAAGTATTGGCATATTCCAGCAGGGCCGGGACGGATTCCGGGGCAAGGCCGAACTTGCTGCTTTCGCCGGAAACATTGACCTCCAGCAAAACGGGCATTACCCGGCCGGTCAAATCGCCGGCCGCGTCAATGGCCGCAAGAAGTTTTTGCGAATCAACTGAATGAATCGTTTGAAACAGCCGGACCGCTTCGCGGACCTTGTTGGTCTGCAGGTGGCCGATCATGTGCCATTCAAGCTGGGCGGGACACAACGGTATTTTTTGCTTGGCTTCCTGAACCCGGTTTTCGCCGAACACAACCAGGCCGCAGTCCGCGGCTTCCCGGATGCTTTCCGGCGTCTGGGCTTTTGAGGCGGCCAGCAGGCGCACCCCGGCGGGCGGGCGGGCGGCGCTTTCGCAGGCTTTTGTAATTTTTTCCCTGACCCGGTTCAATCGCTCTGAAAATTTGTTGTCAATTTCCGTCATGGTTGCTCGTTCTGTCATTCCCGCCCGCCTGCAACCCGCCGGTGGCGGATCAGGTCGGGAATGACAAACAGTAAAAGTTTCTCATATAACGAAGCATGGCGGCACCGCGTGTCACGCTCCTCATTCTGACTACTGACTACTGACTTTCTGTCTTCTGCTTTCCTCTTTCTTCCCGCCGGTCTGAAAATTCTGGCGGTTTTGAATGGCGTTGTTCAGGGTTAGCCGGTCAATGAAGGCTATGCCGCTCCCGGCCGGCAGGCCGATGGCCGGCCTGGAAACGCGTATGGCCATGCCGCTCAGCAAATCCGTGATCATGCTTGCGGTGGCGTCGCTTTCAACATCGGAATTGAGCGCCAGGATGACTTCATGGATGCCTTCCGTTTCAATGCGCCGGCGCAAGGCGGAGATATTCAGATTGGCCGGGCCGCTGCCGCGCATCGGCGAAATTTTTCCGCCCAGTACATGGTAGCGTCCGGAATATGAGCCCGTTTTTTCTATAAGGAGGAGGTCCATGACCGTTTCCACCACGCATAAAATTGAGGCGTCCCGCGCGGGGTCCGTACAGAAGAAGCAGGGATTTTCGGCCGGACTGGTTATCGCGCCGCAGCGGGGACAGAGCATGGTGCTACGCGCCACTTCCTGGAGGGCGGCCGACAGTTCCTGAAGCAGATTGTCACGCCGGGCAACAAGCTCAAACGCAATGCGTTCGGCTGACCGGCGCCCGATCCCGGGCAGCTTGTTCAAATTTGAGATCAGACCGTCAATTTGAGTAAGCGGTTTCATTTAGAAAAAGACAGGAACAAAGCTATCTGAACATTCTTCATTCTTAATTCTGCATTCTACATTTCTTCAGTCAGAGCCCGGGAATATCGGGCAGGCCCATATCGGCCATCAAACCCTGCATATGCTCGGCGCTCATCTGTTTCGCTTTCTCAAGCGCGCTGTTGACCGTTTCCAGCACCATTTTTTCAAGCTCGCCGGCCCGGCGCGGATCAATAAGGGACGGGTCAATCTTGATTTCCGCGAGGGATGCGTCGCCGCAGACTGTCACGCGCACCTTGCCGCCGGCGCCGGAAACTTCAACCGTCTTCCGCTTCAATTCACTCTGAATCTTCTTTATGTTTTTCTGCGCCAGGACGGCGTCCTTCAGCATTTTCAGCATATTGGTCATTTGTATTTCTCCTTGATTCCGTTGAGGCGTCCAAAACTTTATTCATTTCTTCATTCGCGGACTTCAACGATTCTTCCATCAAACAGGTCAAGCGTTTTGCGGACCGACTCGTTCTCCAGCCACTTGTGCCGGGAATGCAGGCCTGAGCCGTTCTTTGTTTCAGCGGCGGCCGGCGGCGGGAGTTGTTCGGGCGGCGCCTCGCTGTGCGCGTTTTTTTTTAGCCGCTGGATTTTGGCGGTCGTAAAATCAACGGAAACCGTCCGGCGCAGAAAATCGCTCAGGGCTTTTTGCAGGGCGGCGCGGCTGCGCGGCAGACCGGCCTGTTCTATGCGCTCCGCAAATTCCGGCTCAAAAGCAATCGTTACCTTGTCGGCGCTGACTTTAATCGGCACGGCGTCCACGAGGTTCGCTTTGGCCAGTGGGGCGGCCTTGCCGGTCCGCTCCACGATCAGGTGCCAGTTTTTGGCAAGCAATTCAAGCTCATCGCCCGGCGCGGGCGGAAAAGGGGCCGCCTCCATTTTTGCTTCGTTTCGGGCGGGGGTTTCCGGCGATTGTTTTGCTTCTTTGAACCCTGAACTCTGAACCCTGAACTCCGAACCATCTGCATCCTGCGACAACTGTTTCAGCTCCGCAACGATCTGATCCAGCGACACGGTGGCCGCCGCCCGGGCACAGCGCACCAGGGTAACTTCCAGCAGGGTTTTCTTTGAGAGAGCAAAACGCAGGCGGTCAATTGATTCGGTCAAAGTGTCTATAATCCGCAGCAGGCGTTCGGCATCAACCAATGCGGCCTGATTTTTGAGCGTCGCTATCTGGTTTTCGGTCAGGTCCATTTCGTCGCCGATCGCGCCGATTTCAAGATAGATGAGCAGGTTCCGGCAATGTTCCAGCAATTCCAGCAGCAGGCGGTGCATGTCCTTTCCCTGGCGGTCCATCAGTTCCACCGAACGGATCAGGCCGGCTATATCGCCTTTAAACAGGGCCGAAGCCAGTTCTTCAAGCGCCGTGCGCGGCATCAGGCCGAAAACCGACAAGACATGTTCTTCGCTGATTTTGTTTCCCTGGAATGCGACTAGCTGGTCAAGGGCGCTTTCCGCGTCGCGCAGTCCGCCCTCCGCTGCCCGGGCCACGGCCAACAAGGCCTCCTGTTCAATTTCCACCCCTTCCTCCCTGGCGATGAGCGCCAGGCGTTCAACGATCAGCCGGAGCGGTATGCGCCGGAGATCAAAACGCTGACAGCGGGAAAGGATGGTCAGGGGAACCTTTTGGGGTTCGGTCGTCGCAAAGAGGAATATGACGTGGGCCGGCGGTTCTTCCAGGGTTTTCAACAGGGCATTGAAGGCTTCCGTGGTCAGCATGTGGACTTCGTCAATAATATAGATTTTATACCGGCCGTTGGGCATGTATTTTACGTCTTCGCGCAGGGCGCGCACATCGTCAATCTGGCGGTTGGAAGCGCCGTCAATTTCGCGCACGTCAAGATTGTTGCCCTCCATGATGCCGGCGCAGGAAGGGCATTTATCGCAGGGCTTTTCGGCCGGGCCTTTGGCGCAATTGAGGGCCTTGGCGAAAATGCGGGCGATGGAGGTCTTGCCGATTCCGCGCGGACCCACAAACAGATAGGCATGCGCCACGCGGTTCAGCTTGATGGCGTTTTGCAGGGTCCGGGTCACATGTTCCTGGCCGACCACCGCCTCAAACTGCTGCGGACGCCACTTGCGCGCCAGCACTTCATAAGCTTTTTTCTCTTCCGGTTTCATTGCAAAAAAATCGTTTTTTTTTCTATCATTCCCGCGGAAACCATACGAAACGCTTGGCCGATGGTAATCCGCTTCTTTTCTGTCATTCCCGCGAAAGCGGGAATCCAGTATTAAATCTTTTTCTAGATTCCCGATCAAGTCGGGAATGACAATCGCGCAAGATGCGCAGTGAAATCTTTTTTTATTCTTTATTTCCTCGCCAATTCTTGGGCGGCCTTGTAAATATTTTCAAAAAGCTTCGGCAGTTTGGCCAGCGGCGTGGCGGAAAAGGCGATGCGGACAAGGTTGTTCATCACAATCACGCCGCTGGAATAATCCTGCAGAAGTTTTCGGCGCAAATTTTCCGGGTCAGCGGAAATCATTTTCAGGCACATGAAATATCCGGAATTAAAAGGCATGGGCTTGAAATGTTTTTTGTATTCGGGATGTCCGGCCAGGATTTGTTTAACCGCTTCGTAACGGGCCTTCAAAACGTCGTATTTCTGCCGTTTTTCGCTTTCGTAATTTGCCGAGCAGTAGGCCTTGAGCAGCAGGGACTGGCTGATGTTGGCCGAGTTGGAAATGTTTCCGCGGATAGCGCCGGCGGTCTTCGCCTCCAGGGCCGCGTAGACCGCCGGCGTCCCGCCCTGGACGCCGTAGGTCATGAAGCCGACGCGAAAGCCCCAGACATAATCCTCCTTGGTCGGGCCATCCAGTTTTATCGCCAGCAGGTTCGGATGGAGATCGCAGATGAGGGTAAAAATGGATTCACGGAAAATATTGTCTTCAAAAACCAGGCCGAAATAGGCGTCGTCAATAATCACCACCAGGCGGTTGCCGGCCTGGGCCGCCTCAAGGAGCAGTCCGGCAATGGCGCGCACTTCGTCAATGGTCGGCGTGTATCCGGCCGGATTATTGGGAAAATTCAGGCAGACAATTTTCTTTGTTTTTCCTTTGGCCTGAAGGCGTTTTTTTAATCCGGCCAGATTAAAGCCCCGTTTGTTAAAGAACGGGTAGGGGGTTAAACGCGTGCCAAAACCGTTGGCGAAAATCAGGTCGTAATTTTCCCAATAGAGGTCCGGCACGATGAATTGGTCGCCTTTCTCGCAGAATAAATAAGCGCTCATGCTCAGGCCGTGGGTCAGGGCGGAGGTTACCACCGGTAGGCTGAAATCCTTGCATGCCAAAGAAGGATTCTTTTTGATCAGCATTTCTTTCCATGTCTTGCGGATATCCGGCCGGCCTGGGCTGGGCGCGTAAGACACCATTTCGCCCGCTTTTAAGGAACAATTGGCGGCAATGCCCGGCAATATCATCGGCGCGCCATCCTCTTCAAGGGCAATGCCGATGGTGGCATTGATTTCCTTGCCATTGGCCTCGGCCGACTGGGAGAGAATGCCGAGCTTCGGGAAATAAATCGCCTTTCCCTTTTCCGACAGCATTTCCAGCACCGCGGGACAATCAGTCCCGATCTGTTGGTTGAGCTGTTCGGCCTGTTCGTTCAATTTCTCATTCATCTTTTTTCAGCCTTCTCGCTCTTTGCTCTGTCCGCCTAATTCGCAAGATTGCCATTAAATGTTTTCCAAGTAAATTATAAAATTTGATGTAATGCACGGTTACGAACGGGATTACAGGCTTCAAGGCTGTCATTCCCGCGAAAGCGGGAATCCAGTATTGAATTTTTATGGATTACATTTTTTGTTTTATGATTGCTTCGGTTACATCAAGGTTGTATTCTGCGAAAAATTGGATAAAGTATATCATGATTCCAAAAGCCTACGCTCACAGCCTGCCTGGTAAGCCCGCAAGCGAATGGCAGCCGCTGGATGAGCATCTGCAAGCGGTTGCGGAAAAAGCGCGTGAATTCGCCTCTACGTTTGGTTCCGGAGATTGGGGCTATCTTGCCGGCTTGTGGCATGATTTAGGGAAGTATTCAGAGGCTTTCCAAAACCGTTTGAAAGGCAATTTTTCACCTGTTGACCATTCAACCTGTGGTGCTCAGAATGCGATGCGTTATTGCTCACCACAAGCGGCCAAGCTTCTTGCCTATACCATCGCCGGACATCACGGTGGTCTTCCAAACGGTTCTTCTGTGGCGGGGTACGATCTCCAGGCCAGAATAAACAAAAATATCGAAGATTCCTCTGCCGCGCCAAAGGAATTTCTCACAACAGCAATCTCTTTATTACCGCCATCGTGGTTGAACAAGGAACGGTACCAATATCAAATCGCATTTTATATCCGGATGCTGTTTTCCTGTCTTGTGGACGCGGACTTTCTCGATACCGAGAAGTTCATGAATCCGGAACAGGCAGCCGAACGAGAAAAGTTTCCAAACTTGGAACAAATTGAGAATCGTCTTATCCAATACCTAGATAATCTTCAATCTAAAGCGTTACGCACATCTGTCAACGATGCTCGCCGTCGCGTGCTAAATCAATGTCTCCTCTCAGCCGATTGTCCGCCGGGTTTCTTCTCGCTCACGGTGCCTACCGGCGGCGGCAAGACTCTCTCGTCACTGGCTTTTGCCTTGCGTCATGCGCGGTTGCATGGGCTTTCTCGCATAATCTATGCTTTGCCATTTACAAGCATTATCGAACAAAACGCAAAAGTTTTTCGTGAGGCGTTAGGCGATTGTGCCTACGCGGTCGTTGAGCATCACTGCAACTTAGACCCTGACGACAGTGGCAACCGAGCCAAACTGGCTACGGAGAACTGGGATGCTCCGCTGATCGTGACAACGAACGTTCAACTTTTTGAATCGCTCTACGGCAATCGAGTGTCTGCTTGTCGCAAGCTCCATAATCTCGTTCATAGTGTAATTATTCTGGATGAGGCTCAAGCATTGCCTGTTTCCCTTCTTGAACCCTGTCTGGAAGCACTTCGGGAACTGGTCTCCGATTATGGCGCAACTATCGTTCTTTGTACCGCCACCCAGCCGGTATTGAACAAACGAGATCAGTTTCCCAAGGGACTAGAGAATGTGCATGAGATCGTTTCCAATCCGGCTTTACTGTTTTCCGACCTGAAGAGAGTTAATGTCCGTCATATCGGAAAACAATCTGTTGAGAAGATTGCCAATACGATACAAGAGCATTCGCGAGTTCTGTGCATCGTCAATACACGTCGTCAGGCTCGCGCCCTGTATGGGCGAATAGCTGGCTATGGGGCTTTTCACCTCAGCGCGTTCATGTGTCCGGCGCACCGAAGCGAGATTATTGCGGTCATTAAGGATCGTCTTGACCAAGACGACGCTGTTTGCCGGGTAGTAAGCACGCAATTGATCGAAGCCGGGGTGGACGTGGATTTTCCTGTGGTGTTTCGGGAAATAAGCGGCTTGGACTCTATCGCGCAAGCTGCAGGCCGATGCAATCGCGAAGGCCGCCTTGATAGCGGCACAACATTTATTTTCAACGGCGAAAAACCGCCGCCTGCTGGTTTGTTGCGTCAGACGGCACAGACAGCAGAGATCATTCTGCCTCGTTTTCAGGACGATCCGCTCAATCTCAATGCAATCCGCGCATACTTCGAGCGGCATTACTGGACTCAATCCGACCGGATGGACGAGTCGGGAACACTCCAGCGTCTGCGTGAATTTGATATGAAGGGTCTGTGGATTCCGTTTAAGGATGTTGCGAGGGACTTCCGCATGATCCGTGACCAGGGCTGGCCAGTGCTGATCCCATACAATGAAGAAGCACGCAGTCTGATCGCTGGTCTGCGCCGTGATGGCCCTGTTGCCGGACTGATGAGGAAGTTACAGCGATATTGCGTGCAGATATATGCGCAAGACTTGGCGAAACTCTGCTCTGCCGTGGAAAAAATACATGAACGCTATTATGTGCTCATTCGCGAGGATGCGTATGATCCACACACAGGTTTATGCGTGGATATTTCCGAAGTTTTCGATCCTGAAACATTATATATCGGCAGGAAGGAGGAATGATCATGAGTTATGGAGTGCGAGTACGAGTGCGAGGCGATTATGCCTGTTTCACCCGTCCTGAGATGAAAGCAGAACGTGTCAGTTATGATGTGATGACACCATCGGCGGCGCGAGGTATTCTGGAAGCGATTTATTGGAAGCCGGAAATTCGATGGGTTGTGGATAAAATTCACGTGATGAAACCTGTCCGGTTCACCAGCGTCCGGCGTAATGAAGTATCGGACAAAGCTTCTGTGGATAATGTGTTGGCGGCGATGCGGCGCGGGCATGGGAACCTGGCCCTGTTCGTGGAGGACAAACGCCAACAGCGCGCGGCCGTTATACTCCGTGACGTCGAGTATGTGATCGAGGCCCACTTCGACATCCTGTCCGGAGAGAACAACGCGGGCAAACACCTTGATCAGTTCAACCGGCGCGTAAGGGATGGCGCCTGCTATCATCGTCCTTACCTCGGTTGCCGCGAGTTCCCTGCGCTCTTTGAGCCGCTGGACGATATTCCCGCTTCACCCCTGAAAGGCGAACGCAATCTGGGATTCATGCTCCATGACATTGACCATGCCAACGACCGGACACCGCATTTTTTACCTGCGAAACTTTGCGATGGTGTACTGACTATTCCGCCGTTCAACAGCCCAGAGGTGAAATCATGATTCTGCAGGCGTTAATACAGTATTATGAACGGATGCGTCGCGAGCAGCCCAAAGCGATAGCTGAACATGGCTTCTGCTCGCAAGCCGTAACGACATCTCTGGTACTCGGTCGCAATGGCCGAGTTATTCAGATCCGTGATCTTTGCACATTAGAGAGAGGTTGGAGGATTCCCTCGCGGCTGATAGTGCCTGAACGCCCGAAGGGAAAGGTGGGACTTTCGATCAAGCCAGCTTTCTTGTGCGATGACACAGGCTATGTTTTTGGCATTGATAATCGTGGTGATCCTGAACGCGCAAGGGAAAAGCGTTCTGCATTTATTGAATACCACCACAATTTGCTCGATGGAGTGCAGGATGATGGGGCTCGTGCTTTGATCAGATTCCTCGATACATCATCGCCTGAGACGGCACAAACACTAGACCGGTGGACTGAGTGGTGTGGTTCGGTTGTTGTGTTTGAACTTGAAAAAGAGGGTTACCTCCACGATCGGGCAGTTTTACGTGATCTATGGCTCCAGAAGGTTGCTGAGAGTCCTGATACTCGCCCCGGGATTTGCCTGGTTACAGGAAGAAAGGCGCCCATCGCACGACTTCATGGTCCAATCAGAGGCGTAAAGGGGACAAAGGGTGCAATGGTGGTTTCATTTGACGACCCCGCTTTCTGTTCGTACGGGAAAGAGCGAGGTTTCAATGCTCCCGTTGGGGTGGCTGCGGCAACAGCGTATGTATTGGCATTAAACTATCTCTTAGTAAGTCCGCAGCATCGCCTTCAAATCGCCGATGCTACTACTGTTTTTTGGACCGCGCAGAAGTCGCGGGTTGAGGAGTTTATGGGGCTGGTGTTCGAGACATCGGACGACGCAGCGGAAGTGGCACGTCTGCGCGAATGGCTGGATGCGGTGCGGTCAGGTCACTATCCGAAGGACTTAGATCCGTCTGTCCCGTTTTACATCCTTGGCCTCGCCGCACCAGCCAAATCCCGTCTCAGCGTTCGCTTCTGGTATGCCGGAACCGTGGGAGAAATGGGTCAACGAGTAAAACGGCACTTTGACGACATCGCAATAGAGCGACTTTATGATAATGAGCCAGAATATCCCGGCCTAAACTGGCTCTTGTTGGAAACAGCCGGTCTGCATGATGCCAAGAACATTCCCGAAACATTGGCGGACGCCATGATGCGTTCAATACTGACGGGCGGGCGTTACCCTGCGTCACTCCTGCCAATTCTTCTATCCCGCGCGCGAGCCGAGCAGGCGGGAAAAGACAAGAAAACAGGTAAACCCAAATTGAACGTGAGCTACTTTCGAGCCGCATTGATCAAGGCGGCGTTGGTCAGAAACTATAACATGGAGGTGTGTATGAGCCTGAATCCTGAATGTCGTGAACCCGGCTATTTGCTGGGCCGTTTGTTTGCCGTTCTGGAACGCACGCAGGCAGAAGCCATTAATAACCCTAATGCAACCATCAGGGACCGCTATTTCGGTTCGGCGTCGGCCACACCGTGCGCGGTATTTCCAGTGCTGTTGCGGCTGGTGCAACACCATATTGCCAAAGCAGAATACGGTGGAATACGCGATCGCGAGATCGGAGAGATAGTTGAACGTATCGCCGAGTTTCCAAAACGTTTGAGTCTGGAACAACAAGGCATGTTTGCGCTGGGTTATTACCATCAGCGAAACAAGAGATAGGAAAACCAAGAGAAAGAGGAGGAATAAGTCATGAGCGAAGCAATTAAGAACCGTTACGAATTCGTCTATCTGTTTGATGTTGAGAACGGCAATCCCAATGGCGATCCCGATGCCGGCAACATGCCGCGCATTGATCCCGAAACCGGCCACGGCATTGTCACCGATGTCTGCCTGAAACGGAAAGTGCGGAATTACATTGAGATAGCAAAGGAATTGAAACCTCCATTTGACATTTTCGTCCGTGAGGGTGTATTCCTGAATAGTCAGATTGAAAAAGCATACGAGACAAGCGAGGAAGTAAAAAAAGCATTGGCTGATTGGCAGGCATGGCAGAAAGACAAGAAAGATAAAAAGAAAACTAAACGTCCAGAGAAACATTATGAAGATATTGCTCGGCAATGGATGTGCGACAATTTCTACGACGTTCGCACATTTGGCGCGGTCATGACAACCGGGGACAAAGAGGAAAACGAGGAAGATCCTAAGAGCAAGATTCGTAGAACAGCGGGGCAGGTGAGAGGTCCCGTCCAGATAGGATTCTCGCGGAGTCGGGAGCCCATAGCTTCACTCGACGCATCGATTTCCGTCTGCGCCGCCAGAAGTGAAAACAATCCTGAACAGAAAGGCATCATTGGAAGAAAACCTCATGTTCCGTATGGCTTATACTGTTGCGAAGGTTTCATCTCGGCCCACTTTGCAAATAAGACTGGCTTCTCCGAAGATGACCTAATGTTGTTATGGAAGGCCATGTGTGGGCGGCAGCAGCCTAATGAATCGGTGAGCGATTGTATGTTCGATCATGACCATTCCGCCGCACGCGGCAAGATGGCGGCCCGGAAACTGGTTGTATTCAAACATAACAGTGCCATGGGAAATGCTTCTGCTCAGGCGTTATTTGATCTGGTCAAAGTTAATCGTACCAGTGATATCACGAAGCCGGCGCGGGCATTTTTAGTAGATTACAAAGTCGAGCTTGATCGCAATCACGTGCCGCAAGGTGTGGAGTTGATCGAAATGCTGTAATCTATGGCATGATCAATCAAACACAATGTCCGACCAAATCCAGTTTAATGACCGCGCAAAGCGGGCGGACGTCGAGAAGCGTCCGCCCCCGGAGCCGGAGTTGCCTCAGAACAATGATGTTGCCGGATACGTAAAATTTCAAGCCGAACAGGTAAAGTTTCTCCGCGAATTGGAAGACCGGTTCGGAATAGCTCTTAACCGGCGCGTCCGGATCAAATTAAAGGACATGGATCAAGAGTTTGAAGGAAAATTGGTCATGGCTCAATTGCTTTCGCCCGTTTCCCGAGACGAAGAATTCCGCCTGCGTGTCGGTTCTATTGATTTTTATTACACCGATATTGAACATGCGGTCCTTTTGGATTAAAAAATATGAGGTCCCATCAATGAAATATAAGAACTTCGAAGAAGTCCCTGTCTGGCAGGCGGGGATTGAGTTGACGGTGGAAGTGTTCCGGATTACCGAAGATAAAAATTTCCGCTACAAAGGCGATCTGGCGAATCAAATTCAGCGCGCCGCGCTCTCGGTTCCCAATAATATTTCCGAGGGCTTTGAGCGGGGAACCACGCCGGAATTAATCATGTTTCTGTATTACGCCAAGGGTTCCGCCGGTGAAGTCCGTTCCATTTGCCACGTTCTGGAACGTCTGCCGTTCTTCAGCCATCTCAAATCTGATATCTCAAATTTAATATCGCTCGCCACTTCCATTTCCCGGCAAGCGGCCGGCTGGGCCGCTTCGTTGCAGGAAAGCGACATCAAGGGACAGCGCTATCTGACGGATCAGAGCCGGGCAGGCTACGATCAGAAACAGCGCGCGGCGGCGTTTTTGGACCAACTTAAACGCGAGCAGGAAAAACGATTGAAAGATTTGAAACGGGACAAGGTCTGATTCCATGTTTGCCGAAGATGAATTGTTGCCCATTTCCGCGCTCCAGCACCTTATGTTCTGCGAGCGGCAATGTGCATTGATTCATATTGAGCAGGCTTGGGAGGAAAATCGCCTGACGGCGGAAGGGCGCGCTTTGCATGAACGCGTGGATGCCGGCGGAAACGAAAAGCGCGGCGATGTGCGCATAGCGTTCGGTATCCGCCTGCGCTCATTGCGTTTAGGCTTGATAGGACGCGCCGACGTGGTGGAGTTTCATAAAACTAAAAACGACTGGATTCCGTTTCCGGTGGAATATAAACGCGGGAAACCAAAAATGGAGTTGTACGACAAGGTGCAATTATGCGCTCAAGCTGTCTGTCTGGAAGAAATGCTTAATGTGGCCATTCCGAAGGGCGCATTATTTTACGGCGCCGCCCGGAGACGCGAGGATGTTTCATTTGACCAGTCTTTGCGGAATCTGACCGAAACCACCTCGGAAAGATTACATTGTCTCTTAAATCAGGATATAACGCCGCTGGCAGTTTATGAAAAAAAGTGCGAGAGTTGTTCGCTGTTTTCAATCTGCCTGCCAAAGACAGCCGGTCGGCATAAATCCACGGCGGAATATCTAAACCGGATGCTGAACACATGAAAAAACTGCTCAATACGCTGTTTGTAACCACGCAAGGCGCATATCTGTGCCATGAAGGCGAATCGGTGCTGGTAAAGGCGGAGAACGAAATGCGCCTCAGAGTGCCCATTCACATGCTCGGTGGCATAGTCTGTTTCGGCCAGGTATCGTGCAGTCAGCCGCTCATGGGACTGTGCGGCGAGAAAGGCGTGCTCATCAGTTTTTTGACTGAGCATGGCCAATTCCTGGCGCGTGTGCACGGTCCGGTTTCCGGCAATGTTCTTCTGAGGCGCGAACAATACCGGCTGGCCGATAAATCGGAATCCGCCGTGATGATTGCCAGAACAGTCATAATCGCCAAGGTGGCCAACAGCCGCACGGTTCTGCAAAGAGCATTGCGCGATCATGCGGAAAAAGATGGCCGGGAAGAAATTGAAATCGCCGTCCGGCGGCTCGGCCACTTGTTGAAAGAGCTGGAATCACCCTTGCCGCTTGAGTCTTTGCGGGGCAAGGAGGGCGATGCCGCCAACACGTATTTCGGCGTTTTCAACCATTTGATTACTGCACAGAAAGACGCTTTCTTTTTCCATGCGCGCAGTCGCCGTCCGCCGCTGGATAACATGAACGCCTTGCTCTCTTTCCTTTATACTCTTCTGGCGCATGATGCCTCCGCGGCGCTGGAAGCGGTTGGACTTGATCCGCAGGTGGGCTTTTTGCATGCCGAGCGGCCCGGTCGCCCCAGTCTGGCGCTGGATTTAATTGAAGAATTCCGGCCGTTCCTGGCGGATCGCCTCGCATTATCGCTGGTCAACCTGCGGCAAGTGCAGGGCAAGGATTTTGAGCGGACTGAATCCGGCGCGGTAAATATGAGTGATGCCGCCCGGAAAGAATTATTGACGGCATATCAGAAAAGAAAACAAGAGGAAATCCTGCATCCGTTTCTGGGCGAAACAGCGCCAATTGGGTTATTGTTTCACTTGCAGGCGTTGCTGATGGCGCGTCATTTGCGCGGTGACTTGGATGGCTATCCGCCGTTTATATGGAAATAAAGCATGATGGTATTGGTCAGTTACGATGTGAGCACTATTGACCGTCGCGGGCAGAGGCGTCTCCGGCGCGTGGCCAAGGCTTGCCTTGATTATGGACAACGGGTGCAGAACTCGGTTTTTGAATGTATTGTTGATCCTGCTCAATGGACCGCACTGCGGCAGAGGTTGATTGATATATACGATGCCGAGCAGGATAGTTTGCGATTTTATTTTATGGGTTCCAACTGGCAACATAAAGTTGAACATTTAGGCGCTAAGAAAGCGGTCGATTTGGAAGGTCCGTTGCTGGTTTGAAGTGTTCCGCGAACCTGAAGCTATCATGATATGCCCGATAGGTTCGCGGGAAGATGTAATTGATTTATAAATAATAAAATAAAAAACATCAGAAACCTGATTGTTCCTTGATATTTGAAGCTCGGATTGTGTTCGCGTGATTACTTATGATCGCATCGCATTACCAATAGGTAATGATTATACAGTCGCGCCCCCCGCGGGCGCGTGGATTGAAACAAAATATTGTCCGAGGTTTTTACGATCTCCGCGTCGCGCCCCCCGCGGGCGCGTGGATTGAAACCAAACGAACAGGCGCGCTTAGGGATAAATATAAGTCGCGCCCCCCGCGGGCGCGTGGATTGAAACTTTGTCCAAGAGCCGGCGACGAATAAACGCATGGTCGCGCCCCCCGCGGGCGCGTGGATTGAAACATACCAATGAGTCAGCAAGCGGGGAATACAAAAGTCGCGCCCCCCGCGGGCGCGTGGATTGAAACAAGAGATCAAGCTGGTAGACATCATTCCGACTCGTCGCGCCCCCCGCGGGCGCGTGGATTGAAACAGGTTAAATTGGCATTTATGACATTCGGGCATAGGTCGCGCCCCCCGCGGGCGCGTGGATTGAAACCTCGCGATGTGCCAAAAACATTACCCGTTTTGGGGTCGCGCCCCCCGCGGGCGCGTGGATTGAAACTGACGTTCTTTTTGCTATCGCCCTAATCATCTCGTCGCGCCCCCCGCGGGCGCGTGGATTGAAACATGCGAATTGCGAAACGATGTTGGCGGTTTGAAAGTCGCGCCCCCCGCGGGCGCGTGGATTGAAACATCAAAGAAAGAGCATCAATGAGTCCCGACGCCTGTCGCGCCCCCCGCGGGCGCGTGGATTGAAACAAATTGGTCCTTTGGTTGTGGATTATTATTTGGGTCGCGCCCCCCGCGGGCGCGTGGATTGAAACCTTTTACGCCAAGCAAACAAATTTCGGCGTTTGCGTCGCGCCCCCCGCGGGCGCGTGGATTGAAACCCGTGCTTTCAATCGTGGAAGTTCCGATATGAAGTCGCGCCCCCCGCGGGCGCGTGGATTGAAACCGATTGATACCAACAACCATACCGCCACGGCGGAGTCGCGCCCCCCGCGGGCGCGTGGATTGAAACTTTTTAGCGGCGGCGGCGGCGGCGGCGGTGGCGTGTCGCGCCCCCCGCGGGCGCGTGGATTGAAACCTCAAATGAAATATCACATTCAGAGCCATCCACGTCGCGCCCCCCGCGGGCGCGTGGATTGAAACAATGCGTCATCATCGTAATAATACGAGATATTATGTCGCGCCCCCCGCGGGCGCGTGGATTGAAACCGTCTGCTTTATAACAACATTTATGATTGCCGTGTCGCGCCCCCCGCGGGCGCGTGGATTGAAACATATTCCCCCTCATTCGCCGCGCACGGCAAGTTTGTCGCGCCCCCCGCGGGCGCGTGGATTGAAACAAAAGAAGTCGGGATTTGATGAAAAAGCGTCGGGTCGCGCCCCCCGCGGGCGCGTGGATTGAAACCGTGATGTGCGCGGATTTAATCGGCTTATGCCCGTCGCGCCCCCCGCGGGCGCGTGGATTGAAACCTCTATAATTTTGGCGTTTGCAAAAAATGAGTCTGTCGCGCCCCCCGCGGGCGCGTGGATTGAAACTGGAAAAACCGGCAACTGGCAAAAAAGTAAATAGTCGCGCCCCCCGCGGGCGCGTGGATTGAAACTTGATCACCGGATTATTCGCCAGCATCGCACACCGTCGCGCCCCCCGCGGGCGCGTGGATTGAAACCTACATTACGCGCCCCGCACCGCGGGTGATTGTCGTCGCGCCCCCCGCGGGCGCGTGGATTGAAACATGTTAATACACCATTTCTAAATCTCGCTCCGCGTCGCGCCCCCCGCGGGCGCGTGGATTGAAACCCGCACCAGCGTGACATTACCAAGTGGGCGATTGTCGCGCCCCCCGCGGGCGCGTGGATTGAAACAAGTGAGCGTTTGCCATACCCGCAGATAATCAAGTCGCGCCCCCCGCGGGCGCGTGGATTGAAACCGCCAACGCCTCCAAATAATCCTTATCCTCTTGCCGTCGCGCCCCCCGCGGGCGCGTGGATTGAAACGCAAGGCAGGAAGACCGATGTAATAAATTGTAATGTCGCGCCCCCCGCGGGCGCGTGGATTGAAACAAAGATAACGGCGATGGTGGGATTGAATATAGGTCGCGCCCCCCGCGGGCGCGTGGATTGAAACACCAATTTCTGCCCACTCGGCTGACCACGCGGCGTCGCGCCCCCCGCGGGCGCGTGGATTGAAACATATTTTGCGGTCGCTTGGTCAACATCAGAAATGTGTCGCGCCCCCCGCGGGCGCGTGGATTGAAACAAACATCCTTCGCTTACCCGATCACACCGCATACGTCGCGCCCCCCGCGGGCGCGTGGATTGAAACTCCGAACCCCTCACCGCCTACGCCATAGGTTGGGTCGCGCCCCCCGCGGGCGCGTGGATTGAAACTTTGATAAGCGGGAAAACTGGATAGAAAGGAAGAGTCGCGCCCCCCGCGGGCGCGTGGATTGAAACGCGGAATCCCAGTAGATTGCCGGCTGAAAATATGTCGCGCCCCCCGCGGGCGCGTGGATTGAAACATTGACAATGCGGAATTGACCGGGCGTTAAAATGTCGCGCCCCCCGCGGGCGCGTGGATTGAAACAGTGGCAACCTGAACGCCGAAAAAGTTGCCAAAGTCGCGCCCCCCGCGGGCGCGTGATTGAAACGCGAAACCCCTGATTCTATTGGGTTTTCTGTATGTCGCGCCCCCCGCGGGCGCGTGGGTTAAATTATTTTCAGTTTTGTCGTGCCTTTTACGGCATCCTTTCTTGCAAATACCTGCTGGCTAGGCATAATACCGTTTTCACGAGGTAAAAGACAAAATGGAAAAGGATACATCATGGCAGGGCTTGGCGGATGATAACCTTGAAGAATGGTTTTTGAACCATCTGGCGGAAAGCAGGGCCCGCTTTGGCGAATTACTGGAGGTGATTGTCCATTTCGCGGAAAAAAACCAGCCGGACAAGGCTGAGGCCTGCGCCGGACTGCTGCAGGATGCCCTGATAAAACTTTCGGCGGATGAACAGCTTTTGCTCCTCCTTGAAAAACGCGCCGCCTGGCAGTCAAATCCGGAAGAATATGCCGCCTCCTGTTTTAATGCACTGGATGCTTTTTTCAAGGGCCGGAACCCGCTGCCGCTTTATCTGGCGGCCTGCGGCCTCAAAAACGGCGTTCAGCCGCAGGAGGCTTTGCGAAGGCTGCTTGCGCTCCATGACTTAAAACCGGGCAAGTATTGTTATGAAAAAACCTGGGGCGTCGGCAAAGTCGCCGGCATTGACGAGTTTGACGGGCAAATCATAGTTGATTTTGAGAAGAAAAAATCGCATCGCCTGGCCTTTGCTTATGCCGGCGAAACAGTCCAGCCGCTGGACGACGATCATTTTCTTGCATTAAAACTGCGCGACCCACAGGAATTTTCACGGCGGGTAAAGGATAATCCGGCGGAAGCGGTCAAGGCGGTTTTGAGCCAGTTCGGCGAAATGAATTTGCCGCATTTGCGCGCCTTAATGGTTGCTTTGGTCATGCCCGAAAAAGAATGGAGTTCCTTCTGGTCCGCGGCGCGGGCAACACTCTCTTGCGATCCGCTGGTCCATCTGCCGGTAGGGCGCAATGAGCCGATAAAAATTTTATCGGTCAAAAAGGAATTTGACGAGCAATGGCGCCATGATTTTCTGGCCCTGCGCGACGTTGACCGCATATTGGCGGAAATAGAATCTCTTTTCGGACATTCTCCGCCGCAAAACCTGCCAATTGATTTAAAAACAGCGGTTGAGGACCGGTTGAAATTTGTTACGCGGGGAATGGGCGGGGAACAGCATGGCATAATTATTCAGGCGCTTTTGTTCGCCGATGCCGCCGGGATCAGTCCGGATTTGCTCCTGGATGTTTCCGCTTATGGCGCTCCGGAAACTCTTGCCGCCGCGCTCAATGCCATCCCCGCCCGAATGATCAAGCCGTTTTTAAGCTGTCTTGAAAAGAATTTACCCTTCTTCGCCAAGAAGCCCTGTGGCCCCGCCTGCAACGCTATGCGTAGCATTGCGGGCAGGTTGCCACAGGGAGGAATAGCGTCTGTGGCTTCGCAGGGTTCCGCAAAGATACCCCGCGGCTTGCCGCGGGGTGCTTCACTGCCGGCCGCGGATGCGCTTGCGCAGATCCTGCCCCGGCTGACGGCTTCACCCCTGAATGAGGCCATTCTCCATTGCCGGCAAACCGGTAATGAGAAGCTGTTATACGAAAGAATGCGGGCTCTTCTGCAGGAAGGCGCGCTCAGCGCCGATCTGATCGCATGGCTGGGACGCAACCTCCAACTGGCCAATGAGGCAAATATCTGCCAGCCCGCGGTCCTGGCCCGGGCGGCGTTGACGCTCTTGCAGCAGAGGCTGACCGCCGGCAGGCGGAAGGATGCCGGCCAGCTATTGCGCCAGATTTTCACGGATAGAGATCTGCTCAAGCAAATGCTTCAGCCAATGGATGCCAACCAGCGCCTTGATTTTGTCCGGCGCTTTAATGCTCTCGCCGGCTTGCCGGCGGCCGACAGGATGGCGGTCGCCGCAAAAATCATTTTATTATTTCCGGAGGTGGCCGGCGCTTTCAGCGCGCCCTCCATCCCGACTGCCGCTCCGAAGCTGACTTCCCACCGCAGTTACCGCGCCATGCGGTCCAAGCTTGAAAAGATCATCAAAGAGGAGATTCCGCACAACAGCAATGAAATCGGCTTGGCCAGAAGTTACGGCGACCTGCGGGAAAATTATGAATACAAGGCGGCCAAGGAAAGACAGGGCTTGCTTTTGCGCCGGAAGGCGGAGTTTGAGCAAATGCTTTCCGAGGTCAGGGGCGCGGATTTTGCCGGGGTCCCGGACAACATTGCCGGACAGGGGACCAGCGTGGAGCTGAAAATGCCGGACGGTGGCAGGCACATTTATCACATTCTCGGCGAATGGGATTCGGATGAAAAGCTGGGCATTATCTCCTGCCGCTCAAAACTGGCCGGCGCTTTGAGCGGGCATCGCGCGGGTGATGCGGTGGAAATCCCCGGGGAAAATTCGCCGGTTAGCTGTGTGATAGAGGCTGTCCGCGGGCTTCCGCCGGAAATCAGGGAATGGATCAACGGCGCCTGAGACGCGCCCGCAGGTGCGCTTTTGCCAGGGCAATCTGTTCCTTGATGTCTTTTGTGGCCGGGAGCACCTCGGCGATATGCTCAATGACCTTGCGGGAAATCATGCGCCGGCAGGTTGGCGTGAAATTGATGTCATAAACCCAGGAAAGCTGGAGCAGGAAGAAATCGGCGAGTGATTTTACATTGGCAATATAAACCCGCTGTTTGCTTTTCATTTCCTCCATGGCCGCCGGATTGACGGGGCCTTTAAAATTGACCATGAGCGCTATGTCAGGACTGCGCAATAATTCGCCGCTTTTCAGCGAGTGGTAAAGAACGGAAAAAATATCAAGCTTGTCGGCGTCCCGCGCCAGTTTTACGAACTGCATTGTATCGGCATCAAGATTTTTGGGCAGGTGCATCCGGTTGTGATAGCGCACCCCGGCGATGATCCGGCGGCGGTCTTTTACCGAGCAGGCGGCGAGCGCCGGGCATTTTTTCAGGATATGGGCGCCGCGCTGGCCGTGATTAAAAGATAATTCATCGCGGAAAGTCTGATGGTCGGCGAATTGGGTGAAGCGGCCGATGTCATGCAAGAGGCCGAGCATCCTGGCCGCGCGCGCGTCTTCCCCGTCAAACCCCAGGTCATGTCCTATTCCGGCGGAATTATCGGCCACGCGGCGGCTGTGGTCCAGTTTAAGCTTGAGCATGGGCGGCAGTTTGCCGTTTTGGCCGGCAAATTTGTTCGCATACTCCTGAAACCATTTTGAAAGCTTCTTTTCCTCGCGCGCGTTCATGGGGCCTTTTGGTTTTGCGCAAATGATCGCATGTTTTTTTGGATGACCTGAAGCTTTGTATTTGACACATTTCTGCTTTTTGGCAAGCTTTTTTTTACGGCAACCATGATCCATGCTCGCCTCGGCGCTCGCCTTGCGAAGTCTCGCCAGGGGCGGACGAGGCTTGGGCCTTTAATGCTGTCTTGCCGGTTTTTTTTGGAGGGGAAAGCTTGCAGATTGAAAACGTCACGGTATTGGAGCAGCAGGCCCTGGGCGGTGATTACCGCGTCCTGAAATTTGCCTCGGAAAAAATCGCGCCGCGGGTCAAGCCGGGGCAATTCGTTCATTTGCGCGTGGCCGAACGCAATGACCATGTCCTGCGCCGGCCGTTCAGCGTGTTCAAGGCCGGGAGGCACGGCCTCTCTATTCTTTATAAAATTATCGGCAAAGGCACGGAAATTCTGGCCGGATTGCGCTCCGGCGCCAGGGTCAGCATGATTGGGCCGCTCGGCAACGGATTTCCCATGCCGGCCAAAAATGTCCTTCCCGTGTTTGTCGCCGGCGGATACGGCAGCGCCGCGCTTTATCTGCTGGCGGAGCGGATAAAAAGAAAGGGAACGCTTTTTATCGGCGGCAAAACGGCGGAAGATATTTTGTGCGCGGCTGATTTTAAGCGGCTGGGCTGGAATGTGCAGGCGGCAACGGAAGACGGTTCGGCGGGCCAAAAGGGCTTGGTCACGGATGTGCTGAGAGAATGGCTGGCAGAAGATGGGAGGGCCGCACAGCCTGTGCGGCC